>Ga0116188_1003531_pt1 | contig 11413 bp, 8 predicted proteins | sample AD_JPNTR2_MetaG_FD_89807 | JGI IMG/M metagenome (GOLD analysis project Ga0116188, IMG submission 89807) | Active sludge microbial communities of municipal wastewater-treating anaerobic digesters from Japan - AD_JPNTR2_MetaG | ecosystem: Engineered > Bioreactor > Anaerobic > Digestate | place...
CAATAATACTATTTCTAATATAGAATTAGATAATTTTAAAGCCGAAGTGGTGATCGACATTATACCCAATTCTCCCGGAACTTCCGAATCTTCACAGATTGCTACCGTTAATGCTATTAGAAACTATATAGAAACTAGAGTAGCTTCAATGGGCAAATTCTGTGGTTCGTGGGACACTACGAGTAATCCTACCGGATCTGGTCCCAGCGGGACTATTGTAGCCGGTGACTATTGGCGCGCTTCGCAAGATAATCCGTCCGCTACTGTTGGAGAAGTGGAAGCTGGCGATATTCTAGTTGCAGAAACTGATAATGCTAGTTATCCTTCAGGTTTCTTCCTAATTCAGGGAAATATTAGCAATGCTATTACGCTTGATACTACTAACGGTCCGAGTGTTTCCGACAAATTAGTTTTTGTAGACGATTCTAAAACTGCTCATCTTAGCAATATAACTTATGGAAATATTGTAAAACAGTATTCGAAAACTATACAGATAGAAGAATTCACGTCGTCGTCAATAGAATTAAAATTTATCAATGATCAAAATGATAATATTTATTTAAACGATGGATATACAGTATCGTTTTATAAAGATTTTGGGCTCGGATTCGAAGAAATTATTCTCGATTATAAACTGTTTAGTAATTGTATAAATATCTATTTTAACGAGATGACCGATCCTTCTGGAATAAAAGTTGTTGTTGTTTACAGATCGACAGATACAATTTCTGATTTATTAGTCAATCATATCAACCAATTGGATCCGTGAGTAGAATAATACGAGGCGTTCCGCCTCGTATTATTTATTATTTCTAAAACAACATTTTATTAGAAAAGTAATTTATTGATACATATATGGAGGTATACATGAGTTCTAAAAAATTTTTTTCTGACATAGATATGAATTTTAATTCTTTAAAAAATTTTATGATAGACGAAAAGATTACTGATCCAACCACTCCTAAAAAAGGACAAATGTGGTTTAGAGGGAATATTTTAAAATTTTTTGATGGATCGGATGTTTTTGAAATAACAAAATATATATCTAACTATTGCGGACTTTATGACGGTTCTTATTATCCACCACAAGGTTCTGGATATAATAACTCAATAAAATCTGGGAATTTTTGGATAGCTTCTTCTGATTTTTCGAACACTATAGGATCTGTAAAACGTGGATTTATGATAATAGCTTTAAAATCGAATCCTACATTTTCGTCCGACTATGCTATAATACAAAGAAATATAGAAGACGAAATAATTAAAAAAGATGAAAACACTGATTTTACTATAAATGAAAAAGATAGCGTTTTATTGCCGTACAATACAACTAGTAAAAAATTTATAATAAAAGCTGGTGGAAAAATAACTGATGTAGCAAAAACGTTCGTCTTAAAAGGGGTTAAATTAACTGGTAGTAAAGCCGATAATTTTTTTAGTATATATGTCCAAAGTGGTTACGAATCGTATATACCAACACCGTTCACATATAACGTTATGTATGATTCAGGTGGAGGTTTATACCAATTAGTAAATATATCCGCAGTCAGAGTAACTTCTGAAGTGGCTAATAAAAGAACTAGAATAAGTTTTAGAACATCGACCGCAAGAACAAATTGTTACATATCTGTGACAGCTCCGTATTATTGTACATCATTTGCTAAAGATTAGAGGAGGAAACATTTATGAAAATCTATAGTGATATAGAATATTATGGGCCTGATAATAGAGAAAATAATTTAGTAAAAAGAAAAACTTTTAATTACTATGAAGAAAAAGAAATATTTTTATATAGATTGAGCTTAAGAAAAAACCACGATATTAAACCGATTTCTATAATAAAATATATAATTAATTGTAATTTAATAAACATATTACTTATTAATAAAAAAAATATAGTTTACAACGTTAATAATCAGATTTTTAAATTTATAACTTTGAGGTTTGAAAAAATAAACAACGGAGTAACTGTTTTTAAATCTGATAAAAATTTTGACAATGTGTTGCAGATAGAAAATTATATAAACAATACTTGTTTTAGTAATATTTCGAACGGGTATATTGACAGCGATTTAATAATAGATTTTGTTATAAAGTTCGAATTATCCAACGTAAACAAATACCTAATAACATATTCGTCTAATTATCTACTATCAAAATTAAAAGGTCGCGGTAGATATAAACTCACAAACAGATCGTTGGAATTTTTTATGAACGGAAATAACGACGAATTTATAAATGATTATATGAAAAGTTTATCTCAAGATGTATATGGAGTTATTCCTAAAGAAAATATATTAAATATCGCCGGTATTTATAGAAATATAGCTTTACAGAGAAGTGGAAATATTAAAAAATTATTATCTGTAAAAAAAATTAATATTATACACAATCAGATCTCTTCAGCAAACGGCGCGAGATATATTTCTAAATTTGATTATGTTACTAAAACGACAAAAAACTTTACTACATACGACGTATTTATGGAGTTGAATTCTGCATTTTTTTCAATTCTTGATTCGAGAGTTCATGAGGGTATTTATTCCTATAATTTAAAATGTAGCAGATTACAAAACCCTGATTTAAACCGTATTCAAAGAGATTTAATTTCAAGTGCTAGTAGTGTAATAAATTATAAAATATTTTTTTATGATAAGATACATTTTTATATCATATTGAAGCCGAATGGAGTAGATTCTTTCACAATACCATATTTGCCAGAAATAGCTAAATATCCTTATAACGATAGGTATGCAGTAGTAGCTTTGAAAGAAAAAGAAAACGACGGGGTTATAACAGCTATAAATAAAATAAACGTAAACTTGAGTTTAAGTTGTAGTAGAAATACAACTTATAAGATATATAAAAATTCTTTTAGTGATAACTTTTTTTATGCAAGCAAACCTCCATCTAAATCTCATTTGTTGTCGAAAAGATACAATTTTAAATTTAGAATAGCAATAATCGATTTGGAAACAAAAACTATAAAATATATATCAAATTATTTCTTTGTAAGGTATAATTCTGAATATTCTCCATTTTGTATATATTAACATATATATGAAAGATTCTCATCATAACGTAGAGAATTTAAACTCGAGGTCGATATAAGACGTAATCGACTGCAGTGACCGGGCGATATAAAAGACGTAATCGCCTTTTCTTTAATTTTTTTAATAATGACTAGAGACCTTATAAGGTCTCTAGTCATATTTTATATTACTATACAATTAACTATCAAATTCGTAATCCCATTGATTAAATAATCTTGTGCTCAAACCAGAAGTTATTTTGTTTGAACACATTAGATGTATTCTAGTTACCATTTGTTTAGAATGTTCCGAATCTATATCTATATCATCTGTTCCATAAAATTTTGAAAAATTATTTAATATATCTTCTGTCGTAAGATTTTGATATTCATCGGGAATATTATCATTTCCTTCTTTTAAAGATTTTAAATAATCAAAATACAATTTATAGAAATTTGCATAGTGTATTAGGCTCTGATATAATGCGATAAAATCATCATAAGACATCTTTAAAAGCATGAAAAATGTAAATAAATATTTTAATATTTCTTCAGAGTTTTCTCCCAAATCAACTTTTGTGAAAATATAATAAGTGTTACCGTCATCAACAGAAATAAATTTATAAAAATATTTATATTTGTTATCGGATCCGATTTTAAATATTTCTAAATTCATTTGTTCTTCATTCTCATATTTTATAACTTTATAATCGTTATAATAATCAAAATTTTCAAATCCTTTGAACGGTAGTATTGGCGGTTTATAATTTTTCATATCTACATTATATAAATTTTCAAAATCTGGAACTAACCGATCATCTTCTGTGATAACGTTTCCAGTTCCATCGATATCAAAATCATATTTTCCCTTACTCAAATCTCCCTGTAATGAAGGAGCGAACATTAATGGTTCCATCTTTTTAACCATTTCGTATAAAGAATTTTTTATTGTATATGCTAAATCTCCTATAGCGCCAGACGGTAATCTCGAATCCAATTCCTCAAAAGCAGCTTTATAAGATTTTTGCAATGTAGTTACTATAGGATATTTAAGTCGTTTATGTAATTCTTGATGTACTAAATAATCTGTAGGATATATAACGGTATTTGCTAAGTATACATATATTTTCTTTATATTCAGATTTCTAGGATCTATGTACACACTATCATTCTTGTACGGATATTGATCGTTTCCATAAACGTTTCTTATAGATTTATCTATAGAAGTATCGTTTCTTATTATGAATTTGGGAGCTAGAGTATCTATATCTTCCATGGTTATCTGTATGTTTTTATTATAAGTAGGTTTATCTCCCATATCTCTTGGTAAAAACGAATAAGGTCTAGCAAACAACCTTATATATTCTTCGAGAGTGAGATTTGAATATGAATATACAATAGTATCTTTTATAGCTTTTTCTATTAACTTTCTATAAAACAAACAATCTTCGTAAGCTTCTTCTTTTAGTCTATCTACAGTAGTAGTATTTTGAATATTCATAGATTTTAAATATTCTGTATTTAATTTTTTTAATATATAACTCGTGATCTTAAAACTCCCGGATCTCGTTGATTTAGAGAGAGTTGATTCTGCATATCCCCCATATCTATTATACCCGAAACCGAAACGTTTGTCGTACCACTCAAGAATAAGATCAGAATCTGTACGAATTGCCATCTCTCTTATATAATCTCCACCAGCTCTCGGATCTACAACCTCTTTCCATTTCTTTTTGCCAGAATAATCATCAGAATACCCTTTTCCGTTCATACTGTCGAGATATGTCTTTATGAAGCTTAGAACAATTTTCTGATCTAAATATACTGAACCTCTCAACCATGAAAGAAATTGTTTGCCAAGATCTGTCAAGAAAGCGTCTGCGGTTTTGTATGCTGTAAACGCTGCTTCGGATAACCTGTTTGCATTTTTAGAAACCTGTTTTTGTACGAACTCGGTTACCGATGGATCGAAACCCGCGTCGCTCATTATTTTTCCTATTTTTTCATTCAACGCAGCAGCTTCGTCAGAAAAATCTAAAATATTTTTTATATATTGATCTCTATTATTCCAAATATCTAAACCTTTTTTGAATAGCTCGAATAATTTTTGAACATCTCTACCAAATTTAACTATTAAATTTACAAACTTGGCAAAATCGTTTAATGGATTATTTTTCTTTATTTCGTTACTAGTACTACTACTTTTGTCCCCAACATCTGTTTTTTTACTAGAAGCCGGCGAACTTTTTTTATCATCTCTACTTTTAGCATCTTTAGCTAATTCGTTTAATTGTTTTGTTTCGTACCCTAAAATATTATATTCTAATCCATCTATAGTACTATTTTTATCACTAGCCATATTTCCTCCGATTTAAAATTCGTATCTATTATAATGTACTGAAGAAACAAAAAAAAAAGAGTACTTGTAAAAACAAGTACTCTTTTGTAAATTTAATTAATATCAAAATCGTCGAAATCTTTATTTCCAAATATAGATTTTAAATCTATACCTTGATCTTGCTCTTGTTCTTCTTCATCGTCTTCTGTCGGATGGTCTGTTCTATAGTTATTATATTCATTTACATCAAGTTCTTCGTTACTTTCTTCTTCAGAAAGATCCATTTCGTCAAACTTGATGTTTTCTCCAGGTGTAAATACTTCACTTTCATTAGAATAATAATCTGTAGGATATTCAGTATATACACAATCTTCTATAGAACCGGTTATGTCTATAGTCTCTATATCTTCCTCCAAACCAGATATCATAGGAGATTTTGATCTTAACAGTTTCCACTTATTTATTTTGGAAGTTATATCTTTTATAGCTCTGTCAAGATCGTACCTAGGTTCTACAAATTTGTTATATACGTCGAGACACATCATGATTATGGCAAATATAGGAGTTTCGTGTAATCCATAACCATAAATTTCTTTTGTTTCGTCGTTTTGTATATAACATCCGTATTTACCGTCTTCACGAATTTCTTCTCGATAAATATTTATGAAGTCATATAATTTATCAACTTGTTCTTCGTCCATATATTCTACATCTTCTTCTTCGTCGATAAAATTATACTCTTCTTTTTCGTCATCTCTGACCATGTCTCCTATTCTTTCTTTGACAACACTCGCTATAAATAAAGCATGCTTGTTTATATTAAATGGAGCAAATATTTCGATCTCGTCTTTATGCTTCTTAAAATTAAAATATTCTTCGTCATCTTTTGGAACTCTTAATACTTTTTCTCCGGATTTATAATTACTATCCGGATCTCCTATCGGTACTATGTACCCTTTTTCATCGATTATGAGACCGGAAAATTTCATAACCGGTTCAATGTATTCTGTAATCAACAAACGCATTATTTCTGTAAACATGTGTTTATACCCCCTATATCAGGTTTTAGTTTATTATTAAACATTATTAAGCTGTTAAAGAATTCTCTCTCTTTTTTATCATAGAGAGAATTTGCGATAGTATTTTCACAATCATTTATTATGTTTTTTATATCCGCTATTCTATAATATATAGTTATAGATTCATTAATATTTTCTGCATTTATAAATTTTAGCCACAGATCGAAATTTCTAATAGATATAAAACTGACAAAATCATTATATAAAAATTTTTTAGATACTGAAAAATATTTGTCTATCATCATTATTATATTTTTTATTATAGTTTTATATTTCAGATCTGTGTGCACATTTTTTATACAAAAACTGTTTAATTTAGTATTTAGTATTAAATCCATATTAATATAAGGGATAGAAAACAGCATTATTCCAAACATGGAAAGTGGAGCTATGGTAAAATAATAGCTATTATTAAAAGTATCTTCGAATACATCTTTAAAATATTCTGTGGAAACAAACGAAAACGAATCTCGCAGATCGTTTTTGTATTTTATAGAAAAAGAATTTTTGTCAAAATTATTTATATTCAAAACGTCTTCTTCCGTGACATATATATCATATTCTTCTATAACACCTCTCTTTTTAGAATAATCTACAACGAACGACAACGTATCTAAAAGAATAATATTTCCACCGGATGTTATTATGCCTGTGGAAATCTCTTTAATATCTCTTTTATTTCCTAACTTCATAACGTTTATTTTAGAGAAGTTTATAGAATATTCTATCTCTTTTTTAATCACACAATATTCTTCTCTAAAATCTCCGTATTGAACTCTCACCAACATAATAACCGCCCCCGCTAAATTAAATTGTACTCAACTACAATATATAGTTGAGTACAATTTAATATTCTATCATATTGTCTATATATTTCGATACCACATTTCTTATACTATCTCCCTTATCATTTTTAGTTTCTACAACATTATCTTTTTCAAAATCTTTATAAATTACCTTCATTGTGTCTCCGATAAGAGAAGGAGTATAATAAACTCTTATTGAACCAAATTCCTCTTCAACTCCTTCAAAGACGGATTTTAGCTTTAATATCATCAACGAAAACATATCTTTTAAATTCTTTTCGTTATAATATTTTTTAAACGGTATTTTTGGATCTTTTATATTAATTCCCATCTCCGTGTCATATATAACTGTTCCGCCGTCTAGAGTAATTTCTGTTGGAACTGAGAACGAATTTAATAGTAATTCTGAATTGTTTGCTACTAAAATTTCTTTAGCTCCGTTATCTATACTCATGGATTTATAATCACTATAACTTTCTAAATTTTCCACAAAATCTCGCAATTCTTTATCCATCTTCGGCCACGATCTCAGATCCATATACTTTACAGTAGTATATTCGTCTATTAATTCGTGCCCGAAAAATCTGGGTATTATATCTGATTCTCCTATCGATGTAAAATCGTCTGTAGCTATCAATTGGTGTGTGGGAGAATAGAATTGCGGATAAGTTATTAAATTAGATTGTACAGATAACATCTCATCTAGAACAGTTCTTCTCAAAGATTGTGGAACAATTATTTTTTCAGGATCATTCAGGGAGATGTTTTTAGCGAAATTAGATTGGTTTATAAGTACGGAATCCATTATACTTAAATCGTCTGGAAATACTTCATGATCTTGTTTGAGTATATTAGACACATACGCATTATCAAATGTAAAATACGCATCTTTATAATTTCTATACCCTTTATCGAACAATACACTATAGAAATAAACAGATATCTTTATAGTAACGATACCATACTTATAAGGAATCATATTTCTAATATATCCTTCGCCGAATGTATCTCTTCCATCCATGATAGCAATATTTATTTGTATAGCTTTTCCATACAACGGCATATTTTCTAACATCAAATTCTTTTCGAACATCTCTCTGTCGACAAACAAATATAATAATCTTCTACATTCTTTTATATTTGATTTTCTTAAAATTTCGTTTGTTTCGCTATTATCGCTTTCATAAAACATTCTTATTAACATGTTTGTCTCCTGATTAATAATATACTAAATATGGAATATCTGTTGAATAATTATTTATAGTTCCTCCCACATTATCTTTTATTTTATTGTTAGATTTATAAAGCTTTTCAACTATTCTCACATCGAGTTTCAGTATATTAAAATTGAAAAGCGTTAATATTTCTTTATGTTCATTTCTAAAATATAAATTTTCCAAAACATGTTCTGTATAAATTTCCTCGAGATACAATAATAAACGTTTGTAAAGATTTCTGATATCATGCTTTCTTTTATAGAGTTCTTCAAAATCTTTGTTCATTTGCAAGTTTTCTATTTTGAATCCCTCTTCGTTGTGCATTAACAGAGTAAGATTGTTTATAAAATTCGAAAATATTAAATCATAGATTTCTGTCGCTATACTTTCGATAGCATCATTGAGTTCTTTATACATTCCGTTATTTTGAAGCATGAATTGCTCTTCACTACACATTAGAGGAAATAATACTTTGTTGAGTTTAATTATATGTACAGAAGTACGATTATCTATGAGTTCTCCTAGTGTGTAAATGTTTTTACTAAAATTTGTTGTTCCGTTGTTATTATTGGAATAATTAAAAATAGAACTTCTCAAATCATAAAAAGGTATAGCGTCATCTTTCAAGTTTTCCATTATTACTTGGTGTTCTTCGTTATAATACTTGGGGGATGGAATTCCTAGTATAAAATTATTCGAATATGTCGGAAACTCTGAATAATAGTACGATCCAGACATCGAATAATTTAAGATATCATTTCCGCCCTTGTCAAATTCATAGTAATCTTTTATTTTTATATTATAAAAATTATCCTCTAGTTTTACAAGAGATAAGTAATTTAAATTGTTATCTTTATCTAGAGGATTTACAATAGTACCGCAATATCCAAAAACATTATAAATAATATCGTTCTTTGGTCGATTTATAAAATCGACTACAGGTTTTCCATTTATTTTAGAAAAATTTAATATGGAAATAGAGTATGTCCCGTCGCACTTATCATATATGATTATTCTTCTTCTACAATATTTTATACTTTCTATTTGTTCAACAGAATTTATTTTATCGTGCATTATTTTGACGAGCATGTTTATTGTACCTCCTATTTTATCAATTTAAGATAAATTTCTAGTACTCCGTTCATTATTTCTTTTTCGTCTTTCTCGATCAATTCGCCGTTCTTTTTGCAACCGAGCATATTATATTTGAACTGATTGTTATACAAATATAATATTTTATCTCTAACGATATTCTTCTGAGAAAATAATCCTTCTACGAATTTATATTTATTTTTTAGTATAAGCTCGTATCTCGGATCTTCCATTATTTCGGACTCGAACATTTTACTCAAACGCTTATAACGATAGTTAAATCGTATTCCTGTTACATATTTGCTCATATATCCAATATCTAATTTATCGAATAATTTAGTTAATAAAATTATTAATTGAATATATGCTGCTTTGTTGCACGAATAAACGTTTTCTGCTCCTCCGAAATACGAGGCAAATATTTGAGTAACACAAAATCTCTGGAATTCTTGAAATTTGATAGAATTGTGATAGAATAGAAATTCTTCGTTTGTGAAATAAATATTATTTCTCACACAAATTTTTTCTATTGTATCATAAACAAAATTTTCTCTTAACAGAAGTACCAATTCGTCGTGTTTTTCGTTATACGATTCGAATACTTCTGTTTCTGATAGAATATTATTATCGTCTCCAGAACTACCAGTATCAAGATCTGATATACAGTGAAGATTAAAATAATCTTTCTTTCTGAACGTATATGATATGAGATTTATCTTTACAACTGTCTTCAGAAAGTTCATTATATTTTTATCAAAACTAAATTTTGGTATTGTATTTATTATTATCTTCGTGAGTATATCGTCTAGTGTTGTTTCAGGAGTAGTTCCCATTATAGATTTTCTACTCACATTTGTTTATCCGAATGAAGAGTTTTATTTATGTCGCGTTTAATAAACTCTTCTAGTTTGTTATATATATTGATTCCGCTATCTCCCTGAGCAACTTCTAGTAACATCATTATTAAATCGTGAATTAATTTGTTTGCATCGACGGAAGGATAGACATATACATAATGTGTAGCGAATGATAGGACGAATCTAGACATACAAGACACTAAATATAATATTTTACAATGTCTGTCCAAGAATGTTATACTTTCTTGATAATTCTTCGTAGAATCTATTTCGTCACCGATATTCATTACATAATTTTCGTCAATATATTTTTTTATTTCGTTTATCATTTCTTGATCGAACAATAATGTAACTAAATCGGTTATAAAATCTTTATAAGATTTATTTTTATAGAATCCTGTATCAACCGCTTTCTTTATAGAAAATAAATTATATATGAATTTATAAGACAAATCTAAATTTCTATTTAAAATCTTATTATTTTCGTCACAAAACGTAGACGACATTTTTAAGTATGCTTTCTTTGATGCAAGCGATACTATAAAATTATTATATTTAGCATATTCGGGATTTTTGAACAAAACATCGAATTCTATAATAATATTCTTAAACTTTGTTTTATAGAATTCTATATATTCTTTGTCGTTCTTTTCTCCCATGATCTATTCCTCCTCCGTAGTGTCATTGTAGTTAATGGAATCTCCGTCGATAGTTTCGTCTCCGAATCTCACTCTCAATTCGTAGCTTCCGCCCAATTTCTGTATAATATACGTGTATCTATTCCACGATAGATCGCCACCTTGTTTTATAGTTTTCAGCATATTATACATGTCCGATGTATTCGTAAACGCTTGTTTAAACTCAGACATAGTTACCTTTTTAAGTATCGTTTTTACTATAACCATCAGCTCATTGTCGTTGGAGTTGATTTCGAAATCGAGATAATCTTTATCGGATTCATTTTCTTTTTGATGATATATAAGTTTATTGTTA
>Ga0116188_1003534_pt1 | contig 11409 bp, 6 predicted proteins | sample AD_JPNTR2_MetaG_FD_89807 | JGI IMG/M metagenome (GOLD analysis project Ga0116188, IMG submission 89807) | Active sludge microbial communities of municipal wastewater-treating anaerobic digesters from Japan - AD_JPNTR2_MetaG | ecosystem: Engineered > Bioreactor > Anaerobic > Digestate | place...
AAACTCATACCGTTTTTAATTTATTTCGACAAGATTGTTAATATTCCCATAGGATTGAGCTACATTGTTTTAGCAAAAAAAGAATAATTCTGATGAAGAACAAAATACTTGAGAAAATTAATAAATATATTCCACTCACAAAATACAATAAAGACCTTATATACAATATAATAAGTTTTGGTTTTTCGGCGGCAGTAATATTATTAATTACATTTTTAATAACAGTTTTTTATAAATCCGAAGGATTAGGTTATTATAGTCAGGTGTATGCTTTTTACATGTTTATTTCGCAAATAGCTGCATGGGGAGTTCATTTATCGGTTCAAAAATATATTCCGCAATATATAACAATAGAAAGACATAGGTTGGACATTTTTTGGTCGGCTATAATAGTTACTTTTATTTTTTCTTTTTTAGCATCTCTGATTATAGCATATTACAATAATGTTCCTGGTCAAATAGTAGATAGTGCAGCAGTTTCAAATGGTTTTATTTATGTAGTGCCGGGTCTATTATTTTTTTCTCTCAATAAGGTTTTTTTTGCATATCTCAATGGAACAAGACAAATGAAGTATTATGCCATTTTTTCGGCTTTAAGATTTTTTTTCATGTTTGTCACTTTAATTGTTTTATTAGTCTTTAAAATGCAAGTAATATATCTTTCTGTTTTATTTACTTTTCCTGAAATTATTTTACTTATATGCTTTTTTATTTATTTTTTAAAGCAAATTAAAATTATATTATCATCCCGTACTAAGAAATTAGCACTAATTCATTTAAAATATGGCACAAAAGTAGCATGGGGGCATATTGTACTTGGTACTAAGCCTGATATTTTGATTATTGGGTATTTTTTATCGGATACAATTGTGGGGATTTATTCCTTTGCTTCTACAATAATTGATGGAATTGTTCAAATAATGTATGTTTTCCGCACGAATATCAATCCAGTTATTACAAATTTATATTATAATTATGAAAAAAAATTTATTGAAAATCAGTTGAAAAAACATATCATCTCACACTACAAGTTTTTTTCTTTTATAGGTGTTTTTGCAGCTATTTTTTATCCAATTGTATTGTATTTTTTAGGAGTAAATGAGCATTTATTTTATTATTTTATTGTTTTTTATATTTTGCTAACAGGTTGTATTATAGCTTCTGGATTTATTCCATTACAGATGATCTTCAATCAAACAGGCTATCCTTCAACGCAATCTATTTATTTGTTAACTTTATTTTCAATGAATGTTGGTCTTACTATTGTTTTTACTTTTTTTTGTGGGCTTATTGGGGCAGCTGTAAGCACTTCGATTATTTTTGTATTACAAATATTTTTATTAAAATGGATGGTAAGAAAGAAATTAGGATTGACTATAAAAATAATTTAATGAGTCTTTTATGTTTTTCCTGGAAATATAATATTACGTAAACATACAATTATGGAGTTTTGCAATAATTGAAAAATGTTTTTATTATGAATGAGATTTTTTATATAAGCAGAAAAGAAATGTATTGTTTTAAAAACTTTATATTACAGGGATTATATGTTTTTCTTTTTGCATTTGTAAAAAATATTTCTTTTCCACTAACCAATTATATCCGTTATCTTGTTTTAAAAATTTTTATGAGAAAACTCAAATCAACTTACTTATCCGAAGGTTTGATAGTATGGTTTCCGTGGAAAATTGAAATAGGTAAAAACAGTTCGCTTAATGCAGGATGTATGCTTAATGGATATGGAGGAATAAAAATTGGCAATAACGTGCGGATTGCATCATATACAATAATTAATTCAGTAGATCATGAATTTACAAACCCTGACCTACCGGTGAACAAGCAGGGGTATTGGGGAGCAAAGGTTGTAATAGAAGATAATGTGTGGATAGGGGCAAATGTAATAATCAACAAAGGAGTAACTATAGGTCATAATAGTGTTATAGGTGCCGGCAGTGTAGTTACTAAAGATATTCCGTCGTACTCAATTGCAGTAGGGGTGCCATGTAGAGTAATTAAAAGCAGAAAATAGAACAGCATAAAAAATATATATTTATAAAGGCAATATGAAATAATAATAAGGATATTTGAAAATAAATGTAAGGAGATGAAAAAAAGTTTGATGATAGATGTAAGTTAAATGACGGAAAATCAATAAACTTTTATTTTTGTCGTAAGATAATGTTTTAATTTAGACAAATGATTAAATATTCAAATAAAATATGAAACACCCATTTTTATTTGAACACAAAAACTATAGCAATAAAATTGATAATATGGATATTCCATCTACCTTTTAAAAAAAACCCAGCTGAGTTGTTATAAGCATTGCGAACTAACAACATAGCTGGCTTTAATCGATTTGTTATTGTATAACGTTAGTATTCAATAATAAGGAAATAAAATTATAGAATGACCGTAACAAATTTGAATTAAATTTTATTATGATGAAAAATAAAATTAAGTATTTAGTTTTTTTTATTGCACTTTTTGCAATTCTTGTTCAAATTTTTGTTTATACTGGAAATAACTATTTATATAAAACAAATGATAGTTTTTCATATTTAGAAGGAGCCGAGAATATAATAAAAGGTAAAGGTTTTACAGAATATAACATAAATCCTAATACTTCAGAAGTATTAAGAAGAATTAATTTATTTCAGCCGTTATATTCATATTTTGCGGCTTTCTTTATTAAACTATTCCATATCACCTCAGAACAATCTTTGCTTATAATTAATTCAATTGCATGGATAATAATATTTATTTTTTGGTATTTTTTAGGAATTAGGAACATTCAAAACAAACTACTTTATATATGTTTTACGATTCTTTTAATTTTTCCTGGATATATGTGGGAATATTTTATGTTTGGATTGAGTGATATTCTTTGTTTTTCCTTATTATCTGTTTATTTCTTTTTTTGTTATCATATAATAGAAGAAAATAGTTTTAAAAACAAACTTATTTATAGTGTTTTTGCAATTTTCTTTTTGAGTGCTTCTTTAATGACACGGTATGCAATTTTACCGTTTGTGGTGATATACTTTATATGGTTGTTACTTATAAATGACATTTCATGGAAAAATAAGTTTATTTTATTAGCAACGTCTTTGGTTATTTTATTCTCTGTGTATTTATTTTTTATAAATGGACATAATTCAACAGGCGAAGCAATAAACAATTTTTTGGGCAACAAAAATGGTTTAATTTATGATTTTAAAAGAATAATATTTGTTTTCAATGTTTTTGTTACTGCTGTTTTTGGTTTTCCCGAAACAATTGAGAAATTACATTTTATAATATTAATTCCTTTTGTTTTTGTAATATTATACATTTTCCGAAACCTGAAAAAAAGTAATATAAAAGAATTTATAAGGAATAATTCTTTTTTGGTTTTGTTAAGTTTGTCAATAATCGCATATTTTAGTGAGGTATTAATAATGTGTCTAATTAATAGAGGAGTTACACGATTTGGAGGTTATATTCGTTATTTTAGTTTTTTAGTGCCTATTTTTAGTGTTTTAATTATTATTCTTTATAATTATGTTATAGATAAAAGACTTCAAAAAATAATTTTATTCATTTTTGTTATTCTGATGTTAGGTAATATTTACCAATCATCTATTACATATGGTAAATATATTAACTGGAAGCAGAAAGAAGATAAAGTTCAAAGGGTCATGAGTTATATAAAAAGTATCATTGATCATGATAATACAGTTATTATATCTAATATTGGGAAACAAACTTTTTATTATACAAAAATTTCTACAAAAGAAATAACATCAATGCATTATTTAGATTCTAATATTATTTCCTTAAAAGCGCAAAATAAGGATATTGTTTTTGTTTTTAATAAAACTTACCATCTTGATACAAGTTGGCAACAATTTGCAACAAAAATCAAGAGTTACAAAGGACAAGTTTTATGGGATGATGATATATACTTTGTATATAAATAAATGCTAAAATATCTGAAAAAGAGAATATTATTTTTTAAGAAATTTAAGTAATTTTTCAATTTGTTGTTCGGGCAGTACGTCTCTGAGTTTATTAGCTACGGGTGTGTAGTAAATGTGATTTGATAGCAATACAATTTGCATATTTATCCATTCCTCTATTGAGCCTATCTTATCATATTCCACCATTTCTTGATACAGTTTCATTATTAATTCAGGATAATCGGCTCTTGAAAGATATGTCATCTCGGCATCAATAATTATTTTTTCTTCGGTAGTTTCAGGCTTACGAAGTCCTTTTGTAAGTTCAATCAATTGGGTAATTTTAATGATTTGGTCCTCCTTGTATTTAAAAGAAGGCAAGATTTTTTTAGCAAATTCAATACTTTTAGCTTCATGGTCGTCGTATGTGTAAATATAACCAATATCCATGATTAAAGCTGCTGTATGTAGGATAAGAATATCTTCATCGGTAAGTGTTTCGGCACAGGAGTATAATTTGACAGTGTTATATACTTCTTTCAAGTAATTGATATTATGAAAATATAAATTTTCGGGAAGTTCATTTTTTAGTTTTTCAAATACAAGATCTTCAAGATCCTGAAGTCTTAATAGTTGCAGCTTATGGAAAAATTTATCATTTGGTAAAGTATGACTATCGTTAGCGGAAAGTTCGGGATGAATACCTTCGACAAAATACATGTCAATTTCACCTTTGTATTTTACAGGCATTTTGCCACGATATTGGCATACGAAAAAGTCTTTGACAAGTTCGTATGTTTGTCCTGATATGTTAATTTTGCCAGCTTCGCCAGACGATTCCATACGGCTTGCTGTGTTGACGGTGTCGCCCCAAATATCATACGAAAGTTTTTTATGTCCTACAACACCTGCAATAACAGAACCCGTGTGGATTCCAATTCTTAGATCCCATATATTTGCATTTTTTCTTTTCAGATCTCTCATGTATTCTTGCATTTCGAGAGCTGCTAAAACAACCTCAATTGGATTAGTGATGTTTTTATTGGGAATGCCTCCTGCACACATATAGGCATCGCCAATAGTCTTGATTTTTTCAATATTATATTTTTCCACAACGCTATCAAACTGAAAGAAGAATGAATCGAGCTGGTCAATAAGGATTTCGGGATTCATTTGCTCGGCTATTTTTGTAAATCCTTGAATATCGGAGAACAAAACTGTTACAAGAGAATATTTTTGAGATGAAGCCTTGCCAGTTTGTTTAAGTTCGTCCGCAGTTTCTTTTGGGAGTAAATTAGCTATAAGTTGTTCACTTTTTTCTTTTTCCTGTAATATTTCGGCAGTTCTTTTTTGAACAATCTTATCAATTTCTTCTTTCTTTTTAATAAACAACCATGTACGATAACGTAATAGTACAAATAGTATGAAAAGGATTAATGCAAAGTAAATAATATAAGCTAAAGTGGTTCTATAAAATGGAGTAAGAATGCAAAAACTAAGTTCGGTAATATCAGAAGTAATTCCGTCGATGTTTAATGCGCGTAATTGGAAAATATAGTTTCCATAGTTAAGATTTTGGAAGCTTATTTCGTTATTTCGGTCCCACGACGACCATTTTTTATTGAATCCAAGAAGTCGGTATTGATATCTTATAAAAGGTTCTCCTTCGAAGCAAGTAGATGAAACAATAAATTTTATATTTCGGTAACGGTAAGATATTTCAGGTTCTTCGAGTTGTATTAATAATACGGAATCTTCGCCAATAATTACACGTTTTATTAGAGCAGCAAAATTACGATTTTTCTTAAGTTTTTTAGTATAGTCGAAGCGATAGAGGATGTTTGTGCCGCCAATCCACATTATATTTGAATCGTTAAAGATGGGTGTATGCAGCATCCCGGTGTTGAGAAAGAATGGGCTAAAATCTTTATTATCATTGAATAACAATAATCCTTTTATATTTTCATAATTACTCCATACTGAATACCAATGATTTTTGAACCTATCGACAAATAATTCAGCAAGTCTTGGGAAACCTTCTAATTGAGCAGGTATTTCATCTTTTGATAATTCAAATATATTCTTTGAGGAATTATACTCATATATTCCCACGCTATAACAAAACTTAATTCCTCTTATTGTTTTAAGGAAATATAATCTTTCGCAAATTTGTGGCAAACCATATTTTGAATCAAAGAACTGAATAGTCAATGTTTTTCCTTTAATCAGTGGCAGGTAAAGTCGTCCCAACCGATTATCGGTTGTTCTTATCCAAAGAGAACTGGAATCAGCAGCGAGATCAGAAATTCCAATTCCATTTATTTCGGCAATTAGGCTAATTTCGGAATTATTGAGCTTATAGATGCTTAATCCGTCTGCGTTGCCTATGAAAATGTATTTTTCGGCGATATTATAAAAAATGTCGCATGCTATAATTTCTTTTCTTAATATTGTTTTTTGTTCGTTATCGGATATAAGTTCAATGCCATTTGAAGAGAAAACAAATAGCTTTTTATTATTTTCAATTATTCTAAAACATTTATTAATAATTTTTTTGTCTCTAACAAAGGTTAGATGTTTGAATAGCTGCGAATTTCCAATACTTTCGTAATCTGATCGGAAAAATCCATCAGTAGTGGCAATATAGAGTTTGTTTTTGAATCGGTAAATATCATTAACAGTACCTGTAATACCAGAGTTTATACCAAAGGATGAAAGGCTAATATTCAGTTCCATTCTGCACAAGCCATTTTCGTGGATAATCCATAAGTTACCAGCCTTATCGATATGAAGATTGCTAACATAATTGTCGAGTAAACCTTCGTTAGTGCTTATTCTTGTAAATGAATGTAAGTTATTGTCGTAGAAAAAAACTCCTGCACCTTTTGTACCAATGAGTAATTGACCTGATGGGAGAAAAATAGCATCGGAAAATCCAGCTTGTTCTACTAAATCTTCAAATCCAAAAAATACAGGTTTTATTTTTGAGTCTTTGAAAGAGTAAAGAAGGAAATTTTTTTCGTTATTAGTTTTTATAAGCAGTCCATTGTCATAATTTTGTAAACTAGCAATTTTACTTGGTTTGATAATTTCAGTGCCTTTCAGACTAATTATTTTCTCACCCGACAAAAAGGAAAGTCCTGTTTCGGGTTTATTTATGTAAATTTTATCCTTAACTCTAAAAAGTTGAATAAAAAATTGGCTACTATCAAGAATATTAAAGGATTTGCCATCTTTTGTTGAAAAAATTTTTTTATTGTTGTTGAAGATAAGTAGGTCATCACTTAAATACACTTTATCAATTTGTCCAAAATCTGATTTGCCAGTATCACTAACCAGAGGAATTAATTGTGGCAAACTATTTTTATATATTTTAATTATTCCAAGTGTATTGTATCCAGTGTAAAAAACGCTTTTTTGATTTGAAATAATATTTACCTGACCTTTTAAAGGTATATTTAGAAATTCGTTGCCATAAAAAAGAATGATTTTGTCGTTTGCTCCTAAAATAAAAAAACCATTAGGATCCTCATAAATAGATATTTTTCCAACGCTATTACAAAAGTCGGGAAAAACAAATTTTTGAATTATAGGAGTACCAGTTTCTTCTATGCCAATTAATAAAGGCTTAGAATTTATAGGTACAGAAAGATAAAGACCCAATAAAAAAAAACAATAATATAGGAATTTAATTAAATTTCATAACTTAGGGTCATAAGAAAAAAAATATTAATCAAAAATACTATTTTTATAAATCAGTTTATATATTTGACTAAATAAATATTTTAAAAATGGAAAATAAAACCCGAAATATTTTAGTGCCATGGGATTTCACTGACAAATCGGAATTTGCCTATGCGCATGCCGTAAACTATTCAAAGATTACGGGAAATCCTATAAAAATTCTTCACGTTGTTAAAACCGAAAGGGAAATAGAGCCAATGAAAGTAAAATTAGACGAGGTGGCTCAACAATTGACAGATCAATCAAATGTTAACACTTCTGCCGAAGTAATAAAGGGAAATATTTTTAAAAGTATTAGCACTTATGCCTCGCAAGGTCATACTGAGATTGTAATGATGGGAACTCATGGGATGAAAGGTTTTCAGAGGTTTACTGGAAGTTGGGCTTTGAAAGTTATTAGGGGCAGTAAGGTTCCTTTTTTGGTTGTACAAGATATGCCAACTACTGATAAATATAAGAAAATTGTTTTTCCAATTGATTTTAAGACAGAAAGTATCGACAAGATTAAGTGGGGTCATTACATATGTGGTTTGTATCATTCGCAATTGTATATTATTCATCCGGTGCTGAAAGATCGTGTTTTTAAGAAGAAGATATATTCGAATGTAATGTACACAAAAAAATATTTTGATAATACTGATATTTTATACGAAATCCATCCTATAAAAGAAAGCAAAGAGTTTGCTATTGGAGCTATAGAGTTTTCAAAACAAATGGATGCTGATCTTATAATCATTACCGTTTCACGTACTATTACTCTTGCCGATTATTTAATGGGCCCTTCAGAACAGTTGTTTATAGCCAATGAAGCAAAAATTCCTGTTATGGTTGTCAATCCAAAACCAAAAATGCTCAGTGGAGGATTTAGTGCTACTGGCACGTAATCTTTCCTATATTTATATGTTCAAAAACTTGATAAAAACCCCAGAGAAAAAGTTTGGTTCACACAATGATTTTATGATTTGATATTTATTAAATGGTTGAATGAATAATAGTTAAGTTTATGAGCAAGAAACATATTCCATTTGTATCGTCCGAAACTGAAATGTCGGAAATGACAATTCGTGCTTTGATAATTGGGCTGGTGCTTTGTGTAGTTTTGGGAGCGGCTAATGCATATTTGGGATTGAAAGCTGGTATGACAATAGCGGCCACCTATCCAGCTGCTGTTATTGGACTGGCAATTTTAAAATTGTTCAAAGGTTCAATTCTCGAAGAAAACTTTGCACGTACAGTAGGTTCAATAGGTGAATCGGTAGCAGCAGGGGCCATTTTTACGATACCTGCATTTTATATAGCAGGACTTTGGGTGCCTTTTTTTACTGTTAAGCATTACATTACGGCAAGTATAATATTAGTAGCTGGTGGTATTTTGGGGATTATGTTTGTAGCATTATTGAGGAGAATAATGGTTGAGGATGAGGAATTGCCTTTTCCTGAATCAGTTGCAGCTGCTGAGATTCACAAGGCCGGAAGATCGGATGTTGGTAATTCTAAGCATTTATTTCTGGCCATGATTATTGGTGGAATTGTTAAACTTCTTGGTGAGCTTAAGCTTTTTTCTGTTTATTGGGAAAAATTCTGTGTGTTTGTAAAACAAACAATTACAGGTACAAATATTACAGGGAAAGGAGGAATGCTTATTGGTTCGCCCGAAATAAGTCCTGCCTATTTTGGTGTTGGTTATATTATTGGTCCCCGTCTTGCTGCTCTTAACTTTAGTGGAGGAATAATAGCATGGGGATTGCTTATACCATTAATACTTTATTTTATGCTTCCATTTGTTGATCTTGAAACCATGAAGAATTCCTTATTAGCTGCAAATCCTCAATTAACAGATAGTCAGGCCGAAAGCAATTCAATTCTTTTAATAATTGGACAAATAGCACGATATATTGTTAAGCCCATTGCTATTGGTGGAATGCTGGTAAGTGCTTTCTACACTTTATATAAAATGCGTAAAAATTTGTTTGCAGGGATAGGATATTCAATTGAAGATTTGAAAAAAGTAATAAAAGGGCATGAAAGAAATATCCCCCGGGTTGAAAAAGACTTAGGTTTTGGATGGATTCTTGCAGGTATAATAGGAGTAGCAATTATTACTTTTTGTGTAGCTTATTTCATTTTTCATACAAAGATTCATGTAGCTATTGTTTCAGCTACTTTACTTTTAATCTTGGCATTTTTCCTTGCAGCAGTGTCGGGATATCTTGTAGGTATAATGGGTTCGAGTAACAATCCCATTAGTGGACTAACGCTTACAGCTTTAGTTATTACAGCTGTGATAATGATAATAATGGGAGTAAGAGGAATTGAAGGAGTTGCCTCAGTACTTGGAGTAGCTGCCATTGTTTGTGTAGCTGCTGCTGTTGCTGGTGAAATGCTTCAGGATTTGAAAGCAGGGCATATTCTTGGAGGTACTCCTTGGAAGATGCAAACTGGAAATATTATAGGAGTTATTCTTGCATCGTTAGTGATGTTTGGAGTACTTGTTATGTTAAATAATGGCGATATAGCTCAAGGAATAAGAGAAAATTATCAGGGAGGTTTTGGAAGTAAAAATTTATCGGCACCACAAGCAGGTCTTATGGCATTGCTATCAAAGGGAATTGTGGGAGGAGATATGTCATGGCCATTATTAATTGTGGGAATGTTACTTGGTGCAGGACTGATAATGATGCAAGTAAAAAGCCCGATGCTGGTTTGTGTGGGAATATATTTGCCATTACAAACAACTTTTGCAATATTTGTTGGTGGAATGATAAAAGGAATTACTGACTGGATTATTAATAAAAAAAATTATAGTGAAGAAAGACAAAAATCGGCTGAAAATATTGGAATTCTTATTGCTTCGGGACTAATTGCTGGAGAAGCTTTGATGGGACTTATACTTGCAGGATTTAGAGGTTTTGACATTTTCTTAACCGATTATTTTTATTTCTTTAAAAACCCAGGTTTTATAATAAGTCTAATTGTTTTGTCTTTGTTGGCACTATTTTTGATAATTTGGCCTATTGTATTTTCTAATACAAAGAAGAAATAAACTTGATTATTCAATAAATTATAATGAGTTTTATTATTAATAACTTGTTTTTCATTGTTTTTTTTGTTGTAGTTCTTGGCACTCTTCTAATTGATTTATTATTTACAGGGCGGAACAAACATGTTATTTCATTTAAAGAATCCTTATTGTTAACTTCACTCTGGATATTTTTGGCAATAGGATTTTATTTTTTCATAAGATATTATGGCGACCACATTCATAATATTCAAAATTACGAAGATCTTAGAGCTTTTTTGTCGAAATACTCTTCTCATCTTGCTATTCCTCCAGATGATTTTTCATCAGCACTAAAAATTTATCGTGAAAATGCAGCAATGGATTTTTTAAGTGGTTATTTTCTGGAATACACACTTTCAATTGATAATGTTTTTGTTATTTTAATGATTCTTCAATCTTTTTCTGTTGATTTAAAAAATTACAAAACTGTTCTTTTTTGGGGAATTCTTGGAGCAATTGTTTTAAGATTTGTTTTTATTTTCGTTGGTTCGGCTTTAATAGTTAAGTTCAATTGGATATTATATGTTTTTGGGGTGTTTTTACTGTATTCAGGTGTTAAAATGTTTGTTGAACGAAATAAAGAAGAAAAACTAGAGATAAATAAGCATTGGTTAGTCAAATATTTATCGAATCACTTTAATGTTCATCCTGAATATATTAACG
>Ga0116188_1003539_pt1 | contig 11390 bp, 8 predicted proteins | sample AD_JPNTR2_MetaG_FD_89807 | JGI IMG/M metagenome (GOLD analysis project Ga0116188, IMG submission 89807) | Active sludge microbial communities of municipal wastewater-treating anaerobic digesters from Japan - AD_JPNTR2_MetaG | ecosystem: Engineered > Bioreactor > Anaerobic > Digestate | place...
GAACATTTGAAGGTCCACAAGAAAGATTTCCATTCCAGACGTGGACTTCTTATGATGGTAGGACATAGGAGGAGACTGTTGGAATATCTTCGTAAAAGGAATATAGAGAAGTATCAGGAGATTGTAAAGGAGCTGGGGCTTAGAGCGTAAAGGTATGGTCAGATTAGAGAGAGAATTTTTAGGAAGAAATTTAATTTTTGAGACAGGTAAGCTGGCTAAACAGGCATCTTCAGCTGTTACTGTAAGATATGGAGATAGTGTTGTTCTGGTTACTGTGGTTATATCTGATGAGCCAGAGGAAGATGTTGATTTCTTACCATTAACAGTGGATTTTGAAGACAGGTTCTATGCAGCCGGCAAGATCCCGGGAGGATTTATAAAGAGAGAGGGGAGACCCTCTGAAAGGGCTATTCTGAATGCCAGGATAGTGGATAGACCGATAAGACCGCTCTTCCCTGAGGGATTTTTTCACGGCGTGCAGATAATAGTTACCACTCTTTCCACCGACCAGGAGAATCCACCAGAACTTTTAGGCTTATGGGGGGCTTCTGTTGCTCTATGTCTTACCTCTGCACCATTTAATGGTCCTATAGGGTCAGTAAGGGTAGGATTGGTTGATGGAGAATTTGTATTTAATCCCCTTTCTTCTCAGCTAGAAGAGGGTGAGCTGGACCTTCTTGTTGTTGGCACAAGAGAAAACATAGTGATGATAGAGACATCAGCCAAAGAAATCCCGGAGGATAAATATATAGAAGCTCTGCATAAAGCCATAGGGTACATAAGAGAGAACATATCTATTCAGGAAGAGTTTATAGATATGGCTAGAGGAGAGGTCACTCCGGTTAATGCTACCATCATACAACCTGATCCCGAGCTGGTAGATTTTATAAAGAGGACCACCTATGATAGGATTAACGAGATACTTAGAATAGGGAAAAAGAAAGAAAGAGAGTCCAGGATGTCGAAAGAGCCTTCAGAGCTTATAGAGAAGGCTTTCCAGGAGATGGGAGAGGAAGGACTGGCGTTAAAAGAGAAGTTCGATTCTAATCCTGTGATGGTTAAGATGATATTCAAGGCTATGGAAAGAGAGATTCTGGAGCGGCTGGTTCTCGATGAACGTATCCGGGCTGATAACAGGAAGTTTAATGAAGTCAGACCTATAAGCTGTGAAGTAGGGGTATTACCCAGGACTCATGGTAGTGCTATATTTTCAAGGGGAGAAACTCAGGTCCTTACAGTTGTAACTCTTGGCTCCAAAGGTGAAGAGCAGATTATAGATGACCTTGGTATAGAAGAGAGTAAAAGGTATATGCATCATTATAATTTCCCACCGTATTCTGTTGGGGAGATCAGACCACTTAGAGGTCCAGGTAGAAGAGAGATTGGACATGGAGCTTTAGCGGAAAAGGCTCTGGTACCGGTTATACCGGAAGAAGATGCCTTCCCCTATACTATAAGAGTTGTCTCTGATGTGCTGGAGTCTAATGGTTCTACTTCGATGGCCAGTACCTGTGGCAGTACACTTGCCCTTATGGATGCGGGAGTCCCTATTAAAGCGCCAGTCGCAGGGATAGCGATTGGACTTGTATCCAGAAGTGATGATGAATGGGTTACTCTTACAGATATACAGGGATTGGAAGATGCTTATGGAGAGATGGATTTTAAAGTGGCAGGAACCGAAAGGGGTATAACTGCCGTACAGCTTGATACCAAGAGATTTAATGGGGTTCCAATATATATCCTTGAGAAAGCTCTGGAGCAGGCTAAAGAAGCCAGAGAGATGATACTGGAGAGGATTACAGAGACTATCCCTGAACCAAGGAAGACTCTCTCCCCATACGCCCCAAGGATTATCTCTCTTAATGTCTCACCAGATAAGATAGGAGAGATTATAGGACCTGGGGGAAAAGTAATAAAGAAGATTATTGAAGAAACAGATGCAAAGATTGATATAGAGCAGGATGGAAGGATATATATTTATTCTCAAGATGAAGCCTCTGGCAATGTTGCCCGCAACAGGATAGAAGAGATTGCCAAAGAGGTGGAGGCTGGTCAGGTATATGAAGGAAAGATTACCAGAGTTACTGACTATGGTCTTTTTGTAGAGGTTCTGCCAGGTAAAGAAGGATTGTTACATGTCTCTCAGATGGAAAGGTTAAAGGCTCCGATTAATAAAGTGTTTAAGCCCGGGGATTCTGTCCTGGTAAAGATCTATGAGATAGATAACCTTGGAAGAATAAACCTTACCAGAAAAGGTTTATTCCCTCCTGAAAAATCTGAAAAAGAAGATACTGGGAGGTTCGGGAATCAACGTCGGAAACAGTAATCCTGGATAGAATTCAGGGGGCAAAATCTGTCAGTATTGGTTTCTGGTATTTTACTGGTTCCAGGATAGAAAGAGAGGGGGAAAAGGGCTACTCTCATCTTATAGAACATTTGATATTTCAAGGGACCGAAGATAAAGATGCTAAGGCTATAGCTTTAGCGTTTGATAGATTGGGGACAGAGGCAAATGCTTTTACAGAGCGAGACAGTACCTGCTTTTATGTCAAGGTGTTGAAGAAATATGCTCTACCTGCAGTGGATTTGCTGGCTCAGATGTTGAGCTATCCTGCCTTCAGGAAAAAGGATGTGGAGAAAGAGAAGAAAGTAGTTATTGAGGAGTTTAAGTCCTACAATGATAGTCCCGAGCAGAAGATACATGATATGGGACTTAAATCTATATGGGGAGACCATCCCCTGAGCTATTCTCCGCTAGGAAAGGTAGAGGACCTCTTAGATGCCGATCCTGATAAATTACGGTCCTTCTGGGAAGAGAATTATACATCAGATAATTTATTGATTGCCATAACGGGGGATATTGATAGAGAAGACGTGATGAATGCACTCTCTAAATATCCTCTGTTAAATAGATACAGAAAGACTTTAAGGGATTTATCATCTCCTTCTGTAAATCCAACCCTTATAAGCGAAGATGATGATACGGAGATTACTCATATAGCTATTGCTGGACCAGGTGTTTCTTATATGGAACCATACCTCTATGCAGCCAATGCATTGACTATAATACTATCTAATAGTATGTCTGCCAGACTCTTTCAAAAAATAAGAGAGGAGAAAGGGCTGGCTTATTCTATATATTCTTATCTTTTACCCTTCAAAGATGCAGGTATATTTGTCTCTTATGTGGGGACAGGAAGTAACTCAAACGAAGAGGTGCTCAGCATCATACTGGATGAATATAAAGCTCTCTGTAATGAACCTGTAACTGAAGAAGAATTAGATATAGCCAAGGCTCATCTCGCTTCGAGTATGATTCTGGGTACAGAGGGAACGTTTGGCAGAATGGAATATATAGCAAGGACTTTTTATTCTTACGGAAAGATTATTTCTCTGGATGAAGTCCTGAATAAAATTCAAGTTATTACTCCTGAAGATATACAGGAGATTTCCCCCAGATTATTCAAGGATAAACTTGGGATAGCAGTCCTGGGGAAAAATGGTAGAAAGATTGGAGAGAATCTATGGGAAATATTAAAATCCAAGTTAAAAGATTAAAAGATAATACAGCTCTCCCTGCTTATATGACTGAAGGCTCTTCGGGTTTGGATCTGTACTCTGCTGAGGAGAAGATTATCCCCCCAGGGAAATGGGAGGTGATATCTACAGGTATAGCGGTAGAAATCCCTTATGGATATGAGGGTGAGATCAGGTCCAGAAGTGGAATAGCTAAAGATTATGGCGTTTTTGTCCTGAATAGTCCTGGGACTATAGACAGTGATTACAGGGGGGAAGTAAGGGTTATACTTATGAATCTTGGAGATAAATCTTTCAAGGTAAATACAGGGGATAGGATAGCACAACTGGTGATAAGTCCAGTTGTAAAGGTAGAGGTACTGGAGGTCGATGAACTCTCAGACACCGGGAGGAATGCTGGTGGTTTTGGGCATACTGGTAGGAGGTAAAATATGGTAAGAGTAATGGTTTGTGGTGCTTATGGCAGGATGGGACAGGAAGTTATAAAGGCTTTATCTGAGCAGAAGGATATGATGATAGTAGGGGCTATAGATGTAAGAGGGATAGGGGAGAGTGTATTCGGAATAACTGTGAGGGATAATCTTGAGGAGGTCATAAAAGAGACCAGACCCTCTGCTATTGTTGATTTCACTAAAAGAGAAGCTGCATTAGAAGATATAAAAACAGGTGTTAAAAATAATGTGACGATGATAGTTGGGACTACTGGTTTCACCCAGGAAGATTTAGATAATTTGAAAGCATTTGTCGATGCTAATAATGGCAGGGTTTTAATAGCACCAAATTTCGCCATAGGAGCTGTACTGATGATCAAATGTGCAGAATTGGCAGCCCCCTTTATGGACAATGTTGAAATTATAGAGCTTCATCATGATGGGAAACTGGACTCTCCATCAGGCACGTCTATAGCTACCGCCAAAGCTATTTCAGAAAAGAAGAAGTTCGAACCCTCACCGCATTCTTCGGAAGCAAGGGGAAAGACGGTGAGTGGTATAAACATACATAGTGTCAGATTGCCTGGTTTTGTTGCCCATCAGGAGGTAATTTTTGGTACACTGGGACAGACGTTGACTATAAGGCATGATTCTACGTCGAGAGAGTCCTTTATGCCTGGAGTAATCTATGCCTTAAGAAATATGGATAGAATTAAGGGGTTGGTGTATGGACTGGATAAATTACTATTTCCGGAAGGATTGGTGATGTGATTTATGTTTGGTAGGCTTATCACTGCAATGGCAACTCCTTTTAAGGAGGACTATTCTTTAGATGTAAAGAGAGCTTGTGAACTGGCAGAAAGGCTGGTAGAAGAAGGTTCTGACGGGATCTTAGTCGCTGGAACTACTGGAGAATCTCCTACTCTGTCGGAGGAAGAAAAGATTGAGCTCTTTAGAGAAATCAAAAATGTTATAAAGGATAAAGCCAGCATAATAGCCGGTACAGGCAATTATAATACTCAGGAGAGTATAGCTCTCACTAAAGCGGCAGAAGAGGTTGGGGTGGATGGTGTATTACTTGTTGCGCCATACTACAATAAGCCACCACAGGATGGTCTATATGCTCATTTCAAGGCTGTAGCAAACGCTACATCACTTCCTGTAATCCTGTATAATATACCATCTAGAACTGGTGTGAATATTTTACCTCCAACTGTTATCCGTCTGGCTAAAGAGGTAAAGAACTTTATCGGGGTAAAAGAAGCCAGCCAGAGTACAGACCAGGTGGTAGAGATACTGAGGGGTATAGATAGGGATGATTTTGTCATATACAGTGGAGATGATTCTTTTACAATGCCCATACTCAGTGTTGGTGGATATGGGGTTATAAGTGTGGCAAGTCACATAGTCGGGAGAGAGATAAAAGAGATGATGAATAGCTTTGTCTTTGGAGATGTTAAGAAGGCTGTTCAGATTAATAAGAGGCTATTCCCTCTATTTAAGTCGCTCTTTGTTACCACTAACCCTATACCTCTGAAGGAGGCGATGAGGCTTACAGGCTTTGATATCGGTCCACCTAGATTACCTCTGGTAAGGGCTGGTGAAAAAGAGATTGGTGTGATAAGGGATTCATTAAAACAACTTGGGTTAATTTAGAAAGGATATATGTCGGAAAAATTAAAACTTATTCCTCTAGGGGGATTGGGAGAAATAGGGAAGAATATGCTGGTAGTGGAGTATGGCGAGGTAATTGCCATCATCGATACCGGGCTTATGTTTCCCACCGATGAGATGCCAGGGGTAGACTATGTGATACCTGACATCTCATATATAGAAGCCAACAAAAATAAGGTGAAGGGGATAATTCTTACCCATTGTCACGAAGACCATGTGGGTGCGTTACCATATGTACTTAAGACCGTTCGGGTCCCGATAATAGGAACAAGATTAACTCTTGGGATGATAATGTCCAGGTTAAAAGACTTTGGTCTAAGTAACGATGTTAAGCTTGTAGAAGTTCAGGAGAGGAGTCGTATAGGGATTGGTCCCCTCTCTTTTGACTTTTTTGTGGTTAACCATAGTGTTCCTGGTAACTTAGGGGTAGCAATACGTTCTCCGGTTGGAATTATCGTGCATACCGGTGACTTTAAATTTGACTACACACCTATAGATGGGAAATATACAGACTTTTCTACACTGGCTTCACTTGGAGAAGAAGGGGTAAAATTTTTACTATCAGACTCTACCAATGCAGAAAGACCCGGCTATACACCTTCCGAGAGGATAGTTGGTGACACCCTTGATTCGATAGTGAGAGGTGCTACTGGGAGGGTATTCATAACGACATTTGCCAGTAACGTGCATCGTATTCAACAGGTATTCAATATCGCTTATAAGTATAAGAGATTTGTAGCGGTAATAGGAAAGAGTATGAATAATACAGTTAGTGTGGCAAGCCGTCTTGGATACCTCGATATACCTCCCAATACTCTGATAAAAGATCAATCTCTGTCGAACTTTAAAAAGAATCAGCTTATCATATTAACCAGTGGTTCTCAGGGAGAACCGATGTCTGCTCTAACTCGACTTGCCTTTCAGGAATATAAATCTATTACTATTGGTTCTGGAGACACAGTGGTAATAGCAGCTACCCCTGTTCCTGGAAATGAGAAGATGGTTGCCAGAACTATAAACGCATTATTTTCCAGGGGGGCGGAGGTAATATATACCACCACTCCAGGTGTCCATGTCTCCGGACATGGGAGTATGGAAGAATTAAAACTTATGTATACTCTATTAAGACCAGAGTATTTTGTCCCCGTCCATGGAGAGATAAGACACCAGGTGGCTCACTCCAAGATAATATCTTCCCTGGGACTATCAGAGGACCACATATTTAGACTGAAAAATGGAGATATCCTCGAGATAGATCAGGATGGAGCCAGAGTATCCGGTCAGATACAGTCAGGAATGACCATGGTGGATGGTTTGGAACTTGGAGAGGGTGGGGTCGTCCTAAGGGATAGACAAAGGTTAGCCCAGGATGGTATAGTGGTACTGGTAGTAACTATAGATAAGGAGAACGAGGAGATAGTAAGTATCCCTGAGGTGATTATGAGAGGTGTGACCTATAAAGATGAGGACAGTTTTGTAGAAGAATTAAAGACAGAAATTTTACGTGCTCTTGTTACCTCTCATACCCCGGTTGTCTCTAATGATATAATTAGAGATGTGGTTGGAAGATTTATCTATGAAAGGACCAGGAGAAGACCAGTGATAATTCCTGTACTGGTAGAGGTATGAAGAAGAAGAGAAAAAATAAAAGCATAAGATATTTTACTATTATTCTTTCTCTTCTCTTGCTAATATTACTTATAATGGGTTTCCTCTGGAATCCTCCGATTCTATCTTATCCTTCTCAATATCTGGGATACTGGGGTTTTACTCTGGTTTTCATTCTATTTATCCCTAAATTATACTGGGTTTCTCGGTGGAGTTTACCGTTATTCATCCTGTTCAATTGGGCAGGAGTTCTTGGGACTTATCTGAAGACTCTTATCAGGTTTGATTTTATACTCATTCTTCTCTTTGCTCTACCTATAGTAATATGGGTAATAAAAAAGTCTCTTGTTCTATCCGAAGAAGTGGAGGTAAAGAAAAATCGCAGACAAAAGAAACCTGGTATCCCTGAATTTACCATCCCTGAAAAGATAGATAATGAGAAAAAAGAGCCCAGGATTAAAAAAGGACTTCAGAAGTCGGAGTTAGCCTCTATAGATGCACCAAATCCGTCATTCAAGATGCCTCCATTTTCACTGCTAAATGAGACCCCCAAGAAGCAGAAGAATGAAGAGCTTGGACATAATTCAGAGTTACTGGAGTCTACTCTGGAGAGTTTTGGTGTATCTGCCAGGGTTGTAAATACTGTTGTTGGACCAACTGTTACCAGGTATGAATTGTCTCTGGCTACAGGGGTGAAGGTCAACTCTATAATGAAACTCTCCAATGACATAGCTCTTGCTCTGGCTGCTCCCCAGATAAGAATAGAGTCTCCTATACCGGGAAAATCCCTGCTTGGTATAGAGGTCCCCAATAAGAAGATAACACTGGTTACTATAAGAGAAATTATAGAGAGTGAAGAGTTCGTGGAGAAGAAGTCACGCCTCACCCTGGGCATCGGAAAAGACATTGCAGGGAATATCATAGCTGATAGTCTTGAAGATATGCCACATCTTCTGATAGGAGGCACAACAGGGTCAGGCAAGAGCGTTTGTCTTAATGCCCTTGTTATAAGCTTGCTGTATAAGTCAGACCCCTCTATGTTGAGAATAACCATGATAGATCCAAAGAGGGTGGAACTGACACAATACGAAGATATCCCTCATCTCTGGGCTCCAATTATTACAGAGCCGGAAATGTCGGTGAAATTACTCCGCAGACTTACCAGAGAGATGGACCGGAGATATGAATTGTTCAGACAGGAAGGGGTAAGGAATATACAGGGCTATAACTTGAAGAAGAAGGACTCTCCGCTGTATTATATAGTCGTTATTGTGGATGAACTGGCAGACCTTATGATGGTGGCTCCTAAAGAGATTGAAAGACTTATATGCAGATTAGCCCAGATGGCCAGGGCTACCGGGATACATCTTATCATAGCAACGCAGAGACCTTCGGTGGATGTGATTACCGGCTTGATAAAGGCTAATTTCCCTTCAAGGATAGCATTTGCAGTATCTTCTCAGGCAGATTCACGTGTTATACTTGATATAGGTGGAGCAGAGAAACTTTTAGGAAAAGGGGATATGCTATATTCTCCCATATGGGCTATGAGACCTGTAAGAGTTCAGGGGGCGTATGTCTCTGATGAAGAGATAGAAAAAGTATTGAACTTCTGGAAATTGCAGGGAACACCAAATTATGCAGTTACTCAGGAGGAGCTTGAGAGTGAGGATATTATCTCTAGCAGTGATTCAGAGAGTAATGATGAGTATCTGGAAGAGGCTAAGAAGATACTCAAACAGAAAGGTAGCATATCTACCAGCTTATTACAGAGGATGCTCAGAATTGGCTATGGCAGGGCGGCAAGGATAATTGACCTTCTGGAAGCTGAAGGTTATGTTGAGAGGGGAGAAGACGGAAGGGTAAGGGTAGTTAGATTAGATTGAGATAAAAAATAATTTCTACAGGAGGGATCAATAATGAAAAAGTTTTTAGTGGGGATCTTGGTTTTAACTCTGGTATTTGGGTTCAGTTCATTCAGTTATGCAGCTAAAGCAAAGGTAGGGATTGTGTATGATGTTGGAGGAAGAGGCGATAAAAGTTTTAACGACGCTGCATACAAGGGACTTCAAGATGCAGTAAAGAAACTTGATATAGAGGGCAAGGATGTGGAACCAGGAGAAGGTGGAGCTAACAGGGAAGAGTTACTTAGATTGTTAGCAGAACAGGGATATGACCTGGTGATAGGTGTAGGATTTCTCTTTACAGATGCCCTTGTAAAGGTAGCCAAAGACTTTCCAAACACCAAGTTTGCTATCGTAGACGGGGTAATAGAAGACCTCCCCAATGTCCGATCTCTTGTATTTAAAGAGCATGAAGGGTCATTCCTGGTTGGAGCTATAGCTGGTCTTATGACCAAGACAAATAAAGTTGGATTTGTTGGTGGGATGGATATGTCACTCATCCATAAATTTGAGGTTGGATATAGAGCTGGGGTAAAATATGTAAATCCAAAGGCAGAGATTTTTGTAAACTATATAGGTGTTACCGGTGATGCCTTTAAGGACCCGGTGAAGGGTAAGGAGTTAGCATTATCCCAGTTCAAGCAGGGTGCAGATATTGTTTATCATGCATCAGGTGCCTCTGGAGAAGGTGTTATAGAAGCAGCAAAAGAGATGAAAAAATTCGCTATAGGTGTGGACTCTAATCAAAACTGGATTGCTCCGGGATATGTTCTTACCAGCATGTTAAAGAAGGTTGATGTAGCAGTGTATAAAACTATCGAAGACCTGGTTAATGGCAAGTTTACTGGTGGTGTAAAGGTTTATGGTCTTAGAGAGAATGGGGTTGGAGTTGCATATGACAAGTATAACGAGAAGCTCATACCAGAATCTGTTCGAAGAAGGGTGGCTCAGATAAGGTTGGATATAATCGCAGGTAAGATAAAGGTTCCTGAAACCAAGTAGAGATGTCAGAAGAGTTTATACTGGAAACAGAAGGTATAACAAAGCATTTCCCTGGAGTCCTGGCTAACGACGATGTGAGTATTCAGATTAGAGAAGGAGAGATACATTCTATCATAGGAGAGAACGGGGCGGGGAAGACCACATTGATGAATATAATCTATGGGATTTTCCGCCCCGACAGGGGTAAGATATTCTATAAGGGGAGAGAGGTTGAGATTAATAACCCTTCCACAGCTATAAGCCTGGGGATAGGGATGGTGCATCAGAATTTTATGCTTGTTCCACCGTTTACCGTCTGGGAAAATATAATCCTAGGCAGGGAAGTTTTAAAGAGAGGAGTTCTCGATAAAGACTCTGTATCTGAAGACCTGAATAAACTTATGAGTGATTACAGGCTTTCAGTCCCTCTCGAAGAAAAAATTGAAGACCTGCCGGTAGGTATATGCCAGAAAGTAGAACTGATAAAGCTTTTATATAGAGGAGCGGAGGTATTTATTTTAGATGAACCCACCGCTTTACTTGTCCCTCAGGAGATTGAAGAACTTTTTGAAATACTAAATAATTTAAAGCGGCAGGGGAAAACGATTATTTTTATCTCTCATAAACTCAAAGAGGTGCTCAGGATTTCTGATAGAATTACTGTTATGAGAAGAGGTAAGGTGGTAGGTGTACTAGAAAGAGATGAGGCAGATGAGGAGATACTGGCTCGACTTATGATAGGCAAGACTATCGAACCACCCAGGATTGAGATACACGAGAGGGGAGAGGAGATATTAAGACTTGAGGATATAAAGTTATCTCCCAGATTGAAGGGTATCAATCTCAAGTTATACCGGGGTGAGATACTTGGTTTAGCTGGTGTGGAGGGTAATGGACAGAGAGAGCTATTAGAGGTGATTACAGGGCTATTAGCTCCTGATTCTGGGAAGGTCTTCTATAAAGACAAGGAGATAGAACGTCTGGACCCCAGGAGTGTAAGGGAGATTGGCATAGGATTTATTCCAGAAGATAGACAGATGACTGGGCTTATACTTGATTTTTCGGTAGCTGAGAATATTATCCTTGGCAGACATTACAAAGAGCCATATACTGTGAATGGTAGACTGAATGTACCTGTAATTAGGGATATCGCCAATAAGATTGTAAATACGTATGACATAAGGACTTCTTCTATAGATAAGTATGTCAGGTTCCTCTCTGGAGGAAACCAGCAGAAGGTTATTCTTGGTAGAGA
>Ga0116188_1003542_pt1 | contig 11386 bp, 8 predicted proteins | sample AD_JPNTR2_MetaG_FD_89807 | JGI IMG/M metagenome (GOLD analysis project Ga0116188, IMG submission 89807) | Active sludge microbial communities of municipal wastewater-treating anaerobic digesters from Japan - AD_JPNTR2_MetaG | ecosystem: Engineered > Bioreactor > Anaerobic > Digestate | place...
CCACCGTGAGATGTTCCGCGTACTGCGTATGGGGTACCGAATACTTGGAGGGGAGCGTGCTCGGCGGAACCTCGCCCCCAAGACCTCGTACGCCGTACCGGTACCCGAGAACCCGTCCTCCGGACTGGGCTCAAGGGCTTAGGGTCGTTTCGTTTTGTGATCGTGCAAACCAGGCCCGTTCGTCGGGGCGGAGGGAAGGGTCTGCGGCGGCCCGCTCGAAGACCTCGCGGGCTTCTTGGACTCGCCCCTGCTGCGCGAGGAGCTCCGCCAAGAGTATGTAGGAAAGACGGTCCATCCGGCCGGTAACGAGCCCGTCTCGAAGTACCTCGACGGCTTCATGTTCCCGGCCGAACCGAGCTAGATAGAAGCCAAGGGTGTAGCGGTAGCGGGGCGAACCGGGATCGGAAGCCGCGGCCCGCCGGGCCCAGATGAGAGCTTCGTCGCGCTGCTGTTCTCCGAGCAGTACGGCCAGGTTGTACGCCGCCGCCGCTAGGCGGCCGGATTCCCATGCCCGACGGAGGTGTTGCTCCGCTTCAGCCCCGCGGCCGGTCTCTGCCAGCCACAACCCCAGGTTGAAATGTAGAGCAGCGTCTTCGGGGAAGCGCTGTAGTCCCTCCCGCAAAGCGGACTCGGCTTCTTGAGTCCGACCGACACGAGCCGAAGTGACCGCGAGGTTGACCCAGGGAGCTGCGATCGGGGCCTCCAACCGGCAGGCATGACGAAAGGCTGCGAGAGCCTTCTCCTCCGCACCCTCTTGCAGATAGATGTTGCCCAGGTTGTACCGGGCCGACCAGTCGTCTGCCAAGGACGTCAGTGTTCGGCGGTACTCTGCAACGGCCGCCGCGACGGTTTGGTCTCCGCGGCCCGCCTGCCATGCAACCGGGCTTTCAACGAGGCTGGTGACGGCGGAAAACCGCACCAATCGTACCGGATCGTTTGCGGCTCCAAAAAGGCGTTGAACATCTTCGGTGGTTTGGGCGTCCGCCAGGGCGCGAACCGCCGCTTGGCGCACCAGAGGTGACGCAGCAGACGCGCCCGCCCGGATCAGAGGCCACTTCTCATCGGAAGGGCACTCCCTAAGCAGGAGAAGAAGGGACGCTGCGAATACGGTATCCCGCTCAGGCGAGTCAAAGAACCGTTTCCATTCGGTGAGGTGAGACCAGTCTCCTTTGCGCGCCTGAGCGATCATGCGGGCCCGTCTGACCAGGGGAGCTTGATAATTGCTCGAATACCAGCGCCGGACCCATCGGTCGGCCCAAGCAGGCCTTTGGTTGTCGTGGCACAGGTTACAAGCGTTCGGTGAGCCGAATTCTTCCGTGGCCGCCGGGACGGGTGGAAGGAAAGAATGGTCGTGGCGCACCATCCTGGCGAACTCCGTACGGGGTAGATGACAGGCAATGCAGCGTGAACCTTCCGAGTTCGCCGGGTGATGCGTATGAGGCTCCGGGTCCTCCACCAACTCGGCGTGGCAGGGAAGACAGGCAGCGTCGGGTGCCTCGGCGTGTCGATTCCGTCCGGAAGACGTATGACAGTGTAAGCAGTTCAGATCGGCCGCCTGCCGGCATGGGTTCATCATCCACTGAGTAAAGGTGTAGTTTTCCCCCAAGTCTCGGCCGTCGGGATGATAGTCGGGATCTTCGAGGGTAACCAGTCCGAAATGATCGAAAAAGTCCTCACCCGGCACAAAGCCTGTGGAAACGGGATAGAGCTTGGCGTGGCAGGCGGCGCACGTCGAGTCGATCTGTTCACTGTTCAAATGCTTAAAACTAAGGATGCGTATATCCGCAGGTAGCGGGTCCTCGGGTTCCAGTTTCTCGAAGAGCCGGGCATGCTCGGCTCCTGGGCCGTGGCAGGTTTCGCAGTTTACGCCCGGTTCGAGCCAGCTGGTGGCATACGTGTCGCTGAAGGGATCGTAGTTCTTTGCCAGCTGTGATACGTGGCAGTGAAAACAAGACGTGTTAAACGTCAGGCGCCGATCTGTCCAGTCGAGGGGCTGGTCTTCCCGGTCCCGGAAATGTCGCACCATGCTCCCCGTCGCATCGAACCACTCCTGTCTAGGAACATCAAAAGCCACGGGCAGCACCTGCAGCCGTCCTTTCTCTAAAGGCGCCAGAAAGTAGTAAACGTTCTTGCCCCCCAGAACGTATTGCAGAGCGAATCGCCTCTCAGGCAGGCTCTCTTCAAAGAATTCCGCGGTTTCCTTAGTGAATTGTACGTAATACTTCCGGTCGCCCACTTCGACGGGTCCGTCAGGCGGAAGCAATCCCGGCAGGTCGCAACGGAACGGCTGCATAGCCTTTCCGTGGCGGGAGGGCTCCCATTTGGCATAGAAATCCTCATGACAAGGTCGGCAGACGACCGATCCCGTGTACGCTTCTCGGGTCCTTGGTGAGGAGGCCTCCTCTTCGGGCGTGCAGGAGGGGCACAGTACGCAGAAAAGCCACCCGGACAGAATCGTTCGGACTTCGAATCTCCTCGGGAGCACAACGCAATTGTATCCCGCGGGTGTGTACCCCGGCCGGGCGCAAGCCCTCACGCCGAGGGCTCGGCGAAAAATACGGAATCACCCTTTCTTACGGATCTGGTACGTCCGGGTTGCAACCTTCCCTGCGATACCGCTTCGACGGTGGAACACCTCAGCCGTATCGCCGCCTCCGGCCGAACTCAACCAAGTCCGCGGTGCGGGCGAAGCTTTGAAGTCTCACCTGCCCGCATAGACCGGTTCAACGGTCATCCCGGTCTTGCCGGGAGTGTCGCTCGACCCCCACAACTCGGTACTCTCCGGCCTCCTGTCGGAGGTAGACGTCGGCGCGGTGCCCGGTTCCGTTCCTTGTAAGTTCGAGCCGCAGGAAGGGGGCGTCGTCCGGGGGAAGCGGAACACTTGGGCTGTCCACCACGCCCACCGCCTCAAGGGGGTCGCTCGTATCGCGACAGTTATCGTAGCGATACCACGCATAGGTGTAGGACGAAGGTTCGAGAACCCGGTGACGGGAGGCCAAGTCGGCGAATCCGATCGAGCGGTCGCCCGACCTGCCGACAACCTCGAACTCGTCGAATGGAGCGACCGCCGGGAGATAGCGCCGTAAGATCTTGTCACGGCGACGGAGAAGGGTGTCCGTCAAGTAGGCGGCGGCTTCCGGGTTGAGCAGGCGCCCCTTTTCCACCAGCGCACCGACGGCCTCGTCCGAGAACTTTGCAATGATCTTGGCGGCCCAAAAAGCGTCACGCGCCTTCATTCGTTCGAAAGCGGGATTCGGATATTCCGGCTTCCATCGCTCAGGTTGGAAAAATTCCGCCTCGAACCGCCCGATGGAAGGGTAGTTTGGGTAGCGGACCCGCCGCCACGGTCGGTCCCAAATTCCTAGGGTGACTGCGGCCTTTAGAATCGGGCCCCACTCCAGGATGTATTCGTTTCCTGCGCGCCGGGATTGGACTTTAACGCTGCCGCTACCGAAACACGATCCGAAATCGATCAAGTGGTGACGAACGTGGCCGGCGCCGGGCTCTCCCAAATACATGTCAAGGGTATTGATGCTGCGGGAGTCGTCATGATTGAGCCACGCGGCGAACAGGCGGAGGCCCCGCAACTCACGGCGGTGCTGATGAGGAAAAACATCGTTGAGGTCATCACTTCGAACGTCCCAGTATTCGAAAGGCCCGATCGGTCGCCCGTCGAGCCGCAGACTGGCCAACGCGGGAACCGTCCCGTCGGGTAGGTGCTCCACACGCCGAAAGATCTGTTCCAGGTCTTGCTCGGTGAAGGACCGCTTCTTTCCTTCCTGGTCGGTCAGTGTGGCCTCGGCAGCGATCGTGAACTGCTCTTTTCTCACGAAAACCAGGTAGTTTTCAGGCACGTAATAGCCGAAGGCATGAAAGAAGGCGGTGGCGATCACCTCTGATGAGGTGGCAAGCTGTGGGTGTCCGCGGGGATCGAACTTCATGAAGTAGACGTCGCCGCGGGCGTCTCGGATCCGAAAGCCGGGAGTGATACCCTGCGTTTTCCCGGCGATGACCGTCCATGGACCCGACGGGTCGGGTCCTCCCGACTGATCGGGCCCCCGCACCAACTCCTCCAGGGAGAGGGTCTTTCGACCGATGCGATTGGTAAACCAGGAAGAGTCGGGAACTTCATCCAAGGTGTTGACATTGGCCGCTTCGGGTATTTCCTCGTCGCCACCGGGCCGCAAGAAGAACGTGTTGATAATGAAGTCATAGAGCTGAGAGAGGTCTCTTTCCTCCGGGAGTGGGCTCGGCAGGTTGTCGGGGTCATGCCAAAGCGGATCGTCCGCCAGGTATCGGGGTGGCGTTCCGGCAGACGGCGACCTGCCTGGCGCCGAAGCGACGGAGCCCCAAAAAAGTAAAAGAAGCAAACCAGCGGTCCGCTTACTCAAGTAGGTCTGCTGCTCCTTTCAAAATGCCGGACCGAATCGAACGTGGAAACGCCACTCCTCGTGCCCCCGCGCGTAGTCAAGCCGCAAGAAGGTCCGTTTCGCAGTCTTGAATCGGGTGCCGAAGCCTATACCTGAGTGGAATCCTTCCAGAACCCAGTCACCGTCGGTAAACACTCGACCCGTATCGTAAAACAGCGCAAGTTCCCAAGCCGGAGCGGGTTCCCAACGGTATTCGGTAGAGAAATACAAAAGATCGTTGTCCCTGAATCGATAGCTTTCGTAACCCCGCAGTCGATCAGGTCCACCCACTGTTGACATAAGGTAGAAAGGTACCGGAACCTTACCAATGCTGTAAGTTCTCGCGGCTTGAAGATTGAGCGCCAGTATGCGTTGCTCGGAAAGGAGAGGCACGTACCATCGGGAATCTAGGCTCAAACGGTGAAACCCGACCTGCCGTCCGCCGGTTTCCCGGTCCCAGTAGCGAATCCAGGACAGACCGGTGGCGACCCCGCTATGCGGATTCCCGGGGCGGTCCGTGCGATTGACGAGAACGGCCAGTTCTGCGCTGAGAAGATCCGGTTGCTCGGCGAGGCCCGGCAAAACGGTAGGATCCAGAGGGCTTCCCGACGGCCTGGGTCGGCGGTCGTGAGTCGGCTCGACGCTGTAGTTATGGTGGCCGACGCGTGCCGCCGTGGCCAGCCAAGGTTTCCATAAGTAGCCGCCCACGACTTCCGAAGTGAACTGTTCCAGCAAGAACGGTGTTTCCGGGTGACGGCTCGATTCATTCCCTAGGCCGAAGAAGTCTTCGTCGGGAAAGTAGCGGTAAAGCCAGCGACCGTAGAAAAGGAAACGTCGATGCCGGATCTCCCGAGGATCGGGTTCTCCGAAGCGAAAGGGAGTACCGAAGTCGGGCGGCCCTACGAAAAAATCCGGAGCGATCTTATCGAAGCGGCCGAAATGGAAATCCAGTTGCCGATAATTCTTGAACGTGTTTAGAAACGTACTCTCAATGCTGATGTCACGCCCAAAAATCTCGGGCTTGTAGTACCGGACGCCGAAGCCCACTCCTGAACCTTCGGTAAGAGAGCCGAAGCGGGGATAAAAATCCTTGTACCGGATAAACAAGATCTGCTCCAAGCCGCCTTGCTCGAGAAACAGCAAAGTGCGTTGCGTCCGGCTCAGCCGTTCAGGCTCCAGCTGATCAGCTTTGGCCAAGCGAAGAGACTTCCATAGCTCAGCCCGACTCGGAAGACAACAGCAGTCCTGTTCCGGAGGGGCGACGTTATGAGATAAGTCCTGGGGCAAGACGATTGCCGAGGGAAACAAATACAAGGCAAGGAACAGAAGAACCGGGAGGCGATTCATCAGCCGGGCGAGTCTCCGCTGGTATGGAGTACGTAGTTTCGAAAACTCTGTTGACCTATCTTCCTCCCGAGGAACCTTGGACAGGGCGGTTTGTTGTCGACCACTCACCAGGAGTGGCATAACGCTCGCTCTTCGGGACCTCGCGCTCTGGAGGCAGGTCACCTGGATCGGGAGTGCCGAACGGGCCGGTTCTTTACCTATCTCCGGCCGGCCATGCTTTTCGGGCCCCGAACCTTGGGGTAAACCTGCGGGATCTTCTTCACGCCCCACAATTCATCTCGTGTTCTCCGGCATTCTAGCGGTTTGGGACCTCAGAATGCGCGTACGTTTCTGAGTCAGGCGACTAACATCAAGTTCGTCTGTTCGGCGGTTCTCCTTCGGCCGCAGTTCCTCTGCCGGGGGACCCTGGGCCGACCGCACAGCGACGGAAGAACGTTGCTGCAGCTGTCGTGACGTCTGCCGGTTGCGGCCTGCCTCTCATTGCATCTTGTGGATGTTAACAAAAGCAGCCCCGAAAGATCGTGGCGCAACCCCCAATTCCGCAATCTCTGAGACTTCCAGAGAAGGGTGAGCCGGGTCGGCCGCGCAAACTCAATTAGATTTTCCTTGGAAGCTCCAATAGTCGGCTCCCCACGGCGAGACTACCAGGACCCTCGGATCCGGTCGATAAGGAGACGGTCTGAAGTCGAAGAACCGGCAAACTCAGCCGCTCAACCGTCTGATCCGTCGGCAAGTTCCTATCTATAATGAGGCGATGCATTCAGAGAGGCGGGAAAGAGCACAGTCGGCGGCTGCACTCCTTGGTGTAATGCTTCTCTTCCTGGGGGTGGGATGGGCTCAGGACCTCGAGTTGTGGATCGGCCAGAGCCGGCAGACTGTCGACCACCGCAAGCGGGACAGCAAGGATTACTACCGACTGTCGGATCTTGGTCGCTCTTTGGGGCTCGTCATCCAGGAGGAGGGGGACAGCCGATGCTACCTGCGGGGCCCCCGGGGTTCTCTGGAGCTGCTTTCGAATCGTCCCCTGGTGCGTCGCGGTGAGGAGTACCTTCTGTTGGATGCGCCGGTCTGGAGAAGAGGGCGCGAGGACTGGTGGGTTCCGGCTGATTTCATCGAGAAGCTGCTGCCCTTGATTCTGGATCAGCGGCTGGTGCCGGTACGCCCCGGAGTGTTCCGGAGCGAAGTGATCGAGCGTTGCCGCGTCGCGATGTCGGTTCACGGCCGGGCCGACCGATTGATGCTCGTGTTCACTCCCGACGAACCGGTTGAAGCGCACCTTCGAGAATATCGAGATTACCTGCAGGTTTCGTTTGAGGACCGTCTGATCCGGGCGGGTGATCTGGAACGCCCGGAAGATCAGCATCTAGTGGCTGATGTGACCTTCGATCCAACCGAAGGGTGGGGGACTTTTCGCGTACACAAGGGACCACGATTCAATCGCTACCGATGGTACCGCTTAACGGAACCGCTTCGTTACGTGCTTGAGATCTACGGGATGCCGACGGTCGTTGCAGAAATGCCGAGTCCGCCTCCGACCGGCGCCCCCGAAGCTTCGGCCGAAGCTCTACCGGACGATACGGCCAGTGAGGTCGTTTTACCTTCCGCCGTCCCTCGGACGGCGGCTATTGTGATCGATCCCGGCCATGGTGGGCAGGATTACGGGGTTGATGTGCCGTCGACGGCGCTTCCGGCGGAGGAAAGGGAACTTTCACGGTCGGAGGCGACGACGGAGAAGGTAGTGGTGCTTGAGGTGGCCTTGGGATTGGAGGAGCTCTTGCGCAGTCGGAGCATACCCGTGGAACTGACTAGGCGCCGAGACGTGGAGCTCGGAGACGACCAAAGAGCCGCGGTGGCCAACGGTTTTCAGGCCGAGGTCTTTCTCAGCCTACATGTCGGGGGAGCTCCGTCGCCGGCTTTGCGGGGGCCGGTTGTCTATGTGTTTGCCCCTCCGGACGATTTGTTTTCGGACGCAGAGAGAGTTTCAACGGTTGCATCATCGGCCGGCCCCTTGAGGTTGGTCCGCTGGGAAGAAGCTCAAAGCGAGTACTTGGGCCGGAGTGTGCTCCTTGCGGAGCGGCTGCAGGCGGAGTTGAACCGTCTGTTTGAAGCGGACAATCACGTGATCCGGGCCCGCTTGGCCGTTTTGGCTCCGATTCAAGCACCGGCCGTTTTGGTGGAGCTGGGTTTCCTCACCAACGGGGAAGATCGCGGCCGGCTGGCGGATCCGGATTTCCGACGGCGGCTGGAGGAGACGTTAGCCGACTTCCTTCAGGAGGTGGGGAGGGAATGAGGAATCTCCGGTGGGCGATCGCAGTATTGCTGACCCTGCTGGTGGCGGTCTGGGTGTCCTACGAGTTCTACACCCGAGAACGCGACCGCAGGGCTCAGTTGGAATCTCTTCAAGACGAATCCGATCTACTTCCGGCGCCCGAGCAGTTGACGTTGGAGACCGTGACTCTCTTCCGTTACCGCCCGGGCACGCTCCCGGGAGACGAGGGCTTCCTTGTGCCTTTCGAAGTGTCAGTCCCCCGCTATGAGGAGGAAGCACGGCGGGCTCGTGAACTCCTGTCCCGCTTGCTGCGCGAAGGAGGTACGACGGGCGGGCCGGGAACGCAGCTCCTTGACGCCGCGTCCCCCGCTACCGATCCGCTTTACGGCGCCGCAAAACTGCGTGGTTTTTACCTTCTGGCGGACGGCACCGCGGTCGTGGATCTGGAGCTCGACCGGAACCGAATGGTTGCCGGCATCGTGACCGAGTACGCTCTGGTGGAATCGATCGTACGGACCCTGCGGGCAAATGTATCCGGGGTGACTCAGGTACAGCTGCTGGTGGACGGTCACATGAGCACTACACTTCTGGGCCACGTCCTGATCACCCGCCCTTTCCGTTAGAATGAGCGGCATGTACGTACGATCCGACGGTCGGCGGCCCGACGAACTTCGCCCGGTAAGGATCACGCTCGACTACACGATGCACGCGGAGGGTTCCGTGTTGATTGAGTGCGGAGCCACGCGGGTTGTCTGTAACGCCAGCGTGGAGGACCGAGTTCCTTCATTCTTGAAAGGAACGGGGAGTGGTTGGGTGACGTCCGAGTATGGGATGTTGCCTCGCTCCACCAGCACCCGCATGGTACGAGAAGTATCGAAGGGGCGGGCCTCCGGAAGGACGCAGGAGATCCAGAGAATCATCGGACGTTCTCTGCGTTCCGTGGTGGACCTTGATGCTCTGGGGGAGCGGACCATCTGGATCGACTGTGATGTGATTCAGGCCGACGGCGGGACCCGCACAGCTTCCATTACGGGTGCGTTCCTGGCACTGACGCTGGCCCTGGACAAGTTGCGGGCCGGCGGCGGCCTTGAGCGGCCGGCGTTGGTGGACTACCTGGCTGCGGTGAGCGTTGGGCGAGTGGCGGGGCAAGCGTTGCTCGACATGACGTACGAAGAGGATTCCGCGGCAGACGTGGATATGAATGTCGTGATGACGGGTCAGGGCGGTTTTGTGGAAGTTCAGGGGACCGCCGAGGGTCGGCCCTTTTCACGGCCGATTTTGGACGAGTTGTTGAAGCTGGCGGCTTCCGGCATCCAACGGCTGATTCAGACTGAGAGAGAGGCACTGGCGACCAGGGCCGGTGAACTCGGCAACCTGTTCCAGAGGGAAGAGAATGGTGTTTCTCCTAGCAACTCGTAATCAGGGTAAGTTACGAGAGTTACAAGCCTTGCTCGGCGACTTGGATATTGAGCTGGTTACCCTCGAGGCATTTCCTGACGTTCCGGACGTTGAAGAGGACGTTGTGGATTTTTTGGAAAACGCCCGGCGGAAGGCGCTTCATTATTATTCTTGGACGGGGCTTCCGACCATCGCAGACGACTCGGGATTGACGATAGAGGCTTTGAGAGGATGGCCGGGTGTCCGATCAGCCAGAGTGGGTTCGGATGACGCGTCCCGGATCCGGGTTGTCCTGGAGGCTCTGGCCGGGTCGGGTCGGCAAACCGATCGGCGGGCGGCTTTCGTTTGTGCCGTATGCGCCGTCTTGGCGGACGGCGAGTTGATCGAGGTCGCTGAGCGAGTTGACGGACTTATCACTGAAGAACCGCGGGGTGAAGGCGGTTTCGGCTACGATCCGATCTTCCTCTATCTTCCCGCGGGAAAAACATTTGCTGAGATGACGGAGGAGGAGAAAAACGCCGTATCTCACCGCGGTAGAGCTTTAAGGTCTATAAAGCAGCAACTGGATGCCCACCTCTCGAAGGTGGAATCCTGAGGTGGAGCGTCTCCTCTTTCTGCGGGTACAACCAGCGGCGATGTCCCCATTCGGAGGGAGCATGAAGTTCTTTCCACCCGGCTGAGTTTACAGGCCCCACGTAGGCGCTTTTGCTTGTGCATAAAGCGGGCTGTTCTTCCGCACGGAGGTATGCCCGGGTTTACGCAGGGCTTTCACGGAACCACCCGCTCTTAGCCGCCAGGTACGCAAGCAGGAATCACGTGCCTGCATATCCCGCAAACGAGCAGGGAACCCCCGGCGCTCCGGGTCCTTCTCCCATACTTGCTTAGGACAACGGCTTGCCTTCGTCGTACTCACCCAGTCGGCGCACCCAGATATTGCGGAACCGCACCGGGTTGCCGTGGTCCTGCAAAACCAGCGGCCCTTCCGGCGGGTGCGGGGAATAGGTCGCCAACTGGCGCCATACCATCCGCCCGATGAACGCCTGGTGGTGATGTAGCACGACGCCGTTGTGCAAAACCGTCACGTAGGCGGGCTTGACCAGCACCTCGCCGTCGAACTTGGGAGCTTCGAAGATGATGTCGTACGTCTGCCACTGCCCCGGCGGCCGACACGCATTGACCAGGGGCGGGAACTGCCCGTACATCGCTCCGGCTTGGCCGTCCGGATAGGTAACGTTCTCGTAGGAATCCAGCACCTGGATCTCATAGTGACCCATGATGAGGACGCCGCTGTTGCCCCGGCCTTGGTCCCTCCCCTCGGGTGGTACGGGAGCCGCCCATTCCACGTGGATCTGGCAGTCGCCGAAGGTTTCCTTGCTGGCGATGGATCCACTGCCGCCGACGACTTCCATGTAACCGTTCTCCACCTTCCAACCGGCCGGCCGGGGGTTGCCCTCCGGGTCGTAAGTAACCCAGTGGGAGAGATCGGTACCGTCGAACAGGACCACCGCATCCGACGGGGGTTTGCCCGGCTCTTCCTGGGTACTGCAGGTCCCCGGCGTGACGATCGGCGGCTGCGGCCGTCTGCCGTCATGCACGCGCCACTTCCCTCCCGGCAGGAAGGGAGTGTCGTCAAATCCGATCTTGCTCTCCTCAGCTTGCCCGGCCCAGGTAAAGAAAGACAAGCCGAAAACAGCTCCCACCAGAATCAATGCGGTGACGACCGAGGCAAGGCATACTCGCGTAGCTTTTCCCATACCGGCATCCTTTCGCCTTTTCCCTTTCAGAGATCTTATTGAATGTAGCCACTGTTCGATCGGAATCCTACATCGGTCGAAGTGGTGTGCCAAGATTCCTGGTCTCCGGTCTCCCCGACGAAGGGATATGGGGGCGTTGCGCCGTACCGTCAACAACCGAGAACGACAAACGGATGGTTGTTTTTAGGCTCCCCGCCCGAAAGGGACAC
>Ga0116188_1003555_pt1 | contig 11360 bp, 12 predicted proteins | sample AD_JPNTR2_MetaG_FD_89807 | JGI IMG/M metagenome (GOLD analysis project Ga0116188, IMG submission 89807) | Active sludge microbial communities of municipal wastewater-treating anaerobic digesters from Japan - AD_JPNTR2_MetaG | ecosystem: Engineered > Bioreactor > Anaerobic > Digestate | place...
AGATTCTAATAGTTAATGGTTATAAGGCATCGCGGCTAGTTAGGTCTATGATTGTAGGGTCAATTTTATTAATAATCTAAAACCATAACTACATATTTACAAATTCAAAATTCAAAAGTTAAAAGTAAAAAAGATTTAGATTTTATTATTCAGGTTTATGCTTAAGTAATTACTTAAGTTATTACTTAAGTTATATTACATAACTTGTTACGTAACATGTTACGTAACAATACAAGCAATAATCTTTCAATCTTATAATCCGTAATGCGTGATATATCTTGAAATTGTTATTTAAAGGGTGTAAACTACAATAAATTAAAAATAATTAATTAAATTTATGTCTGGGCACTCTCATTGGGCTGGAATAAAACACAAAAAAGAAGTTGTTGATCAAAAACGCGGCAAGCTTTTTTCAAAGCTTTTAAGTGCTGTTTCTATTGCCGCCAAAGAAGAGCCTAATCCAGAGTTTAACCCACGTTTACGCACCGCTATTGAAAAAGCTAAAGAAAATAAAGTGCCGCAAGAAAATATCGAAAGAGCTATAAAAAGAGCGAAAGAAGCAGCAAGCCTTGAAGAATTAATTATTGAAGCTTATGGTCCAGGCGGTTGCGCACTTTTAATAGAAGCAATTTCTGATAATAAAAACCGAACGCTGGCTGAAATTAAAAAAATCTTAAATGATTTTAATGCTAAAATCGCTACGCCCGGCAGCGTTCTTTGGGCTTTCGAAAAAACACCAGATGGCTGGCAAATAAAATTTTCTCAGCCGCTTCAACCAGAAGACCTAGAAAAAGCAAAACAATTAATAGAAGAACTAGAAGAACAAGATGATGTCCAGAAAGTATATAGCAATACTAATCTTTAAAATAAAAAAGGCTCAAAAGTCAAAAATTAAAGTCAAAAGTTAAATATTCCATATATAATATCACGCATCATGTATCATTAGTATAATTTTGGATTTTGAGTTTTGAATTTTAAATAAATTACTTCTATGCTTATTTTAGGAATTGACCCCGGAACAACAAGAGTTGGCTACGGCCTCATCAAAAAAACTCCTCAAAATCTCAAATTACTTGATTGTGGAATTTTTACTACTACAGCTGAAAATACTTCAGGCCGTCTTCTCTCTTTAGCTAAAAACACTAAAAAAATATTAGAAGATTTTTCCCCTGATATTCTTGCGCTTGAAAGAATCTTCTTCTTTAAAAATAAAAAAACTGCCTTTGAGGTAGCCCAGGCAGTCGGGGTATTAAGCTTAGTTTCAGCTCATTTTAAAATCGAGCCAATTTTTTATACACCACTTGAAATCAAACAAAGCATCACTGGCTATGGTTTAGCGGATAAAGAAGAAGTTTCAAAAAGAGTAATGGAAATCTTAGGTCTTAAAAATTTTAATGGCCTTGATGACACAAGTGACGCCTTAGCCGTTGCTTTGACTGCAATTTGTCGGCTTTATCAAAAAAATAACAATAAAAACTTTAAAATAAAAAAATAATGAAAAGAAAAGGTCTTTTATTTTTAAAAATCATCGGAATTTTAATTTTTATCGGCCTGATTTTAGTGGTGATAGCTCTTTTTGCTATTGCAAAAATTGCTAAAGATTTGCCTAATCCTGAGCTTTTAACAAATAGAGAGTTCCATGAATCTACAAAAATTTTTGATCGCACGGGGACTGTCTTACTTTATGAAATCCACGGCGAAGAAAAAAGAACAATAGTTTCTTTTGAAGAAATCCCAGATTATTTAAAAAAGGCGACCATTGCTATAGAAGATAAAAATTTTTATTCTCATAGCGCCCTTGATTGGCGAGGAATTTTAAGAGCCTTTTTTGTAAATATCACTAAAGGAGGAATTTATCAAGGAGGATCTACTATTACTCAACAGGTCGCTAAAACAGCATTTCTCACCCCTGAAAGGACATTTACGCGAAAAATTAAAGAATCAATCCTCGCTTTTTGGTTAGAAAAACAATATTCAAAAGATGAAATCTTAAATTTTTATTTAAATCTTGTTCCTTATGGAGGAAATGCTTATGGAGTAGAAGCTGCAAGCCAACTTTATTTCGGAAAACATGTTAAAGATCTTTCTTTGGCAGAATCGGCCTATTTAGCAAGCTTACCAAAAGCACCGTCCTATTATTCTCCGTGGGGTTCTCATCGGGACGAATTAGAGCAAAGAAAAGATTATGTTATTAAAACAATGCATGAACTAGGATTTATCGACGACGAAGAAGAAAAAAGAGCTTTGGCAGAAAAAGTGGCATTTTTGTCTCAATCTTCATCTTCTATCCGATCGCCTCATTTTTCAATGATGGTCAAAAGTTATCTAGCAGATAAATATGGTGAAGAAATGGTTAATAATGGAGGACTAAAAGTTATCACCTCTCTTGATTGGGATATTCAGCAAATTGCTGAACAAGCTATTGCAACCGGAGCTCAAAAAAATACCGAACTTTATAAAGGAAAAAATGCAGCTTTAGTGGCTCAAGACGCAAAAACTGGTCAAATATTAGCTTTAGTTGGCTCTAAAGATTATTTTGATGTTGCTAATGACGGAAATTTCAATGTTGCAACACAAGGGCTTCGCCAGCCAGGATCTGCCTTAAAACCTTTTGTTTATTTAACAGCCTTTCAAAAAGGATATGCTCCTCAATCTGTAGTTTTTGATACGCCGACAAATTTTGATACTACTGGAGCCAATCCTTATGAACCGAAAAATTTTGATGGTCTTTTTCGAGGACCAGTGAATTTTCGACAAGCGCTTAGCCAATCACTCAACGTTCCCTCAGTAAAAGTTCTTTATCTAGCTGGCTTAAACGACAGTTTAAAAAACTTGTCTAAATTTGGAATTACAACATTAAACGATCCAAATCGTTTTGGTTTATCGTTAGTTTTGGGAGGCGGAGAAATAAAATTAATAGAATTAGTGAATGCTTATGCTACTCTTGCTCAAGAAGGTGTTCGCCACAGCCAATCTTTTATTTTAGAAGTTGATGATCAAAATGGAAAAGTTTTAGAAAAATATAGCGATATTGCAACTCAGGTGGCTGATCCTCAAGAAACTAGACTAGTTACTAATATTTTGGCTGATGCTGAAGCCAGGCGTCCTTTATACCAAAATAGTTTTAATCTAACTATTTTCCCTGAACCGCAACTCGATGGAGTAAATCGAGACGTGGCTTTAAAAACTGGTACCACAGAAGATTTTCGAGACGCTTGGGCTTTTGGTTATACACCTTCCTTTGTTGTTGGCGTTTGGGCTGGAAATAATGATAATACTCCAATGCAAAAACAAGCTGGTAGTGTTTTAGCTGCAGTGCCTATTTGGCATGATTTTTTATCTCAAGTTTTTGAAAAGTATCCCAATAAAATTCCTATTGAATATTTCAACGAACCAGCTCCTGTCGAAGAAACCAAACCCATGCTTAATGGCCAATTTATTATTCAAGAAAACAACCAATTAACCGCTCATTCGATTCTTTATTTTGTAGACAAAAATGATCCATTGGGGCCCATACCGCTTCACCCAGAAAATGATCCTCAATTTAAAAATTGGGAAATAGGAGTAGGGTCTTGGATTGCTAATCATCCAGAAATTTTTACGGGCATTACTATATAAAAATAACTATTATCCTCCGGAGATTTTAATATAGCTGGTTTATCTTCTCCATTAAAACCCATAAAAACATCTTCTCCTTTGATGCTTTTTAAGCCATCTAATAAAAATCGCCAATTAAAAGCTATTTGAATTTTTTGGCCTTTAATCTTAGCAGGTATTAAATATTCATTTTCTCCAATTAAAGAGTTAGAAGAAGAAATATTTAAGGTTTTTAAATTATCTAAGATTGAAATTTTGACTTCATTGAGACGACTAGTAAAAATACTCGTCAGTTTTATGGCATTGATTAGTTTATCTTTTTTAATAATAATTTCTGTATCAATTGACTGAGGAATTATCGGTTGATAATCTGGAAACTCACCATCAATTAACCTTGAAATGATTTCTGTATTATCCATGCTAAAAAGAATTTGATTTGGATCAATATAAAAAGTTGTATTATTAGTATTATTTTGAATTAATTTAATAATTTCTTGAATTGTTTTTAATGGAATAATAATTTTAAATATTTGATTAGTGTTTGATTTAAAAGAATTTTTATTAATTGTTTTTTCTGATAGTCGAAAACTATCTGTGGCAACTATTTTAAGAAAATTATTTTGATAATCAAAAAGAACGCCATTTAATTCAGGTCTAATATTTAAGCTTTGTGCTGAATTAATAACCGCTTCTAATGTCTCTTTTAAAAGAAGAGAGGAAATTTCAATACTATTTTGATTATTTGATATTTTAGGAATAATTGGAAAGTCTTCTTTTTTAATACCCTGCAATTTTGCTTGATAATTTGAAGTTTTAATAATTAAATTATTGTTTTCTGTTTCTAAGGTAATTCTTTCTTCTTCAAGATTATTAATAATGTTAAGTAAAGTATTAACTGGTACGGTTATTGAACCTTCTTCTATTATTTTACCAGAAATAAAATTAGTAATAGCAATTTCAAGATTGGTTGTTGAAAAGAAAATTTTATTATCAACAGTTTGAATAAGGCAATTTTTTAAAATTGGTAACATTTGATTGTCTCCAGCTATTCGTTCAATTTTTTCTAAACATTCCTTAAGATTAGTTTTTAGAATTATTAATTTCATTTTCTCTATTATAATATTAATTAATTAATATTTGTAGTCGTTGTAATAGTTTAAGTTAATTTGTGGATAAGTCTTAAAACATCTTTAATTCTTTATTTTTTTATTTTTCTTAATTAATAAATTGTTGATAATTTATTAAAAAGCTCTTATTAATTATTTAATTATTTTTATAAATTAAATCTTTTATTAAAGTGATTTTTTGATTCATGTTTTGATTTTTTATAATTTCTTCGGAAATTTTTTCATAAGCATAAATAGCGGTTGTATGGTCTCTTTTGCCTAATTTTTCTCCAATATCAGGGAAAGACATGTTTGTAATATCTCGCATTAAAAACATAGCAATTTGTCTAGGTTCGACAATATTTTTTTTACGTGAACGATTAGTAAGATCGGTAGGAAGTATCTCATAGAAATCAGCTACTGCTTTGATAATTTTAGTAGAAGTAATGTTTTTTGTTTTTTCTTGAATAGTATTATTAATAATTTCTTCCACAGTTTTTTCCGTTAAATTCACACCTTTTATGTCTTGGTAAAAGATAATTTTATTTAAAACTCCTTCTAATTCTCTTACGTTTCTTTGAATTTTAGTAGCAATAAGTGAACAAATTTCGTCTGGTAAATAACTTCTTTTTTCCTGGAGTTTATTTTTGATAATTGCTAGTCTCATTTCGTAATCTGGGTAAGTAATATCAGCTATCATACCTCCTTCGAATCTTGAACGAAGCCGCTCTTCAAGTACCGGCAAGGCAGCAGGAGCCCTATCAGATGAAATAACTATTTGTTTATTATTTTCATATAAAGCATTAAAAGTATGAAATAATTCCTCTTCACTTCTTTCTTTTCCACCAACAAATTGGATATCGTCAATAATTAAAACATCGACATTGCGATATTTAGTTTTCATATCTTCCATCCTTTTGTTTCTTATAGAGAAAACAACATCATTAACGAATTTTTCAGAGCTGACATATTTTGTTTTATATTTATTTTTATAAATTTTTTTTATTTCATTACCAATTGCTTGAATTAAATGAGTTTTGCCTAAACCAGTTCCACCATAAACAAATAAAGGATTATATTTTTGCCCAATGGATTGAATAATTGCTTGGCTAGCAGCATAAGCTAATTCATTAGAAGAGCCAACAACAAAAGAATCAAAAGTGTAACGAGGATGTAAATTAGTTTCAGGATCAATCTTAAATTCTTCAAATCCATTTTCTATTACAACATGGTCATTCTTTTTTATGGATTTTGATGGCGCTAAATTAGGTTTTGTTATAACCGCATACTCAATTTTTTTGATTGAATTATCTAATGTAAAAAGAATATTAAATAGAAGTTTATTGTATTTATTTTCTACCCATTCTTTAGCAAAATTAGAAAATAATCCAATAGTAATTTTGCCATCAGGAGTTTTTTCTAATAGTTGACTATTTTTAAACCAAGTAATAAAGTTTGGATGGGAAATTTGAAATTCTAATTCAGTTAACGCTGCCCGCCAAATTTTTTCAAGTTCATTTGCCATAATAATTAGAATAGAAAATAATTTACATAGTTTACTATATCTTAGTTTATAGATTTTAATTTTATTGTCAAATGGTGTTTTGTTCTTAAATTGTGAATTATCTGTGGAAAACTTTTTTAGATCGCTTGTTTTCTTGTATAATTTATGCTATATTATTTATTAATGTCATTAACTTATCAACCAAAAAAGAAAAAAAGAGCAAAAACACATGGATTTTTAAAGAGAAGTAGAACTACCGGAGGAAGGAGGGTTTTAAACGCGAGAAGAAAAAAAGGAAGAAAAAGAATTTCTGTATAGGCTACAAAATACAAATAATCTACCAATATACTAATGGGCTACGAAATACAAATTCTTTACGAATATAAAAATACGTTTTTGTAGTTTGTATATTTGTACCACATTTGTAATTAGTAGACATTAAGGTGTTGGCAAAAAAATTTAAATTACCAATTCAAGAAAGCCTTAATAAAAAAAAGGCTTTCAAGTTTTTAAAAGGAGAGTATTTTAATTTTAAAATTTTTGAAAATCAATTAAATCATTCACGTTTCGGCGTTATTGTTCCTAAAAAAATTTTTAAAAAATCTTTTTTACGCAATCAATTTAAGAGATTAATTTTTCAAGAAATTCAATCGCAAAAAATTTATTTAAATCCAGGCCGTGATTGTTTAATTATAGCAAAGCCTAAAATTTTAAAAGAAGCAGAAAATCCTAAAATAATTTTTTCAAACGAAAAAATAAAAGAAAACGCTAAAAAAGATTTAAAAATTAATTTTAATAAAATTTTTAATGAGAAAATCTAATGAGTAGTTTTTTTAATAAAATTCTCTATCAACCTCTTTTCAATCTTTTAATGTTTTTTAATCAGTATTTTCATGATTTAGGATGGGCGATTGTTGTTTTAACTATCATTATTCGCTTTATTTTACTCCCCTTTTTTTACAAAAGCAGTAAAGATCAAGCAATACTTCAAAAACTAGCGCCACAAATCAAAGAAATTCAAAAAAATCACAAAAACGATATTAATACTCAAACCCAGGCAATGCTCGCCCTTTACAAAGATCATAAAGTTAGTCCTTGGTCTAGTTTAATTTTTTTAGCCATTCAATTACCTATTTTATTTGCTCTTTATAAGGTTTTTTTAGGTGGTGTACAGCAAGTTGTTGGGGAGCCCCTATTTTTAGGTTTAATTAACTTAACAAAACCCAATATTTTTGTTATACTTGCAACTGCGCTGGCAACTTTTTTACAAAGCGTAGTTGCTTTGCAGCCTCAAAAAGGGAAAACTTTGAGTCCAACCGAACAGCTTACTAAACGAATATCTCTTTTAGCTCCGCTTTGGACAGTTATTTTTCTCTTTTTTTTGCCATCAGCGCTTGGGCTTTATGTTTTAACAAGTATTTTATTTTCCGTAGTGCAACAGATTTTTATTAACAAAGCCTTAGCTAAACAAGCAGAACAACACGAAAATTTAAAAGATTTTACACCAAAAATTAGTAATTAGTATTTATATCAGCGTGATAATCCGTGTAAATCTGTTTCTATAAAAAAATGGATTGGCTACAAGAATTTTTAATAAATTTAATTAAATTAATGGGTTTTAATGACTACGCCATTAACTATGATAGCGAACATAATCGCTTTTTAATTTTTATTAATAATTTTGATTCTGAAGGATTGGTTGTTCAATTAATTAATAGTTTAAATCATTTAGTTAAGTCCCTTTGTAAAAAACATAGCCAACCTTTTGTTTTTATTGATGTTAATAACTATCAAGAAAAAAGAGAAAGATTGATTTTGGAATTAGCTCGAGCAACTGCGAGAAAAGCAGCAACAACGAAAACTGCAATAGAATTGCCTTCTATGAATGCCCACGAAAGAAGATTAGTCCATTTAGAATTATCATCGCTTCCGGACGTCAAAACCGAAAGTATTGGTGAAGGCAAAGAAAGAAGAGTTGTAGTAAAACCAATATTATAAAATTGCTTTTTGTTATTTATGCTTCGTTGTTTGCCAATCATCGTAAAGATTTTATATCCTGCTTTATGAGTATATAATATAAAATTATTATAGATTAATTTTAATTACCTTTTTAAAAAAATGATTATAAAAATTTATTCAACTCCAACTTGTCCTTATTGCCAAATGGCTAAAAATTTTTTTACTCAAAAAGGATTTAAATATGAAGAATTTGACGTATCAACTGATGAAACAGCAAGAAATGAGATGATTGCTAAGACTGGCCAATTGGGCGTGCCAGTCATTGAGATTGACGACAATATTATTATTGGCTTTGATCAGAAAGTAATTGAAGAAATTTTAGAGGAGAGTAAAAAATAAAATTATTTTATATCTCAATTTTATAAAGTTTATTATCGTATCGGTTGATAAATAAAAGTGTATTACCGATTTTTCTTAGATTGAAAATATCAATTGGCGCCTCATCGGTACTAGACAAAATTTCTTCTGGCGTAGAAGTTGAACTGGCTGTGTCTATCTTATAAAGAATATCATTGAAATAAACTGCTTTTTTAAGATAATCGTCGGGGAGCGTTAATCTTTGGGGAGATATGCTTGTAGTAATAGCGATAGCACAATAAAGTTGCGGGAAATCATCAAGAGTGCATTTGTCTGGGAAGGTAGAAAAATTGAAAACCTGTTCTTGGTTGTTTTTATCAATTAAATAAGTTACTAACCGATCTTTAGAAATAATTGATTTTAATCCGCGTTGTTTGATTTTTTGCCAATTAAGCATTAAGCCATTACCCGAAGCAAAAAGTTTAATAGTTTTATCTTTTAAATTAACTTGCCAAACTTCTGAGGTAATTTGATTAGCTGGTTTAGGAATTAATAATATCAGATCTTTATCAATCCAATTAATATCAAAATCTTGCTGATTAAGCGACATAATTGTAGTAGATTTTTGTTTTGCTTTTGCTCCCAAATCTTTAATGATTAAATTACTGGCGCCGGTTTTAGTTTTCATTAAATAAATAATTTTATCTTCAGTCGGAGAAAAATCAACAGCTACTATTCCATTGTCAAGCGGCTGCCAAATTTTAGTTTCAACATTGAAAATAGTAAATGAAGCAGAGGTAGCAGCGACTGATTTGATTAAAATTTTTGAACCATCGCTTGAGGTTTTAATCTGTTGAAGATTATTAATTATTTGGTCGCTTATTTCTTCATTGGTTTCTGCATTAAAAATTTTTCCATCTAAGGTAATATAAAATATTTCCGTTGAAGTAGCCGATGAATTTATCCAGTAATCAAAAACCTCTTTATCGCTTAATGATTTTATTTTTTGTTGCAAGACTTCTTCAGGGGTTGGTGCCGGTGTTGTTGGAGGATTCAAAAAGGGTTTAGCTTTTTGCCAGCCAAGATAAAGCCCTATTCCGAGAGCGAGAATTGCAAGAATAATTATAAATGGAATTAGTTTTTTCATGGGAATTAATTTTATTTGTTTTGGATTCTAACTAACATTCCTGGCCCAACCTTTTGAGCTAGCAGTAAAACATCTTTGTTGTGCATTCTCACGCAACCCAAGGTGGTGCCATTAGTATCAAGTTCGCTTCCGTGGATAGCAATCCCGCTTCTGTTCGGGACATTGAGATAAATAGCAGCTGCTCCCAAATTGTATTTGCCGTCATTACTTATAACAGCATCGCCTTTGTTGGAAGGTCCCCTTGGCGGTGATCCTTTTCTAATATAATTAATTGAAAAATCTCCGACAGGCGTAGTTTTATCTCCTTCTACGCCAGTGCCCATAGCATTGCAACCAGTTTTTCCATTAGCGCAACCATCCTTAGCGCCAAAATTAACGACTTGAGCCCAAAGCGGATGTCCTTCTATTTCATATGGTTTATTAGTGGATCTATCCATAATATATAATTTATGTTCTCTTTTATTGATTAGAATATATGCCTTGTTTTTATCAAAAGCTCCACCGTAGGTTGCTAAATAGTTAAAAGTGCCACTATAGTCATAGACGACTTTATAGTTTTTTCCAATAGGCGACCAAGGCTTTACCGCAGTTTCAGAATCGTAAAGTTCAGCTTCATAATACTTTGTCTCCGGCGCCGCTTTTATTTGCTCCATTTGTGGATTTTTTAATTTTACTAATTCAGGATTAATTGTGTTTAAAATTAGATAAGCGCATAAAAGCAAAACTACGCCCCAAATTGCTTGAGCAATTCTGTCTCGAGCGTCGTTTTGTTTACTTGGATTTCCCGAGGAGGCAGCGTATTGGATTCCACCAAAAACAATCATTCCAACTGCTACTGCGCCAATTAAACCTAAAGCTATTAGATAAATTTGTTTAACTAAACCAGCCAGATCAGCATTTTCTGACCAAGGAAAATGAAATGTTGCGCCTACTGGGGTCTGAGACGTGTCAGCATCAGCAGCGTTGACACGTAATGAAGTGTTTAAAAATAACAAAAGCGACAGTAAAATCAACCCCGTTAAAAATTTTCCTAGTTTTTTATTTTTCATTTATTTAACAATTAATTTTAAATTTTTAGTTGCCAATTCAAGAACGCTTAAAGTATTTTTAACTGTGGCATTAATATTGATTTCCATTCCGCTTGGCGTACTAGTAGAAATAGTTAGATTTAAAACGTCAGGATTTTCATCTGATATTACTGGTTGGTCATTAACCGTCCAATCAAAAAATAAATTATTTGCATTATCAGCGTTGAAAAAGAAGGGCAGAGCTTTGAATTGGTACGTTTTACCAACTTCCACAATATTAGTTAGATAAGGGGAATCTAAAATTAATTCAGAATTTTTAACAGGAATATAAATTAATTTATTTAATTCTTCTCCTTTGTAGTTGACTACTGCGATTCTAATTACAATATTGGTATTAGCTTGGTTTTTTGGAACAAAACTAATAGTCTGAAGGCCTTTTCCTTTTATAAAAAGAGTATTATTAAGATACCAGCGAATTTCATAATTTGAAAGATTAACAAGTTTATTGTTTTCAAGAAGTTCAAAAGAGATTTCCGTTGGCGTGGAATATATTGGAAAACTTTTGCCTTGATAAAAATTTGGAGTATAATTATAAGCTTTCCAAGAAACCAAAAATTGAGGAGAAGTTTGGGCGCTGACGCCAATAGCCAATAGCCAATAGC
>Ga0116188_1003557_pt1 | contig 11359 bp, 9 predicted proteins | sample AD_JPNTR2_MetaG_FD_89807 | JGI IMG/M metagenome (GOLD analysis project Ga0116188, IMG submission 89807) | Active sludge microbial communities of municipal wastewater-treating anaerobic digesters from Japan - AD_JPNTR2_MetaG | ecosystem: Engineered > Bioreactor > Anaerobic > Digestate | place...
CTGTTGTCGCAGGGGCACCACCACGCCACGAAACGGCTGCTGGCCAGTAAAGCGTTCTGGATGCCGTGACCGTAATCACAAGCGTCAGTGATGTCACGCCTGTAGGAGCGGTGAACGTATAAGTGCGGTTGCCAGACGGAGTCACCAACTGCTTGTTTGACGCTCGCCAGTCGATCGTACACGAATCGGTGCCGTTGGAGATGTAGTCGGAGAAATACACTCCCTTTTCCATTTTAACCATGCCGGAGCCGTTGGGGGCAAGGGGAATGTCGCCGTTGGATGCAGACACTATCTTTTTGCCATTGACGTCAAGGTCGCCTCCAAGCTGGGGGGTGGTGTCATCAACCACGTCGCTGATTCCGCCAGATTGCACAGCTAGTTCGAAGCCATCTTCCGTTGACTTAACGGCTATGACCTTCCCAGAATCCCCTATAGTTGGGGTGAGTTTGGCTAGGTAATCCTCGTCGTGGTTATGGTTGATATCCGCATAGTCATCGTCATGGTTGTGGTCTATGTCGGCGTAATCCTCGTCGTGGTCGTGATCTATTGCCGAATAATCCTCGTCGTGGTCGTGATCTATTGCCGAATAATCCTCGTCGTGGTCGTGTGTGGTAGAGGACTTCTTGCTGTCAAGGTCATTGAGGTCGCTGTATATCCCGTTGAGTTCCGTGTTCATCTTCGAGGAAGATGCGGGGGTCTCCTCTGACGCAATGGTGCTTCTTCTTGCGTATGCCATCCAATATCACCTACTTCCATGAAGGGGGTGTCCTGCGGAAGGGTTCATAGTCTACAGCCCACTCCACAAGGCGTATGGGTATCGTCGGTACCAACTGGAACTGCATATTCCTCGCCCGAAGGCGTATCATGTGACCCTTCTGCAACATGGCATCGTCATCCCATCCGACACCTGCGGTATCCCATGCGAAAGTGCCGTCCCAACCCGCCAGGGTGGACGTGTCCGCACTTACGGAGCGGGAACCCAAGACGGTCTCACCGGAGTTTTTCTTGTAGTTGACCCCGACGGAACCCGTACCGCTCAAGGGTTGGAATGTCATGTAAAGTTTATGGAACCACTTCTCGGCAGTCGGGCTTTTGAGATCGTACGCACGAGTGGACAACTGCCATGCGGGATCTGTTCCGTCATCGCTGAAGGTGGTCCCGTCGTCGTCGAGGTGGTAAATGTGCCCCGTGCTTGAACCGAACAGCACCTTGTCGTCACCCCCGTTGGCGACGTATGTCATGGTTATCCCCTCATGACTCCACGGGAACCATGCCCTCATGCCTACGTGGTAGGCGAAGGTATAGCCGTTGGTGACTACGATGTAGTAGCCCCTCGTGTCTGCGTAACAGGCACATGCAGGGGTGTATGAACGGTATGTCGGACGCATCTTGAGAGAGATAGGGAACGAGCGGGGATTATCAAAACTCTGCACCTGTGCCAGGGTGAATATCCCACCGTTACCGCAGAAAACCACATCGTTCAGAACGGGCGATATGGTGTGCGGTTCAACTACGGAAGTACCCTCCCGTATATCGTAGAAGACAAAATCCGTTGGCGTTTCCCCTATAAGGAGCGAAACTGAACACGGCTGAGGGTTGCTGAGGTTGCTGAGGTTGGCCTTGAATACGGCAAGGTTCCCATCAACCTGCACGATACCGCTGATGTTCGCCCCGTCGTTCTTGCGGACATTTATGATCCCGCCGTCGGCACCCTCTCCCCCGCCCCAGTCACCACCGTCATAGGAACCGGAATAATACAGGGAAGATTCCGTATCGCTTGCCACGAACAACCTGTCCCGCCTGACCTGCAGATACCTCGCTGCGGGTGGGACGTCATTCGTCCCCGTGTTGGTGCAGTCCGACAGGGTGGTTCCGTTATAAGACTGCAATATCCCGCCGGAAGCGACATAGGTAGCCCCGTTGAAGTCAAGCATATGTACCTTCGTCAGTGTCCCCGATAGCGTCCCTATCTCCGTCACGCCGTTGGAGGCGTACTTGTACAGTTTCGTTCCGCTTGCGACAAGGGTCTCACTGTTGGCGGGGCTGTAGTATATCCCCTTGATGGCACCCCCCGTGTTGGACTCGGTGGTAAGTTTGGTCAGTCCCGGACGGGATTCGAAATTGCCCTCCGGCGAAAGCCAGAAGTTTAGCCCCTCTGCCATCTCTGCATCGTCTATCTGCGTTACGGGGAGGGAACTATTGATGCCCTTTACCGGAAGGGGCAAGGAGGCACTTCTGACAGACATATCAATAGTCCTCCTTGACTAATGGGATACTTGCCCCCCAATAGCCCCTCGTCGCAGAATATTCATTCTCATAGGTGAGTGAGGTCAGACGTGATATAGCCTCCTGCCTCCACTCCTTGAAGAACTCCGCTTCCCCCCTCATGTCCCAGGCGTTGCGGATTTTTGCGACCATCGAAACGCCGTCAAGGAGGAGGTCGTAAAAGTCGTAAGGCCACGCAAAGGTAGACGTGGACTCAAGTGCGGTGGGTTCCGCTATGTAGATGAGCCTGTAGTCGTACACGGCATCTGGTATCGGGTACAACCTGACCTGCGTGAATCCTGAAGGCCAGAATGAGACAGGCTGTCCCTCGCCGCTAAAGTCATAAATATCACGGGGATTTACAACCTTCAGGTTCACCTCGTTAACCTGCACGACAACCCACCTCATGACCTTCACGGATGAACTAGTGGTCAGCGTTGCGGTAGACGCTACAGTGGAACCCGTGTCGTCGTCTGTCCATATCACCTGTGGGCAATGCATGGATGCCTGCCGGTATAGCTCACGGTTCATCTGGTTGACATAGACCAACAGTTCCGTGTTATCGAGGTCGTCTGTATGGGGCATTATGATCTTGTACCGCACATCGGTCATCAGTTCTGAGACGGTGAAGGCCATCCCATCACCTCCAATTCAAAAAAAGAAGGGGGCGGTTAAGCCCCCTTATCGTTACTCGCCGGTACCGTAGTCCTCTGGAGCCAGTACGGTGCTGACGCTGTATGCCCTGCCGTCAAGTGTGGCGGCGCAGACATAGAACGCGGTCTTTGCAGAGTCTGTTATCTCAAGGGTGTATACCCCCGTGGCAAGAGGCTGTACCAGGAGTGCCTTCTTAGCCGTGAAAGTAGCAAAGTCCGTACCCGATGCGCTCTTTGCCTTAACCGTGCCCGATGCGGAAGTAGCAGTAAGTCCCACACCCGTGTCAGCATCAGAGAGCCACACCATGAACGGACGTGCCCCGTCAACGGTTGCCCCTGCCGCGTCCTTCAGGGTGATGGCAACCTCGCAGACATTCTCCGCCCCCGCCGTAGCCGCAAAGGTGAAGGATGCAACGATGTCGTCGAGTTCATTAAGTTCAGCAGCGGTTGCCGTTACTGCCGTGCCCGCGCCGGAACCAAGTTTCAGCCCGCCGTCGGCAATGACAATGGTGTTGATGTTCTTGTTGGTGCCCACCACGACAGCCTTTGAAGCGGCTACAGTTCCGGCGGTTACGCCGTCAACGAACCCTATCTCGGTATCGCTGATGGTGTTGAGTTTGTCGTAGACCTGTTTAAGGGTCTCCCTGGTGCGTGCGCCAGTTCCCTTATACTGTGTTACCATCCTATTTCACCTCCCGCAGGCATAAGGGCCTAGTCGGAAGCCGCAGAAGCGTACAGGGTGACTACCCCGTAGTCCTCACCGTCGAAGACGGCCTTCTTGAAACCGTGGATGAGGCCAGTTGCGAAGCCCACCTGGTTCTCGTAGTCGAAGGTCTTCTCACGCCAGAAGGGTTCCTTGCCTATTGCCCAAACACCCGCGCCGGCACCAAGCAGGAGGTTCCTCGCAATGTACGCAGAACTGGAACCGTCATTAGTGCGGTAGACGTTCTCATGCTCATAGATGATCACGCCGTCCCACATGCCCTCGGCACCGCTGAAGATGGGGTTGTCAACGCCACGGACATTCGCCAGTTGCTGTGCGTCTATCCAGTCGGCATCGCGGCGGAGGTCTCTCATGCAGTAGGGATGCACGACAAGCACGTAATGCTCCTTGCCGTTGACCCTGATGGGGCGCACCCTCGGAGATGCGAGTTTCGCAAGACGCTTTGCCTCGGAGATATAGCCGGTGGACAGCTTGTCTGTGGTATCAAGGGTAGCCACCGAAGAGTGGTCAACAGAACACCATATCTTCCTGTTGGTCGAAGGGGACGAGGCAAGGTCTTCGAACATCTTCTCGTCAAGGTACTCCGCAAGCCATATCTTGAGTTTTTCCTTGGCATCGGAACGCATGTCGTAGCACGCCTGCTGTTCCGCAAGGGCACCGGCGATACGGACGGCGTTGCGTATCTGATCGAGTTGCACGTCCATCGCGTAGGTACTTATCGCTTCCTCGTAACCCTCAAGGGTGCTGTCACCGGAAATACCGGAGCCGGAGAGTTTCACCGACAGGCCGATGTGTATTGTGTCGCCCTTGTCCTTCTTGAGGTCAACCTTTTTAACAATGATGGAGTTATCGGACTCACCGATAAACCCGTGTTTTACAAAGAACTGCTCATCCTGGGCATCGACCCAGAGTTTCTTCGCCCATGCTTCACGTACAAGATTTGCATTCGGGGAAGTGGTAGCCATTGTTATCACTCCTTATTCGTTTTGACGGCTACCGCTTTTGCTGAAGGTCAGAACTTGCCTCGAAGCAGTCGTGACTGCTCCTCCTTAGTGAGGTCTGTCCAGCGCATCTCCTTGGACTGTATCTTCGCCATCTTCGCCTCAAGTGAGATGTCGTCGGTTCCGCTGCCTCCCTGCACCATTCCTGACCTAGGCATGTTGGCGATAGCCTGTATTTTGTCCTGCGTCCTGTCGGCAACAGGCGGTTGCACCTGCTCCTTGGGTTTCATGGCATCAAGACGGAACGAAAGGGTATAGGCGTACTCGGCGGGGTTGGGACTCATGAGTATGTCCATCGCATAGGACGGGTCGCCCTGTTTCGCACGGGCTGAGGCATACTCGAATATGTGCTTGGTGCGCTCGTCATAGTCGGAATACTTCTCCCGTGCCTTCTTCTCGCTTTCCGATGCGATCTTCTGCATCTGCCCCAACATTTGCCTCTGCTGTTCCACCTGCTGACGCTCCTGCAGAATAGGCTCTATCAGGGGCTTCACGTAGTTCAGAACGGCATCCCTCAAGGGGTCGGGTTCAGGCTCCGGCTTCGGTGCCTGTTCCTGTCGGTTCTTCTGTGCCGTCTCAAGGAGTTGCTTCTGCATCTCCATGAACTGCTTCTGAAGTTCCTCGTTCTGCCTGCGTATCGCCTCTATCTGTGTTTCGTACTGCTTCGCCTTTTCAGACTCGGACTTGCGCTTGGTGCGCTCTTCCCTGAGTGCCGCATATGGAACGGTCTTCCCGCTGTAGTCCTCGCCATCGGCGGTATTCCCGTCGTCATCCTGTCTTGGTTGCCCGCCCTCCGCTTCGGCCTCGCCAGCAGAGGGGGTGCCTTCATCGTCGGGTGCGTCCTTTGCCTCGTCGTCAACGGGTTTCACGCCGTGTTCGTCCATGAAGGAATCAAGTTCCTCTTCGCCCATGAGGGGCATATCCTTCACAAGTTCCTCCACGCCCTCGTCGTACTTCCGTCTGTTCTTCTTGCTCATTTTTTACGTCCTCCTTTTAGACGCTCGCCCCTAGCGTGGGCGGCACGGTAGCCCTTGTCGCAGGCTTCGCGAATCCATGAAAAAGGACACCCCTTTTCAGGAGTGCCCCTCATGTCATTTGGTCATATTCCCAACGGGTTCTGCGCCTGACTGTTCGCCATCTGCGCCCCCGTGGGGAGTTTCGGGGGAGAACCCCCCTGCTGCGGCGGTCCCTGCTGTGCCTGAACCATCCTTGCCTTAAGGTCTTCTTTAAAAGGCCAGTCGGAGAAGTCTACTATCAGGTCGGGCGGTATCGGGACTCCCGCACCCGCCGCCTCAAGCAACTGTGCGAACTGCTTCTCCCTCTGGGTAGTACTCATCGGGGCCTCGGTTATCACGATGTCGAACTCCATCTTTGAAAGATCGTGAAGAAGGCCAGTCACATTCCCGAAGGGGTCTGTCTGGGGCTGATTCAGAGTCACAAAGTCGTCCCCGCCGTTGTCCGAAACTATCCGTACCGTCTTTGCGTCGGTGTAATACTGCGGGATAAGTCCGGGCTTGCCCAACTTGCCCCACAACTGCTTCATCAGCATCAGTTTCGCTATGCGGAGGTTATCGAATATCCTTACTATGGACGTTATCGCCTGCCGGTTGCGTATCTCAAGGGCACGCCCTGAAACATTGGATGCAAGGGGCTGTGCCAGAAACGCCTCGTTTATGCCGGATATCTCCCGCATGTCAGACTTGGCGATGTCTTCGTACTTGATGATGCCCATAGGTACGCCATCATTGCCGAACTGTTCAAGACCGTGCCCGCCGGTGACGTTGTACTCTATGAGTATTCCGGGGGTAGACCCTTTCTCGTTCAGGAGCCTCTTGTTGCGCTCGTCAAGAGCGCCCTTCGGGGCTTTCCATCCCCTGTTCGCCATCGAATTGATGATGTGCAGTGCCTGTGACCTTCTCTTGTTAGTCTCCAACTGCGGGTCTATGAGGTCTGAAACAAGCCCGTCGGGACCTTCTTTCCCCTCTTCCCCTGTCGCATAGGCGGGTACTGGGATATAGGGGAACATCTTGTGCTTGTAGGGGGAATCCACGTCCTCAAGCAACAGACCCCCTATCCATGAACTGACCCTTATGTCCCAGAGGGGTATCCTCGCCGTGCCTACAGCCTGACCTTTCAGTTCTTCAGGAATGACATCATCTGGTATCGCCGTCTTGTCGGGCATGATATGGACTTTCCGCACGTAGTGTTCCTTGTACCACGTCTCGAAAAGCCGCACCTTCTTGGTCGCCTTGTCGTAGAAAAGCCCGTCCTGGTGCGTGACCTCGTCCTCTTCGAGGCTGTCGTACCGGCTCATGATGGCATCGATGTCATCCTTGAACTCAGGGTAGACCTCCTTGAGGCTTTTCCTCGTGACCCACTTTGCGACGTGTACGTGTTCCGCATCCCGCCAGAAGGGGTCTTTCGATTCCCTGTCGGGGTACACGTCCAGTGGCGATATGCGCTTTATCCGTATGTCGGCATCAAGGGTCTCGAAGTCCCATTCGACACCGACATGGAAAACACCCCTCCCGCAGATGAGGGAGTCAAGGAACACCCTGCCCTCCTCATACTCGAACACCGTATCGTCGAGAACATACTTGGTAACGCCGTAGGCGATCTTGGCATCCTCAAGGTCGGTTTTCGTCCTCGGCTTGAACTGCGGTTCATAGGGGTTCATCCTCTGGAAGCCCGCAACCACGTTGACCGTGGGGCGTATCTTGTTTATGGTGATGTGGGGGCGACCCTCCGCTTCCAGCCGGGACAGGGTGGTCTCATCCCACTGCTTGCCGGACTCGAACCTGTAGCACGATTTCGCCTTGACCCGCCAGTCCCGCTGAAAGTCATGGTCGCCCACAAAGGCTTCCTTGTGCTGTTCAAGGAGTTCGTACTCGTCAGCCAATCATCCTCACCTCACATCGCCATAAAGTTGTTCCCCATGTCGGGGGGTTCGTCGTCCCATGCATCCCTCGGTCGCCCCGGTACATCCATCTCCGAAGCCCAGGGTCTGCTCATGCACGCGTATCTGACCGAGTCGTAGGCGTGATCCTCCGCACGGGTGTCCACGTCCTCCGGCCTGTTCCTGTCCGCAGGAAGCACCGGGATGGTGCGTATGCTGTGGACGCAGGTGTCGAAGAACGCTATTCCGGGGTTGTCCTTGTCCCAGCCACGGAGCCTCTTGTGAAACTGGTGCTTGCCTGACATCCGGTTGTTGTCGGCCATCATCCAGGGTATGCCCGCCTGCATGAACTCCTCGCCTATGGACGGGCCGGTGCCTCCACGCTCGCCCCATATCGAGGGGTCTGCCGTGTTGTACTCGAACTCCCCGTCATCCTTCGAAAGTCCCAGCACCCGACCGGCTACCTCCGATGCGGTCTCGCGGGTGCCGATGTTCGGCTTGCCGCCCCAGCCGTACAACTCCCTGTAGCAGTACATCTTCCCGTCGAAATCGACAGCCCACCAGTTAACGCAGTAAGGCGTGGCGAACCCCCAGTCCATAGACCGGAACCTCATCCAGCCTTTGGGTATCTCAAAGGGCTTGACCACATGCACCGAAGGAGTCCATTCGCTGAAAACCTGCCCTGCGAATGCGTCCCAGTCACCTTCCCTCAACTGCCGGTACGTGACCTCGTCGCCGCTGGTCAGCTGCCACAGTGAGTTCAGGTATTCCTCACGGTCGATGTGGGGATTGTCGTCAACCTTGGCGGGAACAAATATCCTCCCCGCTTCCGTTCCTTCGGGGGTCAGGAATCTCGCTTTCACCCACGCATGCCCTATATCCCCGGGGTTGGAGGCCGCGCGCATTCGAAGCGGGACCTTCATGTCGGCAGGTTTCCTCAGCCTTGAGAAGAGATACAGGTAGGACGCTTCATCGAACTGCGTCAGTTCGTCGAAGCCTATGAACTGGAACTCCGCGGACTTGTAGCGGTACTTGTCCGTCTCCGTCGCAAGGTACCCGAAGGTCAGCGAACTCCCCGCCGGGAAGTGCCACGTCTTGTTCTTGTCGTCCCACTTCGCTTCAGAACCGTGAAGCCAGTCACGCCCCCTGTCCATCAAAGCACCCGGCAACGCAAGGTCGGGGTAAGACTTCCTCAGCAGCAACGCTGCATAACCCTTGACATGGACATACTGCAAGGCCGCCATGAGTAAGGCGTCTGAGTTGTGGGTGGGAACCATGCTTCGCCCCGCAAGGAACATTCCGTCCATCGCCGCCACGTTGATACACTTGACGGGGATGCTTTCAACCGGTTCACAGGAAACTACGTAGCGGAACCTTGTGGTACGCCTGTGGCCGTTGACCTTTTGTCTCGCCAGTTTTCTTGCAAGTTTGAACACGGGTACATTCGCAGACCATTTGATCCTGTACTTCGCCCCGCAGTCTTTCCCGTTCACCGTCGCCCTTCCCTCGCTGACAACGGCCTTCATGCCGAGGCTGTGTATCAGTTCAAGGACTCCATCAGCAAGGCGGGGATTCGTTGTCGTGAACTCCACCGCTCCCGATTCACAGGCATGGCCATCGGTGTCCATAAGCCCCCGTAAAAGTTCAAGCCTCTGGCACTCAGAGGCCCGCAAGTATCCCTGTGGTATATGCTTGTTCTTCAAGAGACCGGCTTCCCTTAACTTCGGGGAGAACCCCACTGTCCCGTAGTCATATCTCCCGGAACGCTTGTTGACCTCGTAACCGAAAGACCTGAACGATTCAGCTATCTCTTCATCAGCCGTGGTGAACGCACCGCTCGCGGAAGTCCCGCCACCAAGCCAGACCCCCAACAGGTACGGTTCTATTGGAAGGTCTGCGTCAGGCAACCTTAGTCCGTCATGGACAGGTACCGCATGATTCCTCCTGCCTCTAACTGTGACCGTCTCGCTTATCTCCCTTGTTCTACGGACCGTTCCTTGCGGTGCTTCCTTTGTGGGCGGGGGGTTGTTTTTGTTCAGTTCCATCAGCATGGTTGTGAAAAGTAGGGACTTATTTCCCGAAGCCCTGCTCACCCTACGTTCACGCCGCCTCGCCCGCCAACCGTCATCCCGCCTCGTGAGCGCATTCATCTCGGAAGCGTCGAAGGTCAACCATCCGTGACTCCCATCAGCGACCATCTCAGACCCATCATCAAAAACCACCCTGTAGCACGGCCTGTCGTTTCTCACCTCAGACTCGGCACGCACCCTGACCGGGGTGCCGTCCATCCCGAACACGAAGTCACCAGGGTGAATGTCACCCATCCGCTTCCACCCGTCAGGAGTGGGAATAGGCAGTTCGACATCAAGAGCCTTCCCGCCCCCGGCTGCTCCTCCATAAAACGCCTCAAGACCGTCGCACATAAGGAACCTCGCCTGCTGAGAAGTGGGTTCATGGGGGATGTATGGGTTCTCAAGGATCGTTACGGCGAACACCGCAAGTTTCCTTGCCTGCTCCTCCGTCAACGTTTCCATCCCGCAGGGGGTTTTACCGGCCCGTACCACCGACCCTCCATCTCCATAACCGGCGACTTCTGCAAACGCCCGTACTCATGCTCATGCCAGCAGGTCCCCAGCAAAGGCACCCTATCGTGAGGGACGTACATGACCAGTACAGGCTCATCAAACCTGGCCTTCCACTGACCGCCTACACACCCCACAAACCAGTACCAACCCTCCACAGACGGGTACCTGTCCCCCCACCTGTGAGGCGGGAACGGCTTCTTCATCACCTCACCCATGACAACCTCCCCCTTTCACGGCATAAAAAAAGGCGGTCAACAAGACCACCCATACTTGACTTATAATACTTATCAGGTGTAGTATTCTTAAAAGATCCTAATGCGGGGTAATTGATACTTGATGTGATGCAGGAATGCTGATTAGTACTGACTTGTGTGTGTAGATATGTATTTATACCGCGCAACCCCCCGCCATGAAGTACCTGACTTGAAGGTGTACCCCCTGCGCCTGACCTATACTGACATTACCCCTCACAACAGCCTCTGGAATACTCAACGCAACATAAGGTATCTTATAAGACACCTATGTATACAGATTAACTCTCTGTGGTATCAGCGTCTATGTAATCTCTCCTCTCGGTGATAGCCTCCAGGTATCTAGATATCCTGTCGTCTACTGTGGCATGATGTATCTGCCTGTCCTCGGTTATCTTGGTCGGAGATCCCGTCATGGTCTGGTACAACTTGGTCAACTTGTCAACCTGATCAGTCAGCTTGGACAACCACTCGTGAGGCTTGCTCTCTCCTTGGCCCTGCGCAAGAGCTCTGTTAATCTCCCGGAGTGTCCTGTCGATGGTCTTATTGAGGTCAAGCACCCTCTTGGGGTGCTCTTGCTCCTCAGAGTGTCTATGTACCAGCCTCCTCCACCTATACACCGTCGCTACAGGCACCTTATATACCGTAGATGCCTCCACAACGGTATTGTTATCAGCGTATGCAAGTATCTCCCGCCTTAGCTCCGGCGGGTATTGCTGTCTATTGCGGTACTCTGGATTAGCCATATATCCTCCTGTTGTTATCAGTTGTTATCATTAGTGTTGTCACACAATCACAACACTATATCTAGCAGTATCAATGTTATAATCACCAGCCCCCACCCCCGGCCTTATACGGTGATTGCTCCCACAACCCCTTACCCGTAAAGCCCATCAATGTGCCTTAGCTCTCCCAATCCCTCCATTCCGCCACCATTCCGCCAGGTGTAAACATACCAGCCGGAGTAGATCTAAGCCGGCAAAG
>Ga0116188_1003558_pt1 | contig 11357 bp, 10 predicted proteins | sample AD_JPNTR2_MetaG_FD_89807 | JGI IMG/M metagenome (GOLD analysis project Ga0116188, IMG submission 89807) | Active sludge microbial communities of municipal wastewater-treating anaerobic digesters from Japan - AD_JPNTR2_MetaG | ecosystem: Engineered > Bioreactor > Anaerobic > Digestate | place...
CAAACTTCCCAGTGTGCGGCCGGTAAAATATTGCATAAAAATTTGTCCAAACCAATATAACCAGAGTAGATTGAACAAAATATGCCAAAAACCATCATGAACAAACATGTAGGTTATCGGCGTCCAAAAGTGTTTTAGCCATTCGGTTGGTTCAGAGGGTACGGCAAGATAAGACAATACATCAACATCACCGATTTTAAACAGGGTGAAAAATATGCCGGTAATCTTGATAAGAAGAAAAACAAGAATGTTGATAAAAATCAACTTCCTCAATACATCGCCTGTTTTATATTTGTATTTTAGGGTTTTAATAAAATCGGCCATTTTTCAAGTCTTTTTTCTTCCAATAAAGTATAGCAAAGATACCAAAAATCATGCCTCCAAGATGGGCAAAATGAGCTACGTTATCGCCCGAAAAATTGGAAATCCCAAAAAATAATTCAATGAATCCGTAACCCAATACAAACCATTTTGCTTTAATCGGGAAAGGAAACGGAATAATAAATAGCTCGGCATTAGGAAATAATACTCCGAAAGCCAGCAAAATTCCAAACACCGCTCCCGAGGCCCCTATGGTAACCGTGTTCAGCAAAAGATTGAGGTTAGCCTGTAATGGATCTATAAAATTCATATTTTGATGCAGAAGATTGGCTCCATGAATATATACCTCGGAAATTGCTTCAGGAGACATTCCGCTCTTTATGAATCGGATACGCAAAAAAATCACCAGCATTTGTGTAAAAGCTGCACCAATCCCGGTGATGAAATAATATCCCAGAAAACGCTTAGACCCCCATATATGTTCTAATGTTCGCCCGAACATGAAAACGGCAAACATATTGGAAAATACATGCATGAAAGAGTAGGGATCGTGCATAAACATATAGGTAATGGGTTGCCAAATACGAAAAGAGGGCGATTCTAGGTAATGAAGGCCTAAAAAATCGGACAGATCTATGCCTCTTTGTCGCAAGACGACTTGAGTCAACCACATGAGAACATTTATAATGATAATATTTTTTGTAACGGGGGATGTAAATCCCCTAAATCCCGGATACGAATTATTCATTCTATAAATCTCTTGAGTTAAAGTACAAAATTACGGATATTTTTTGTTCGAAAATGAATTTTTCTCTCAGAATGCTATTATTTTTAATAAAAACCGACATTTTTCACAATTTTTCTTGATTATTATTGAATTATCTTTTATATTTGGCGGCAAATAGGCTATAGGCCTCATCTTTATGTATGTTTAATTTTTTAAACGTTTTTCTCATGAATAAGTCGGAACTCATTGACGCTATTGCCCAAAAGTCGGGGCTTAGCAAAGTTGATTCAAAGAAAGCATTGGACGCAACTTTAGAAGCTATTGCAAATGAACTAAAGTCAGATGGCAAAGTGGTATTGGTAGGCTTCGGCACTTTTTCCGTTGTGGAGAGAAGTGCTCGAAAAGGTATCAATCCGCGTACGAAGAAAGCAATTAATATTCCTGCTAAGAAAACTGTAAAGTTTAAAGCAGGTTCGGAATTGTCCAAATTATAATTGCTCTGATTTTACGGTGATTGGGAGAGGGTGTTCTGATAAACACTCTCTTTTTTTATTGTTTGCAAAATCTCACGAGAATGATTAATCTGCGGGATATGGTTGCTTGATAAATAAAATTCTATATATATTAACAATTTGTCTCATGCAATTTTAAGAAATGGATAGATGAAATCAATGATATGCGAACATTGTGTATCTTTGTGTATTAAAAAAACAATTCATGCCGAACAGGAAAAAACAACTTCCTTTGTTGGAATCGGTTACGATTACCGATGTAGCTTCTGAGGGCAAGGCTATTGCAAAAGTTGACGGAATGGCTGTTTTTGTTCCTTATGCTGTTCCCGGTGATGTGGTGGACATTCAGTTGACTCGCAAAAAACATAACTATGCCGAAGGGAAAGTAGTGCGTTTTGTTGCTTATTCTCCCGATCGCGTAGAGCCCTTTTGTGAACATTTTGGAGTATGCGGCGGTTGTAAATGGCAGATGTTGCCTTATAATCTTCAGCTGAGATACAAACAAAAACAGGTTGAGGATAATCTCACCCATATCGGGAAAGTGGAGTTGCCTGAGATTTCCCCTATTTTAGGTGCTCCCAAAACTACTTTCTATCGCAACAAACTGGAATTTACTTTTTCAAATAGAAGATGGCTTACGGAAAAAGAGGTAGAGAATAGGGAACTTTCCATTAATAGGGAAGCATTGGGATTTCATATTCCTCAAATGTTCGATAAAGTATTGGATATCCAGCGTTGTTGGTTGCAAGATGACATTTCAAATCAGATCAGAAACACTATTCGCCGGTTTTGCCTGCAGAACGATTATGAGTTTTTTGACCTTCGCAATCAGAAAGGTTTGATGCGAAACCTAATTATTCGCACTACTTCCACGGGCGAGGTTATGTTGATCGTGGCTTTCTTTAATGAGAACAAAGAAAAACGCGAAAAACTGCTGAATTTTATTTCCGATGAATTTCCTCAGATAACGTCGTTGCTTTACGTTATTAATGAAAAGGCTAATGATACCATTACGGATCAGAAGATTGTTACCTGGAAGGGAAACGATTGCATTTATGAAGAAATGGAAGGTATGAAATTTAAAATCGGTCCAAAATCATTTTATCAGACCAACAGCGAACAGGCCTATAATCTGTATAAGATTGTGCGTGAATTTGCCCGGCTTTCGGGCGATGAATTGGTTTATGATTTATATACGGGAACAGGAACTATCGCTAATTTCCTGGCTCGAAGTGCAAAGAAGGTTATCGGGGTAGAATATGTACCCGAAGCTATTGAGGACGCTATCGAGAATTCGAGACTGAATCGCATTGACAATACCTTTTTCTTTGCGGGAGATATCAAAGATATGCTCACACCTGATTTTATTGTTGAACATGGGGTTCCCGATGTGGTTGTTGTGGATCCGCCACGTGCAGGGATGCATGCACATGTTGTTCAGGCCATTCTTTTTGCCCGACCTCGGCATATTGTATATGTAAGTTGCAACCCCGCTACACAGGCTCGCGATGTGAATTTACTAGCCGGCAAGTATCGTGTAACTCGCGTTCAACCTGTAGATATGTTCCCACATACCCATCATGTGGAGAATGTGATATTGTTGGAAAAACGGTAATTTTTTTATTTCACCGGTTCCACTTTGTACCCCAATTTTCTCAAACCCTCAATTAACCCGTCTTCCCCTGCCAGATGAGCACACCCTACTGCTATAAATGATGCTTTTTCTTTCATTAGTGCCGGTAATTTTTTAAGCCATTTTTGGTTGCGGTTTTTATTCAAGATATCTTTTTCTTCGGTAGTAGCAGGACAAGGATCGTCAGGATCATCTTCCTCGTAAAGTTTTCTTATACTTTCCAAATCGTATGCATGGTAAGCAGCTTGCAATTTATCCATTTGCTCTTTCAAGAGGTCGGGGTGTTTGACCAGGCACATGAGTAATTCTGCCTGTCGCGGGAGTGACTGTGAATTAAATAGTATCTCTATTTGTTCGTCAACCGTTTCCAATCCTTTAACCGGCCTAAATCGTTTGCTTGCTTCTTCTTGAAAATATTCATCCATACTTTGTTCTCCGGAAAGATTCGGATAATATTTTTTATAAAGTGTTACAGAGATAAGGTTGCTCAGCATGGCCGGTTTCATTTGCCCCAATTGATTTAATCCTACACCTAACCATACATGTAACGTGCTGTCGAGCAGAGCAATGTCTTCAGCATTTAATAAAGAGTCGTATGTATGGTCTTCAGGCATTAGTGCCTCGCTCATCAGTTTGAGTTGCATTTGCCCCATTTCGCTTAAATCGATTTCTCCAATGGTTTGTTCGGTAGATTCAAATGCTTCTTTTATTCCATCAATATTATCAAGAAAAGAAATCGGGATAAGATGATGTGTCCCAAAAAGATAAGAAGGCTTTTCCAACTCGTTGCCCGAGACTTTCCAGAGCAAGGATCCGGAATCTTTGCTTGAAGCATTGTTGCATGACAATATGATTAGCCATAAAAATACAATGCCTATGTTTTTATTCATTCTCATAGGAGTTTATGGTATGATCAAGCAATTTATTTAGCATTAGAGAGAGGTGAATATGTGCGCATACCGAGTTCTTTATCCATCATGTAGATGCCCATTCCGTTATCTCCAATCAATTTTAGAGCATCAATAATGTTTTGTGCCGTTTCCAAATTGTTGCTATGCATAACAGGTGTGTTTTAAAATTACTTGAATTATTTAACTATACCTATTAATAACATACATACACGAAAAATGTTTATATGTTTTTTGAAAAGTATTTTGTATAGGAGAAAAACGTTTATTGTTTAAAGAATTGTCTTGCTTTTGGGGCTGATGATGAGTACTCTTAATCCATAAATTAAAAATAATTGAAGGCGGAATATGAATTTATTATTATCTTTGCATGCTGCTTTTTTCAATAGAAACTCTATCCGGCCATGACAGATGATTTTTTTGGATAGATAAAAATGGGAAAACATCTAATAATTATCGAATGAATCTGTTAAGAGAAAAAATGATGAAATACGATGCCCCGCAGAAATACAAAGCGGAAGGCATTTATCCCTATTTTCGGGTTATCGAAAGTGATCAGGATACTGAAGTTATCATAAACGGCAAAAAGGTCCTGATGTTTGGATCGAATGCTTATCTGGGATTGACCAATCATCCAAAAGTTAAGGAAGCAGCTGTAAAAGCTACAAAAAAATACGGAACAGGAATGGCAGGTTCCCGTTTTTTGAACGGCACCCTGGATATACATGTGGAATTAGAGAAAAAACTTGCTGATTTTGTTCATAAGGAAGATGCACTTGTATTCTCAACGGGGTTTACGGTAAATGAGGGTGTTATTTCATGTATTACCGGCCGCGACGATTATATTTTGTGGGATGAAAGGGATCATGCATCAATTATTGAAGGCGAAAGAGTCTCTTTTTCCACTAAATACAAATTTCGGCATAACGATATGATATCGCTCGAAAAGCAACTGAAACGCTGCGACCCCACAAAGGTAAAATTAATTGTGGTGGATGGGGTATTTAGTATGGAAGGCGACTTGGCCAATCTTCCCGAAATCGTAAGACTGGCAAAAAAATATAATGCCAACATCATGGTGGATGAGGCTCATGGGATCGGCGTATTAGGAGCTAATTATAGTGGAAAAGGTGTGTGTGATCATTTTGGTTTACTTGACGATGTGGATCTGATAATGGGAACATTCAGTAAATCGTTGGCATCTATCGGAGGATTCATTGCGGGAGAATATCCCGTAATTAATTATCTGAGACACAATGCCCGCCCCTATATTTTCAGTGCAAGTATCACTCCCGGGGCTACAGCTGCCGCATCAGCCGCTTTAGATATTTTGAAGTCTGAGCCCGATCGGATAAAGCGTTTATGGGATTTAACCCATTATACGATTGATCAGTTCAAAGAAAGAGGCTTTGAAGTCGGACCTACTGCCAGTCCTATTATCCCCTTATATATCAGGGATGACAAAAAAACATTCACCATTACAAAAATGCTTTTCGAGGAGGGCATTTTTGTGAATCCGGTAGTGCCGCCTGCCGTTTCTCCTAATGATACATTGATTCGTTTTTCGCTTATGGCCACGCATACTTTTGAGCAGATTAATTATGCCGTGGAACGTATTGAGAAAATATTTAGGGAAATGGAAGTGTTGAAATAGGGAAACACAATTGCATTGGTATTTTTTGAAATATATAAGACAATGAAAAAGCCTGCTTTTAAAGCAGGCTTTAATTTAAAGCTTTGGTTAAAATAGCATAGCTAGAGAATTGTTTATTTTCCTTTTTTTTCTTTTTCTGAAAGATAAGAAGCGATACCATCGTGTGTAGGCGCTAATCCTTTTTCTCCTTTGTGCCAGTTGGCAGGACAGACTTCTCCATATTTTTCGGTAAACTGAAGAGCGTCGATCATGCGAAGCACTTCGTCCACACTCCGTCCTAATGGCATATCGTTCACTACTTGATGGCGAACAATCCCATCCTTATCAATCAGAAACAATCCACGATAGGCTTCGGGAGAGCCTTTGAAAACCGGATTTCCGAATTCGTCCGATTCATATTTGCCTGCAAGTACGTCATACTGCATCGAGATAGTCAACGCATGATCGGCTACCAAAGGATACGTTACCCCCTTTATTCCCCCCTCATTTTGCGGTGTTTGCAGCCATTTCCAGTGAGTAGTGGAAGAATCGGTTGATGCACCTACTACAACGGTATTCCTTTTTTCAAATTCGGCTATTTTGTCTTGAAAGGCGATGATTTCTGTAGGACATACAAAAGTGAAATCTGCGGGATAGAAGAAGAAAACTACATATTTTTTACCCACATACTGATTGAGAGAAAAATTTTCCTCTATTTCCGAACCATTTATAACTGCCGGAGCCCAAAATACGGGAGCTTTTTTACCAACTAATACTGACATAATTCTTGTTTTTATTTTTTTGATTCATTTTTGACAGTCAAAAGTAGGGCTTTCTCTGCTAATAAAAAAATTTATAACTAACTATCATATATCGAAAATATCTATTAACCTGTTGCCAATTGAATTTCGTTTAGAAATAAAAATTAACGGCTTAAATGATGCCTATTTCCATAAAAACAATTACTTTTGCGTGCAATAAATTAAGAAAGGCAAAACTTATGTCATTTATTGCAGATAAAATTATTATGGATGGGCTGACTTTTGATGATCTTTTGTTAGTCCCCGCTTACTCCCAAGTGCTTCCACGTGAAGTTGATTTAACAACCAAATTTTCCCGCAATATTTCATTGAATATTCCCATGGTTTCTGCGGCTATGGATACCGTTACAGAAACAATGATGGCTATTGCTATTGCACGTGAGGGTGGTATAGGTGTAATTCACAAGAATATGACCATTGAGGAACAAGCCAAACAGGTAAAAACCGTTAAGCGTGCCGAAAATGGGATGATTATTAACCCTATCACCATTACTCGGGGAAAAACGGTTGGTGATGCGTTAGCTTTGATGGCTGAGTTTAAAATTGGAGGGATTCCTGTGGTAGATGAGGGAAATCGGTTGGTTGGTATTGTTACTAACCGGGATCTTCGTTTTCAGCGCGAAATGAATAAATGCATCGATGAGGTGATGACGAAAGATAATCTTGTTACGACCGATCAATCAACCGATTTGGAAGCCGCTGCCGATATTTTGCAGCAACATAAGATTGAAAAACTGCCGGTAGTAGATGCCGAAAATAAACTTATCGGACTGATTACGTATAAGGATATTACTAAAGCCAAAGATAAACCTTTTTCATGTAAGGATAAACAAGGAAGGTTACGCGTTGCAGCAGCCATCGGTATAGCTGCAGATTCTTTGGAAAGAGCCGCAGCTTTAATTGAAGCCGGAGTCGATGCTATTGTTATCGATACTGCACATGGGCATTCCAAAAGTGTGGGCGATATGTTGAAGCGTGTGAAAAATGCGTTTCCCGATATTGATGTCGTGGTCGGGAATATTGCGACAGCTGACGGTGCAAAGTTTTTGGCTGATGCCGGAGCCGATGCCGTGAAGGTGGGAATCGGACCCGGTTCCATTTGTACAACACGTATTATTGCGGGTGTAGGAGTACCGCAGTTAACGGCCATTTATGATGTTGCAAAAGCATTAGAGGGGACGGGTATCCCGGTAATTGCTGATGGAGGTTTGCGTTATTCGGGCGATATTGTGAAAGCATTGGCTGCAGGCGGTTCATCGGTAATGATGGGTTCTCTATTGGCAGGGACAGAAGAATCTCCGGGTGAAACCATTATTTTCAACGGTCGTAAATTTAAACTTTATCGGGGTATGGGTTCCCTACCTGCCATGCAAAAGGGGTCAAAAGATCGGTACTTTCAAGATATGGAAGACGATATTAAGAAGCTTGTTCCCGAAGGAATTGAAGCCCGTGTGCCGTTTAAAGGAACATTGCAGGAAGTGATTTATCAAATGGTGGGAGGTTTGCGTACCGGTATGGGATATTGTGGAGCCGAAAATATCGAAAAGCTTCACAAAGCCAAATTTACCCGCATTACTTCTGCAGGATATATCGAGAGCCATCCGCATAGTGTGATGATCACACGCGAGGCACCAAATTACAGTCGCGACAATGAATAATACGCTATTTGCTGTAAATAAATACTAAGGGAAATATTGCTAAAGTCGGGGTATTTCCCTTTTTTGTTGGCCTAGGTTATGTTTATCATATAGCTATACCTTTGTTGTAACAAGATTATAACGTGTTTGCGTTGTATTGAATTTGATTGATGAAGTTTTTTTATAACTTTGTGCAATATAAATAGACATTATTGTCGAAAATTACCTTGAAATGAAGCTTGCGTTTACGTTTTTCATCGCTTGTATATATTCTTTTTCATTGATTGGTTCCGAATGGTATAATGCCGATCGAAATGCTGACGGGGTTAGCGTTTTGGATAGCCTGGACATTTTCAATACGATCACCGACATCGAAAAACAGATGAGAGAAGCGGTTGAGAGCCATGAAGAAACCTCCGTTATTCCCATTTCGGTTTCTACGGGTGATAGTCTTCAATTACAGGAAAGGGTTGTCTCGAGGAAAAACACCGGCGTTAGCGATACAATAGTTCGACGTGCCGATATTATTCCTTTCAATACGGTCAAAAAGCGAAGAACCAATTATCTGGATTCGTTGTACGTGCGAAAAATGAACGGGACGTTAGCGCTTCCGGACAGTTTATTTAGAAGTCCCGATTTGGGAGGACTAACTTTTAAGGATACCATAATTATCAATCCCTTATTTCTGCCTGTTGTTTTTACTGGTAAAATACTTCCCGATGACCTTTCTTTTTATCCTCCTAAAGAAGAGGATTCTTATAAGGGAATACTGATATCACCCGAAGATACGTTTGCACCCATGTTGGCGAAAATGGAGTTCATAAATGAAGCCCGCAGACAGTACTGGCGGCAATATCCCGATAAGGTAAAGATGTCGGTGTACCATTTCGATACCATACCTCGTATCGATACTCAAAAAGATGTGATTGAAAAATTTAATCCGTTTAAAGAACTTATCAAAGCAGAAAGGACCGCTCCTTTGGAGGCACCAACGGTAAAAACGGTGGAAATTGGACGCAAGTATTGGATACTTTTAGGTGAGCATTCGTTGCAATTTTCTCAAAACTATTTTTCGGCCAACTGGCATAAAGGAGGAACAAGTAACCTGAACTTCAATAATTATCATGTGATTCAGGCAAATTATAAAAAGAATAATATTCGGTTCAACAATATGTTGGAATGGAGGTTTTCGATATACAATTCTCCTGAAGATACCCTTCGCAATTATCGAATAGGAGAGGATTTGATTCGGTATTATGGTAATTTAGGTGTCGATGCTTTTATTAAAAAATGGTCCTATTCGATGAATGCTGAAATTAAATCACAGTTGTTCAATAACTATCCTCCCAATAGCAAAACATTGAGATCGGCACTTCTGTCTCCTTTATATACGAATATCGGAATAGGAATGCGGTATGGATTGGATAAACAATCCAAAGAGATAAAGTATAGAAGATTGCGCCTGACGTTAGATCTTTCTCCTCTCTCTCTTAACTACAGGTATGTAGCAAATAATAAGGTGGATGTAGGGAGGTATGGGATTCCGGAAGGGAAAAAGTCGACGTTGGATTTGGGATCTACCATCACATCTATCATGACTTATGATATAACGCGGTATATTTCATGGAACTCCCGCTTTAAATATTTCACCAGTTACGATATGGTGGAAGCCGAATTTGAAAATACGTTGAACATGATGTTGAGCCAATATCTCTCAACGCGATTATATTTGAATGTTCGGTATGACGATACCGTTGATCCCGATCCTACTTTTAAATATTTCCAAATTAACGAAGTTGTGAGTTTCGGATTGAATTACAAATGGTAAAGAATCACTTGAAAACGGCTTGATTCGGAATATGAAGGCCGTTGAGAAAATCACGGATTTTCATTCGTTTTTTCCCTGCCGGCTGAATTTCTGAAATACCGATAAAGCCGTCTTTCGTTGCCACATTAAGATAGGTTTTGTTGTCTGTGATAATTGTTCCCGGAAGCAACGCATGATTTTCATGCTTGACTGAACTTTCAAATAATTTCAGATTCAGTGTATTTTCTGTATCTATTTCAAGCTCGGTCCACGCAGCAGGATAGGGAGATAAACCCCGAATAAAGTTATAGATGTTTTCAGCCGGTTGATCCCAGTTGATTTTGCAGGTTTCTCTATATATTTTTGGGGCAGGTTTTAGTTCGATCTGATTAGTAATATATTCATTTTGTGAGACGGCTTCAACCGTATCGTTCAAAATGGCGTCGACTGTTTTAATAACCAAACCTGCTCCTTCCCTCATTAGTTTATTGTGAAGAGTTTCGGCATTGTCGTTTTTTTCAATTGCGACTTTTTTCTGAAAAATGATTTTTCCGGTATCTATTTCATTGGAAAGGAAAAAAGTAGTCACGCCGGTTTCTTTTTCTCCGTTAATGATAGCCCAATTGATGGGTGCAGCCCCGCGATATTGTGGGAGCAACGACGCGTGAAGATTAAAAGTACCTTTTGAAGGCATACTCCATACTACTTCGGGAAGCATTCGGAAAGCCACCACAATTTGTAAATCGGCTTTCAGCTTTCGGAGTTCGTTTAAAAAAACTTCGTTTTTCAGTTTTTCGGGTTGCAATACAAAAAGATCATGTCTCAGCGCATATTTTTTCACCGGTGATTGCTGAATTTTGTACCCTCTTCCTGCAGGTTTATCGGGCGAAGTGATTACACCTACCACGTTATAGTTGTTTTCTACCAATGCTTTTAGTGATTCCACGGCAAATTCGGGCGTCCCCATAAATATGATACGTAAATCTTCTTTTTTCATAACCTTCTGTTTTTATTCATCAATTTCCGAATAGTTTTCCAACAATACTTCTCTATAAGCGTTAAACACGGTTGATTGAGAAATGATCCCCTTGTAAATCCCGTTGTCGTCCACCACCGGGAGATTCCATGCCTTTGTATCTTCAAGGATATTCATTACTTTTTCCATCGGCATATTGATGTTGATTTTGGCCGGTGGCCCAACCATGAATTTTTCGACTTTGAATCGATCATAAAGTTCAGGGCGGAAAATGATGTTTCGGATATCATTCAGGTAGACAAGTCCGAGCAATACACCATTGTCGTTTACTACCGGGAAAATATTGCGTGTTGAATTGGAAATAATTTTCACTATCTCTCCC
>Ga0116188_1003560_pt1 | contig 11352 bp, 17 predicted proteins | sample AD_JPNTR2_MetaG_FD_89807 | JGI IMG/M metagenome (GOLD analysis project Ga0116188, IMG submission 89807) | Active sludge microbial communities of municipal wastewater-treating anaerobic digesters from Japan - AD_JPNTR2_MetaG | ecosystem: Engineered > Bioreactor > Anaerobic > Digestate | place...
AGGTGGAGGAGGAAGAAGGGGAGGAAGAACAGCGGCGGGAGGGGGAGAGGGTGATGATGAAGTAAGACCGCCCAATATCGCAGACACACAGAGATTATTTCACCAATTGTCCCATGCGATTCCGCAACTGGGTCCTGGTGCCAGTCTGGGACAGGCGGGAGCCATGCTGGGAGGTGCTGCTGGACTGGGCATGGCGGGAACATTGGCATTGTCCGCAGGTGCGGCAGTGGGAGGAGCAGTGGCAGGATACTACGCGTCTCCCTATATCAGCGGTTGGTTTGCCCAGAGAGAAACCTTCAGGGATGAATATGTCCAGGCGCAGAGGCAGGCGGGAATCGCCAGAGCCTTTTCAGAAGGCGCTCCCGACTTTGCTCCATCTGAAACAGATCCCCGATCAATCATCACACAGTTTATTGATCCAAAGGAGGCACCAAGGGAAAGGCTGGAGCAGTTAAGAAAGAAACGGAATGAACCGATACGAAGGGCATTCCGAATGATTCCTCCGTTGGGACAGAGTCCCCTGCCCACAAGGCCCACAAAGGAGGATATCTTACTGGATGAAGAAATAAAACAACTGGAACAGCAGTTGAATGCCCCCAACCGTTTCAGAAGCGGCGTAGCAGGGGATGTCATTCCAGTTCTGGAATCAGACATTGATACTCAGAAGGGAGGATGGGGTTATCTGGGACTGTTGAAAGCCAGCCTCAGAAACAGGGGAGTGGATACGGACAAGAGAATGGAGATGGATGCCAGATTCAACCGCTTCCATCGTCCAGGGACTTCTGCGGAGAACGCATTGCTGGAGCAGGATGATCTCCAGATGGCAGACAGGATGGGCGCAGGACCCAGAGGAGCCAGAAGTTTCAACACCCTGAAGGAACGCGACATGGAAGGCAGGAAGCCTCTCCAGGATCGTATCAAGGACCCCATACTGGACATCAACCTGAAGGAACTGGAGAAGTTTGAGGACTCGTTTGAGAGGCAGATCGAAAAGGAAATCGAACAAATGATTGATCCGGTGAGGTTCCACTTCGGATCGTTCGCTTACGGCGGGTTGACGGCATAGGGAGACAGTTGTGGGAAACACAGTCCAGTCTACTGACGCCCATGAAAACCGTGTGGTGGTGTATACCGCTGGAAACAGCGGAAGCAGCATCCGTCTGAATTACACCAATCTCCAGTATTCCACGCGATCTCAATACATAAGCAGGCAACAGGTATATAAAATCTACACTCTTTCCTTCCGCTTCGTCATCGCCGGTTACTCCAGCAGCAACCTGCGAGACATCCTGACCAACTGCGAACGGACGCTGATGACCAGGGGAGGGACGTTGCAGGTTTCCGATGGAAACGTACTGCACTTCTTCGCCGCGCCTGCCACGGTGAATCCGGTCCTCAATTCCAGCATTCCGGTAATATCCGGAGATCCCATCAGGAGGACCATACTAACGGATGTGGAGCACGGACCCCGACCTGTATCCTTTACGCTGGAAGCATTGATGCCATTAGGGGCAATCGCCACATGGACTGTGGAAATTGTCACGGCGGCGGAAGACTGCTTCTGGGTTAGGGATAACCTTGTGCTTGGTGTGGATGCCGAAGTCAGTTACTCGATTGACCAGAACCACTACACCAGGAGGACCGTCAGCGGAAGGGTGATCGTCGCGAATTTCGGCAGGAACGGTCCCACTTTTCAGAGGTCCCGGTTGTCACAGGCGGACATGGAAGCCTTGAGACTGGCTATTGTGGCGGGGCGTGCTGGACAAAATTTCATGGACCCTGTTCGTATTCCTCCAGGGTTCATTCGTCTCTCACAGCAATGGGGAGTGGATGCCACTGAAAACTCATTGCTCTTTCAGATCGTGGATCAAGAGGTTTACAGAACATATCCAGCCTACATCACGTCAATGGACGCGACCATGACGTTCTCGGTAAGCGGGGCGTCTGCCGTCCAGTACGTCTCTCACCTGCTGGAAGGATATGTGGAGGCTCCCAGAGACGTATCCAAGACCCGTATCTTCTCTGCGGCATTCGAGTTGATACAGGATTCCATGCCCTTTGTAACCAGAGTGGTTGACAACCGTCCTTCTTATGTAGCCGCATGGAGAATGATAAATCACCTCTATCGGAACAGGCTGGACTTCTCCGTGCTGGTCTATACGCCGATGGGAGCATTTGACGTTCTAACCAGTTGTGGCGTGACCAAGATCCACAGCACGCCGTTCTTCCCGCAAGGTCCTGCCGGTTCCGCAGGACTGTACGGATCAGGATACAGGCTGGAGCAGGCAAGCAGAACGGTTGTCAATACTACCAACGAAGTAGTAGAACCCACGTACGAAAACCTCAGCGATCCTCCTTATGTCCAGGAATCTGTTTCAGAAGCGAATAAGCTGGAGAGTTACAGATCCAAGCTGCTTTCCTTCAACCTGAAGATCATCAACAATCCCAGAAGCAACATCAGACATGCCATCCCGAACACAGACGCAGGTTCCAGCAACGGGGATTCCGTAACCTATCAGACCAAGGGTTCGGAGTACGAAGTCCTGCTGGGTATATCTTACAGCTACATCATGGACGCAGGAGAGACGAGGGCTCCTGATTACCTCACCTATCTGACGAGTGAATTGAACAGCAATGGGGACATAGAGGTAAAGGACAAGAAAGAACTGTCCAGCAAGACGATGACCAGTGCCTTTGGCAGGAAGAAGCTCATAATGGAATCATTTATCTGGAAGCTGTTCATCAAAGGGGGACTAAGAAAGAAGATCATACAGGCGGGAGGAATGGATCGGTTCACCAGTTATCTGAACAGCGTGTTCAGGACAGGTAACTTTGACAATCTGGGAGGGGCTATAAACGACTACATCAGCAAGGGGCAGTAATGAGAACTGTTAAAGTCACATACTGCGGAATCCCGCTGAGCGCTGTTCCTCCTGAGTACATTCAGAGGAATCCAGGCAGGCGGGTGAACTACTTTGAAGTCCCCTGGTGTGCATCCTGTCCAGGGTATGGCAGGCTGCTGGTGACTTCGGATCAGTTGGACAAGATAGAGGAGAAACTGAAAGAATCCAAGTGTGGGTACTCTGACCTGATCCTGTCCATCAATGAAGATGGAACGGAGCTGGATCAGGTTCACCTTATGGGCATCTGTCTGATTGCCGCCCATCCTGTTTGGGGAGAGACCTTCACCAGTGGAAACAAAAAGAATAGTACCGGACTGTGGGAACTGGAAGTTCAGGACTATCGTTCCATCCGTCTGATGTCCGTGCTGGATAAAGCGGGAGTCAACAACAACCAACTCGCCGTGTTCAATGTCAAGAACAAGTCGGGGGAGTGGATCAATGAAACCATCAACAAGGGCAACCCTTGGACGATTAAACAACTGATAGAAGATAAATGCTTTGATCCCTTCGACATTTCCATCGATCCAGAATTGCCGGAAATCTCCACCACACCAGAGAACCTGTTCCTCTCAGCACTACCAGCCCCTCTGGTTGCTGATCTACTGCTGGCTCATCACTCATGCAAGATGGCAATCCGGTATGACCCTACTGAGGATAGATACTTCAGAGCGTATGATCCCATCGACAACTTTGCCGCCACCATTGAGCACAGGAAGATATTCGGAGGATACAGCAAACTCTATCCAGTGGGCTTCCCTGAGAAGACCATGAGGTATCAACGGGACATTGAACTGGTAGACGATGCCAAGAAAGCGGCTAAGCCCACCTGCAAGAACTTCCTGAAGACTACTCTGGCGTCAACCAATGATAGACCTGATGGGACTGCCGGAATAGGAGCAGTGGAAGAGAAAACCGTAGTTCCCATCTATGACCGCAACAACAGCATGAACCCGGCAAACTCCTCCTACAGCAGAAGGAAGTTCCCGCAGTTCCACGCTGTCTACCACGGCTTCATCCAGGAGGCACTCACCAGTACGGCAATGATCGGATTGGTTCGATTTGACTGGATGGATCAACCCTTCACGGAGATTCATGCAGGGTTGCAGAGTCCTATACGCACTGTGCTGGAAGGTCCCTGTGCCCATTTTCTGAGAGACACGCCGCTGAGACTTAGCATTGACGGGGACTTATCTTTACCCCAGTTGAGCAGGGGAGGGGGAAAAACGTATCGCGGAGTCATTACCCAATGTGCGGACGAGAACCGCGTAGGAAAGGCCAGGCGGATCGTTCAGGGCAAAGTAGAGAATGAGCAAGTGGACGTAATCATCAAGCGCGGGCTGTGGTGCAATCGGATCGGAGAAGAGTGCCTGTTGCACGTTGCCGCTGACGATGTTGCCCCGTACATCGCGGCGGATTACATCAACTTCAGTCCTGGCCAGGCTGGCACCGGAGAGTTCACTCCGGTCAGTACGCCCATACTGGCAAACAAGCAGCTCAGTGTTCCTCCAAGCTTATGCGAGGGAATGTAATGTCAGATTGCAAAGATTTGGACAGGCAGGTAATATCCTTCCCGGTACGGGTCGGGGGTCCTTTTTCCGTCGAGGGCATGTACCCGCCGGACATCGGAAAGGGCGAATTTCGCACGCGGTCAGTGGCGGTACGCACAGAAGGCAGCGATAAGTTTAAGGTGGCGGGGTTCAACAAGGAGGAAACGCATCAGAACATCGGGCTTCCGGTGCGGTGGACCGATCCTTGCACGAATCGCCAGCGATTCGCAACTGCGTCCTATGTTCGGGGCGTGCCCTGCTCACCTCGGTGTTGGGAGTGCCATGATGGGCAGCCGACCAATTTGCGGGGTGACATTCCGGTAGCCACGCGGGCGACCGTGACGATCGAGGACAACACAGGGACGTATGTCATTCCGGTCGAGGCCTGTTTTTCGACGGACTGCGGAGGCGCGTACCAACTGCGCTGTTACGGCTGGCTCGGCAACCCTAGCGACAACTGCGGCGATTGCGCGCACGTGTTCCCGTCCGATGAACCGGCGGGGGTGAACCTGGTGGACATGGCCCGGTGGAGAGGATATAAGGTGGTTAACTGTGCTAACTGCCTTGAGAAGGATATCCACTACAGCGTCGAAGCGGGCATCGACTGTTGGATCAATGACCCTACCGAACCCTGCAACCGGGAGTATTACCTGTGGGTGCAGGTTTACATCCAGCCGCGAACCTACCTGGGTTGCCCACCGATCTACAGTTGCATCGAGGACACGTTCGATGGGCCGCTGTGCTACGACCCGCCGCAGCCGCCCCCTCCGGATATACATGGATGTTCCAGCTATCGAGGCTGCGTCAAGCTGGATAAATACGAGGAGTTGTGCGGCGTCTTCAGAGGGGTAAAGGAACTGATGCTGCGGTGTATTTTTCCCAGCGACAAAGAGGGCAACTGCGGGAACCCTTGCATCGTTTTGGCCAAGTTCGGCAAGCCGGGTACCGAGCCGTACTGCGTGCCCTGCTGGGGCACGGAAGACGACCCGCTGACTTGTGCGGACGGAATGACGCAGGATACGCCGCGACGAGGCGTAGATATCGCCAAGTCTCTGAAGATGGTGATAAGATCCTACCTGTCCGCCGCCTCCGCTACGTCATGCTGCCGAGAGTTGATCGAGAACACCGAGGTTATTCTGGAGTCGTGCACCCAGCCGGACGGCTGCGTGATTGAAACCGTCAGCGAATGCGAGCCGTGCTTCATCCCAGCGGAAGCCACGCGGATTGCCCGCTGGCGAGATGCTACCCGCTCATACGTTGTTGAAACAACGGACTGCGGAGAGGCCGTGCTGCTCATGTCCGCCCAGGCGGACATTTACTGCTGGCTGTCGGGCGAGGAGGCGGTCACGACCTGCTATGGCGTGCGGGTGAGCGTGTGTATCGCCACGTCGATCGACTCGGAGGATGAGTGCTGCAGCGAGGAGGGGACGGTTCACTGCATGCACTACGTGGGCTGTGCCGAGCTGGCCCCGCTAGAGCAGTGCGGGGCGAACGGGCGGTTCTGGGACATCATCGAGCCGATCATTGTGGAATTGACCTGTGCGGAAGATCCGAACTGTGCACCGTGCACGATGCAAGTTGAATTGACCACTAACGAGAACCTGCTGCAATGAAACGAGAACCTGCAATGAACCGACGGGAAGTCCCATTAGAAGAGGCGTTGGCAATCATCCGGCGAAAGCGGCCGGACTTCGTATGGCCGACGGCTGCCGTAGAACCACCCAAGCCGTCAACGATACAGCCGTCAGCGACTCAAAAGCCAGTGCGAAAGAAAACGCTGCCTGAGAAGGTGAAGCAGTTCAAGGAGGCGGTTGTCGATCTGGCTAGCGGCAACGTCGTATCCGAGGCCACGTTTCAGGCCCGGCTTGCCGCGTGCGAGAGCAACGAATGCGGGTATTTGATTCGTGCCGATAAGGGCTGGTTTTTGAAGGCGGCGGAACTGCTGAAGATCAAGACGCCGGTTGACCGTCCCCTGTTTTGCCAGGCGTGCGGGTGCGGTAGCACTAACCCGCTGGCCGAATTGCATACGAAGTTGTGGGCACCGGGGCTCGAATGCCCGTGCGAAGAACCCATGTGGACAAAAGATCAATGATGTACGCCGAAAAATGAGTCTGTCATTAGAATACATTCTCCTTCAGGAAGCAGTACTCCAGTATCGGAAGGTAATAGGGAACCTTCCCGATACAAAGAGGAACTTGAAATCTGCAAACGATGCGAACAGTATCAAGAGGGAGATTTCTGTTCCGATCTCCCAGGCGAATGCTGGTGTCACTATTCAATCATCAGGTATATTCAATCAGGACAGCGATGCAACAAGTGGGATGAGGTGAAGAATGGACGAACAGGTGTTTCAGGAGTTCAAGGAACGGGTACTGGCGGAATTTGAGAGGGTAAAAGAGGCACAGACAAGCATCAGTGAGGACATACATGGTTTAAAAAAAGAACTCCAGGAAATGAAACTCCAGTTCGTTGAAGGAAGGGGGTTGCTTAAAGGAGGAAAACTTCTGGCGGGCATTGTTGGAGGGGTTATCTCGTGGATAGTCTCAATGGCATTCTACGCCAGCAGGATATGGGAGAACAAATCGTGAAGAAGATCCTTGTGTTGATCCTTCTGCTGGCAGGATGTTCCTCTCCTTCCGGCAGGACACAGCGTACTGAGGAACCATCATTGGAACCTGTTCCACAGAGCCAGGACTACAGGTGGATGGAGAAGTACAGCAAACCCAAATGCACTGATGGGAAGTGCGGGAGGAAAGTGATATGAAACGGCTGATTCTTCTTCCAGTCGTCCTTCTGTTCGGATGCCATGAGCAACTGGACAAGATCCAGGCTACGGATGACCGATTCCATGAGACGATTACGCTGCATACAGCGGTCGTCAAAAAATCATGCGAACTATGGTCGCAGACGGAGGCTTCCAGGTATTCGCTGGAGAATGCTATCATCAATCAGGACATCTCCAGGATCCTTGACTCATTCGATGAGGATGGGAGGCTGGTTTCTCTCCAGCCTGATGGTTCAAAGGCTCCCATCAGCAAGAAGGAGATACTTCGGATCATCACTGAGCGAGACAAGCGGATTGCAGAGTCCCTGATGAACCATGCCAGGAACGTACAGGCAATCGAGAACCTGAAGGAAGAGGCGATTCAGATCCAGGCCGCTGCTGACAAATGGCATGATGACAAGGTTGAGTTCACTGAAAAGCTGAAGGCAATACAGACTGCCGGGAACACGGCATTGAATACCCTCATCTCCAGTGGTGCGATGGGGCTGATACTGGGAACCGCTCTTCCGTAAAGGAGTTGAACAATGGCAGGCATTGAAGGACAACCCATTCCCGACAGCAGGCCTCCTGGATCTGGAGGGGTCACGCAAGGACAGTTGGACGAACAGACGCAGCTTATGCTGCTGGTGGATGAATCCATAGTAGCTCTGCACAAGTCACTGGCAGAGGCTAGGAATTCAGTAAACACGTTGGCGTCATGGTCGAACTTCTTCACTACGCTGGTGACGGTGATCGAAACGGCAGTTCCCCTTCTCCAGCGGTCTGCGGAACAGGAAACTACGCAGTTGAAGGAGATGTCGTTCAGAAACCAGATGCTCAATGGGATACTGGAAGTGTGGAACACACCCAAGGAAAACCGCGCAGCCGTGGCTACCGAACTGGCTAAGGGACTCCTAAGGGGACTGATATGATGGGAGAAATGTCAGTCGTGGATCTGGACATCCACCAGAACCTCCATCTGTTCAAGGACAAGGCCGCTGCTTTCCGAGACAGAGGATGGAACTCCATAGCAGACAAATGTGAAGAGATCATGGGGGAGTTAATGGCTATGCTTTGTGCAGAGAATACTCCTCTTCTGATAAAGGAGGAGCAGGAATGAGCACGATCATTTACTGGATCAAGAACAACAAGAAGGCGATTGCCGCCATTATCGCGCTGATCGCTTCCGGCATTGCCGAAGGGCTTCCGTGGGAAGCAGTAGTCACAGGAGTGCTGGGGCTGCTGTTCCCCAGTACCTACAAGCCTGCTGATGTACGGAAAGAACCGGGTCCATGAAAAAAGCCCCAGACCCGTCAAGGGTCCAGGGCAATGACGATTCTCTCTTCCTTTCCTCCTCCGCTCCGCATGGCCCAGGATAACGCCTCCTGGGCCATGCCCTACTCTTCAACCTGATTTCCCCATGCGTCGAATCCCTTGTGCCTCCTTCTTGCAAAAAGGTCTATTCTCGGTTCAGGAGTGATCCTGCGTATCATCTGGTAGAACTGTTCAGGCTTTTCGCTGTGCCGGGGTCTTCCTTTCGTGCAGAACCATGTCTTTACAGTTCCCATTCTGAACTGTCGGAATACCTTCCGATCTCTGCATCCGAAAAGAACAAACTCAGAGGCGAACTGGAATGGATTGTAGGGGCAGATCCCTGTGGGCTTACACCATGTAATCGTGCAGACGTAGGGGAATTCCCATGCTTCCAGTATCTCGAAAGCGGGTTTGATGAACTTCTGCGTAGTCCACAGAAAGCAATAGGCATCCCTGGTCGCCCAGTGATTGATGTCCAATGCCTCTATCTCCTCCAGCGACATGACAGGATAATCCAGAAAACTACCCTGCCTGGGTCGCACCTTCCTATTGATCTTTCTCATGGGCCAGGGAGGATCGACCACCAGCGTCCTGTACTTCTTCCTAATCCTTCCGAAAAGATAAGGCATCGTACATGCTCCTATGCCCAGGGTTTCCATCCCTGCTCAGTCCTGTCCAGCAAGCTATTGTGGCTATCCCTGATGTGTTCAGCCATGTGCTTTGAAGTAGGTCCCAGAATAACCTGTGGAACCTCGCTGTAGTAAACCACATACCAGCCCGGCAACAGTCCAACTTCCGGCCACATAGAGTTGAATACGGCGGATTCCAATACGTTCCATTGTTCATTCAGGTAATCGGTAATGTCCTTCGGCATGACTCATTCTCCAGTAATATCGAATTTATGGTCCACGCTCATCAGAGCCAGCACAACCCATACGCCCAGTTCTCTGAGCACATCAGGAACAGGCCTGGTTTCCCCCCCCGATCTCCCTTCCTTCCACAGCGACTCACCCAACTCCATCACGACATCCTGGATGATTCTGAAGATTCCTCCTCTCTTAAGGATCTTTGTCTTGGCGTACTTGCTGAAATCATCTCCTGACTTCATGCACCACTCCTGCAAGATCCTTGAGGAGATCCTCCCCAGGCATTCCTCAAACTTGTCCTGGTAGGGGATCTTGACCACCTGATTGAGAGGGGCACCCCTCTGCCTCTGCTCCCAAATGGCCTTTCGGAAGATCAGCACATCGTCCGGTGCGGAGATGCGCACCTTGATCCTCCGTTTGGACCCGTTGATGAATTCCACTTTCTTGTTGCCCAGCGTGACGATGACTGAATCCTCGTTACCCAGCGAAAGTACAACCATCCTGTTTCTCCTTCAGTGAAGTCCTGTCACTGACAATGTGACGTTCCACTTCTTCAGTGGTAAAACTCGTTCCACAGAGGCATTTCCATCTCCTGACCAGTTTGAATCCGATTTTGTGCTGATAAGTCACATAAGAACCCTTCTCTGAACCACATTTCGGACAGGGACAGATCATTCTTTAGTCTCCTGAGATGACTTGTAGATTTTGCATCTCCATGAGTACCCACAGGCACATCTGAAAACCACATGTTCCTCTGGGACGATCTTGCTCTTTCCCGCCTTCATCCAGGTCCTTCCAGAACCCCCCGCTTCATCGTGATAGACGAAATCCCCGCACTTGTCACAGCGGTTGTTGAAAGGGCGAAGAGGCTTGGGTTTCATCAGTCCACCTCCTTGATCTTCCAGCCCTGCATCGTCATAGGGTAATCTCCTTAACTGTCCCAGAACGCAAAAAGAGCCTCATGGTGCGACGATCCGGTGTTGTCCGGTAGTGCCATACCAGACAGGGGGAGATCGTGCAGCCATGAGGCTCCTATGCGGTTCTACGGGGCTTCCAGACCCTCTAGGCAGACTCCTTGACCGGCTTGGGAACCTCGACCGCTTTCTTGGGGGTAGATGCCCCCTCCTTGGGCTTGGCCTTCAACTGAGACTTTACGTTCTTCCTGGCAGGGGCAGAGGGCTTCTTTCGCTGATCCCCCTGAGCCTTCCGGCCCTTGAGGATCGCTTGGCGACTGACCTTTCCACCCAGGGCGGTCAGAGCCTTGGAAATCCACTTGGCTTGCTCATCGGGGCCACACTGAAGGAACATCATGATTCCCGCCAGTACGACATCGGATGATCTGCGCCCGTACACACTCCTCTGTTTCTTAATTGCGGAATGCACTTTCTCTGGTACTGCGTAACAGTAGCTCAGAAACTTTACTCCGTTCAGATCCTTCTTTGACTTCTTCATGTTCGTTCCTTTCTTTAGTTGGAGGAAGCCTTCAATCCGCTTGCGTCCTGAAGAAGATCCAGAAACCGGGGAGATGATTCCGCCAGTCTTCCAGCCGCCTTCTGCAAGGTATACGATCCTGTGAACTGTCCCTGCTGATTGAGCACCTGCCCGTGACGGGTAATTGCGTTCCACAATCCGAACAGGCTGTTCTCCTTGGGTTGCCATGCTGAGAGAATGCCTTCTCTGAACTTGCCGGGGAGAACCAGATTGCCAGCGGCAACGTGGATACACTTCTCACGATTGTCTCCCACAGGCCGCATGGACAGGTTGCTCAATCTCTTCACATGACGGGCGAATGCAGGCGTCGCCTTGCTTCTCAAGTCGTCCAGCATGTCCCTGAACCGTTTATTCAATCCTCCTTCCTCTTTCTCCGTCCTCTTCAGAGAGTAGCTGAGATCCTGGTCCTGAAGGACCGCACCGTTCTCACAGATACATCTCCAGACGAAGACATCTCCACTGATAGG
>Ga0116188_1003565_pt1 | contig 11349 bp, 10 predicted proteins | sample AD_JPNTR2_MetaG_FD_89807 | JGI IMG/M metagenome (GOLD analysis project Ga0116188, IMG submission 89807) | Active sludge microbial communities of municipal wastewater-treating anaerobic digesters from Japan - AD_JPNTR2_MetaG | ecosystem: Engineered > Bioreactor > Anaerobic > Digestate | place...
CCACACAATCACCAGGCAACATGGTAGCAATCAGCTTTTTTGTTTTTTTTATATCACTGTATGTTTCCCCTTTCATCCCAACCATTAAATACACTGAAAGATATATTCCAACCCTTCGTGTAATTGCAGCAGCATTTAGAATTTTTTCTACAGTTATTTTTTTATTATACAAAGAAAGTATCTTTTCAGAACCTGATTCAACACCATACTGTATATGTTCAAGCCCAGCTTTTTTCATGGCAATAAGCATTGATTCATCAACCGAATCAACGCGCCCCTGACAGTTCCACATCATATACAGCTTTTTTTTTATTATTTTGTCCGATAGTTCCTGTACACGGTCTTTTTTGATTGTAAAATTGTCATCCCGTATTGAAAAATAAATTATTCCATATTTCTTATACAATAGATTAAGTTCATCAATAACATCATCAATATTTCTGAATCGTACCTTTCTTCCCCAGAAAGACGGAGAATCACAGAACGTACAATTGAAGCTGCAACCACGTGAAGTTATTATATACTTAAATTGTTCATTGATATTTACACCTGAAAGGTTACCTGCAAACTTTGCAGGATATGGCAATGTATCAATATGTATATTATTTTGCTTTAGTATCTTTTCTTTTATGGGTTTGCCTTTTTTAATTGCATCTGCAATTGAAAGCATTGCTCCTTCGCCTTCACCTTCCACAACATAATCAATATATGGATAACGTTTAATAATCTCCTGTGAAAGGAACGTGGCATGCGGCCCGCCAAGTACAACAACACTATGCGGGAACACCTTTTTGATTTTTTGTATTACGGAAAATGTCGTAACGCGATTATGTGTATATAAAGAAAAGCCAATAATGTGTGGTTTTATAGTTTTTATCTCTTTTACTATTTGTTCAGGGCTTTTTTTAGAAAAATTGGCTAATGTTACATCATACCCTTTCTGTGACAGATATGCAGCAATAGAAACAAGACCAACAGGTAGCAATGTAATATAATAATCATGACTGTGTTCTTTTTCCACACAATAGCCAAGTACAATCTTCATATAGCCCCTTTATTATTTTATCGCAGGGAATACAATCATTCTTGAATATTAACATAGCTTCTTAATTATATTTTACTATTATGACTGTTATGAATAATTTGACCAAAAATTTACTAAACTCTGTGTAATTTCTATGTAAACCCCTTATTTGGTGGTATTTTTATAATAAATATGAGATAAAAATATTTTACATTAATTTATTTTACCTGCATTATTGATATCTTAATTTAATACTTAGCCACATATACCAGTAAAAATTATAATTTTTATAATTTTATATAGGGGAATATGCAAATTACTATCTCAAAAAACGAACTCTATACAATGATTAAAAAGGCGGTGAAAGAAGTTATTTATGAAGAACGACTTGATATATTATTAAAAAGTATACCTGCCATTTCAGATGAAGAAATGACTGAAATAAAAAACCTTTATGGGCATAAGCCACCAAAACGTAAAGCTGCTAAACGAATAACAATTGATATATGAAATGGACCATAGAATATTCCAAAAATACTGTTAGTTTTCTTAAAAATAATCAATCTATTGAAGATAATATTATAAACGAAATAAAAAGGTAATCCAAAAATTACAGGGTCAAACTGTTAATATCAATTTAAAAAAGCTTTCTGGTGAATGGGAAGGATACTATCGTATTCGCAAAGGTAAAATACGTATTATTATTTATCTTGATTTTTTAAAAAGAACTGTTTATGTAGAAAATGTTGATTTTCGAGGAAACATATATAAATAATCATGTTTTTAAAACTATTTAAGAATCTTTATCTACTGATTTCTGGTTTATTATCGTTTCAATTTTTTTTGTTAATTTTTCGTAGTGGCTTCCTTCCCAGTATATTCTGCCACATTGTGTGCATTTATAATATGTATTACACCAGCTCAGTACACCTGGCGGAATTCGATTTTTTTCCTTTTCAAATTCTTCAGTATTGTTAGACAACTCGGTAACATTCCCATTACACATTATGCATCGGCTGAATGGATTTATCTTATCCCATAAATCCAGCCTGTCTAATATTTCTACTATTTGCTTCTGTGGACTGGTATTGCGAACAATTAATCCCCTATCAACAATCTTTCTCATCAGTAACTGTCGGTCACGAGTAAGCAAAATACGCTTTTGCTCTGCTGCTATGTGGGCTAAATCTTTATCATCCCAGGTTTCATTATATAAGACATCAAAACCAAATAAACGAAGATATTTAACAAGTTTACGTAAATGGACATCGCAGACAAATGCAGGTGCACGCAGACTTTGCGGCCTTAAACGGGTAATATTACTGATTTCAAATCGTTCAAAAACAGGGTATACGCTGATATAATCATCATTCTGAACAATATAATCAAATCCAACCGAAATCCCATTTACCTGTATAAGATCAACTTCAACATGGGGAACACCCAGGGATTCTATTAAATCTTTTATACTGCGTTTGCCCTCCCAGCTTACAGTGAATGCAACCTTCTTTTTATCTTTTGGCAGGAAGTCATTGAGTTCTTCGTAAAAACGAATTGTTACAGTATATTCTTTCAACTGTTATTCTTTTTTGAAGAAGTTTGATATGGCTCCAGGTGTAGAATAACATCCAGAACTTTTGGGCCTTTATCTAAAAGCTCATGCTTTACGCTGCGGGCAATATCATGTCCATCCTGTACCGACATATTGCCATCAACCAGTACATGCAGATCAACAAAATATCCACTACCAACACGGCGTGAACGAATGCTGTGCACCTCTTTGACCCCATCAACCTTCATTGCAATTAAATCTATTGCATCCACCTGCGATTTAGAAGCTCCTCTGTCAGATAGTTCCATCACTACAGGTTTTAAAATATCAAATGCAACCTTAACAATAAACATAGCAACAACAACAGCACCAATATGGTCAAAGAAAACTAAAGAAGGATGTGCAATGGCAAGTGCTACCGCAACTAGCGCTGGTATGGAACTCAATGCATCTGAGCGGTGATGCCATGCATTGGCAATAACCGAAGAAGAATCAATTTCTTTTCCTTTTTTTACTGTCCATCGATACAGCCATTCTTTAGATAGAATAGAAATAAAGGCAGCTATAAGTGCAATTGCTTCAGGACCTTTACTGTCAGGCTCAAATGCCGTTATTATACCATTGTACGCAATGCCAATGCCAACAGCAAAAAGGGCTAATGCAATAAATGCTGTAACAATACTTTCTATGCGTTCATGACCATAAGGGTGATCGTCATCAGCAGGGCTTGCCCAGTATTTGATGCCTACAAGTACTGCAATATCTGTCGTTAAATCAGAAATACTATGTATAGCATCGGCAACCATTGCCTGACTGTGTCCCAGTATCCCTGCAACAAATTTCAATCCTGACAGAATGATATTGACTATCATTCCAGTCCAGGTAACTTTTTTAGCTACAATGGCTTCATAGTGTTTTCCATTATCCATAACGCTCCCCAATACTTAGCTTTGGTTTACGAACCACAATAGCTGCCTGCCCACTTACCGGGCACCTGTTTTCACAGATACCACATCCAATACATCTGTCTTCATGAACAACTGGCAATAAAACTTCAATCTGTAGTCCTTTCTTATTTTTGACAATCTTTTTTTCTAATGTTATAGCCTTGTTAGCAACCGGGCATACTTCTTCACATACAATGCAATTTGTTTGTTCTGACCATGGTAAGCATATATCATGCAGGATAACAGCAGTGCCAATAACAAACTTTTGTTTACTGTTAAGCGATAGCTTCTGAATTGCTCCTGTGGGGCAAACCTGTCCACAGCGTGTACAGGTAAAATCACAGTACCCAATGCGCGATATTAAGCGTGGCGTGAACATTCCATAAAATCCAGCTTCAGTAATGCATGGATGAAGCGCATTGGTGGGACACACATTCATACATTGCCCACACCGAATACATGCATCTAAAAATTGTGATTCGCGCAATGCACCTGGTGGACGAATGATGAAGCTATCGTGTGATGCTGCAAAAAGCGATACTTTACTGGCAGCAACTATCACCGATGACCCCGTTGCAATGAGCAAGTCTCTTCGAGTTATTCCTTTGCCAGGATACTCAATACTTTTGTTTTTCGATGGTCTGGTAAATGTAAAGGAAATAGCATCATACTTACAGTTTTTCAGGCAATCAAAACATTTAATACACTCATGCTCTATTGTGCCAACCCCGTCGGTAGCTATCGCCCCCATACGACAGCCTTTAACACATGCCCCACAATGAATACATTTGTCTGTATCAACAACCCGTCGGAATAATGAAACATGTGAAGCTATAGCATACATTGCACCCAATGGGCATAACACCCTGCACCAGAACCGCCTGAAAAATGCAGATAACCCTAACACAACAAAGAAAACTACAGCAACCCATGCCCAGTTGTAGTAATAAAACGGATAATCCCGTGCCTGATATCCAGGCAATATCCATGACAGAGGCTTTGAACCTATGAATGATACAAACGGATATAAGAAAAGTTCATAAGCACGATAGGCAATGGTAATTGGATCAATATATCCTGACACTGTAAAACCAAAGAATGCTATAAGCATTGAACTTAACAATACTAAAAATTTGATTCTGCTTAAGTTTGTTTGTACTTTTGTTTTTCCTTTTGGTTGTATAACAGTATCAGAAGCATCAATGGTTGCACCTAACGGACACATCCATCCGCAAAAAAACCTTCCAAGCAAAAAAGTCAAAATAAATAACACTAACCCTAACAATGCATACTTGACTGTATGAGTTGTAATGTATCCAATTGTTATACTGTGTATTGAAAGTGAAGGATAAAATCCTATTCCTGCATCAGAAACTGGATCATGTAGATAAATGATGCTGGCAATAAAAACAAACCATAATAAAAGCTGACCAATTGCCCTGTATATGGGCCAGTGTTTTGATTTCATACTGTTCTTGTTATTGTTGAATATGCAGTAATATTAATACTGCCCATACCTGATTGTGCCGCCAGGTTAAGATAGCCAATAGAAGATGGTTCAATACCAAACAATTGCTTTGCTGCATACGCATCAACCATAACGGGATTTGTACCAAAAATTACTGTTTTAGTTTCTCTTATATCCGCAGGGCTACCTGATGATGGGCCATGTTTTGTTAAGATGCGCAATCCATCCAGTATTATTAAATGTACTTTTACTGCTTTGTTAAAATCAACAATATTCCTGTGCAGGTTTATGTGATAATAGCCTCGGTTGCCGCCAATAACACCCATTAAGTTTTTCATGGCAAGGGTAAGCTGTGCAGCACTATGATGCTTTGCAATGGGCATATTTATAATACAATCAGCTTCCAGTATATCTTCATACACATCAAGTGTATCTAAATTAAGCCCACCAGGGACTTTGACTGTTTTAAATTTTGCTCTATCCATATACACATAATCTACACCAACTTTTTTTGCTACTTCTTCAATACCACTTGACCTGTAGCAAAGCCGCGCATTATGAACAGGTCTATCCATGATCGCAACGTTTGCCCCTGCTCTTTTACACATTGCTGCAACTGCTTCAACTAAGATTGGATTTGTTGTATGTGCGCGATCAGGAGTTGAATTAAAACCCATGTTAGGTTTTATGACTACTTTGCTTCCCTTTTTGACAAATTTTTGAATTCCTCCCATTTCCTCAAAGCCTTTTACCACCATACCATATATAGATTTGTCTGTTAATGCATTTGTTTTTATCACAACCAGATCGGTTTTCTTTTCCAGACCAAATGCTTTTTTTAAACCTGTGAGATAGTTACCAGCAAGAAATCCTGTTGCACTGATAATTGATGAAAATAAATTTTTGCGTGTTATTTTCATACTCACCCCTTTGCCGATTGTGGCTTTTCTTTATAAAACAACAAAACTCCGATACCTGCCAGGATAATAAGTATTCCTAAAACAAATGCCTGATAACTTTGCCATGAATATCCAGGTTCAAGTAATGAATTCACAGGATCATCGGGATCATAATATACTGTTACTTTTTTGCCTTTAGGATATTCCCGTAATAATTCCTCACTTGATTTATTGACATTCTTTGCTGAAATTTGAAAACCAGTAATTTTTTCACCGTTTACTATAAATTCATACTTGATATTGGCATGGTGTTGCCTTTCACGATCCCAGTCCATAAATGATTGCGTTATAACACCTTCAGTCTTAGGCCAGTGTAAACTTTCCTGTGCATTATAAATGAGTTTTATTCCAGCAAGAGTGATAATTATACCAAAGACAAAAAGAAAAATTACAATTTTTTTCTTTTCTGACATAGACTGCTTTCCTCCCGTATAATAGTAATAATTGTTAAATACCATGCATGTATAACTATTTACCGTTGATGGATACAAAGCACAACCTTGCGCTTTTATTTTTGAATAATTACTTATTTTATAACCGCTAAAACGTTTTAACAGTAAACTTGCATCTTCCCATACTATGATGTAATATAAATTTTTATTAAAGTATAGTAAAATCATAGATAAAAGTCAATCATGTTATAGCCATTTTGCTAATGAACCGTTAGCAGTGGTCTGTACATAGAGTATTGAAGGGAATAATTCTTTCACATCATCAATGTGGGAAATAATAAAAATCTGTCGGTATTGCTCCTGAAGAGTGTATAATGCATTAATTATTGCATTCCTGCGTTCATTATCCTGGCTGCCAAAAATTTCATCAAACGCCATAAATCCAACCGCACCGCTGCCACTGAAATCCCTGATAGCATTGCTGATAGCTATCCGTAAACAAAGATTGGCACAATCAATTTCACCTCCTGAAAATCGGCTTAACGGGTACCACCTGCCATCATCCATTATCTGGAAGTTAAAAGTATCATCCATTTCAATTGCCTGGTATCGCCCCTGAGTTAATTGATTGAAAAGGTTGCTGGCATAATTGGCAATAACAGGCATTGCCATCTGCAGCACTGACTCTCTGAATCCATCCATGATTTTATCTAACCGTTGCAGCAATTCAAATTCCTGTTTAGCAACATCAATCTTTTTACGATTTTGTTTATCTTTTTTAAGCTCATCATCAATCTTGCCGATTGCATTCTTGATATCATTATACAATAATTTTTCTTCATTTAATTGCTTTATTATTTTTTCTTTTTCCTGCAATACTGAATCATAGTCATTTTTTACTTCATGATACAATTTTTCTGAAAAGCCCAGGGTAGCAATATCCTCAGTAATTTGTTTAATTTCAACCGCTCTATCATTTTTCTGTTTTTCAAGCTGTTCAATTCTCTGCTGTAAAACAGGAATCTCACGTATCTGTGCTTCTAATCCAATGAACATAGTATGAAACGCCTCAAGTTTGGAATATTCTTCTACTATATTTGCATACTCCTGTTCATCAAACATTACCGTACTCAATTCCTGTAACTGCAAGCCAATGACATCAAGATTATCTCTTTTCTTTTTTAGTTCACTCAGTTCTTTTTCAACATTTTTTTTCTTTTCTAACAATTGCGCTTTCTGTTGTTGTAAATCATTTAACCGTATATCTAATTCTTTTACTTCATGGTCAGCGTTTTTCAACATGCTGTCTTTCTTTTCAGCAGCACTCTTCAGTAGGGCCAATTCTTTTTTTTCATATTCTTCAATTTCACTCAATAGTTTTGCAATTGTTGCATCATAGGCTTCATGCAAAGGGCGCAAACATACAGGACATTCAGCTTCCCTGCCAAGCTTTTCAATCTGCTCAATATGCTTTTTTCGGTCTTTAACAGCCTTTTCAATACCGCCTATATGTTGTTTTATTGTATACAGTTCTTCCTGTAAAGATTTTACTGTTTGTTCTATGTGTTTTTTTCTGCTATCATTTTGTTTAATTGTTGTTTCAAGGTCATCAAGTTTTTGCAGTTCACTCTGTTCTGCTTTTATACTTTTTTCTTTTTCATGCAACTCATGCATAAGTTCTTCATATTGTTTCTGCAACGCCTGCTTTTTCATATTCATTGCACGCGCCTGTTCAAGTTCCTCTTTTTTCTTTTTACATTCAAGGTACTTTTTCTCATGACCATACAGCTTTTCATATTCAGCTTTTGCATGTTCAAGCTTCTTAAGTCTTTCTTTGGCTTCAGCAATATTTTGCATGCAGTTATCAAACTGTGCCTGTAGTTGTGTTTGTTTTTTTAGTAAATCATTGTGTTTTATGTAAAGCTCTTGCTGTTCTTTAAAGTTTTTCTGCACATTGATAAACTTTTCTGAAATCAATTCATGGTTTTTCTGTAATGTTTGTACTTCCTTTTCTTTGTGCGATAGTTCCTGATACTGTTTCTCCAGTGCCGATTCTTTTGCCTTAATATCATCATCGCTTAAAAGCATCGCCTGTTGCCCTTCAATAAATCGCTTTTTATCATTTCTGTCATTGCGTATCATCTGTACAATCTCATCCAGCAAGCTGAAACCCATTATTTTTCTGATGAGTTCTCTACGATCAGAACCTCCTGTTTCTGATATCTGTCTGAGTTCACCCTGTGCTGCAAACACTGAGTGCGTGAATGCATCCTGCGGCATCCCCAGTATATCTTCTATTGTCCTGTTCACATCAGTAGCACCAGTTGCTATCGCCACATCATTTTTATATAATGAAGCATACTGATTCAGGTTTTTCCCTCTAAATTCACGTACAATCCTGTACTGAGTATTATCAATTTGAAAAACTAACTCAATTGAAACAGAAGCTTTTTCTTCCGCAAACACTGAGACCATATATTCCTTTGCAGTTGGCAAAACACCGTAAAGAGCACACACAATAGCATTAAAGATGGTACTCTTTCCACTGCCATTTTTTCCAATAATCCCAATGAGTCCTTCCTTAAACTCAATGGTAGCATCTTTATATTGTCTGAAATTTTTCAAGGTAAGCTTTTGTATAATCATTAGCTATTCCTTTATGTCAGAAAATTGCTCACGGTATTTTATAAAATAGTGTTTACCCAGCGCTTCAACTGCTTCTCTTTCTTTTTCATCACTGATTGCTTGTTTACAATATGCTGCAAAGACTTCTTCAATTGAAATATGTTCTTTATATGATGAACTATCGCTACGCTGCTGTTTAAAAATTCTTTTAGGCAACACCACAAGCGCCTGTGGAAATTGCTGTGCAATCCACATATTGCTCACAGCAACACTTTGATGCGCATCAATGTCATGCAGATACACACTTACAATAGCACCCTGCGCAACCTGTGAAGAAAGTTCCTGAATATTTTTCTTAATATCTTCTACAGAATACTCGCTGCACGTTTTTATATCAAATCTCACCCAATCACGGATTGTAATAGGATTAAAATCTATGTTTGTTTTTGTGCCGATAGTAACTGTTACAAAGCCTTTTTGCTTGCCAGCTTCCCTATCGCTGAAGCGTTCCGTTGATCCACTGTAGCAGACATTGTCCCACCGCGGTAAAATGTTAAAATTATGCCAGTGCCCCAACGCTACGTAATCAAATTCTTTTAAAAGTGAAAAGTATTCTTCAGGAAATATCCGCTCACCATATTCATCAAGCAGATAGTCTTTCCCAATCGACGTATGCATTAAAAGTATGTTATGCCCCTGCCTTGGCTCAATCTGCTTTATTTGCGTTATAAATTCTGCATCTTCATGGATATGCGGCAAACAGTGCAGATGAATACCATCAAGCGAAAAGCACTCATACTCACCCTTATACACAGCATATACACCATCTATCGTCTGCAATGCCTGCAAAATGGGACTGGTGTATATGGTCTTTGGTGTACAGTGATTTCCAGCAATAACAATAAATGGAATACCTGCCTGCGTTATTCTTTTTATGTGCTGTAACCCCTGTATGAGCGCACGGTTGGAAGGCGAAGAACGGTGGAATAAATCCCCAGTATGGATAACAAAATCAGGTTTATACTGAATAATACTGTCAACAGCATTTGCAAATGCGTTATATACATCAGCTTCACGCTGATTGATGCCATCATCATTAACTTTATCAAAATCATTAAACCCTAAATGGGTATCGGATATATGAATAAACGTTGGCATGTTCTAATCCTTTTAAAATATATGATTATTGATACTATATATTTAACTTATAACAGCTCATTTTGCAATTTTATGATAACAATTTTTCTCAATGATACATCTAATTAATTTTAGACTATATGCACTGCAAATATATATATACTTTTTAACAAATTAGGTTCAGCAACACAGTTCCTCTTTTTTACCAATTTTATCATAATTTTAATTGTTATGCTCACGTAACCACTTTTAGTTTAGTATCAGATTAGTAGATTAATAGATTAGTAGATTAGTATATATTGTTTATGAACTATACATATGGAATCAGAAGTGTTTTCAACTAAAAATTATAAAAAAATAATTACTGATTTTTATTTATTAATTCAAGTAAATTGATAAAAAGGCTGCATGACTGCAGCCTTAAATAACTTACACATACCAGAGCTCACATAGATTTATAATTATATGGACAATGGGTACATTGCCATTGCATATAGTGTTAATGGTTGATTTGCCCATTCATCCATATCAATAGCGTCATAACGAACACCTAAATCCAGAATAATTGGATTAACAGGTAAAGTATATCCAGCTTTCAACACCAGTGTAGTAAAATCTTCATCTGAAGTAACTGTACCCAAGAAAGGATATTCAATTTCTGTCTCAACATTAGTTCTTGCTATACCTGCTCCAAAATATAAGCCATTAAAAGCTTTTTCAACCCAATACCGAGCACCTAATCCAAACTGATATGATGAATAATCCCAGCCGCTTGTTGCTTAAGCAGTATATAGATAATAATATGCATCAAACTCTACCGAAACATTTGGTATCACCGCATACTGAGCTGCTACTGGCACTGAAATAGCATAATCTATTGAGTCACCCATGTCTCCTAATGGGTATACAAAACCTAACCCTGCTGAAAGAGCCATATTAGCATCTTTAGCAAAAATAGAAACTGGTACTAATCCTACAATAAGCACTAAAAGTGTAATAAACAATTTCTTCATTTTTTCCTCCATCAAGATTATTATAATTTAAGTTTAATCTTTTTGTAGAGCTCTGGAATTTTTTATTTTGTACGAATTTTAAATTATAAATACTTTCATGTCAATTATTTTTTATATTTTTGCACTTATTTGAGGGTGGGGATTTTCTCAAAAAAAGTCAAGAAATTAATTGACTAAATTATGTCACACTATATGCTATAGCAAACACTTAAAAGAGGTAAAGCTATGGCAC
>Ga0116188_1003566_pt1 | contig 11346 bp, 10 predicted proteins | sample AD_JPNTR2_MetaG_FD_89807 | JGI IMG/M metagenome (GOLD analysis project Ga0116188, IMG submission 89807) | Active sludge microbial communities of municipal wastewater-treating anaerobic digesters from Japan - AD_JPNTR2_MetaG | ecosystem: Engineered > Bioreactor > Anaerobic > Digestate | place...
CTGAACTTGAGCTAATCAGTTGCGTCGTCATAGAAATTGTGTTCCTGAACAGCACCATCGGTAGTAATGGTTTTTGCTGCAGTCTGTGAATCATCCTGTTCATTTGCATCAGGAGAAGTCGTATTAATTGCCCGTACTGGATCTCGATAAACTTCTTCCTTTGGTGCAAATGTGCCGTCTGCTTCGATATTTAGGGGGTTGGAGCATGCGGCGAGAACGACAAGAGCCGCAAGTAGAATCGTAAGCAACTTTTTCATTAAGTACTTCCTTACAATTTAAAAAGCTATGAACTGCTCCCGCGGTAGCAGTTCGGACGGCGGAAGGCAACAGAGCTAGCATTGCTGCCTTGCACCTTTCAGTCTATTACACGAATAGCTGAATATGAAAATTATGATATACTACTTTATGAATATGTCAATAAAAATTTTAAATTTTGACACATATTATTACATTGTTCATTTAAGAATATAAAAATAGACCATTCATTGTTTTGAACATTGACAATAAAACACATATAAATTACTTTAGAGTTGCTTAATTTTATACCTTTACAGGAGCAGATCGCATTGAACGACTTCTCATTAATCACCACACAACTTAAAGCACTAGCAGATCCTGTCAGGCTCAAGATTATAGATATGCTTTCCTGTATGGATCTTTGTGCATGCAGTTTATTACAGGGACTTTCAATTACTCAGCCAACGCTGTCTCACCATATGAAAATTCTTATTAATTCGCAGCTTGTAACATCCTCAAAACGAGGCACATGGGTATACTATTCAATCAATCAGGAACAAATCGACCATTTGTTTTCAATGATTGACAACCTCAGAAAACCTAAAATCAATTGCTCTTGCTATCAGCATGTGTGTGCATGTACTCAAGAACACAAACAAACCAAACAAGAACAAATTATGGAAAATCATATATAAACCGCTATTGCAGCTATTGTACATTGCTTTTGGAATGAAAAAACTATCAAGGAATTTTTACAACAAAAAATTGGAGTTATTTATAAAAGCGTTTACAATGTTCTAAATCATGTTCCGTGTTTTTTATTATTTGCCCAGAGGGGGACTTGAACCCCCATGCCTTTCAGCACTAGTACCTGAAACTAGCGTGTCTGCCAATTCCACCATCTGGGCAGGCATAAGCAGTGTACTGTACTCTTTCAATTTTTTCAATAGCCAGTTTACTTTTCCAAAACATACTCTATAATTTATATAAGAGGAGCCTCTCGTTTATGTATGCATTATCAACAGGATTTATATTATCTCGCCTATCAGCAATTGCTGTTGTTTTATATTTTTATACCGCAATTAAAGTACTGAGCATTAACCCTAAAGGTGCAGCCAATGTAGTTGCTTTTTTTTATAATCTTATTTTTGCTATTTGGGCTATCGGCGCAGTATTCTGGTATGATGCTCCAACTAAAGCCATAGCACTCGAATTATACCGAACTTTTTTTTGGTGCTGGTGCATTTTCCCACCCATAACACTACATTTTTTTCTTGAAATTGGGTTTCCATACAGCAGCTCATACACAAAATATAGAACTCCACTATTGCTATTACTCTATATTCCTGCGCTTTACTTTATTTTTTTCACCCGTAACAAAATATTAGGTGAACCTGTATTCCAGGGTGGATATTGGATGGTTGGTGTAAAGCCTGGTATCCATTATTTACTGTTTTCCTTCCATTATATTACTTACATTATAGCAGGAATGATAGTGCTCTTTATACGACTGCTACGTACCAAAAATCCTGTGGAAAAATCTGCTTATACCATTTTTATTTTCACAGCTTTGCTCCCACTTGTATTTAGCATTGTTACCGATTTTCTTTTTATCATCTATAAAGTGGATTTCCCCAATCTAGCTATTCTATGGATACTGATTCTTTCTCTTGGTTTTTATTATGCAATAAGCCGTTATGGATTCATGAGTAGATTTCCAATACAGAAAAACCTGCTCAATGCGGTAAGAGATCATGTCATGGTATGTGACGCACAACTCCATATTCTCTGGGGTAATGATCAAATGCTTCAAGCAGCAAATTGCCGTAACATGCTTGCATTAAGAGAAAGTTCTCTATCTTCTATTTTTATTAATATTAATCTTGAGGCAATTAAAAAAGTCGCTTCGGGACAAGTACATTCTTACTATGAAAAGTGTTATCTTGGTATAAAAAAAATCCCTGTTGAAATTAGAGTATTAGCTCTTTACAACTTCCAACATCCTTCTGGTGCTCTTATTGTCGCAAATGATATTAGTGATGTTCAGGCAAAGGAAAAAGCAGAGCAGGATGCACAAATCCAGAGACTGGTATTAGAACATTTTATAACTTTTTCAATGGATGGCATTATATTAGCAGATGCAGATGGAACGATAATTTACTGGAATGTTGCAATGGAAATTATTACAGGAATCAATAACCGAATTGCTGTAGGTAAAAAAATATGGGATATACAATCTCAACTTGTACCTCGTGAACAAAAAAGTACTCACGATCAGTTAAAATACAAAAAACAATTTATTACGGTATTACTAGGAGAAGCAAATACTGGAAAATTCTACGAGGAGCACGAAATAGAACGACAGGATGGAATACATAGAATTCTCCAAACAACAAGTTTTGCTATACCAGTACCAAGCACACAGTACTTTGGTAGTATTGTTCGAGATATCACCAAAGAAAAAATTGCGAATGAAAATTTCTTTGAACAGCTTCAGAAAATGTATACACTTAAAAATGTTGAGGCGATAAGCACATTAAGTAAAGGACTAGCACATGATTTTAATAACAATTTAACAGGTATTTCGCTAGCAATTGCATTGATACAGGATAAGCTCAAATCACATGATTCAATAACATGTGATGAACTCCAGCAAGAATTACACATTCTCTCATTAGCATCCCAGCGTTCACTTGCTTTAACTCGAAAACTAGCTTCATTTACAAAAAAAGAAGATGAATTTAAATTATTTTCTATTAAAACTGCTATAAAAAATGTTTTTGACTTTGCTAAACTTAATGCTAAACCAAACATAACTATTAATTTAGAAATAAAAATAGATGACAATATTCTTGTCTTTGGAGATCAGCATCAAATAGAGCAAGCATTACTCAATCTTATTAGCAATGCTGAATATGCAATAGAGAAAAAAGGTACAGACTATAATGGGGAAATAACTATTACTAGTCAAATTGAAAATTCAGATAAACTCTCAGTGTACAGTTACAGTTCACAAAAGCCTACTTTTATTCGTATAACCATAAGAGACAATGGCATTGGAATTTCTGATGAAAACTTAAAGCTTATTTTTGAACCATTCTTTACAACTAAAGAAAATGAATCTAACTCAGGGCTAGGCTTAACTATGGCTTACGGAATTGTAAAGCAACATGACGGTACTATTGAAGTCAAATCTTCGGAAGGTGAATGGACTGAATTCTCAATTTATATTCCAGTCAATCACTCACATCAAGCAAACGAAATTCAAGCCAAACAGAACAGGGGTTATATCTTTATCGTTGATCATGAAAGCAATATAACACAACGACTGGAAAATTTACTTGTGTATCTAAACTATTCATCTGTCATTGCATCTTCTATTGAGCAAATTGAGGAAACGCTTAGCATTTTTTCACCTGTCAGTGCGTTTATTATCAATCCTATAATGTTTTCTAATTCATCACAAGAAGTAATTGAAAGATTAAGTTCACTGATAAAGAAAACCCCCCTTCTGTTATTGGGGAATCCTCCTCCTGATAATAAACTTTCACAATGGCTTAATGATCGCTCGAGAATAATTAAAGTAATTTCCTATTCATTTACTATTACGGAACTTGGCAAGGAACTTTTTGAAGCACAATGGGAGCTTACTCATCATGAGGAATGAACGGTTTTGTTCGTAATTTTTGGCTCATACCAGTAAAACCAAAAGTCCAGATTAATCCTATTTCTTGTTCATTGATCTGTGATGATGTTTCTGATTCTGTCCTATTATGCTCTGCAGATTCAGTAGCTCCTGCAATAAAAATTCTTCTTTTTTTTCGATTTTTACCTGCATGAGCATAGGTTTTGCTGAGCTCATTTAGTAGTTGCTGAATAGAAATCCATTCGTCATCATCACAATATACAACGAATTCATATAAGAAACTTCTTGGTCTTCCGCCTGACTGTTCAATTTGATTATCAAAACTTGAATCAAAAAATTGCTTAAAACCATCCTTAAAGCGTTTACTGATCATTTTATATAAATCATTTTTTTGTTCAGAATGGACTGTTTCTGGTTTTATAATGTAGTGTTCTGCAGAAGGCTCATACTTTCTGGCAAGAATTCCATTTATCATCAACGTATCTACAAGACGCACAATACCTGCTTGTTCTAAAATTTTAACATGATAATGTACTTTACCAGGACCGTCTCCTAAAACCCTGGCTATATCTGTTGCAGTTGCTGGTTCGCGATAGTCTCGTAAAGCCTGTAATATCTTAAGTCTATAGGGATGTGTAAATGCTTTTATTTGTTCTTCTGTTTCTAAAATTATTTGTTCTACCATATACAGCCTTGTTATGTTTACGTTGTATGCGAAAAAACTACAACTTTGTTTCTTCCTGTTTCTTTTGCAATAAAAAGAGCTTTATCGGCTTTTTGATACAGTTCATCTTTTGTTTTTGCATGATCCGGGAAAACAGCAACCCCTAACGAAACTTTTATTTGTATATTTTTTGGGTTTGATTCTTTACCTTTTCTAAACTCAAGATAGAGTAACTCGCTTTCTTTTCGAATATGTTCAGCTAATGCAACAGCATCTTGTAAATCTGCGCCTGGCATAAAAAATGCAAATTCATCTCCTGATAAGCGTGACGCAATTACACCATCCGTAACACATCGAGAAAACGCAGCTCCAGCTGTTGCAATTACAGCATCTCCCGCTTCCTGACCGAAGGTCTCATTTACAATATGAAACCGATCAATATCCAGCATCAAGAGGGCACACTTCATATTTGTACTTGCATGTGAATCTGATAGTTTTGAAAACCATCCTATCATACTCTCTTCTAAGAATCTTCGATTGAACAAACCAGACATATCATCTGTAATTGCACGCTTTCTAGCGGTTTCTCCCCATCGAACAATGTCATTTAAAAACGAGGAGGCTTCGTTGAGCCACTCTGTCATTGTTGATGTCATTGCAGTTAATATTTTTACACCGATATCAGCACATTCCCAGATAATTCTATAAAAATCTATTGCATCGAGCGCAAGGAGAAGGGAATCTTCTGATGCTTCACAGGTTGCAGAACGCTTTTCATGATCAATTATTGACATTTCTCCAAAGAATGCACCTGTGCCAAATTCGTATATTTGTCTTTCAATTCCATCTTCATCCTTTGTTATTGAGACTACATGACCTTTTACGACAATATACATACAATCGCATGTATCGCCCTGTTTAAATAAAATAGCACCAGCATTTACAGATATTGGTCTAACTAAATCAGCAACAATATTCAATTCATCGTGAGTTAATTTTGAAAAAAGTTGACAGTGGAGAAGCGCTTTAATAATACTTTCTTTATCCATACTATTCATTATTGTTCCTATTATGCATTGTTATATGTTCTGCTCTGTTTCCTCCATTTTGCCAGACATACATCATTCCACTATAGGTTCTTTCAAATAATTTTTTCAGTAAAGTTCCATCTTCAGGCCAAAGTGAATATGCAATACTTGCAGTAAGCATGATAGCTGTATTGCCGGTAAATCCAGGTACGGTTATTTTAGGATATGCTGCAGCAATTTCATTGCAAATTGATAGTAACTGTTTTTCAGTACATTCAGGAATTACTAATGCAGTTTCATTGCTCTTTATTCTCAGCGCCCAGCCATTATTGGTATATGCAATGTCAAGAAGCACTTGAGCAATCTCATACATGGCAGCATCTCCTGCTTTATGTCCATAACTATCACACAAATTTTTAAAAGCATCAGGCTTTATGCATATAATAGCAACTGGCTGTCTTTTTTGAACCTTTCTAGCTATCTCTTCATCAAAATAACTTTTTACCCATAAACCAGTTGCTTTATCAGTGTACATCTGATTCCGCAGTACTCTAATCCATGGAGCATTCTCAGAGATAAGGTTTTGCGTCGAGCGTATCCGGGCACTTATCATGGCAACAGATCTGAGCAACAACCGTGCGCTAACATCCGGTCGCTCGTTGACAAGCTGTTCCTTTGTTACTGGATAATCTGGAAACACAAGAATTTCTGAGTCTTCACATACTTTTGCAGTAGCATCGTATGCTCCCTGATGAGCAAAATCAAAATCACCAAGTACGTCTCCCTCAACAAACTTAGCTCTAATTGTTTCTAAATTGTTTTCTTTGCTATAAACAGCTATAGAACCTTTTACAATAACAAAGAAATGGGTAGCGCGTTCTCCTGCTCTAAAAAGAATCTCGTTCTTTCTATAATTATAGCACCCAGTCTTAGTTGCAAGCCAATAGAGATCATCAGGTAAAAGCCTTGTAAAAAAGGCCGATGATAATAAATGAGTTACTCTGTCCGAATATGGCAATGAAATTGGCTTCATGTATTATCCTATTTTAAGTTTTTTTATTCTCCTGTGCTGCTGGCTTCATTGTCGGGAATAGAATAACATCACGAATGCTGTATGCATCAGTTAAAAACATAATTAACCTATCAATACCAATTCCCATACCACCCGTAGGAGGCATACCAATTTCGAGACTGGAAATAAAATCTTCATCCAGTGCGTATGCTTCATCATCACCAAGTTCACGCTCGCGTGCCTGTTGCTGAAAGCGTTCAAGTTGAACTATGGGATCATTAAGCTCACTGTATGCATTTGCAAGCTCTCTGCCATAGACAAAAGCTTCGAATCGTTCTGTCATAGAAGGATCATCAGGTTTTTCTTTAGTTAATGGTGAAATTTCAGCAGGATAATCGCAAACAAATGTAGGCTGAATGAGCTGCTTCTCTGCATACTTTTCAAATGCTGCATTTAAAATATCACCCTTTGTACAGTATTCAAGTTTCTTTTTTAAGAATTCATCAAGATGGTGTTCTTTTGCCAGCGCTCGAGCTTCTTGATCTGTCTTAATTGTTGTAAAATCAATGCCGCCATATTCCTTAACTGCATCTATCATTGTAATTCTTCTCCACGGCGGTGCAAAATCAAGCTCGGTTCCCTGATATACGACTTTTGTGCTGCCAGTTGCCTGTACTGCACAATAAGCGCACAGTTCTTCGCAGAGCTGCATCATAGTTTTATAATCAGCATACGCTTCATAGAGCTCGATCATGGTAAATTCTGGATTATGCCGTATATCAATACCTTCGTTGCGGAAATTTTTGCCCATATCATAGACACGTTCCATTCCGCCAACTATACAGCGCTTGAGGTATAGTTCCGTAGCAATACGCAAATACAAATCAATGTTGAGAGCATTGCTATGTGTTATGAATGGCCTGGCTGCAGCACCAGAAGCAATTGTTGATAGTATTGGAGTTTCAACTTCGATGTAATTCCGCTTATCGAGAAATTCTCGGATACTTTTTATAATAATTGCCCGCTTTCTAAAGGTTTCCATAACCTGCTGGTTCATTACCATGTCAAGGTATCGCCTCCGATAGCGCAATTCAGGATCTTTAAGACCATGAAATTTTTCAGGTAGTGGTTCAAGAGCTTTTGTGAGGAGTTCCATTTTTTGAACATGTATCGAAATCTCACCGCGTTTAGTTTTGAAGACATACCCTTCAACGCCGACAATATCTCCGATATCCCAGGTTTTTATTTCTGAATATGCTTCCTGACCGACTCCATCGGCACTGACATAGAGCTGAATTCTTCCATCTCTATCCTGCAGATCGATAAATGAAGCCTTGCCAATATCACGGAAGCTCATCATTCTTCCTGCTACAGATACAGTCTTATTCTCCAGTGCTTCAAAATTTTCCTTTATTTCTTTTGAATGATGTGTCTGGTTCCAGACGAGTTGCTTAAATGGATTTTTTCCGGCTTTTTTGAGTTTTTCCAGTTTCTGTCGTCGTATAAGCTGTTGTTCACTTAAATTTTCCGAATACTCAAGATCTTGTTGTTCGCACATTACTTTCTCCTCGTAGTAATCTTACACTATTTTCAGTTTTTTGCCGAGTATGACGCGAGCAATTAAATAGAAATACAGAGCTGAATTGGACAATGATCTGAGCCCATAACCTGTTTTTGAATTGAAGTTTTAACGATGTTTGGCAAAAAATCTTTATTGATACAATGATAATCGATTCTCCACCCAATGTCCTTTTCTCTGGCTCGCGCACGATAACTCCACCAGGTATAGTGTCCTGGTTCACCGGGATGAAAATGCCTAAAGACATCAATAAATCCCTGTGATAAAAAATGCGTCATAAATGCTCGTTCTTCTGGAAGATATCCAGGATTTCCTTCATTTTCCTTTGGATAGAATAAATCGATAGGCGTGTGCGCTATATTATAATCCCCGGCAAGAATAATATGTTTTCCGTTTGAAACGAGTCTCTGCACGCGCTTAAGAACCGATTCACAAAACCGTAGCTTGTAATCGAGCCTTGCTCCACCTTCTTGAGAGTTGGGGAAATAGGCACTTATAACGATATATTTTCCAAAATCGGCTTCTATGTATCGTCCTTCATCATCAAATTCGCTTATTCCCAACAATGATACAGACAGAGGTTTTTCTTTTGAAAATAATGCTGTACCGGAATATCCCGGACGCTTTGCTTCTGCATAGTATTGATAATATGGTTTATTCTGTGCATCACATATAGTTTTTAGCTCGGGAGGCAATTGTTCATACCGAGCTTTTGTTTCCTGGATGCAGACAATATCAGCATTTTCTTTTGTAATCCAGTCAAGAAAACCCTTTGTATATACCGCACGTATGCCGTTTACATTCCATGAATTTATAGTTATCATTTCTGACATCAATCATCTCTTTCTATGGATTTTCTTCAATTACAAGATTCATCTCAAGTGATACTAGATATTTTTTACCAGCAACAACGGTAATCTTTCTTGAAATCACATAGTCACCTATTTTTATTGTTAACAGATATTCACCAGGATCAAGCTCAAATCCATTTTTAGACCAATCTATTTGCTTTCCATTTATAAGTACTATAGCATTATCAGGTAGTGAAAACTCAAGAATTGGTACAGCTGATGTAAATGATACTTGAATAGCAGTTGACTGTGCTGGCATAACAGTAACTGTATATACTTCTTCTCTATATCCTTCAGCAGCTACACGTACTGTGTATGTGCCTTTTTTAAGGAAAATAATACGATCGGTAAGTGAATATTTGATATCATCTACAAATACTGTTATATTCTTAAGATCAATATTGGGCGGCGAAAAAGAAAAAACAATCGAACCTTCGTTTTTAATCAAAGGTTTTATTGTTATATTAAAATAATTTTCATCAAGAACTTTATTGACACCCTTTCCCATCATGAAAAAACCAAACAAAAGCGGAAATTTATCAGGAGTTGCAAGGAACGGTAGCACAGTCGCAAATGAACTTGTTTTTAATGTATGATTCTTATCAACTGGAATCTGGAGTACAAGGGAAATTCTTTCTGGTAAAGGCTGAAAAAACAACTGTGTCCCCTGATAATCATATCTTGTCTTTGAAAAAGCAGGAGAGACTTTGCCGTAAATAGTCCAACCAATACCACCAATATATGGAAGCATTTCTTTAGTAATTTTTATTTCAATTTCAATTCCCTGGAGAAATAAATCATTTGCTGCTATTTGGATGCCAACAGCTTCATTATACTTTAACTTGACAGTTTCTCCAGATGGGTTCAGTGATGATACGGTCACAGCATAGGGAACGGACACACGAATATCTTCTGCATGTATCCATGAAAAAAGGATAATTCCAAGTATAGAAACAGCAAATCGTTTTATCATTGTGAAAGCCCTTGCAAAAACAATGCAGGATTTTTCGCTGTACTTAAAATCCGTATTTCAAAATGAAGATGCGGTCCAGTAGAGCGGCCAGTTGTCCCAACTGTAGCTATTATTGTACCCGAATTTACTTTTTGATTCAACCTAACCTTTATTGACTTAAGGTGACCGTATACTGTTTCTATAGAATTATCATGTGAAATGATAATGTAATTACCTAACACTGTATCAAAGCCAATATATTTTATTGTTCCCGTACGAGCAGAACGTACTGGGGTGCCCTCTGGCGCTGCTAAATCCACACCATTGTGGTGATGCAGTTCACCAGAAAATGGATCTTTTCTCATACCAAATGGACTCGTTAGTTTTGCCTTTTCTACAGGCAGCACAAAATCGGGTTTTAAGAAAAATACACGCTCTGTACTCGTAAACCTTTCACCAGGGAAAAAGTCAAAAGCAATTTTTTTGTTTTGATTTCTAATAGTTACCTTTTGAGCTTGTTTAGATATCAATCTTGCATGTAATAATATATCCAAATCATTTCTATTGATATCATGAGGCAAAAATATCCCTGGACTTGATGGTATAAGAATCAGCATACCAGGAGTTAAGGATACTGTGTCCCTGAATCCATTGAGGGAAACAATAGCATCATATGGTATAAGACAACGTGATGCTATTGTAAACAAAGTATCATTTTTTTTTACTGTATATTGTATAATAAAAAGTTCTTCTGGTTTTTGACCGTTTTGAATTAATGAAATATTGTATTCAACAGCACTTACAAGCTGATTGAAAACAATATCATTGATTTCTAAATCATGCATTACTGGATATGTCTCTGTTTGTGCATATAATTCAAACAGAGAAACTGTTAAAACAAAAAAAATGATTAATTTATTTTTTCCCAAGCACATCATCTGCAAGTTTTTTTAGTGAATCATCCAGCTTAATATCAACAGAAATAGCACTACGATTAAGTGTATAAACTCCATCTTTTTCTGTAATTACATGTGAAATTTTATTATTATTTTTTATATCAGAAAATTCATCATCGACTACTTCCAATTCTCCTTCCACACAATCGGCTATAGTATAACCAGGCAAACAGCGCCTTATATATTGCTCTATGTAATCAATAGGCTCTGCATTGACAGGATCACTATCCGGAAGATCGGCTAACTGCAATTCTTCCAGTTTTTCTCGCTCTTCATCTGAAAGCATAGATATTTCATGCAGAGTGCCGGTGCTTTCAGCCTCTACAATTTCAATACCTGAATCTTCAAGGATTGAACGAATTTCATGTTCATCGATTTCAAGGAAACCTTCTTAGTCATTATAATTTGCTAACTGAGAAAA
>Ga0116188_1003571_pt1 | contig 11337 bp, 7 predicted proteins | sample AD_JPNTR2_MetaG_FD_89807 | JGI IMG/M metagenome (GOLD analysis project Ga0116188, IMG submission 89807) | Active sludge microbial communities of municipal wastewater-treating anaerobic digesters from Japan - AD_JPNTR2_MetaG | ecosystem: Engineered > Bioreactor > Anaerobic > Digestate | place...
TGGCACTACAACGACACCATCGACATCACCGAAAACCAGGTCACCCGGACATATCGTCACACCGCCTAGCTCGATCGGTATATTTAGCCTTCCGGCACACTCCTTGGTGCAAGCGCCTATTGACAAACCCCTGCAGAAAATTGGAAACCGCAATCGTTCGATAGCACAAATGTCTCGGACAGCGCCATCGATTATTAAGCCAGTAACGTTACGGGCTTGTGCAGCGATCGTAAGAATCTCGCCCCACGCACCCCGCAGTAGGTGATTTTCGGTACAAGCGACGATCACGTCTCCCGGTTGTGCTTCTGCGACCGCGATGTGGAGCATGAGATTATCCCCGGGAGGACATTCAACAGTAACCGCCCTGCCGCATAGCTTTGCGCCCGGCCATGCCGGACGGATGGCCGGATCGACATTTCCCTGCTGTCCCGCCGCCTCATATATCGTCGCAGCATCGAATTCCAGGAAGCGTTGAAATATGTTTGGAGCTTGTTTCCTTGCACCTACTTCAGCCATGATTCCTCCAATATTACGCCGAGCACGGCCGAGACACCGACAAGATCGATCATATCCAAGAGTGGAAAAAGCGAGGGAAGGCACTCTGTCAGCGCCTTCTCGGCTCTTCAGCTTGCCTTCCCGCCACGATTTCCTTTATTCGAATGCGTCGGGCGGCATCAGTTCTCCACCCCGGACCCTGGGAAACGGTTTACCGGTCCGTTTCATCCAACGCTCCCTGCCGATCATGTCCAGGAAAGGCAACGCGGCACGTGCAACTTCCTCAGCTCGCTCACGAGGGACTACGACGACGCCATCTCCATCCGCGATAATGACATCGCCCGGTCGTACCAGAACGCCACCCAAAGTCACCGGCCGGTTGACCGATTCCAGTTCGTTTCGCCCCGGCCGGAGGCCGCGCCCGAACCTTCGGTGGTAAGCGGGAACTTTCTGATGGATGATCTCATCACTGTCGGCTAAGCCACCACTGGTTATGACCCCGACCATCCCTCTTCGCTTCCACGCCATAATGTTATTGGATCCGATCGTCCGAGATTCGCCGTCCTCCATCCCGTCAATGACCAGAACGGCGCCAGGGAACAATACATCCATAAAAGCCTCCCCGGTTATGTCCCGGTACCAGCGGCTAATCGTCCGACTGTCCATGCGAGGTTCTCGCTTGTTCGAGGGCACGTACCGCGCCGTCACCGCAATGCCGACAACCCTGTGAGTGAAATTGTCGGTGTCTTTCCACAAAGGTTGGATTTCGTTACTCACAATACCGACATCTTGCAGACCTACCACATCCATGCCGTCAGATACGTCCGAGACCCGCAAGTCCTGGTACATTTGTAGAATCCGGTCGTTTTCTTCCTGCGAATACTCCTTGAAAGGAATATACAGTTTGACTTTTTCCGGAATCTGCTTCTCCTCTACATGCTGAGCCACGGCCAACGCGGAAAGCAAATACAGGACGGAACAGCCGATTCCTAATAGCATTCTCCTCATAGCGATCTTCCTCCAAGAATTTGACACCTCACCTGTTCGAACGCCTTCGACCAACGGGATTATCAGGCGTTCGAACAGGTTCACACCCTTACCAAATGACTTTTGCCGCGATCTGGATTGTCCGGCCGGAATCGGCTCCGGTAATTCGTCCAAAGCTCGAGGATCCCGAATTCGTGTTGGGATTACTAAAGTTGGGGCGATTAAACACGTTAAAGAACTCGCCACGAAGCTGCACACGAACTGGCTCAGCCAAGACGATTTCTCGAAGCAACGAAATGTCTGTGGTAGTACGCCCGGGCCCATAAATCAATCCTCGCCCCGTATTGCCAAAGGTACCTACTGGCACATCCCTTGGATCGACAAACGCGTCAGTATTGAAGTAACGCATGTGCATATCGTGACGATTGTCGTGCTCCAGCTTGATATCATCGACGGTTACACCCGGAACGAGCTGAGCATACTGGGAACTGGTGTTGAGTGTCCCAACCGCAGCAACGTCCCGTCCCATGGTGAAGGTAAGTGGGGTACCTGTCTGTGCACGCCACAAGCCGGTTATGGTCCAGTCTCTCAGGAATTTGTCCAAGAAGAGATTGTCAAACCTGGGCTGAGGTGTCCAGACCCATGACACAACTGCAACGTGGCGACGATCAAGCAAAGAAGGGCCCTTTAAGGTCCGCAAGTTAAAGGGATTTGGAATAACACTGATCTGCCCCAGAGTGTCCTCCGGCTGAGTGGTAAGATTCTTCGCCAAAACGTAAGAACCCAGAATCGAGAAACCTGACGAAAAGCGCCGTTCCACTTTAAGTTGGTAGCTGTGGTACCAGCTATCAAAAAAGTTGCCAAGAACGCGGGAGGCGGGCGAAATTACCCCAGGGTAGTACGGAACGCGCTCGTCAATATTGGCTATCGAAGGGGGCTCACCCGTGAAGGGTGAAGGGATCGGCCGAGCAGCGTTGAAGTAATTGTGTCCGACCAGTTTCTTGGCCGTCTTACCGATATAGGAATTCTCAATCACCCAATCCCGACCGATCTGACGCTGGATTGAGAGATTGAAATGCTGCATGTACGGCGTAACCAGGTAGGGATCCGTGTAGACGAACCGAAGCGGCAGCGGGTATTCCGTGCAACGCAGTCCCGGCCACTCGTCTATCTTTGAACACCCGAAGATCCCTGGGGATTCAATGGGGGGATGATCCATTCCCACCGACCCGAACGGATCTTCTACTCTGCCGTTACGCGGGTAAGAGGCGGTCCTCCACGGCGCTTCCGACGCGTGGGTGGTTTCGCCTTGCACTTGCTGATAGAAAATGCCGTAGCCCCCTCGGACTACAGTACGAGCATCACCGGTAACATCCCACGCAAATCCCAGTCTGGGAGCAAAGTTGTTCAAATCGTTGTGTGTCAGTTTCCTTGGCAAGCCGGGATCGCCTGGAAAGAGAATTCCCTCGGGAGCATCAGGAACAACGATTGATTGGACGCCTGGTTGCCAGCTCGTGTGATACCCGCTCTTCTGGTCGTAGGAGATGAAAGGCTCCCAACGCAAGCCATAGTTCAGTGACACTCTGGGGTGGATCCGGAAGGTATCCTGAATAAACAGATTGTGCTTGTACGACTCCGGATCATGGACCGCGCGCCCGTACTCCATAGACGCCGTATCAAAGGCCCCTAGCATGAAATCAGCCATCGCCAAACCGGTTCGGTTCCCGGTAAAGCTAATCGACCGTGTCAGGTACAGGTTGAAATCATACACCGGCCTGATGACGTTATAACCCCATTTAACGGTGTGATTTCCGACGATCCAGGTCATGTTGTTCTTGATTTCCCAGCTATAGTACTTATCCTTTTGCACACCGGGATAGTCAATACTCGGCCCGCCGGTCACCGACAGGCTTGGCCCACGGTCGTCGAGTCCGACCTCCATGTTAATTCCAAGATCACGTGGATGGATTTTCTCGGACGGGTCCCCTCCTCCTTTGGCCCTGATGTAGGCGAAAGTTGCCTCATTGATCAACGACTGGCTGAACGTGTGAGTGTCATGGAGAGAAGCCTGATACGCGTTGCTGAATCGGTCGAGCCGCAGGAAGTTCATGTTACCCGGCCACTCCGAGCGCCAGCTTTCATCCGCATAGAAATGCAGGTGCATTTGGTTGGCATTCGAAACAATGTAATCCATGCGGAAAATCCAGTTTTCATTGTTCCGAGGCGCCGGTTTCAACGTCTGAATATTATTGATGACACCGTCCGGAGAGCGCGGAATATACCGGTCCAGCAGGATTTTTGCGACCGGGCTGATACAGTCCGGATGAATGACATTTCCGACTACGCACGGCTGTCCCTGGCTGTTGGTAAACGGCTGCCCGGTCAGGATGTCAATCGGGTTGTCCAGTTCTACGCCACTCTGGGTGAAGTCTCCAGCTCGTTCCGCGTCGGTTGGGACAAAAACGACCGACGAACCGGCCTCTCGTCGATCCCATAAACGTTGATAGGACCCGAAAGCAAACAGCTTCTCCTTGAAAATCGGTCCCCCGGCACTTCCTCCGGCTTGGTTCTGACGGCGACCTGGTCGCCGGCTTTGGAAGAAGCTACGTGCATCAAGCGCGCTGTTCCGATGGAAGTTCCACAGGGCGCCATGAAACTCGTTGGTACCCGCCCGAGTGACGATGCTCACTTGGGAACCCCCAGTCTGGCCAAACTCAGCCGCAAAGTTATGGGTCAAGATCCGAACTTCCTCTACCGCGTCTGGAGGCGGAGGGTTCAAGCCCGTCGTCTGGTTAAACTGCATGAAGGCGGCATTGTTAAGAGTGAACAAATTCTGGTTACGGTTGCTACCGTGCACCGCCATCGCTGGCCCACTTCTTGTGTCGACGGTGTCCTGATCCGCGCGGACATCAGTGATGCCGGCATGGAGGCCGGCCAGACCAACCACATTCCGACCGTACAAAGGCAAATCCGTAACCCTACGGTCGTCAATCAGGCCGGAATGCGTCTCGGACCTCGCCTCTACCATGACCGGTGGCGCCTCCACGGTCACTGTCTCGGTCACTTCGCCTATAGCAAGCGAGAAATCCAAGCGAAGATTGGCCCCCGCCGTCAGCTCGACGCGCTCATGGACCTGGGTCTTAAATCCAGGCATTTCCGCTTTGAGGTGATAGATTCCGGGGGGCATCGCAAGCAGATCGTAGATTCCCGTTGCACCGGTGACGGCGGTACGTGCCACCGGGCGATCGACCATCTCCGCGGTTACTTCCGCACCTGGAATTAGAGCACCGGTTTGGTCTCGTACGAATCCACTGATCGTCCCCGCTACCTGTGCCTGCAAGGAGACATCGCTCAACAGGAACACCAATACGAGCAGCATCATGTACGCAAGATGCTTCTCGTTTCTCCGACAATCAGAAGGTCTTTGCTTCCTCATGGTGGCTCCTCCCTGTCTGGGGATTGCTGAGATTATCGGTGTGTATCACGTCCCTCATTCTTCCGTTGTCATTGAGTGCCGTTGAACGCCAGCGAAAACGGTCGTTAACGTTCTTCAGCGCTGTATCAACCTCGGCTTCTGACGCGACCCAATGTAAAATGCACGATGCATGACGGACCATACACCATGTTTTATGTCCAGTCAAGCCTTTTTCCGATCGTATTTTTCAGTTTTCGAGACTTGACCTATAAATGGGCGACCAGCAGTTTCGGACGCGAAGCCAGGTTGAGCCTACCACTCAGCCTGCATTTGAACCGCGGACAACTGATAATAAGACGGAGACACCCCGCCCCCTGACGAACGGCAGCCGGAGCCGAACTCGCACAAAGATTCCGAATAATGGTTCTCGAAGTAGCGACCGGCTTACCGTCGGCGACCTTTGGAAACGGGCGCGAGTTCGTCCCCTTCCCGTATCAACAGGCCAAAACAGGCTGAGCCGATGAGACACGCAACGCCTGCGGCGATAAAAGCAGCGAAGTACTGTCCTGTCGTCTGAACGATCCAGCCAGTCACAAAGGGGGCAATGATTCCCGGAATGTTCCCACAGGCGTTTTGAAGGCCGGTCCAGCGGCCAGCTGCTTCAGCCCCGGCTAGGGACTGAGTCAATGCAAAGAGGTTTGAAGCGTAAATGCCAAGCGCGAAAGAGGCCGCGAACAGAGCCGCCACTCCGAACTCAACCTGAGGTATCAAGGTGAGAGGCAACAGAATTGAAGTTAAAAGCAACCCGAATGATAAAAAGAACTTGCGCACGCGAATAGGCGAACCGCCACGCGCGATAAGCCAGTCGGCCAGCATCCCTGCGCCAAGAGAGGGAATGACCATAATCAGGAAGGGGAATGATCCAATTAGCCCCATCGATGCTAGAGAGAAGCCGCGCTCATTGACGAGATAAGACGGAAGCCAGGTGAGCAGAAAGTACCACGCGTAGTTGGCTCCCATGAGACCGCCGCAAGTCCCCCAGAAGGCGCGGTGGGTGACCAGTTCTTGCCAGCGAATCGAGGGCTTCTGTTCGGTGACTTTGCGAGCAGACTCACGTTCGGCACTCATCCTCGGCATGAAGATGATCCAGGGAACTAACCAGAGAAGCCCGATGCCGCCTATGGCAATGAACATGAACCTCCAACCCCACCAGGATATGATCCAGGTTCCGACCAGAATGCCCAGTGCCGGGCCAATCCGGGCACCCACAGCGTCCACTAGAGAGTTAGCTAGTCCTCGGCGATGCTCAGGAATCGCGGCGGCCAAGATGCGTGACGTTGCAGGATAAGTAACCGATTCGCCAACGCCCAGAGCGAACCGCATTGCAAGCAGCCCGGCAAAACCACCTGCCAAGGCATGGCCCATGGACGCCAATCCCCAGAGGAGAAAACCTGCTGCGTACACCCATTTCACCTCAAACCGGTCGCTCAACCAGCCGACACCAATTTGACAGATGGCGTACGTGAGGAAAAAGGCGGAGAACAGCGTCCCCAACTGATCATCATTGATCCCTAGCTCCGGGGCCAACACGGGGGCAGCAACGGACAGATTTCCCCGATCGACGAAATTAATCACGAGGGCGACGACCAGGAGGGCGACAATAACCCAGGGACGACTGATCAACACATCTCTTGAGAATGCTGCCGTACTGTTCATAAGTGTCGGTGCGCTAGGAGGAAGAATTCAGCGGAACATGATAGCGAGAGCTCAACTCCTCGAGATCTCGATAAACTTCCGGACTGACCGGAATTCCGTCAATCCGTCTCTTTTGTTCCATTTCCCATTCCATCTCTCCCGGCATAAAGATCCCCGGGGAATCTTCGCCGACCGGAGATCCCTTTAACGAATCGACTATCCAGTCAACTCGGCGGTAAAACTCTTCCAAATCCATCAGGGCGACTATGTCCACAGCAAAGAAGGCATGTCCAATGTTCAGCGAAGATTCCATGTTGGCCATCCAAAATGGAATTTGGCCCAACATACCGGAACCCGTTAGCGCCCCGGCCAAAACCTCCAACATAACACCAAGCGCAAATCCTTTATGCTCACCAAAAGGAACGAGAGCGCCACCGCTCGTCAACTGTTGAGGATCATCTGTCGGGCGCCCTGCGGCATCCACTATCCAGCCGAGCGGAATCTTCTGCTGGTTCTTAGCCGCCAGCCGCACCTTTCCCCCTGCCACACCGCTCATCGCAATGTCGAGGACCAGTGGATAGCCGTGTTTCCTTGGCGCGGCGATGGAGAGTGGATTGTTTCCGATGACGGAGCCGCGCCCGCCCCAAGCGGCCATTACGGGTGTGACATTGGAGATCGAAATTCCGATCATTCCAGCTTCGGCGATCTTTAGTGAGTAATATGAGACGGCACCGTTATGGCAGCTTTTCAGGACACCCACGAATGCCGCTCCTTGCCGGCGCGCTTTTTCGATAGCGACTTTCAACGCGAATGCACTCACTACCTGTCCCATACCGTCATCGCCGTCAATCAGCGCTGAGGCAGCTCGCTCCCGAATGATTTTGATTTGGGGTCGAGCGTTGGTGCCTCCTTTTTCCAGCCGGCGAATGTAATACGGCAACCGGGAGATCCCGTGAGAATCAATGCCGCGCAAGCTTGCGAACAGTAGCGAGTCAGTCACGGTGAAGGCATCCTCGGGGGAGAGACCGCCCTTCTGGAGAACATCTTCCGAGAATCTTCGGAGACGAGATTCCTTGATTACGACTTCCATAATCCGCTCTTCTGTTCTAAGGAACTGACAGCGGTGAAATCTTGATCGTTCTATCAAGACCTCATTCCCAACGGATGTAAACAGTCTTTATATTGGTATAAAACTCTTTGTTCGTCGGTCCGATCGAATACGGTCCCTGTCCTGAGCTCTTCACCCCTCCGAAGGGAACATGCGCCTGACTGGCGGTTCCGTGATTCACATGAATCATGCCCACTTTCACCTCTTTCGTGAAGCGGCGAATCAGATGCATCTCATCGCTGAAGACAGCCGCCGCCAGACCGTATTGTGTCCCGTTTGCTATCTTGATTGCCTCGTCGAAACTAGACACCCGCAAAACGGGCAGCACCGGGCCAAAGATTTCGTCCGTGGCGAGGGGAGACTCCGGATCCACGTGGTCGAAAAGCGTGGGGGCATGGAAATACCCTTCTTCCTCCGGAGACTTCACCAGGACCTGCCCTCCCGCTATCAGTTTGTCTCCCGCTTCGAGACCCCTACGCACATAGTCCTGAACCGTTTGAAGCTGACTGCCGCTCACCAGCGGTCCCATGGTCGACGATTCCTGCAGTCCGTCACCCACCCGGATTTTCGCAATCCGTTCCGCCAGCCGTTCGACCAGGGCGTCGGCCTCTTCGTTCGAAACCAGGACGCGGCTCAGAGCGGTACACCTTTGGCCGCTGCAGAGGAAAGCGGCGCTGACAATCTCATCAGCCGCGCCGTCCAGATCCGCGTAATGCCACACTACCGCAGGATTCTTTCCGCCCAGCTCCAACTGGACTCTCGCCAGCCTCGCGGCCGCTTGCATGTAGATCGAGGTTCCAATTTCGGTTGAGCCGGTGAAGCTGATTCCTGCCACCCGCGGATCGCCGGCTATCGCCCGACCCACCGTCTTGCCATCTCCCATGACCAGGTTGACTACACCTACCGGGAAACCCACTTTATCGAAGAGTTCGACCAGCCGGACTGCTGTTCGAGGAGTATAAGACGCGGGCTTGAAAACAACAGTATTTCCAAATGCCAGGGCCGGGGCAATCTTTCGGATTGGAGAAACGACCGGAAAGTTCCAAGGAGAGATCGCTGCAACAACACCTAGCGGCTCGAGTTCGGTCTGGCAGGAGACCCGAGTCTGCTCACTCGGGTAGGTCTGCCCAAAAATGCGACTCGCCTCTCCTGCCGCATAACGAGTTTCGACGACTGCCCGACTCACTTCCCCAACCGCTTCCCTGAGTGTCTTACCCTGTTCGAGCGTAAGAAGTCTGGCGATTTCCTCTTTGGCATCTTCCAGTCTGTCGGCGAACTGACCGAGTAGCACGGCTCTTTGCGGACCGGGAACATCTCGCCAGTTCTTCGCCGCTCTGGTCGCCGCCTGAACTGCAGCGTCGACGTCTTCAGGTGAGGAAAGCGGATACATCCCCAGTTCCTGGGATGGCCTGGCCGGGTTTGCTCTCGGATAATATTGGTTGGTGGAGGGTGTCTTCCAACACCCCTCGATGTAATTCGCGAAGGTCTCCATGATGTCTCCGTAGATTAAAGAGCGGCCCTAAGAATCTTCTCCAAGTCTTCAGGTCCAGCCGGGCGAGGGTTGACGGGAACGTTGCCGCTCTTCATTGCTTCGGCCACAATCGCGGGGATAGCTTCCTCGCGAAATCCTACGGCTGAAAGGCCAGATGGGATCCCGATGTCCTCCGCAAGTTTACGAACAGCCTCTGCCGCCTGGCCTGCCAGATCCTGCCCTTCGTTTGCTCCCGCCAGAGCCGATGCGACACTGGCGAACCGCTCCGGCTCAGCAACACTGTTAAATGCCATCACATGGGGTAAGGTGATGGCATTTGCCACGCCGTGCGGAATGCGGAACGGTTGACTTCCCAAAGGCATGGCCAAGGCATGGACCAGACCCAGCCGCGTCGAGTTCATTGCCAACCCCGCCATAGTGCTGGCCAAAAGAACCTGATACCTGGCATGCACATTGGTCCGGCCCTCGATAACAGCGGCGCGAAGGTTTCGTCCGAGCAGCTCAATTGCCGTCAGGGCCAGCGAGCCAGAGATAGGCTGGCAGGCGTTATTGGTGTAGCATTCGATAGCGTGCGCCAGCGCATCCATTCCCGTGGATGCGGTCAGTGCTGGCGGAAGACTCAGCGTAAACTGAGGATCACAAACAGCCAACTGCGGGTAAAGCTTGACGTCACCGATAGCGACCTTTACACCGGTTTCGTCATCGGTAAAAACGGACCACAGGGTGACTTCACTTCCTGTTCCGGCAGTGGTGGGCACGGCGACAATTGGAATTGGGTAATGCTTTACTTTGCCAAGGCCGATGTAGCTCATCAGCGGGTCGGAGGCATTCACCATCAAGCCCACGGCCTTAGCCGTATCTAGAGAACTGCCACCGCCGAGACCCAGCACAGCTTGAGGAGCGAACTCCCTGGCTTGACGCGTAGCCTCGTGAATCAGGCCGGAGCCTGAATCCGCAGTGACCTGATCATAGACATAGAAATCCAGCCCTGCCTCACTCCAGCCCTGGGTTAACTGCTCCACCAAGCCGGCTTGTCGCACCCCTGGATCGGTCACCACGAAGACGCGTTGCCACTGTCGCTCCTTTAGCAGTTCGGGAATACGGCTGACCTGTCCGAGACCAAAATGGATGTCTGTGGGAATCGGAAGAAAGCGGAAACTGGTATCGGAGAAAAATCGCATCTTATTGTCCCATGAAAGATTACGCGGTTTTCGGCTGGCCGAATCCACTCAGCTTAGTTTGGGCCAGATCAGCCAGAAATTGAGCTGCCACCGAAAAATCCTTTTCGCCCCCCCCGCTTGCCGAAGCCGCAGCCATTACCTGACCGGCAAGGCTACCGAGCAGAAGAGGGATGCCCAGCCGCTGTCCTAACTCCAGGGCCAGATTCAAATCCTTCTTCATCAGATTCAACTTAAATCCTGGCTCAAAGGTACCGTCCAAGATAAAGCCTGCCAGGCGAAGGTCCATCATTCTGGAATAGCCCGAGGATGTCTTGATCACCTCGTTGAGCACGCCGGGAGTGGAACCGGAGCGCACACCCAAAGCAAATGCTTCCCCGATCACCAAGACGTGTACGGCAGCCATCAACTGGTTGACAATTTTGACTACCTTGCCTTGGCCGACACCGCCGACATGAAAGATATTTCGTGCCATACAGGTGAGAAGGGGACGATATTCTTCCAGGAGGTCCTTTTCCCCGCCCGCCATAATGGTCAGGGTTCCTTCCGCTGCTCCCGTGGTTCCTCCGCTCACCGGCGCATCGAGAATTCGAACTCCCTTCGGCGCCAGCTCCTTCTCCGCCTCTTGAAGCACGAATGGTGTGGCAGTCGTCATATCGATGAGGACCTTGCCGGTCGAAAATCCCTCAGCCAGCCCTTGGGTGCCGAAGATGACTTTCCTCAGCTCCGCATCAGCGGGAAGCACGGTAATCACGACCTCAGACATTCTGGCGGTTTCGGCCGCGGTTTGGCAGATCTTGGCTCCCAAAAGTCTCAACTCTTCAACGGGTTCCCGTCTTCGGTGCATGAGCGTAAACAGCTCGTGCCCGCTCTTGATCACGTTCTTCGCCATGGGTAATCCCATAGCACCCAGACCGATGAATCCGACCTTCACAATAAGCCCCTTTCTCGTTTGCCGGCTCTAAAA
>Ga0116188_1003576_pt1 | contig 11329 bp, 7 predicted proteins | sample AD_JPNTR2_MetaG_FD_89807 | JGI IMG/M metagenome (GOLD analysis project Ga0116188, IMG submission 89807) | Active sludge microbial communities of municipal wastewater-treating anaerobic digesters from Japan - AD_JPNTR2_MetaG | ecosystem: Engineered > Bioreactor > Anaerobic > Digestate | place...
CCCTGGCCCTTCGCAGGTGTGCTACGGCACGGATTCCTCCTGTCCGCACGAGGTGCGCGTAGCCGGTGAGCAAACCATACATCACGTTGAAATCCCGACACCGCAACGTGGCACTGCCATTCATTACCGCGTGGCAACCGACGGGCAACGTTCGGAGACGTTTGCGTTTCAGACCTGTCCGGAGGATGGCGTGCGCGTGGCGGTCGTCGGCGACTGGGCTTACGCCCGTCGGCCGAATTTGACCGCGCTCAAGGCAGACAAACCGCATCTGCTGATGACGGCGGGCGATAACGTGGCGCAGGTCATCAACCCATCGCAACCGGGCGATACGCGCTACATCCAGCCTTATTTGAACTTGATCCGTTCCGAGGCCGAGCTTTTCGCGACAACGCCCTTTATGCCGATCACGGGTAACCACGATAAGCAGGTCGGTCCGCGCGAGAATAAACGCCCGGGCACCAGCACCGAGGTCTACGATATTGCGGCGACGGCTTTTCGCACGGTCTTTGCACTGCCTGATCCAGGCTGGCGCTGGGCTTTCACGATCCCGCAAGCCGACGCCACCTTTCTCGCGCTCGACCTGCATCATGTCAGCGACTTTGGCACCACCTTCCAGTCGTGTCACGACTACCACCGCGGCTCGGAGCAGTTCGACTGGTTTGATGCGCAAACCCGCGCGGCCTCTACCGGTTTTCTCGTGACGTTGATGAACGAGAAGAGCAGTTGCCGCGCACTGGAGCAAGGCGCATGGCACACGATGATCAGCCGCGGCACCTTGTGCATCACCGGTTTCGGATACTTCGCTGAACGCGCCGTGGAGAGCGACGGCTTCCCTTACTACAACACGTGCATGGCCGGCCCCGGCGATGTCTACCGCGATGCCAAGGCCGTGGTTTGCGAGCGTGTCTCCAGTTACCTGTTGCTCACCCTCGACCGGGCAGCCGGTCGCCTGACTGTGGAGTTGAAGCGCCTCGACGGCAGCGTGATCGACCGCCAGACCTATCCTCGACGGCGTTAGGGCGCGGGCCGTGAATACACGACCGGCGGCGACGTGAACGCCGCCGCCGGATTGGATAGACGTCTAACCGTCGGGGAGGAGCATAACGCGACTATTCGGCGGCGGCAGCCGCTTCAATGGCAAGCCGCGTGCGCTGCACCAAGGCGGACAGGGCTGCGTCGTCCATTTTGCTGGCGCGTTTGAAGTCGAACTCGGTCAGCGCGTCACGCAGGTTCGGAGCGAGGTCGCCCTTCGCACGCAGTACGCGGATCTTTTCGGCCTCTTCGATGCCGTCGCGCAGCATCTCCCAGCGTATCGACGAGCGCGGGCCGGGATAGATCAGGAAGGTGTCGCCGGCGGGCCAGGGGCCGAAGCTGGAGTCGAAGAGGGGATCGCGCGGCCAGTTGACAAAGGACCAGCGCAGAAAGCCGTCGAGGTTGTTGGCGGCTGCGTACAGTCCGAGCCAGACCGGTTCGGCTGTGGGGCTGAAGGTGAAGGTGTTGGGGCGGCGCGGACCGCAGCAGACGTAGAAGGTGGTGGTTTTACCTTGGGCGCGGCGCTCTACGACTTCTTTCAGGAACGGTTCGTCAATGTGCCCGATGAACTGGCAGTAGTTGGCGAGATCGATGCCTTTGAATTTACTTGGAGGCTGGTTGCCGGGCATGGCGATCTTGATACGCGGCGCGAATTTCTTGACGCAGTCCGCCGTAGCGCGGGTGTCTTCCGGTCCGCGCTCATCCATCGCGATGTAGGTGTCGTCCACCCAGCCCTTGCGTTTGAGGTGGCGCTCGAAGTCTTGCAGGAACGGCCCCCAGTATGCCTCGTGTTCGGGCGTGCCGGGCCGGACGACGGGGCGCACGATGTCGCCGGTCTCGCCGTCGGTGTAAGAGACGCGGTTGCCCCAAGTCGCCATGGTGTAACAGTGGATGTGCGGCCCGACGCCGCAGCGCCGTCCGAAGGCGACGTACTCATCGAACAGCGTGTAGTCGAATGACCAGCTTCCGTCTTTGTTTTTCAGGCGCGGAATCATGGTGTGGTAGGCATCGAAGTTCTGGTGGTTCCACGGCAGGTCGGTGATGGTGACGGTCAGCGTCTTCTGACCGGCGTTGCCTAGCTCGCGGTAGATCGGTTCGAGAAAACGGTAGTGTTCAGGCGAGAAGGGCTCGACGCCGTGATAGCGCGCAACGGCCCACGGATGTTGCCAGAGGTCGAGATAAAAGGCCCACTCCGCCGGGTCGGGCAGACGGGCATCGAGCACCTTCAATTCGAGCGGGAATGGGAGGTGGCGACCGCCTGCGCCGGTGACGGTGAGGGTGCCGCGATAGAGACCCGGTTTGGCGCGGGCGGGCACGGAGACGGTCAGCCAGACGGGACGGAAGCCCCCCGGAGGCAGATCGACCCGCTCGGCGGTGTCGAGGATGTCGCCCATCGGTTTTTTGTCGGCCAGCACATAGCGGACGAAGCGCGGTACGACGGCCGACGCGGGGATTTCGGCGCCGCGCTCGTTCCGTAACGCGGTGGCGCTCAGGCGCAGTTGCGGGATCGGGTCGGAGGACCAGACCACGAACTGGCCATGCACGCGTTCATTGCGCCAAGCAGTGGCGCGCCAGCATGTATTCGACTCATCGCCTTGCGCGTTTTCTGTGGTGATGCGCTCCAGCGTTGCGCAACGGCCACGTAGGCCGGGCGAGACAGAAGCGGAGAAGACTTGGAATTCAACGATGTGGCCGCCGGCACCGCGCACGCTGCTGTCGGTGATGGTCACGCGCAGGTGGCGCGCCTCGACCGGCTGTTTGAACGGGACAATGAAGCCCTCTGCGGTTGCCGGTTTGTCGTTCTTCGTCCAGTCGGCCACGCGCGTCCAGTTGGTGCCGTCCGGTGAGGTCTCGATGAAGAAGGCGTAGACGCGCGGCTCGCCGTAGTAGAACCAGATGCGCGCGGCTTGCAGCGATGTGGGCTTCTGCATCTCGATCGTCAGGACGGCGGGGAGCTGTTCACAGGCCCAGTGGCCGTTCGCGTCGATTTTGCCATCGACCACAAAGTGGGGGCCGCGGTCACTCCATTGTCCCGAAACACTGAGCTTGGCATCGCGCAGTGGATTCGCCAGTTGCGGCGTGACCGCCTCATAGGTGAAGTAACGCCAGTCGAGCAGTGACGGGTCGGCAAGCCCTGAGCAAAACCATCCTGCCGCGAGTGCCAAAGCCAGCAATCGCCCTATACGTTGAATCGCAATCCGCATCAGATACCTCCTTCGTTTTTGGTTATTCGGCGCGCAACAGGAAGAAGCTCTTCTTGCCGCTGCGCAGGACGGCGAGACGCCCTTCAATCAAGTCGTCTGCCGTGAAACAGCGGTCGAGGCCGCCCGCCTTCTGGTTGTTGATGCTGAGGCCGCCCTGTTGTACGAGGCGGCGCGCCTCGCCTTTGCTCGTGGTCATGCCGGCTGCGGCGATGACTTCGAAGGCCGGTTTGCCGAGCACTTCGGCGGCCGGCAGGGAAGCAGAGGGGACGTTGGCGAAGATCGCTTCCAAGTCGGCGGCGGCAAGGCCGTCGAGCGAGCCGCCGAAGAGCACCTGCGTGGCTTGCTGCGCCACGGCAAGCCCTTTTTCACCGTGAACGGCACGGGTTAGTTCCTCGGCCAGCACTTGTTGCGCCTCGCGCTGTTCTGGCGCAGTGGCGACCGCCTGCTCCAACTCGGCGATGCGGGACAGCGGCAGGAAGGTGAAGATCTTGAGGTAACGGATGACGTCCGCATCCATCGTGCGTAGGAAGAACTGGTAGAAGTCGTAGTAGGAGGTTTTGCGCGCGTCGAGGAAGATCGCGTTGCCCTCGCTCTTGCCGAACTTTTTGCCGGTGCTGTCGCAGACCAGCGGGAAAGTCATGCCGAACACCTCTTGGCCCTCGATGCGCCGGACCAGTTCAGTGCCGGCCGTGATGTTGCCCCACTGATCGGAGCCGCCGAGCTGCAGGGTGCAACCATAGGTCTTGTAGAGGTGGTAGAAGTCATAGCCCTGCATGATCTGGTAGCAGAACTCGGTAAAGCTCATGCCGTCCTCGGACTCCATGCGCTTCTTAACGCTGTCCTTGCTGAGCATGGTTCCCATGCGGAAGTAGCGGCCGATATCGCGCAGCAGGTCGAGAAAGGTGAATGACTTGAACCAGTCGTAGTTGTTGACGAGGATGGCCGGATTGGGAGAGGCCGGATTGAAATCGAGGAAGCGCGAGAGGTTCTCTTTGATGCCGACGAGATTGTGTTCGACCTGTTCCGCGCTGAGGAGGTTGCGCTCGGTGGATTTTCCGGAGGGGTCGCCAATGAGTCCGGTGGCGCCGCCGACGAGTGCGATAACCTTGTGGCCCGCGCGTTGCAGGTGGGCCAGCGCCATGATGGTCACGAAGTTGCCGGCCTGCAGGCTGTCGTTAGTGGGGTCAAAGCCCGCATAGGCGGTCAGCGGCTTGTCCAGCGCTTTGGCCAACTCCGGGCTCGTCATGTCTTCAAACAGGTGGCGGGCTTTAAAGGTATCAAGAATGTTCATGGGGGAGGGGATTGTAGTTTGTTGTCGAGTGAATCGATGGATTCGAAAGAATCGATTTAATCGAATTGTCGATTCTATCGATTCACCCGAAAAAAGGACGGGGCGCCTGTTGCCAGACGCCCCGCATGGACTTATTCGTCGGCGCCCGGACGCCACTCTTCGCTCTGCGCGAAGGCGTCGTCGAAGGCTGCCGCCAGACCCACCAGGTTCTCGCCCGGCTTGAGGTCTGTGATGCTCAGATCGCGCGTCAGCTCGGCGATCTGGCTCTCGTTCATGGTGACCGCCCTGATGCTCAGGCCGATGCGGCGTTCGTCGCGATCGATCTTCACGATGCGCGCCTCGACATCCTGCCCGACCTTGAGGGCGTCCTTGACCTTCTCCACATGCTGGTCGCTGATCTGGGAGATGTGGACGAGCCCGTCCACGCCGTCCTCGAGTTCAACGAACGCGCCGAAGGAGGCGATCTTGGAGACCTTGCCGGTGACGATCTGGCCGATGGCGTAGCGGCTGGCGATCGTGTTCCACGGGTCGTCGCTGGCCTGCTTGAGGCCCAGACTGATGCGCTGATCGGCCGGATTGACCTCGAGCACCACCGCGTCGACCTGCATCCCCTTCTGGAGGACTTCGCTCGGGTGGTTGATCTTGCGCGTCCAAGACATGTCAGAGACATGGATCATGCCGTCGATGCCCTCTTCCAGTTCGACAAAGGCACCGTAGGTCGTGAAGTTGCGGACCTTGCCGCTCACGCGGCTGCCGACCGGGTAACGATCCTGCACCGTGTCCCACGGGTTGGCCTCGGTCTGACGGATGCCCAACGCGATCTTTTGGTTTTCGGCGTCGATGCTGAGCACTACCACGTCGACCTCGTCGCCAACGCTGAGCATGTCAGAGGCGCGGGCCACGCGCTTGGTCCAGGAGAATTCTGAGACGTGTACCAGACCTTCGATGCCGGGCTCGATCTCGACGAAAGCACCGTAGGGCACCAGATTGACCACCTTGCCGCGCAGACGGCTGCCGACCGGATAGGTGTCGCCGATATTGTCCCACGGATTCGGCGTGGCCTGCTTGAGGCCCAGCGACACGCGCTCGCGCTCCATGTCGACCTCGAGGATGATCACGTCGAGTTCGTCGCCGACCTTGAGCATCTCGTTCGGGTGCTTGATGCGGCCCCAACTCATATCGGTAATGTGCAACAGACCGTCCAGCCCGTCCAAGTCCACGAACGCACCGAAATCGGTAATGTTCTTGACGCGGCCGTGGCGCATCTGGCCCTTCTCGATGGTGCCGAGCAGTTCGCGCTTCTTTTCCGCCAGACGCTCTTCGATCAACTCACGGCGCGACACAATGATGTTGCGGCGTTCGTTGCTGATCTTGATGACTTTAAATTCGCTGGTCGTGCCCAGATAGGGGTCGGGGTCATGCACAGGCGTGACATCGACCTGCGAACCGGGGAGGAAGGCGTCCACGCCGTCCACGTTCACGATCAAACCGCCACGCACCTTGTTGCGGATGGTGCCTGTGACCACGCCGCCTTCCGTGTATTTGGCCAGAACCGCATCCCAGCGCAGCTTCTCATCCGCGCGGGACTTGCTCAGCACCACCATGCCGGAATCGCTCTCAAGCTGTTCCAGCAGCACATCGATTTCATCGCCCGTCTTGATCTGGGTCGGGTCTTCAAACTCGTTTATTGAAACCACGCCCTCTGATTTGTAACCAATATCAACGAAAACTTCGTTGCCTTTGATACCGCTGACTGTACCCTTGATGATGGAGCCGACCGTGAACTGATTCATCGTCTGGTCCAGCGCTGCCGCCATTGCGTCATAGAGTGGACCGGTCTTTGTTGCTGCGGTCGTGGGTTTACGGATTGCCATGTGAATTGTGTTCCCGTCCGCCGGATAAAGTGATTGTGCGAGGCACGTTGCGCGCCGTTGCGGCGTCGCGATGTCCGGCCGACGTTTGTTTTGAGGTTTGTTAGTCTGTGACTGTTTATGAGGGCCGCGGAACCGGTCACCCGACCGGGACGTGCCACTCGTTTCCACCCGTACAACGGGTAAAAACAAACACATTAGCAAAATTGAGCTGCGCCAACAAATCGAAAATTTTAGTTTTTGGATTTTCGATTCCGCTTGTCAGAGACGGCCCAACTATGTCATGATACCCGCAAATGACATCGAAAGTCATAGCGATTAACCTGCGACTTACCGGCTTGTGGCTGCTGTGCGGCCACGGGAGGGTTGACGTGTAGGTTTTTCGCAGTGCGAAGGTAAGGCCAGAACTCCCGTGGATCAGCGAATGCTGCCGCGGGGGTTTTTGTTTTCCCGGCGACAGCGTGGCGGATTACGGGGGCAAAGCCCGGAAACCAAAACGATAACAGCCCCGACAGGGGCACGACGAGGAAACAGAACCATGAGCGAAACTTCTGAGATGCGACGCATCTACATATTCGACACCACCCTGCGCGACGGCGAGCAGTCGCCGGGTTGCACCATGAACCTGCGCGACAAACTGTTGGTCGCGGAGCATCTCGAGGCGTTGCGCGTGGATGTCATCGAGGCCGGTTTCGCGATCGCCTCAGTCGGCGACTTCGAGTCGGTCAGAGCCATTGCCGGCGTGGTCAAGGAGGCTACGGTGGCCAGTCTGTGCCGGGCGTTGCCCAAGGACATTGACCGCGCATGGGAAGCGGTGCGTCAGGCGAAGCATCCCCGCATCCATACCTTCATCGCAACCTCGCCGATCCACATGGCCTGCAAACTGAAGATGGAGCCGGATGCGGTGTACGAGCAGGCGGTGGCGATGGTCAAGCATGCGCGCAACCTGTGCGGCGATGTCCAGTTCTCGCTGGAGGACTGCTCGCGCAGCGAGCGTCCGTTCATCTACCGCGTGGTGGAAGGCGTGATCGCGGCGGGCGCTGGAACGGTCAATATCCCCGACACCGTGGGGTATGCCGTGCCGGAGCAATTCGGCAAGCTGATCGAGGACATCAGGAACAACGTGCCGAACATCGACAAGGCGCGGCTGGCCGTGCATTGTCACAATGACCTCGGGTTGGCGGTCGCCAACTCGCTGGCCGCTGTGCGTGCCGGTGCCGATCAGGTCGAATGCACTGTCAACGGCATTGGCGAACGTGCGGGTAACGCTGCCCTGGAAGAGATCGTCATGGCGCTGCACACGCGCCGCGAGTTTTTCCAGGCCGAGACCAACATCGACACCACCAAGATCTATGCGACCAGCCGTTGCGTGATTACCGTCACCGGTAGCCGCGTGCAGGCGAACAAGGCCATTGTCGGCGAGAATGCCTTTGCGCATGAGGCCGGCATCCACCAGCACGGCGTGCTCGCTAACCCGCTGACCTACGAGATCATGACGCCTGCGTCGATCGGCCTGCCGCGCAATAAGATGGTGCTGGGTAAGCACTCAGGACGGCATGCCTTTGAGAGCCGTCTGAACGAATTGGGCTTTCACTTGGACGAGGCGCGCCTCAATGAGCTGTTCGAAAAGTTCAAGGATCTCGCTGACCGCAAGAAGACCGTGACCGACGCCGACCTCGAAGCGCTGGCGCACGGCATGCAGATCATGATCACCGAGCACGTCAAGCTCGACCGTTTCAACGTCACGGCCAGCAACGCGATCACGCCGGTGGGTACGATCCGTCTGCTGCGTGACGGTAAGCTGATAGAGCACGTCGCCGCGAGTGACGGCCCGATCAATGCCTCGTTCAAGGCGATCAATCAATTGCTGGGCCTGAAGGTCACGCTGGAGAGCTTCCAACTCAACGCTATCACCGGCGGTCGGGACGCCCAGTGCGAGGCGACGGTGCGCGTGCGTGACGGCGAGCGCGTCTACCACGGGCGCGGTGTCTCGACCGACGTGATCGAGGGCAGCATCCTGGCCTATCTGCAGGCGCTGAATGTGTTGCTTGATGAAAAAAGTGACAGTTCGCGCGCCGACGCATGAGCGAAGTAAGAGGAAAATTGTGATGAAACCGCCGCTTTCCAAATGTGTCATCGTAGCGAACGGCGCGTTCCCGTCGCATCCGCTGCCGCTGGCAGCGTTGCGCGGGGCGCGGCGCGTGGTGTGCTGCGATGGCGCGGCTGAAAAGCTGGAGGCGGCGGACATTGTGCCGGACTGGATCGTGGGGGATCTCGACAGTATCGCCGAAGAGAGTCGCATGCGCTATCAGGATCGCCTGGTGGCGGTGGCTGAGCAGGAGACCAACGATCTGGCCAAGGCCTTCCATTTCTGTCTGGAGCAGGGCTGGCGTGATCTGGTGATCGTGGGTGCCACCGGTCTGCGTGAGGATCACACGCTGAGCAATCTCGCCTGGCTGGCGGATTTCGCGCAGACACTGCATGCGTCGCGTACTGCAGGCACTGTCCGCGGGCGCGTCGTGTTGCTGACCGACACCGGAGTTTTCACACCGGTACTCGCCTCTACGCAGTTCCGGTCGCATGCAGGGCAGCAGGTCTCGGTCTTTGCGCTCGCGCCTGATCTTCAGGTTTACGCCGAAGGCCTGAAATACGCGCTCGACGGCGTGCCCTTCACCCGCTGGTGGCAGGCCGCGCTGAACGAGTCGCTTGGCGAAACCTTCAAGCTGGTTTTCGAGGGCGGTCCGTTGTTGGTCTATCAGACCTACCAATGAGCGCGTGACACACTGCGCCGGTTGTCGTACAATGCAGGCATGACAAACAGAGCTGACCTAAAGACGATGATACAGCAGGCCGACCATATGGTGGCCTTGACCGGGGCCGGGATTTCCACGTTGGCCGGCATCCCCGACTTTCGGGGACCGCAGGGGCTCTATCGACAACCCGGCGCTGAGCGGATCTTCGACATCCACTGGTTCCGTCGTGATCCTGCCATCTACTACGAGGCCTGCCGCGAGATGATCTACGGGCTTGACCGTTATGCGCCCGGCCCGGTTCACACACTGCTTGCCCGGCTGGAGCAGGTCGGTCGGCTTAAGGCGATCATTACGCAGAACATCGACATGCTCCACCAGAAGGCTGGCTCGCGCCATGTGATCGAGGCTCACGGCTCGCCGATCCAGCACCACTGCATTCGTTGCGGACATTGCGCCACCTTTGACGAGGTCTGTGCGTTGCTGAAACAGCATGGGCCAGTTGCGCTGTGCACCCAATGCGGCGCGGCCTACAAACCCGACGTCACCTTCTTCGGCGAGGCGTTGCCCGAGGCTGCGCTCGCGGAAGCCGTTGCGCAGGCGCGTCAGGCCGACCTGATGCTGGTGCTCGGCACTTCGCTGACGGTGCATCCTGTGGCCGCGCTGCCCGGCGAGACTTTGCGGACCGGCGGGAAACTGGTGATCGTCAACGCTCAGCCGACATCATTCGACGACCGGGCGCAACTCTGCCTGCCCGATCTGGCGGCCTTTGCAGAAACCGTCGGCGCGTGGTTTGAGGAGTGAGCAAGGACGGAAGGACGGGGGCTCCGCCCCCGAACCCCCGTGTATTGAGTGGCGGTTATGAAGCTTAAGTTCCGGCATCGGGGGAGGCAGTTCTTCTTTTTTACCGTTTGCGTAAACAAGCGGAGGCCCATCCTTTCCCGGCTCGTGGACGAGAAGACACGGCCGGTGCTCACGGAATCTGGCAAGAAGGTGCTTGAAATGCTGAGGGCACTGCACGGCCTCAATTCCGCTCTGACAGCCAGTGATTTTGTCATCATGCCGGATCATGTCCATTTCCTGCTCATCGTCAACTACGACGCCGACCCCATCTTTAACCCGCTCGTCTTCGTGCATGCCTTCCGAGAGGAAACCGAGCGCATGATTACAACGGGCGGCCCGCCGCCCCGCGTCCTGCGTAACACGCCGCCTGCGCCGGGCGGGGGTTCGGGGGGGCGGCCCCCGTCCTTTGCCCCGTTCTGGGAGCCAGATTTTTGGATGGATCTCTCCCTTGACTCTCGTCAATTGCGGGCGATCCGCACCTACATCCGCAACAACCCGGCTCGTGCCATCTGGAAGCGCGATCATCCGGATCGTTTCGCCCGCCATTCTGGGCTGCGACACCGCGTGCTCGATCCGGCACTCCCATGGAGCGGGTACGGCGATCTCACACTATTGGCCTCGCCGTTCCTCTTCCCCGTTCGACTGACGCGCCGAGTCCCTGTTGCCGAGCAGGAAGCTGCGATTGCCGACGCGGTCGAGAAGGCGGAGCGCGGCATGATTCCGGTTTCTGGCTTTCTCTCACCTGCAGAAAAGGAGGTTGAGCAGCGGCTTCGGCTGTCTTCGCATGCGCGCTGGATCAAGAGCGTGCCTCATGGGCTGCCGCCGCGCTTTGATCCCACGGTCGAGGACAGCCGCCACCTGGCGGCGGGGCGGGAGCTGATTCTCAGTTCCTTCCCCGCCGATGTCCCGACGTTCCCGGTGAGCCGCATGAACTGCGAGCTGATGAATGTCCGGATTATTGCCCTGTGTGAGGCGGCGAAGAACGGGGGCTCCGCCCCCGAACCCCCTATCGACTCATGACAACGCGGCTCAAGTTTGGCGAGCAACGCATTGAGCGTGAGCGGATAATACTCAGGCGTGGTGAGTGTGTTGCGCGTTTCACAGATCGGCTTTCAAAATTAGTTCCGGCGTTGCCTTGACGCGGGGAAGGTAAAATGTAATAATGACGTCAGAGGCTCTTGCAAAACCCCCTCGTGACATGGGCGTCCCGCCCATGAAACACGGGCAGGATGCCCGTGCCACGCCTGCACGCAAGGGATTTTGCAGGATTTTCTGACGAAGAGGCGCAGCGGGCATCCTGCCCGTGTTTCATGGGCGGGACGCCCATGAAACACGGGC
>Ga0116188_1003585_pt1 | contig 11314 bp, 7 predicted proteins | sample AD_JPNTR2_MetaG_FD_89807 | JGI IMG/M metagenome (GOLD analysis project Ga0116188, IMG submission 89807) | Active sludge microbial communities of municipal wastewater-treating anaerobic digesters from Japan - AD_JPNTR2_MetaG | ecosystem: Engineered > Bioreactor > Anaerobic > Digestate | place...
CCGCGGCCTTTCGGCCGCGGAGACCGCGCCTAGCTATAACAACAAACCTCGGGTTTGTGCTTCAATGGGGCCGCGGCCTTTCGGCCGCGGAGACGAGGTAGCCGCAACCCCCTAAAAGAAAGGATCGAGCTTCAATGGGGCCGCGGCCTTTCGGCCGCGGAGACTGCTGTTGCGAGTGCAGCCCGTGGGCTGAATTTGAGCTTCAATGGGGCCGCGGCCTTTCGGCCGCGGAGACGGGACCTATGTATCGCCGTTATTTTGTCTGCCGAGCTTCAATGGGGCCGCGGCCTTTCGGCCGCGGAGACATTCGTGCGAAATACGATGCCGCGCAAACGACGAAGCTTCAATGGGGCCGCGGCCTTTCGGCCGCGGAGACACCCATGCCAGTTCGTTTTGCCAGTTCTTGATTGTGCTTCAATGGGGCCGCGGCCTTTCGGCCGCGGAGACTGCCGGCCTCGCAAGCTGTGTGGTTATAACCACTTACGCGCGGGTTTGCGAGCGTGAGGGGTATGTACGGCAAGTGTTCGGTCATATCCGAAATCCCGCGGTGCATAAGTCTTTACTTGTCAAAGACCTACCATCCCGCGAGCGTGCCCAGGACCCCCCTCCACCACCGTCACGCTCGCGGGGCTATTCACCAGAAAACATGGCGAAGACGCCGAGGCCGCAATGGCGGCCGGCGCCCAATGCAATGGGCCCGGCGGCCTCTTCCTTGAAGACTAGCCTCGCCCAGCGCAGCGGCCATTTGCGCAGGTAGCTCGGCACGAACCAGCGCCCAACGGTGCCCGCGTGCGCCGGCGGGCCAACGAACTCGAATGACTCGACACAGCCGGGGGGCAACCCGGCCTGATCGCAAGCGAGCGATAGGAGTTTGCCGGCCTTCTCCACTTTCAGGCCGTCATAGCCGGGCAGGACGACCGGGGTCGCACTGATCCACTCGCGCGAACGTCCGGTGAAGCGCGGCAACACGCGCTCGCCGGGATCGTGCTCATCCAGCCTTTCAAGCGTCGCCACTGGGCCGCGCTCTTCGTCCACCAGGTCGGCGCCCGAGAGACGCGCCGCAGCCCAATCGGCGTGTTGTCCGTCGCCATCGAACGGCTCGGCGATGAGGACGCGGCGGATCATGCCGTCGGCGTGCCGCGCGCCGATCGACGGCAGCGCCAGGTACGAAAAGCGCGGCGGCGTGCGTCCGCGTCTGAGTGATGGATCATCGCGCGTGTGTCCGGCCACATAGATATTGGAGCCGCCCGGGACGGGGTCCCAATGGCCCTGGTCCGCCTGCGCGGCGCGGCAGGCGGCGTGACGCAGCATGGCGGCGACGATCGCGGCACGTTCGGCGCGAAAAGCGCGCCATGGGCTGCGTGAAGTGGGGTCAACCGGGCGGAGGGCGAAAGCGGCGAAGGGGCGGGGCGGAACGGCCGCCTCGCGCGCGTAGCGCACCACGCGAAAACGATCCAATGGCGGGACTGGCGTGAGACAGCCGCCGGCCAAGCGAGTTACAAAGGCGTTGTGCCGCCGCACAAGCGCGTCCAGCGTGCCGACATCGGGAACGCGCAACGCCTGGCCGCGCGCTCGTACGTGCCAGCGCTGTCCGGCCAACTGCGCCGCCTCCGAAGCGCTCAGCAAGCGCGCGTCCCCGATGGCCACGTCAATTCCCCAGCCGAGCGCGACAATGCTCCGCGCAGCGCCCGTGATCCAGGCGATGTGGGGGTGGCTAGTGACGGAGTCCTCGCGCTCGAGTGCCCACAGGTAATGTACAGTGTCGCCGTCGCTCAGACGCGTCGGGCGGACAGTCTTCATCGTCCGGTGCGTCGCCGGTTGCGCATCCTTGCCCGTTGTGTTTCCGCGACACCAGGCGCTCGCTACGAGATCCATGGCGTTATTGGGAACGGAAATCACATATGGTGAACTGCTAATTCCGACTGGCGCGACGATCCGTGGCGGGGAGAGCGACTCCAGCCATCGGAGCGCCTGCATCGGAGCCAGGCGCTCCGCCTGGTCCCAGCGGGCGGCAGCCGCCGCGACCAGGGCCTGGAAGACGCGTAGCGGCGACGGCGGCCATTCAGGCACCCCGCGCTCGCGGCGCCCATGGAAGGTCGGCTGAAGGAAGGTGACGGAAACGCAGAGGAACTGCGGCGTGCCGCACATGGATGTTCCTCCTACTTGCTGTTTTTCTTAGCGCGGGGTTTCTTGCTGCCGTCGCCTTGGACGTCGCGCTTTGCCCGTTCCTTGTCGAAGGGGACCGTGCGACTCTCGCCAACCCCGAAGGCCTCGGCCGCAGCGCGGGCGTATTCCAGCGCGGCCGCGTGCGTGACATCCGCCGGGACGCGACGCCCATCAGGATAAACTTCTGCGAATTCGCCTGTCTTGTCCGGGTCGCGAACCAATGTACAGCCCTGGCGCAAGTAGCCGACAGGCGCCGACGGATGCGTGAACGCGGTCAAAGCAAGCCCCAGCACATAGCGTTGCAAAGCTCGCGTATTGCTTTCCGCATCCCCACTTCGCAGCAGACGCAATGCGGCCAGCAAGAGCGTAGCGTCACGCCGGATACCGCCGGTGGCAATGACGCCACCGTGCGTGGCCGAGGCCGGAACGTGGATGAACCCGCGTTCTGCGTACCTTTCCTTGGTGTTCTTGTCGGGGGGCTCGTCCAGGAGCCCGTCATCCACGTAGCTGGCCGCTGGCACGTACTGAGCCGAGCGCGTCAGTTTTCGCACGCAAAACGCGCGGATGGTGGAGGCGACCAGGCGGGGCAGCTTGGCCTGCGTATCGCGCGAGTCCCACACGCCGAACACCAGTGACGTCGGGGCGATCTTGGCGAGCGGCGTAGCATCGCCCCGTTGTACCGCCTTGAAAGCCTGCCGCAGCTCTTCCTGAAGCTCCGAGCAACGAACGAGAGCGTCGCCCGCGCGATGGCCCGCCAGCAATACGTTAACGCTAGTTTCTCCGGCAGCGACCACTATCTGCGGCACCAGCTTCGCGTATTCGCCTGTAGCAAATAGGGGTTCTATACGGTTAGCTTGTGAACCGACGGTGTCAACGAGGCAGATGTTTTCGCCATCCAGTGGACCGTCGATGTTGTAGCCACCGGGGAAATTTTCGCCTGCGGCGAACGTGGCCGGGAAGAGGACGCCGTCGCGACCCTCGACGGGCATCAGATTCTCACGAATCACTAGTGCGGCGGGTCCGTCGTCCGCGAGCCAGTGGTCGTACTTGGTAAGAAGGTCAGTCATAGTTGTTCTCCAATTTCATGGCAGGCAGAAAGCCCTTGAGATACTTGGTGCGATACAAAAGGGGAAATGCGAACGACCTCCCAGGGAGAGGAATAGCCCCAAGCGCAGCAGGCGCCGCGCACGGTGCCGCAAGCGGACAAGTCCACGTCCGGTACTCGAAACGTCGGTCGTCACGCGGTTTAGGCCGAAAGCGCTGGAGCCCGATGAGGCACATGAACTCGACGGCCGAGTAAACCGGCACGTTCATATTGTGAGCGTCAGCCGAGAAGCCCACATCGAGGCTGTGAGCTTGGGACGCCCGCCGGCAGTCGAAGTAAAACGGCTCGACCGGCCTGTTGCTGTCTTGAATGTCGTACAAGATCGCGCCGCTATTGAGCAATTCGTCTGGCGACCAGGCTACGGCGCCGAGCGCGGCGTGCATGGCCGCGGCAATGCGAACCACCTTCTGCTGGCCCGCCCAGGTCTTGAAATCGCTTCCTCCGCCCAGACCGTCCTTCCACCAGTCGAGGCGCAGGTTGAACGGAGCGGGCAGAAAAAGCGGCGAAGTCATATCGTCATCTGGGTCGAGCTGGAGCGGGGCTGCGGCACAGATTTGGGCGCCTAGTTCCGCAAGCGTTCCGCCGCAAGCGATGTGGAATCGCCCATCTTCAAACCAACCCTCACTGCCCGGCCACTTCCGGTGGCTTAGTTCCAACAGTCCGCAGCAGGCAAAGAACTGTCCGGGGTTGGCCGCGTGTACGGCAAGTTCGAATTCATGCGTGCTCATACTTCACCCCGCTGGTTGGGCAGGTCAGATGCAATGGCGTCCGCGCAGCGCAGGAGAGATTCCAGCCACGCCAAGCCCCAACGCCCGAAGCGCCGCTGAACGCGCGCGAAACGGCGAGCGGCTTCGATTATCTCGCGCTGGTTTTCGTCCGTCGTGCGCGCCGGGTCGTCCGCGCGCCCGCGCGGCTCTCGGCGGAAGTGCGGGCGACCCCAACCATGGTGCGCGGATATGAGGTGCAGAATCAAGTCGCGCTCTGGGTGCACCGCGATCTCGGTGTCGACTGAAGCCTCATGGAGCGAGCCGAACTCGTGCCGGTAGCCGCCCAGCACGCGCGGATTAGCGTAGCGTCTGGATTTGCCTAAGGGCTGGGCGACGTCTTTATTGCAGGCGTACCGCTGCCAACACTCGCGCGCTTTGCCTCGGTCATGCCAGCGCGCCGCGAGTCCCACCGCTTCCGCAACGTCGCCTGGCAGACGCAGAGCTCGCGTTATGCTGCGGGCGCGCGTCTCGACTGCGCCCAAATGTTCAGCGAGCAAGACTGGCGTACCCGGTTCGGCGTCTTCGCCTTTGGCTACGCGGTATTCGATCGTCTCCGCAGAAACGTCCTCGTCAGGGTCTTCTGCGCCCCGCAGAGGGACTACCCACCTGACCGGCGCTGCCAGCAAGTCGCCGCCCAAGAGGGCGGCTTCAGCCTCTTGGTTCCCGCGAACGCGCTGGCGCGCCACCTGACCCGACCCGGAAATTTCAGCCACGTCCAAGACCGGCTCCTCGGACTGCCCGTCAAGCATCCCGCTGCGCAGCCCTCCTACTTCGGCAGGAAGAATCACCGTGGCATACGCCAGCATGCGGCGCGCCCTCTCCTTTTCTGCTTTTTGCGTGGGCGCCAGATCGCCAAGCGCGGCCCATTGCGGCTCGCCATCCCTGATCAGGATGACGCGCGCGTCCGGGTGTCGGGCGGCAATGCCCTCCAGTTCATGCTGGACGCGGTCGACGCGATCCTTGAGACGTTCAGCCGTGCGAAGTGGGAACACCTCGAGCATTTCGGCCAAATCGTCTTCGGTAACGCCCACCCGCGCCAGATCATTAATTTCCGCACGCCAGGCGATATAGGTCTCGGGCGGATCGTACTGGCTGGTGCCGTGCAGATATGTTCCCACTTCCGGCCGCCCGGGAAGCACGCCGGTGATGGACGTCAGCGCCCACGAGTCGAATAGAATATCTGTGGCCGGAAGGGTCATAGGGTGGGGCGAGAATGCTGGAGCCGCATCAGAGGAGCAGAGTATCTCGGCCAGTGCGCCGGGGGACACGTCGCGGCCATTAGCCGCGACATTTTCCATGATGTGGGCGGTCTGGGCGATGGCCGAGGCGAGCAGCTCCGCCTCCTTCTTCTTCTCTGTAATGTTGGCGTCCAGGCTGGCTCGGAAGACGGTGACATCTGCGCAACGCTCCTTCCCACCCATTCGGTTCACCCGCCCAAAACGTTGCGCCATGCTATCAAGAGTCGTTAGGTCGCAGATGAGATGATCCGCGTCGAAGTCAACGCCCACTTCGCCCGCAGAGGTGCAGATTAGATACAGCGTCTGCTCCGGCGGCGGTCGATCGTCCCGCGATTTGAATTCCCGAAAAAGCGGCGTGGCGGCGAGTTTGTCGCGCTCATGCCCGCGAATGGTGCCGGTAAGTAACGCTACCCGATGCTCGGCGTCAGGTCCCAAACCGCTTTTGGCGTTCGTGAGAGCGCTGGCGATCTCTTTCGCGTCTTCAGGCGACCGGACGTAAACCAGTACGCGTGCTTTCGAATCGCGATAAGTGAGCGCTTTGGCAGTAATCGCGCGAATCAGTTCGCCCTTGCCGCCATCGCACGCCTCAACCGTCAATTTCTTGCGGGCAGTGAGGCGGCGCCTGACGACAGAGTCGGCGCCGTCCTCAGCAGCCACGCTGAAAACGGGATCGCCCTCGGTGCCGCGGAGCGACCATACCGCCTGCCGTACGGCTGTGGTCTCAGCGTCGTCGCGGGAAGTGGCGGTCAATTCGAGAACAGATATTGGACGGGGATCACCCCCTTGCCTCTGCTCGCGCTCTACCGTCCACAGCAAGCGTGAGAAAGCGGGCGACAGATGCGCTTCGTCGTGAACGATCAGCGTATCCTGCCCGATCAAGCCGGCGTGTTGGGCGCGTGCGTTGCGTCCATCGCCGTAGCCGGAGAACAGGAGCTTGCTGCCGATCATGTCGACTGTGCCGACGATAATTGCTGGACGGGCAGGGTCGGTTTTCCATTCGCCGTTGTCGGCGAGTTCGCCGCGGAGGGTGCTGACCGCGAGGGGAGGTACGTCGCTGCGGGCGCACAAGGATGAAAGCGTTTTGCGCAGTGCGCCTACCAGTGGCGCGTGCTCGGGCTGGACCTGCGCTTCCTTTGACAGGCCAAGCTCTGCGATTGCCTCGTCACTGGCCCACGGCATATGGTCGAGTTGCCCCGAACGGTAGATCAAAGCGAGCAGACGCTTGGCGTGGTCAGTTGCTTGATCGACAACGGTTCGCCGGTTGACGATGTAGACGAGGCGCCGTGGTAGCTTGCGGGAGGCACCGTTGGTCTGGGCAGAGTGCGCAAGAGCAATCAGCCAGATCGGGATGACCGAGGTTTTGCCGAGGCCGGTGGGCAGGTCGCATATCTGTGGCACTCGGCCTTGTACGAAACCGGCAAACAGCCTGCGTTGCCAGCGAAGCGGCGACGGCACGCCGCAAAATGCCGAGAAAAGCCCGTCGAAATGGTCGGTTGCGTTCATGTGCTCGCCCTCAAGGAAACAAAAGCCTAACACGGGTTTGCGGCTTATTCAAGTTCCGCGGGGCTCGGCTGGCCGGCTCCTGCCCGGTTCCTGGCCGGTTACAACTGCTCCCGCACGCTGTACGATGCCGGCCAGGGAGTTTGGCTGATGGCAGATGCGTTGCCGCCGACCTCGCGGCCGACAATCTACCTCGTTTCAGACGGCACCTGCCGCACCTGCGAGAACATCGCGCGGGCCGTGCTGGTGCAGTTCGGCGACATCGACGTCCAGATCATCAAAAGAGCTTACGTCCGCCGGCCGGAAACCGTACGCGCGCTGATCCGCAAGGCGGCCAAGGAGCGGGCGGTCGTCTTTTACACGCTGGTTTACGACCGGGCCCGGGCCGCGATGCAGGATGCCGCCCGCGAGCACCTGGTGCCGGTGGTGGACCTGCTCGGCCCTGTTCTAAGCAGCCTGTATGACCTCTTCAGGAGCGCGCCGCGGGCCAAGCCGGGAATCTTGTATACGTCGAACAAAGCTCATTTCGATCGCGTCGATGCCGTCGAATACACGCTCGCGCACGATGATGGCTGCCGGCCGCAGGACCTGGCCGAGGCGGACGTCGTGCTGGTAGGCGTCTCGCGGACGGCCAAGAGCACCACGTGCTTTTACCTGGCCTACAGCGGCATCAGGGCGGCCAACGTGCCGCTGTTCGCGGATTGCGAGCCGCCGCCGGAGTTACTCGCGCTGGACCCGCGGCGGGTAATTGGGCTGACCATGAACCCCTCGCGCCTGCAAAGCGTGCGCGAGGCCCGGCTGCGCGGCTGGAAGATGGACCTGAGCGACGTTTACGCCCGCAGCGAGCACATTGCGCGCGAATTGCGGGCCGCGAATGAGCAGATGGCGCGTCACGGCTGGCGCTGCGTGGATACATCGTACAAGGGCATCGAAGAGATCGCCCGCGAAGTCATGCAGCTCTTGAGCGAGCCCGAAACGCCCACCACGGAGCACGAGCGGCCGGTTGCGGAATAGCAGGCGGGCGGCTGGCCGGTTTTAGACGGCATACGCTTGCACCGCTATCCTCATTACAAAAGCAGGTGAGGGCGAGAACAACGTGACCAGTAAATTGGACGACAAGAAGGCAGCACCTGACGGCACCGGCCTAATCGCGTTAGATCCGTGGCTGGAACCATACGCGGAACGGCTGCGGCAACGTTACCGGCATTATCAGTGGATGCGGGAACGTGCGATTAAGGCCGGCGGCTCGCTGGGGCACTTCGCCGAGCGTCACAAATATCTGGGCTTTAACCGCGGGCAGCGTGACGGGCAACCGGGCGTCTGGTATCGCGAATGGGCGCCGGCCGCCCAGGCCTTGTTCCTGGCGGGGGACTTCAATGACTGGAACCGTAAATCGCACGCGGCGGAGCGCGACGAGTTTGGAATCTGGCATCTCTTTTTGCCGGATGCCGAGCACGGCGGCCGGTTCGCGCACGGCACGCGCGTGAAAGTTTTCGTCCACAGTGCGCTGGGGCCGCGCGACCGCATCCCGGCCTACGTTCGCCGGGCCGTTTATGACCCGCATTCTCACGATTACTGCGGGCAGTACTGGGATCCTGCGGAGCCTTATGTATGGCGGCACGCTGTGCCGGAGCTGAAGGGTAACCTGCGCATTTACGAGGCGCACGTCGGCATGGCGACGCCGGAGGAGCGGATCGGTACGTACCGCGAGTTCGCCGACCGCATCCTGCCGCGCATCGTGGCCAGCGGTTACAACGCCGTGCAGTTGATGGCCGTGCAGGAGCATCCGTATTACGGCTCATTCGGCTACCAGGTCAGCAATTTCTACGCGCCTTCTTCGCGATTTGGCACGCCGGAGGATTTGAAGTACCTGATCGACACGGCCCACGGCATGGGGCTGCGTGTTTTGCTGGACCTCGTGCACAGCCACGCCGTCCGGAACGTCAACGAAGGTTTGAACATGTTCGACGGGACGGACCATCAGTACACGCACGCCGGCGGCCGCGGGCACCATCCGGCCTGGGACTCGCTCGTTTTCGACTACGGCAAAACTGAGGTGCTGGCTTTTCTGCTGTCGAACGTGCGGTATTGGCTGGAGGAATTCCGCTTCGACGGTTTTCGCTTCGACGGCGTCACAAGCATGATGTACGTCGATCACGGCCTGGGCCCGCCGTTCAGTTGTTACGACGAGTATTTCCCGCTGCGGGCCGACCCGGACGCGGTGGCCTACCTGCAGCTTGCGAACGAGCTGGCGCATTCGCTGAACCCGCAAGCGGTGACGATTGCCGAGGACGTCTCGGGCATGGTGGGGCTGGCCCGGCCGTTGGACGAAGGCGGCCTGGGCTTTGATTACCGGCTCGCCATGGGCATCCCGGATTATTGGATCAAGCTCCTGAAGGATCAGCATGATGAGCAGTGGGAGATGGGCGGGCTGTTCCACACGCTGACCAATCGGCGGCGGGGCGAAAAGCACGTGGCGTACGCCGAGAGCCATGACCAGGCGCTGGTGGGCGACAAGACGATCGCCTTTCGCCTGATGGACTCGGACATGTACTGGCACATGAACAAGGGCAGCCAGAACCTGGTCATCGAACGCGGCATCGCCTTACACAAGCTGATCCGGCTGATTACCTTCTCGCTGGGCGGCGAGGCGTACCTGAACTTCATGGGCAACGAGTTCGGGCATCCGGAGTGGATCGACTTCCCGCGCGAGGGGAATAATTGGTCGTTTAAGTATGCCCGCCGGCAGTGGAACCTGGTGGATGACCCGTTGCTGCGCTACCGAGACCTGGCCGAGTTCGACCGGGCCATGCTCGAGCTCGACACCAAGTATGATCTGCTGGCGCTTCCTGATATCGAGCTGATCCAGGTCCACGAAGACCGCAAGCTGCTGATCTACCGGCGCGGGCGGCTGGTGTTCGCGTTTAACTTCCACCCCAACGGTTCCTACCCCGATTTGCGGTTCGGCGTTCCGGAGGCCGAGGACTACAAGCTGGTCCTCAACAGCGACGAGCTGTGGTTTGGCGGGCATGCCGAAGTAATCTCCGACCAGTTGTACCCGTGGCAGCGGGTGGCCTGGGACGACCGTCCGCAAAGCGTGCAAATTTATCTGCCCTGCCGGACTGCCCTTGTGCTTGCGCCGGTGTCTCTAATTCAAGAGGCTTGATGACGAACTTCCCTGGTGCTGAGCGTAAGGGGGCCGGAGCGATGTGCTCGTTGCGTAACCCGCCGGCTCGCCGCAGAAGCGCGCTGCCGCTCAAAGTTGCGGCCGCGCTGAGCCTGGCTGCTCTGGGCGGGCTGTCGATGTTTGGCTGCGCCTCTCCGGTGCGGCGTCATATGCCTGTGGCGCAGCACGCCGAGGGCGATCGGAAGGTGCTGGCGTTCGACATGCAGCGCGCGGGCCGGCCGGATTACTGGGAATACGTTGAGGGGGATGGGCGCGTCCACGCGATCGCGTTTGCGGAGGCGTCTGGCCAGCCAGGTTCGCCGCTCGTGCTGGACGAGATGGACCAATCCAGCATTCCGCACTTCGTGATTCTGCTGGACGGCGTGCCGTTCCACATGGTGGAGGAGGCGCGGCGCGACGGGCTGTTTCGGCTTTTTTACGCTCCGTCAAAGGTGATCTGTTGTTATCCCAGCATGACGGATTTGGCGCTCTCGGACGTGATGCACGCCGGAGCGTGCTACTCGCTGCAGGCGCTGGGCTTTGACCGGACTCGAAACTGCAAGTGCGGCGGCAGCAGCGCTTATTTGAGCTCGGACAACGCGCCCTGGGTGGCGAAAATGAATTACCGCGCTTCGCCCTGGTGGGACGGCTTGATGTACCTGGACCCGCAGAAGGTTTTTAACCACGAGCTACAGGGTTTGAAGAAGACGTTCGCCAAATTCGAGGAGGGCGAGGCTTACGGCTATGCGGTCGGCACGGCGGGCCTGGGCACGCGCTACGGGCGGGAAGGCATGTCCAAGTACCTTTGCGACATAGACGCCTTTTGCCGGCAGCTCGTTTATGAGCGCTGTGGCCGCGTGCGAATTACGCTGGCGGCCGACCACGGGCACGATCTGACCCACGCCCAACTGGTCTCGTTCCGCGATGTGCTGGAGGCCGGTGGATACCGTGAGACTGAATCGCTTCGCGAGCGGCGCGACGTGGTAGTTATCGCCTTCGGGCTGGTCACGTACGCGGAGTTCTACACGAAGGATGCCGCGGGCGTGGCCCAGTGCCTGTTGAATCACGAGGGCGTCGAATTCACGTGCTACGCGGCCGGCGACAAGGTCGTCATTCAGGATTGCGAAGGGTTCGCCTGCATTTCACAAGGCCCCGGCGGCGAGTTGCGATACGACAGCAGCCGAGGTGATCCGCTGAAGCTGAACCCCATTCTGGAGCGCCTCGCACACGCGGGTAAGATCGCGCCGAGCGGGGAGATCGACGCGGAGGCCATGTTCTACGCGACGGTCGAGCATGAGTACCCCGACCCGGTAGCGCGCGTGTGGCGGGCGTTCCATGGCTTGGTTCAGAGCCCGCCCGATGTCATTGCCAG
>Ga0116188_1003588_pt1 | contig 11307 bp, 13 predicted proteins | sample AD_JPNTR2_MetaG_FD_89807 | JGI IMG/M metagenome (GOLD analysis project Ga0116188, IMG submission 89807) | Active sludge microbial communities of municipal wastewater-treating anaerobic digesters from Japan - AD_JPNTR2_MetaG | ecosystem: Engineered > Bioreactor > Anaerobic > Digestate | place...
AAAGAGTAAAACCTTAGAAGAGGCTTTAAATATTACTAAAAATGATGTTATTAAAGCCCTCAATGGTTTACCCCCAATAAAAGTTCACTGTTCATTATTATCCACAGATGCACTTTTTGAGGCTATCTATGATTATTATACAAAGCATAATTCAGAAAAAATTACTAACGAGCTGGAAAAAAGGCATCAAAGCATCTTAAAAAGCAAAGAGATTATCGAAGAAAAATATTCTGACTGAGTAAATGAAGAAGAAAAGCAATTAGAGTAAGAGCTACAATAATTAGCTTAAGAAACATTACAAAATGCAAGTTAAGCTTCGTTCTAAAATGGTGGGGTGCCTGAGTGGTTGAAAGGGCCTGTCTTGAAAACAGGTGTCGTCTAAAGCGACCGTGAGTTCGAATCTCACCCCCACCGCTATAAATAGAATAATATTTTTAGAGTAGTATTTAAAAATTATTTATATTTTAAAATTAATATTTTATGCCGAACTTTTCCCAGCCATCAAAAGAAAACTCGCTTTCTACCGCAGAGACAAAAGAATATCAATTGACTCGCTTTAGAAATGGATCAGAAGAATTAAATCAAATATTAGAAAATACAAAAAATAACCACCAACTTAGAGAGGCAAAGTTGAAAGAATTAAAAGAAAAACTAATTAAAGAAAAATTACTTATAGAGGATTATTTTGATAATTTAATAAATCGCTTTAGTAAAGAAGAAAATGCCAACGAATATTCATTGTCATTATTGCTAATAAAATATCAGAAGCAATGCCAATATCAAGCAACAATAGATTATTTAAAAGAAATTCATGATAAATTTTACCAAAACTTCTCTGTTATTCAAGAAATTAAAACAGATTTTGATCTTAATGATGATAAATGATTCGAAAAAGTATTCCATTATAAAGGTAAATTTAAAGAAAAACCCGAGGTCTCTTTGACTCCAATTTCAATAGCCATCAAATTTAACACCCAAGAAGACTTAAAAAATTTTACTAAATTTCTTTCAAAATCTTATGACCCAACTAATAAATTAGGGTTTGTAGTTCCTAAAACCACCACCACCAAAGGCACTTTATACCATGGTTTAAATATTATTAATAATGCTGCAATTAAAAATATGCCAGATGATCTTCAAAAACATACTGCTGCAGTCCAACATGAATATCTGCATAATATTCAATACGTATTAGAGCGAAATAGTACCACAAAGAAAAACGCACCCCGATCGGCAAAAGAACTGTTAGATAATTTTACAGAGCGATTAAAAAATGAGATTCTTGCTTTCTATGGCAGTAATAATTTGACCTCCACGGAAGAAGTTCAAAAATATTTACAAAATAATTATGACGGCTTAGCTGTTAATCTTGCACAATATAATCAATACGGCACCTATCTTTCACTTATTGCTAATGATTTTCAAGTAATAATGGGATTAATACCAAAATATCTTGATGCTTTAGACAATGAGATAAAATCACTAAAAGAAAAATATGTAAAAATGGGGCTTGATGTAATTAAAAAACTAGAAAAAGCAGGCTTCACAAAAAAAGAAATCGTAATTCATCTCATTAATGAGCCTCTTTTAAAATGAAATTTAACAGCTCAGCGCCTTATTAATAATAAAGACTTACTTAAATAATACCTCACTATGAATAAATGGTATGCTGATTTTTGAAAAAGCTGAAAATATGCCTGAAATGGCATAAAATATTGCTTCGGAATAGAGCAAAACCTTACTATTATGGTCATAATAGCAGCAATAGTAATTATACTGGGGTTGTTTTTACATATTTCAAAAACGGAATGATTTTTTATTCTTATAATGATTAGCGCCATTTTAGCCTTAGAGCTTTTTAACACTAGTTTGGAACATTTTTTAGACTTATTTCATCCAGAAATTAATGAGCAGGTAGGACATATCAAAGATCTAATGGCTGGCAGTTTAGCCATTGCTTCTTTGGGAGCAGCCACTATTGGCTTTATTATTTTTATGCCAAAAATTATTAATTTTATTAAAACTATAATTTAAATTATAATAATGCTAGATCCTAAAGAAGAGATAAAACAAAAATTAAATATTGTAGACGTCGTTGGAAGTTATATTAAATTACAAAAAGTTGGAGTAAATTACAGAGCACTTTGTCCATTCCATAAAGAAAAAACTCCATCTTTTTATGTTTCTCCTTCCCGACAAATAGCTCATTGTTTTGGCTGCGGTTTTTCGGGAGATATCTTTACCTTCGTAATGAAAATCGAAAACTTAGATTTTCCCTCTGCTTTAAAAGTTTTGGCTAATAAAGCTGGGGTTGAGCTACCAAAATTTAATAAGGAATTAGATTCGGCTAAAAAAATGATTTTTGAAATACAAGAAAAGGCCTTAAGGTTTTATGAAAATAATCTAAAAAATCACCCAGAAGTTATAGATTATTTAAAAAAAAGAGGTCTTAACAACGAAACACTTAGAATATTTAGAATAGGGTTTGCGCCTGATGAATGACAGCTGCTACTTCAATATCTGCTCTCTGAGCATTATAAACTCTCAGAGATAGAGAAAACTGGACTTGTTATTAGAAAAAACGAGTTTATTAACATCCAGAATGCCGACACCTTAAATCCAACGAGTTTTTATGATAGATTTAGGAGCCGCATTATGTTTCCGATATTTGGAATTTCAGGTGAAATATTAGGATTTAGCGGTAGAATATTTATTGGCGAAAATCAATCTCAACTTAAAACAATCAAAAATATTGAAGAAATAGGTAAATATATAAATTCTCCTCAAACATTAGTTTATGACAAAAGTAAAATCCTTTATATGCTAAATATTACTAAGCAGTATATTATAGAAGCTAATGAAGCCATAATAGTTGAGGGAGCAATGGATGCACTTTCTTGTCATCAAGAAGGAGCTAAAAATGTTGTTGCTACTTTAGGGACTGCGCTTACAAATCATCATTTAGACTTACTCAAAAGATATACTAATACTTTAGTCTTTGGTTTTGATAATGACGAAGCGGGACAAGTAGCAACCGAGCGTGCCGTTGAACTTGCCCTATCCTCAGATTTCAATTTAAAAATTATTAATTTAAAAACGGCTAAAGATTTTTCAGAGTACCTTACTTTATATCCTAACACCCTTTCTGAAGCTCTAAAAAATACAAAACCAATTATGGAATTTTATTTTGAACGAGGACAAAATCTAAACGATCTCAATTCTCAAAAAGGAAAAAACGCTTTTCTTAACTATTTTTTGCCTAAAATTAATTATCTTAAAAACAATATTATGGAAAGATCTTTTTGGATAGAAAAAACTGCTACCTTATTGAATACAAAGATAGAAGTTATTGATGAAGCACTGAAAACCATTAATCACGCCGCTAAAAATCAGCCATTACCGCAGCAAACAGAAGAAAAAGATGAAGAGATATTAGAAACTTCATTAAAAACCCGTCAAGAAATATTAGCAGAAAAACTTTTGTCACAATACTTACTTCATAAAGACTTACTCAGAGATTTAATTTTTGAATACCAAAACTATTTCCCTTTTCAGTATCAAAATATTATTAATTTTATCTCAAACAAAGAAAATGAAAAGCTTTTAGATTCACCAGAGCTATCAAGTATCAAAACTATACTCGACGATGATGATATCAATAAAATTAACTATTTATGGCTCTTAGCTACCAAAGCATCGGACAAAACACAAAGTGATGCTCTACTAAAAGAAGAAATGGAATCCTGTGCTTCTTATCTCAAACAAGAATATATAAAAAATCGGCTTATTGTTTTACAAAATCAAATAAAGGAATGCGAAACAAATCAAAATAAAGAAAAATTGGACCAATTATTACAAGAATTTGTTAATTTATCCAAAGAAATTTCGTTACAAAAATAAATTAAAAATAAAATCAACTATGGCAAAACAAAAAAAAGAGAAAAGTAAGGAGAAGTTAAAAAAACAAAGAAAAAATAATAAAACAAAAAAAGAACAACACCAGAATAAACAGCAAAAACAAAAAAATAAAGGCTCTCAAAAGGAGATAAAAAAATCGCTACTTAAGAAAATACTTAAAAAAATAAAAAAATATGATAATTTAAGAGAAAAACAAACAATAAGAAAGAAAATTTCTGAAAAAGAATTAAATTATATTATTAATGAACTATTAAAGAGAGGTATGGAAAGAAAATTTATTACTTTTAGTGAAATTTTGTCTTTTATTCCATACCCCGAATATAATATCAAGGCAATAGATAAAATTTTTGATAAACTGAATGAAGCAGATATTCAATTAACTAAAAATATTGATCTCTTAGATACTTCTGAAGAAATTAGCGTTGATGAAATGTTAAAAGATACCAACCCTGAAGAATGAAAAGATGCTCCTGATAATATTAAGGCTTATCTAAGAGAAATCGCAAAATATCCGCTTTTAACACCCAAAGAAGAAAAAGATATTTATATGCGACTACTGAAAGGAGATGAAGCGGCAAAAAAAAGAATGATGGAAGCCAACCTAAGATTGGTAGTAAGCATTGCTAAAAGATTCGTTCATCAATCGCATACCCTTACTTTCTTAGATTTAATTCAAGAAGGTAACTTTGGCCTAGCAAAAGCAATTTCAAAATTTGATTATCGTAAAGGCTATAAATTTTCTACTTATGCAACTTGATGAATTCGCCAAGGCATTTCTCGGGCCATTGCTGATAGATCCAGAACTATTAGGATTCCCGTCCACATTGTTGAGGTTTTATCAAGATACAATAAAGCTAAGAAAAACTTGATGGAAGTATTTGGTCGCGAACCATCAACGGAAGAAATTGCTATGGAATTAGGCCTATCGCCTGATGAAGTTAGATACTTAGATAAAATTGCTCAAGATACTTTATCATTAGATCAACCATTAACAGATGAAGAAGAAAGTGGCACTCTAAAAGATATAGTAAAGGATGAAAATGCTTTATCTCCAGAAAAAGCCGCATCTTATAATCTTATTCAAGAGCAACTTGATAATATTTTAAAAGATTTAACACCAAGAGAGCAAAAAGTACTTAAAATGCGTTTTGGTTTAGAAGATGGGGTTCCTCATACCTTAGAAGAAGTGGGAGCAGCTTTTAAAGTAACCCGCGAAAGAATTCGGCAAATAGAAATGAAGGCTTTAAAAAAGCTTAGAGAGCATCCAGCTGCTAATAGACTTAAAGAATTTTTTGAAGAGCAATAAAAACGAATTAATTAAACAAATATCAATATGAGCACTACCACACTACAAAAAACTATTTTCGTCTTTGCTATTTTAACTGGCATTTCTCCAATGATTGTTTTAACTCAAAGTATTTTCCCATTCATTATTCCGAAAACGATTATTTTTCGAGTCTGCGTGGAGTTAATGACAATTTTTTATTTGCTTTTAATTTATCGCGATAAAAATTTTAAACCAAAATGAACTAAATTAAATATCGCCTTATTAATTTTTTTAGCAGTAACACTTATTTCCACTGCTTTTAGTATTGATCCCTCACGCAGTATGTGATCAAGCGCCGAAAGAATGAATGGCACCTTCGGCCTCTTTCATTTCTTTCTATTTATTTTAATTCTCTCAAGCACTATTAGTAAAAAAGATGAGTGATTAAAGCTCATTAAAATATGAACCACTTTAAGCCTTATTAGCTGTTTTATCTGCTATCTGGGCTCCATTAAAGTTTTGCCCTTCTTAGTTGTCAATAATACTAGCGAACCTGGACGATTTTTAGGATTTAGTGGCAATTCTACTTTTATGGCTGTTTATCTACTATTAATGTCTTTTTTAAGCCTTTATGTAGCTTTTGAAGAAATCGAAAACTTGAATAAAAAAAAATCTATAATTTATCTGATATTTTTCCTAATTTTTAGTTTTTTCCTTTTTGCCACTGGTTGTAGGGGTTCTATGGTTGCCTGATCTTTATCTTTATCAATTTTACTATTAAGTTTAGCATTTTTAGATAACCCAAAAATTAATAACCTGTTTCATATAAATATCAGAAAAATAAGTATCGTTCTTATTTTAATTGCTGTTATTACTGTTGTCTCTCTCTTTGCCTTCAAAAACACTCCCTTGGTCCAAAAAATAATGCCTTTTCAAAGGTTTAGTTCTATAATTTCTTTTGATAATTCATCATTAAGCCGCTTAATTGTAGCTAATATTGCTTGGCGATCTTTTCTTCAAAAGCCTTGATTAGGATGGGGCCTAGAAAATTTTGAGAATGCTTATCAAGCTAATTTTGATCCTTTAATCGCCCAAGTCTTGCCTTCTGATAATCGCTTCGATAAAGCGCATAATATGCCTTTAGAAATTTTAAGTACTGAAGGCATTTTGGGATTCGTAGCCTATCTATCTATTTTTATTGCTCTTGTTGCGATGATAAAAAATGATACTGAAGATAATTTTGCTTTTTGACCAAAAATTATTTTATTACTTGCTATAGCCGCCTACTTTATTCAAAATTTGTTTCTTTTTGATATCTTAGAAGGCGAAATTGTTTTATCCCTGATTTTTGCCTTTCTTAGCTCTCAAGCAAAACCTCAAAAATTTAATTTTGCCAAAAACCTATCTTTAAATAAAAAATCTAAACCAATAAGCGTTACCTTAATAATTATAAGCATTATTGCTATTGGTTATTCAATTTATGCATTCAACATTCAAAATTTAATTGTAGCCATTAACGCCCAACAAGCTAAGACTTTAATAAAAAAAGGAGAGCTACAAAAAGGTTTAAATCTCATCAAAAAAAATTATCAATCCAACACTTTTATCAAAGATTACCTAATTTATGGAGATTTAGATTATTTTAGCGGCCAATATTTAAACTATTTGACCCCTGAACAAAGGAAAAATCTCTACTATTATTTAGATAATGAAATTGAAAAACTAATAGCCCAACATCCTAAATATTTAAAATTACGCATTGCCCAGTTTATCCTTATTCTTTCTAAAACTAACTGGCAAACAAATTTAGATGAAAGCGATATTCAAAAAGCTCAAGAAATTAGGAAAGCGATTTCTAATCTAAACCTCACTTTACCAGACGTTGATTTTTATTATAACGAGATTTTACTCCATTCAAAAAATCCAAATGATCAAAAATTAGGATATCAAAACTTCTTAGCGTTTATTAAAAAATACCCCAAAATTACTGTTGCCTATCGATTAGTAGGAGAATATTTAATTAAAAATGAAAAGGTTGATGAAGGACTTCAATATCTGAGGCAAGGTATGAAAATAGGCCCAATTTTTACCACACTCCAAGATGCTTTTAATGGCATTGATTTATTTATAAAATATAATGATTTAGATAGTGCTTTAATGATCGCCCAATCCCTTGAAAAACAAATGCCTTATCAACCTATGGTTTATTTAAAATTAGCGGCTATTTATCAAAAACAAAATAAGAAAGATGCGGCTCTCAAAGCTGCATTTCATGCCCAGGATATTTACAATGCTTATTTTTCAAAAAATCCCGATCCTCATTTATACCAGCTAATTCAAAATACGATTGATTCGCTCTTAAATAAATAAAAATTTCAATATAACAAAAATAATAAAAATAATAAAATATAAATATACAAAGCTATGAAACCAGCATATAAACTCAGGGGATTTTTTTTACTACTTTTAGATATTGGGGTTCTCTATCTCATCTTGTATTTTGTTATTCTTTTAAGATTTCAAAAAAATTTTACTCCCTTTGTTTGAAAACAACATTTACTTGCTTTTACTCCAGTTTTTTTTATTTGAATCATTAATTTTTATATTGGTAGATTATATGAAAATAGACAGTTTTCTAATACGCTTAAATTTCTTTCTGCTTTTGGTAAAATTCAATTAATTAATTTATTCTGGGGCATAGTCTTTTTTTATCTTTTTCCTCATATATTAACGCCGAAAACAAACTTGCTTCTCGTTTGGATTATCGCGTCGTTTATTATTTTTCTCACTCATCTATGATATAATAAGCTGGCCAGCAATAAAGTTGCCACCAATATCGTTATTATTGGAGAAAATAGCAACGAGGTTCAAGAATTAATTAATTATCTAAAGAATAATCCTTCTCTCGGTTACAAAATGGTCAAATTAATTGATAATGATGCGCTTTTTAGCCAGGGAGATTTTCAGAACTATTTAAAAAGCAATGACATTAAAATTATTGTGGTTTGTAAGGTTTTAGGTAACACACAAATCCAAAAGGCAATTTATAATGCCTTATCCAGCGACGTTATCATTGAAGATTTTGTAGATTTTTATGAGGATATTTTTCAAAAAACTCCCTTGTCTTTAGTAGAAGATCCAGAATTCTTGGCCCATCTTGATCAAAAGTCATTACAGCTTTGATCGCCCCTTAAACGAATAATGGACGTCATTTTGTCAATTCTTATAATTAGTTTCACCTCTGTAATTTGGCCTTTCATTATTGGTTTTATTCTTTTGGTTTCACCGGGCCCAATTTTCTATATTGGAGAACGTCGAGGCAAAAATAACAAATCTTTTAAACTGATTAAATTTAGAACAATGATTCCGAATGCTAATAACCTTGGGCCGTCTTGAACCTTGGAAAACGATCAAAGAATTATAAAAGGTGGACAATTTTTAAGAAAATTTTATTTAGACGAACTCCCGGAATTTTTAAACGTCCTCTGGGGTGATCTTTCAATAGTGGGCCCGAGGCCAGAAGAAATTAATCTTGTCAAGTTGTTCGAAAAAGAAATTCCTTTTTATAATATCCGCCATATTGTAAAGCCAGGCATCACTGGTTGAGCTCAAATCAATTATCCCAACACTGCTTCAATCGAAGGAGCCAAACAAAAACTTCAATATGATTTATATTATTTAAGACATTACTCAATTTGGCTTGATTTAGTAATTATTTTAAAAACACTTCATGTTCCCCTTGATATTCCTGCGGAAAGATAAGACTTCGATCATTATAAAACTTTAATCTCTGTTGTTTTTCTTTAATTTTTTTGCTATACTAAAATTATCAATCTTTAAACAAAACAATAAATTTTTATTATGAAAATTGCTATCAACGGCTTTGGAAGAATTGGCAGAGCATTTTTCCGCCAAGCAATAAAAGAACCAGACATTGAAATTGTGGCCATTAATGATTTGGCTGATTTTCAAAATCTTGTTTATCTTCTAAAACACGACACTGTTTATGGGCCTTTTGATCAACCGATTAAAGTTCAAACAAATCTCCAAGTATCTCAACAAATCAATGCCCGAGGAATACTCTCGGTCAATAATCAAGATATCTGATTTTTTCAGGAGAAAGACCCCTTAAATCTTCCCTGAAAAGCTCTCAATATTGATGCTGTTATAGAAGCCACTGGAGTTTTTGATGATTATGAAAAAGCAAAAAGCCACCTTCAAGCAGGGGCAAAAAAAGTCATAATTACAGCTCCAGCCAAAGGAGAAGAAGAGGGAATTAAAGGAAGAACAATTCTCTTAGGCATTAACGAGGAAGAAAATAAAAATTTTGAGATTATCTCTAATGGATCTTGTACTACCAATGCTATCAGTCCAGTTTTAGAAATTCTCAATGAAAAAATCGGTATTCAAAAAGCCATTTTAAATACTACTCATGCTTATACAGCCACCCAAGCCCTCGTCGATTCTCCCTGCTCCAAAGACTGGCTAAGAGGCAAAGCAGGGGCCCAAAATCTTGTGCCTTCAACTACAGGCGCAGCCCAAACAATTGCTAAAGTCATCAAAACTTTGGAAAATAAATTCGATGGCTTAGCAATTAGGGTACCAGTTATTTGCGGATCTTTAGCTGATATTACTTTTGTCAGCGCAAAACCAACTACTAAAGAAGAAATTAATGAACTTTTAACTCAAGCTTCTCAAGAAGAAAGATGAAAAAATATTCTCGCTGTTTCTCTCGAACCTTTAGCATCATCTGATATTATTAAAACTACTATCCCAGCAATTGTAGACGCTACTTTTACTAAAGTGGTTGATAACGATTTAGTGAAAATTTTGGTTTGATATGATAATGAATGAGCTTATGCGACTACTTTAATATATCAAATATTAAAAATTAAACAAGAATTAGCTGACAAAAACTAACTAATAGCTCCGCATTCTCATTCTACTCTGAAAATCACAGACTAAATACATTGTTGAAAAAATTTTGCTCTATTTGTTAATTAATTATGGATTTAAAAAATTGGTGCAGAATCCTATTTATTTTCACCTCGTCCTCAAATAAGAATCCCTTTTATAGATAGCCTAACATTTATATTAAATTTATTTATGAAAATCGACGGAAAAACTCTTGCCCAAGAAATTATCGCTGATTTAAAAAAGAAAAGAGAAAAATATCCTTATAAAATTAGGGTAAATATTATTAGCCTTTCAAGTGGCAAAGATAATTTATCATTTACAAAAATTAAGCAAAATGTTGCCAAAGAATTAGACATTGATTGCCGCATCTATCAAATCAGTCCGGAAATCAAAACTTCAGATTTACGCCAAAGAGTAAACATTCTTTGCCGCGCTCCTTATACTAGGGGTTTAATAGTTCAATTACCTTTGCCAAAATCAATTAACACACAATATATTATTGATGCTATTTTACCAAGGCTCGATATTGATTGTTTAACTTCAAAAAATCTAGGCAAATTTTATACAAAAAAATATCTTATTCAACCTCCAGTAGTCAATGCCTTAGAATATGTAAAAAAGAAATACAAACTTGATTTTCAAAATAAAAACATTTTAGTCATTGGGCAGGGAATGCTGGTAGGTAAACCAGTTAGTTTATGACTCACTAATCAGTGTCTTTCCTTCGTCTCTGCTAATAAAACAACCCAAGATTTAAACAATTATATCCGGCAAGCAGATATTATTATTAGCGGAGCAGGGGAGGCTGCTTTGATTAAATATGATGATGTTAAGCAAAATTCAATTATTTTTGATTTTGGTTGCTCGGAAATCAATGGCTCGCTCAACGGAGATTGTGAAAAAAACAATGATTTCGAAAATAAATGCCAAATATTTACGCCAGTACCAGGCGGAATGGGGCCAATAGTAGTGGCTTCGTTATTTCAAAATTTATTTACTCTTCTTGAAAACCGCCGCTAACACTAAAATACGGATTCACGTAAATTATCGTTATCATTTCACGATAGACATGAAATGATAACGTCAATTTTGAGGTCTAAAAACCCTGATAGAAGCTATATTTTTAATGGCTCATTCAATGGCTCACTAATGAGCCATTGATTCTTTAGTATTAATAAGGATATTTTTATTATGAGGGTTATAAA
>Ga0116188_1003592_pt1 | contig 11299 bp, 8 predicted proteins | sample AD_JPNTR2_MetaG_FD_89807 | JGI IMG/M metagenome (GOLD analysis project Ga0116188, IMG submission 89807) | Active sludge microbial communities of municipal wastewater-treating anaerobic digesters from Japan - AD_JPNTR2_MetaG | ecosystem: Engineered > Bioreactor > Anaerobic > Digestate | place...
CTGGCCGCCTCACGGTTCCTGAAGTCGCGGCGACTGCGGCCCGGTGGCCGAAGACTGCCCAGCAACGGGGAGCCAGCCCGCCTCACGGTTCCTGAAGTCGCGGCGACTGCGGCCAAAGGGGGGCCAAGCGGGCCGGCGGTACAGGTCCCGCCTCACGGTTCCTGAAGTCGCGGCGACTGCGGCTGGACCATCACCAGACGGCGAAGGAGCAACTTGAGGCCGCCTCACGGTTCCTGAAGTCGCGGCGACTGCGGCCCGGCCTCGATTACAACTACGCGCTGCGGATGCGCCGCCTCACGGTTCCTGAAGTCGCGGCGACTGCGGCAGGCGGGGCTGGAGCGCCCGGTCAGGGGCCGTGGGGCGGCGCTCCTTGCGAGCGCCGGTTCGTGGCGCCTGGCGCCGGATTGGCAGGAGATGAGCCGGCCCGTGGGAATTGCACAGCGAAAGGAACTTGTTCAATGCGAGCGTCCGTGCGGGCGAGCGCCAGCAATCCCGCGCTCGCACCGCGCCGCCGGCTTCAGGCGCAGTCGTTCGCGATTTCAAGGATCGTGCCTTTCCAATGGCGGAGGAAAGGTGATCGGTGGCCGTAGCCAAGGGTCAACATTAGAGCGCAAGGGGCAGGGGTCAAGCCTGAAAATTGGAGCCGAATCAAATAATCGTAATGCGGGTTCGAACCTGGTAGGGGAGGCCCAAGGCTTCGATGACGAGGGTGGCGTCTCCAGCGGCGGGCCCGAGAGAGACGAAGAGGACCTGATCTTCGTCGTGGTTGATCAGGGGATGGAGGGCGGCCTTGGCCTGGGCCAGGCGCAGGTCGTCGAGGGCGCACTCGAAAACGGAGTATTGGAGGCGGACGCCGAAGCCTTCGAGGACGCGGGCCACACGCCGCAAGCGTTTGGGGTGTGCGATGTCGTAGCTGACCAGGTAGCGGATGCGCGGGCCGCTCATCGGGTCGTGAATGCGTGGTAAGCCGGCGCCTCGCCGCGGACAAAGCGCCAGAGCTGGCGGGCCTGGACTTCCAGCATGCGGCGGTAGGGCATTTTATATTGGAACTCCGGGTGGGTGACCTCGGTGTCGAGGCGCCGGAACCAAGCCTCCCAGAAAGCCTTGCGCCCGCGGTCGTTGAGGAAGGTGCCGGCGGCGCTCCGGAGGAAATCCTCGGGGGCGACTTCGGCGCGATTGAGGAGGCTAACGGCGACGCTGTCGGCGGTGAGGGGCCGGAACTCCTCCATGAGGTCCAGGGCGAGAGCGGGGCGTCCGTATCGAGGCTGGTGCATGAAGCCAAGAAAGGGGTCCAGGCCCACGGCGTGGCAGACGCCGGTGAGCTCCTTGGCGAGCATGGAATACCCCAGAGAGAGCAGCGCATTGACGGGGTCGCGCGGGGGACGGCGATTGCGCCCGCGCCAGTCGAAGCTCCAAGGCTCGCGTTGCTTGAGCATGGAATCGAAGTGTTCGAAATAGAGGGCGGCGGCGGTGCCTTCGATGCCCAGCAGGTCTTGCAGGTCCGCGGCCTGTTCCGCAGCGTCGCGAAAAGCCGCCAGGAGGCTGAGCACCCGGTCGGGCGCGGCGCCGTTGCGCATGAGCATGACGCGCTGATTGTGGATTTTGGCGCGGATCACCTCGCGGGCCAGGCGCAGGCGAATGCCGGGAAGTTCAAACAGGCGGTATTGTCCGCGTCGTGCATCCACGCCGCTGGCTGGCAGGCCGCGGAGCATCCCGAGGAAGCGGCCTGCGGGGGAGAAGTAAGCGACATCAATGCCCAGCTCGAGGCACGTTTCCACAGCTTGGGCGGTGATCTGGACGGCGCCGTAGCAGTAAATGGCCCGGAGCTGGTGTCCGGGCAGCTTGCGGAGCTCTTCGCCTTTGACGGATACGACCACCTGCTCGCCGCGCTGGCCAACCTGGGCGCCCGGCGTCTGGATGATGAGCACCTCCCCCTCGTCGCGGTCGGGGCGAGGCGGCTGGAGGGTGGGCGGGCCCTTGGAAGACTCCGCGGCAAAGTCCAGGGCCTCCAAAATTCGTTGCCGGCAGGGGTCATCGCCCGGGGTGGCGAAGGTAAAATGGAGCTGCGGGTCCGGGGTCGCCGCCCTGGTGGCGCGCGCCCACCAGAGCGATTCGTTGGGCAGGCAAATCGGATAGGCCGAACAGTAGAGACAGCGGGGGTCATTTCTCAGCGGCGGCGGGCACTTTCCGCCGGCCGCCACCGCGCGGGCTTCGGAGATTTTAGCCCGGACCCGTTCCAGCAAACTTTCTTCAATCTCGACTTGAACGCGGCGTTTTTCCGCCGCGTAGTAGATGGCAGCCCGGGTGGGGCAAATGCCGTGTTCGCGCAGCAGCAAGGCTTGGGCGGCCACCTGGATGGCGTCCGGCTCTTTGGCAACCCGCTGCCCCTCGGCGTCGCGGCGAGCCGCGCCTTTTTTGTAATCAACAATTTCCGGGCCGTCCGGACCGTTTTCCACGAGGTCCACCACGCCGACCAAGCCGAGCGCCTCGCTTTCGAGCCGCAGGCTGCGGAGGCTGGCGCCCGGCGGCAGGCATTCGGCCAGAGCCCTGGTCTTCTCATGGTCAAGAGGGGATGGCGCGTCAACATTCCTGTGGACCAGCGAGCCGGCCACGGTGTCCGCATTCTCCTGAAAGATGTTCTCCACCCACTGAAAGTAGAAGAGCCGGGGGCAATAGATGAAGTTGTGGAGGTTGCGCACGCCCATTTTCGGCTGGGCCTCCAGCGAACCGTCGGTGCGCAACGCGGCGTCGGCCATGACTCAGTCCGGCAGGCGGTCCAGTTTGTTTTTCCACCGGGCGAGCCGTGCGTCGTTGATGTCCTGGACGCGCCGCCACTGCGCCGCCTTCACGCAGCCCCAGAATGATTTGCTGTGCACCAGCCGGGGTGAGTCCTCCTGGCCGGGGACTTCGGCCCAAGTCCACTGCCGTTCCAGCCAGGCGTGCTCGCGGTTCGCTTGAGCGAGGCGCCGGGCCACCTGTTCCAGCCCGGCGTAGTCGGCGAAGAAGTTGGGCTGGCGGGTGTCGTCCGGCCTGGCATCCGGGGGCCGATGCACAACCAACACTTTGCCGGCGGCCCCGAATTTCCTTTTTTCACGAGTCAGCAACCGGGCCTCGCCGGCGGCCTGCCTGGAGGCCGGCTTTGGCTTCCCCTTCCTGCCGGTTTCGGTTGCATCGGGCTGCGTCCGAAGGCGCGGGTGGATGCTCCAGAGTTGAGGGTCCGCGATGGCCCGCAGGCCGAGGTTGATGGCGGCGTTGAGGTCGGCTTGAGTGAGGGCGGGCTGGAGGTCGGTGCCGCCGGTTGTGTCGCAGATGGGGACGAAAACCGGGCCGCCGGCGGAGGGCACGAGCAGCGTTCGCCGGGGGCACCGGCCGGAGCGCTTTTGTTCCTTCCAATCGCGCTCGAGTTCGGCTTGCGCTTTGGCAAGGTCCCGGTCCAAGTCCAGCAGGCGCCGCGCTTCATCGGTCGGTTGGCCGTCGTCGCCCTTCCTTCCGGCCAGCCAGGCCCATTGCTCCCGCCGGGTGAAGCCGGCCGTGACCTCGACCGCTCGGAAACCCGGGACGCCGCTTCGGGAACAGAAGCGGGAGGAGTAGGCGGCGGGGGTTTCCAGCACGGGGAGACCGAACACTTCGCAAAGTTGCTTGAGCTTGTCCCGCACGGCGCGGTGACACCATTTCATCAGGCGGGAGTTTTCGCGCGGGGCGCGGCCCTGGCTGGCGCGGTAGCGGGACAGGTCCTCGATCACGATGAAGTCCACCGGACCGATCCATTGGCGCTGGGGATTGAGGAGTTTCTCGTAAACGCCGTGCTGGTCGCGCTCGGCGCGCAACTCGCTCTTGTTGGGGGGAGGGGGCGCCAGGCGGAGACCGAGGGCCTCGGCGAGAATGAGGTGCGCGGTCTGGTTGACGCGCTGTTCCTTGAGGTTGTCGAGCTTTTCCAGGAGGTCGGGGCAGGGATCGGGCACGGATTCGTCACGGCGAATGGGGGGTTCACCGCCGATGTTGCGGCGCAGCGCCTGATTAAGGGATTGGCAGCGCTTTCGCAATTCCTCGAGCTGCTCGATGCGCTCGAAGGAGAGGCCGCGCTGACCCCGCAACCACACCGGGCGTTCGGGAGTGTCAAGCTTGGGGCCGTTTTGCGTCAGATGGTGCAAGGGATTTTCATCCGTGGCCCGGGAATGCTTCTCCCAACGCCAGGAGCGCCCGCGCAAGGGCAGGATGCGGTTGGCGATGCGGACGAGCAGCCGGGGCGCGGCATCAAGACGCTGGCGCAATTGGGACTCCAATTGTTCGCGGCCCCGTGGGTCTCGATTCGCGACCAGCGCCTTCAGCTCGGGTGATACCAGCCGCCGGTCGTCGCACTCATCAATTTCCGCGACGGCGGTGTTCTGCTGCCGGGGGTCGCCCCGCAGGAACCAGCACCACCGATGCAGCCGGGAGATGCGGGACTGATAACGGCGCAACGCGATCAGCAGTTTGTCGTTCTGCTCGGGGAAGCTCAGAGCCGTGCGCCAATTCTCGGGAAGCAGAGTCCACCGCTCCTCGCCCTCGCCGTCGGTTTCGACCGCCTCCAGCAGGCGCATCAGTTCCGCGGTTTCGTCCGCTTCCCAGGGCCGGGCCGGGCGGCCGCGTTCGCCCCAAAGCTCCTCCCGGAAGGCGAACGGCCGGCCTGAATCCTCCGGGTTGTTCTGGTCCTGACTGCTTTTTTCGCGCCAAACGATTGCATCCTCCCCGGGCAGGCGGAACAGGCCGGCCCGTTCGACGGCGGCCCGCCAGCGCGTGCCGGCAGTCTGGCCAATGAAGCGCGAGGAACGCGGATCAAGACTTCCCTCGCAAGCGGCCCGCAGCCGGGCAAAGGCGCCCGCATCGCGCTGGCCAAGGTCCGCCGCAAGGCAGCGGAAGCTCGAAAGGGCCTCGTGCCAGGATCGAAACTCTCCCGCTTCAGGACCCTCGTGCGGCCACGAGAGCCACATGGGAAAAAACGTCTTCGACTCTTTTCTGCCCCTGAACTGGTAGTTCCAAAACCCTTGTGCTTTCTTGCTCTTGGTTTTTGCGTCTGGCGGGATTCTGAAGAACTCGGGGCCGGATTGCCCCCTGAAGCCGTATATGGCGCGCTGAAGCTCGACACATTCGAGATCAATTGGGAAGTTTAGCAGCAGCGCGTCCGGAGGGGTGTCTGGCTCTGGCCGCGCCTGGTGCCAATGGGGCATGAGCGAGACTGCGCAGGAAGACAAATCCTGACGCTCTTTCGGCTCGCTGATTCCAAGCGCTTGGAGAAGTGGTGACACCCACCGCGAGGACTCAAGCTCGTCGTCGAAACCCTCCCGGAGCGCATCGCGGCGTAGACGCGGTGCAGTATATGAAATGCGAACGCGGACAGGCTTCCAAAGTCCGTTATGCTTCAGGGCTATTTGCGTGGTGAAGGCCAGCGCTTTTCGTTCGTGCCTGAACTCGCCACGCGACGAGAATTTTGCACCCTCAGAAAAGTAAAACTGGCGGGGAGAGTGCTGGGCGTCAGCGGGGGTGAAGCTGATCGGGTTCTTCAGTCGTTCGGCTTCAGCCTTCAGCTCCAAGTAGTGCTGGAAGTCCGAAAGTGGGTCGTCCGAGTGGTTGCGTGCGCGACGCTCGATCAGTTCATCCGAAGTGGGAGTTTGCCAGACACACCAGTTGCCAGGTTTGAGCAGTTCCGCAAACAGCCTCGCGTCGCCGGCGTCATCGCGGTGTTCGGTTTGATGCCTGCGCCGGATTTGGTCCAGCTCCTCGTGCTTTTCTTTGGAATAGGGCTCCCCCGGCTGAACTTTTTCGTTCCAAGCCCGGCGCAGTTCAGCGTAGCCGCGCAACGTCCGCTCGTGGAGACCATATCCGGCGCCCCCGCCAACGTCTTCGTCAAACAGGTCGTTTTCAACGATGCGTCTCACGATCGCAATTCGTTCGTCACCACTGAAGCCAGGCAGGTCGTCCGCGTCATCGTTATCGGCCTTGCGGCAGACTCCGCCCTTGCCTTCCATGAGCCTAAGGCGTTCCCGTGTTTCGGCCAGTTGCTTTTGGCGCTCTTGGTTTTTCAAGCGCGCTTGGTGCGGTGCCTTGATGGCTTCCTCAAACGCCGCCATGTCAAAATTCTTCCACGCAAACTGTCCGGGCTGGACACCCCAGCCCGAAATCGCGGTGAAGGCAGGGAATACGAAACCGCGCTGGCCGCGCGCAGCGCGAATCGCATCGCCATGGGGCGTATCCCCCTCCGCTGAACCGCTGGTGCCGGTTCGCAGAAACTTCTTCAGGCTGCCTAGGGTCCAAGGCTTTACAGTCCGTCGAAGCATGCTGAGGTACTGTTTTCGCAGGCATGCCTTGAGCGCAGGCATGGTCAGTGGGTTGCTTGGAGCGAATTTGAACAGCAGGAAAAGACGGATCGGGAGCATGTCTTTGTTGCCGCCCGTCCAAGGGGGACTACTGAAGGATGCGCCTCGCGCCCGGATTTCAGCTCTGAGCGAATGCAAGGCTGCGTCAACGGCGTGCTCCTTAAGCCGGCAGTATTTCCGCAGTAGGCTGAAGAACAAGGCATCTCCTAATTGACCGGCAAGTAACTCGGCCGAACGCTCAAGCTCCTCTTTGGCTTTCTCGCAGTCCAAATCGGGACGGCCTTTTGCGAGGCTGGTGAGACCAGACGCGTCCAAAGGGAAATCGGCTGCCAACTTCGCCGCCTCGTTTGCGGGGCATCTAAACAAGGCGGTCAGGAACTTCGCGCACGTCCATTCTTTGCGTATCCTCTTTTCAGACTTTGATTCCCCCTCCCAGTCTTTCCAGCAAAGCATCGGCCAATCCCCGGTGCCAGCGTGTTGGATAGTGCTCTTCCCCTTCTTGTCTGGAAAGAGCTCCTCGACCAACTGGCGGCGTGCCTCCTCGGAGACCTCAAAACCACTGAGGATCCGTTCGGTGCAAGCTTTGAAGGAGGCCTCACTTTCGGGCATGCCGAGTGTTCGTGCAAGTGACCTGCGCAAGCCCCGCCTTGTCTCACCGTGCCTAGTGAAATCGTCCCACTTTTTTTGAACCTCCTCCGAATATTCGCCCGCCCAGCCAGGCACACCGGCGGCCATCGCCGCCAGAGCGAGGGTATAGTAGTTTACCGCATCCTGAAAAAGCTGGTGGTGTTGCCAGAGAGCCGTTTGCCAGTCGGGCAGGAGCTTCCATTGTTGCTGTGTCGTTTTGGCGTCCCTGTTCTCCCGCTTCGCGGGAGCCGAGCGGATGCGTTGCGCAGCGTACTCCGGGTTTGGCGTCTCCACACAAGTAACACGGCCCTGGTAAATGCGGTTCATGGGAGAAGGAATTAAATCACTGGCCGGGTCGGATGCCAGCAGAATTTTAGGGGTCGAGGCCCAACGGTCCGAGGACGGGGGGCGAGGGAACAGAAAAGAGGGGATGCCTCTTCGCCCGCGAGGCCTTGTCCCCCTCAGCATAGGAGACGGTATTCACCGACATCCGCCGCGGCGCTTGGGCTTGTCATGGGTGGAGACCTCTCGTCTCCGCACCTGCCCACGCCCTCGCAACCCAGAACTTTCTGGGACGAGACGTCCCAGCCCCTCCCCCCAGCGCGGAATGACCGCGCAAATTGAAAGCGGCGCAGCCCGGCCCCGCCCCGTTCTGCGTCCTTCTGCGTGCTCTGCGGGCCTGTGCTCCCCACTGCGAAGCCTGAAGGCTGAGGTGCGGCGCGCAGAGCCGAGGAGAACGCCCTACGCGTGACCGAGTAAAGAAGGGACCACGGATTCCGCGGATTCCGCGGATGGAACAGAAGAACCCATTTATCCGTGAAATCCGTGAAATCCGCGGTGGTTCACCCCTGTCCCCGCTCACGCGCGCCACACCACGCCGGGCGGCGGGGTGTAAGCAAAACAGCCGGGGTTGACCTGCCGTCGGAGGGGATTGGCCCGCCCGGAAGGTTGGAGCAGACATTCGCGCAAGTGGGCGGCAAAGGGACCCAACACCGGATGCGGCTGCCCCCGGGCATCCCGCGCGGACTCGAGATGACGCCAGAAGCGGACGATGGCCTTCCTGACCGCGTCCACGGCCTGCCGGGCGAGGTCCCGCGCGCGCCCAATGTTGCCGTGCTGGTAACCCTCCAACGCCTCCAGTTCGCGCCCGGCCTCGGCCTTCAGAACCTCTTCCGCGTCCGGGTCCTCGAGCAACGCCAGCAATTGCCGGCGCCGCTGCAGCAGCGCGCGGGTGGCTTCCGCTTCGTCCAGTCCGGCGCTGCGCTGGAGCAGGCGCGGCGCGCGCGGGGCGCCGCTCCGTTGCAACGCCGCGGCGCGTTGGACCAGCTCCATCGCGTGCAGGGGAGCGCCCGAACCATCCAACAGCAGGCACGCCACATACAGGAGGCCCTGCTCTTCGCGCAAGACGGCGCGGCGCCCGTCAAACACCAGTTCCCAGCACCCCAGCCCCCGCCGCAACGCGTACCGCGGCTCGTGGTTCCCGATCAAGTCAAGGGATTTCATGGTCAAGTTAAACCTCCACCCCCGGCCCGGAGTCCCCCATCCTTTCCCCGCCCGCCGCGGCGCGGCCGAGCTCGAGGTCCCGGTAAATTTGCTCGAACGTCCTTTCGATTTGGTCCGGGCGGAAATAGGCGCTGTGCCCGCCCGCGAACCAGCGCGTGAAAATGAGGGGCGCGCCCGGCGCGCCGGACGCCGGCGGGGGTCCCTCGGGAGTCGTGGCCGGGGGGTTCAGGCCGGTCCAGCCGGTGCGCCCCAGGCACCCGTACGGCCAGAGCAGCCCGGCCCAGACCCAGGCGCGGAGACGGCGCAGCGGACCGCCCGGCGCCCGCGCATCTCCGGCCAGCACGCGGTCCTCGGCCGAACAATAGGCGATGGCGGCGCCGAGCCGGCCGCGTTGGCACCAGTTCCACACGCCGTTGGCGCGCACGTCGGCCGGGCAGGCGGCGCCGGTGAGAATCAGGCCGCCGACCCGATGGCCGCGCGCAATCAGCCGTTGGGTCACCCGGAGCGCGATGACCGCGCCGTTGCTGTGGGCGACCAACCAGGTCGGCGGCAAAGCGAACCGCCCGTTTTCGACAAACAAAAGGATTTCGGCCTCGAGCGCCCGGGCCAGGCGCGGGTTCTTGACCACGCAATTCCAGCGCGGAAACGGTCCCGCCGCGTATTCCTTCTTGAGAACCTTCACCCCGGGGTCCCGCCGCGCCATCCACGCGTCCAGGCGGTCCGGCCAGCTCGGGTCGGTCTGCCGCGTGAGGATTCCGTGCAGGGCGACAAGCAAGGTGTGCATCAATTGAAACAAGGGTAGATTTGCCTGAGGAGGGGCGGCGGGGCGGCAACGGCTTGCTTTGCGCCCCGTCTCACCGCCCGGTTATTTCCCGGGCCGGCTGGCCGGGCGGTCGGGCGGCGCGTCCAGCGTGGCGGATCGCAGCTCTTTGAGCGCGTATTCGGCGGCGAGTTTTTTCATGATGGCGAGGCGGAACGCCAGCTCGACGGGCGAGGGATGCTCGATCTGACAATTGGCCTCGTGAATGCGGACCAGTTGGGCCCGCTCCTGGAGTTGTTCCTTGGTCAGCATGGTCTGTCTCGAGGGAAAGGGTTGGATCAGGGCTCAGGGCTGGCGCGTGTCAATGGCCGCCCGCACTGCCGCCTCCGTCACGGTGGAAAGCGCCTGCGCCGCGTCGTTTTGATAACCGCGCAGTTCGATGCGCCGGACGCCGTTGCTTTGCGCTTCGACCGCCAGCGAGGTAATCGAGGTGCGCGCCCCCAGCGCCACCCGGGAGAACCGCTCGCCCTGTTCGTTCCGGTAGCTCACGACGGTGCAACCGGCGGCCAGCAACGATGTCAGGCCCAGGAGGGCCATGCGCGGCGCAAGAAACGGCGCCGGCCCCACGCCCAGGGAGCGGTCCAACCGCTGGTTGACAGTGATTTGCCGGTGATTTGGCGTTGAATTGATTGCTTTCATTGACTTTGACTTGAGTTGTTTTTCCATTCCGGGCCGCCGCGCCATGCGGCAGCCCTCCATCCTTGGCCCGACGGTCACACCTCCCACCCAAATTGTGTCACAAGTCCTTTTGCATCATGGCCTTCTCACCTAGTGACCGCGGTCAAACCGCGGTCAGCCTTTCGGGGCTGGACACGTCCCCTCTCCACACCTCCCATGCCCGAAACCAGCAAACCCTCTCGGGGCGGCGACGTCTCGTCGCCCCAGCCCCCCTCGCAACCCAAAGCTTTCTGGGACGAGACGTCCCAGCCCCGCCAATTACTTCGGGGTCGGCGACGTCCCGTCGCCGTGGCCCCCCGGTGCGGAACGACCCCGCAAATTGAAAGCGCCGCCCCCGCGGCGCACTCCGAACGCGTGGAGGGGTAGGGCCCGTCGTCCCGGCGAATCTGATGGCTTTTTAGGCGGGGTTAGCTATGCTAAGCTTCGTAAATGAAATGGCGTGTCGTTCTTCTGGCAGGCGCGGTCTTGGCTGGCGCCGCGATATTCAGTTTCCTTTCTTCCTCTTCCAACCCCAGTGGAGAACCCAACCGCACGCCCGCGCTGGCGGCGGCGGCTGACGGGCAGCCACAGCCTGCACCGGCGCTGACCCCGCCCGCTGAGGCCTCCGCTCGGGGCGCGGAGCCGCAGCCCGCGCGCTCGCGCGAATTTGACCCCGCCATCAACCCTTACGCGCCCGCCTTGCGCGAGCCGGGGAAATCCAAGCGCCCGTGGGATGTGACATTTCTCCAGGCGTATCAGAACGCGTCGAGCAACCAGCCGATTCGCTTTGAACTGACCGGCGGCGTCATGGCCGCCGGCGTGATCAAAATCACCCAATATCGCGACGGCGAACTGACCTACCTCTCCGGCGAGCTGACCGAGCCCGAGCCCGGCAAATTCTTCTTCCTCACCCCGCCGGAGGGCAGCCGCTCGGGCCCGGCGGTGGGGATTATCGAGTTTCCTGCCAGCAAGCGGGCTTATCGCATTGAGCCGACGGGCGAGAATGGAGCGCCGGAGTTATGGGAGCGGCGTTTGGAGGAAGTCGTGTGCCTGGCGATGCCGTTGGTGGAGGAAGGGGCGTTGGAGGAGGAAACGGCCAACATTCCGCCGTTGAATCCCTCCGACGTGCCTGAATACGTGCCGGGCTACAACGACGGGATCGTTTCGCTGCAGAGCTATCCGGGGTCGCGGGCGGTCATCCTGCTGGACTTTTTTGGCGGCTACACCCCGACCTGGGGCGGCGTCACCTATCCAAAGCCCAACGTCAGCAACGCCCAAATCCGCGACCTGTGGAAACGGGTGGCCGAGGATTACCTGCCGTTCAACATCAACGTGACGA
>Ga0116188_1003594_pt1 | contig 11296 bp, 9 predicted proteins | sample AD_JPNTR2_MetaG_FD_89807 | JGI IMG/M metagenome (GOLD analysis project Ga0116188, IMG submission 89807) | Active sludge microbial communities of municipal wastewater-treating anaerobic digesters from Japan - AD_JPNTR2_MetaG | ecosystem: Engineered > Bioreactor > Anaerobic > Digestate | place...
TATTTGGAGCAATCGGGTTATGTTTCGATGGACTGCAATCGGTTACATTGTTCACCTTTAATGTGTAATTTTGCAAATAAACCCGTGGCGACGTCCTTAAAAGCACATTGCTTGGACTAACCAACTGAGCAGAATAAATAGTCAATTGATTGCCAGGATTATTCATTGTATAAACTTGATAATTGCCGGTTAATGTCGCACTGTCAGCAGATACTGGTTCAGAGAATGTTATCAAAATATCTGTCATTGTATATGGTTGTTGCGCCGGCAGGTTCGTCGCAAGCAACAATCCAAGCGCAGCTGTAATCGTTGGCGGTGTGGTGTCCTGAATAACTGTAACATTTGCTAAACTGCTGCTTACTTCACCATATTGATTTGTAATAACAAGATAGTAGTTGCCAGAATCATAATAAGAAATGTTCGTTATAACAAGCGTCAAATTTGTGGCTGTCGGGTTTACAGATGGATTAATCGCGCTTGTTTGATGATACCACTGATACGAAGTTCCACCAGATGCAACAACTGTGAGCGTCAATGTCTGACATTCATTTATTGTAATTGTTGCTGGCGGTTGAGAAATAATTATGGGTGGACCAGGAATAACGTTAGCCTCTTGAAGACTGAATGCCGAAAAACCATACCCATACGTACCACTAGATGAACCGCCCGGAACCAGTCCCCTATATGTCTGAACTGTTATTGAAAATGAACCATCAGGACCGGGGTCAATATCGCTGAACACAATCATCGCACCAGCTGCGCGATTTTCCCCAGAATTAAACGCAGCTTGATTCACTGCTAAATTAGTAGTCCCAACTTCATTAGCAGTCAAAACCCCATAATTGGGAGACGTTGACGCTTCTGCCCACGTTGGCTTATGTGAATGAATAAAAGAATTAGCACTGTCTATTGTAGCCACAGTCCATCGGTCTGCATAACTAGCACCACGAGCAGCCGTGCCTTTGAATGTGTACCTTTTAGATGTGTCAAGCCCATTAAATGTATAAGTTATGGAGGATGTATCTCTTAATTGTATCGCATCTCGATTACCAGTTCCAAAATCAACGTATGCGCGGAACCAATCTCCTGCTGGCGTCCCTGGATTTGGAGCGCTGATGGGATTATCTGCATTTGAAGCCCCATTAGTTGTTATAACGATTAACGCAGTTGTCTCCATACCTTTCGGCAATACCGTATAATCAACAGTATTTGTAAGTTTGCCACTCAGTCCTGCTCCATCGCCTAACGGATTATAAAAATTTGCATAAGGCGAGGATGCACTGCCCTGGCGATGGTCGTTTATCGCCACCCAATTCTCAGTTGTGCCTGACGGGGGAACGCTAATGTCTATTTCTTCAAGACTGAACGCCGAAAAAGCATAAGCATAAGAACCACTGGATGAACCACCCGGAACGGTTCCTTTATATGTTTGAACTGTAATTGAAAATGAACCGTCAGAACCGGGATTAATATTGGTTAAAACAATCATTGCGCCATTAGTGTTTACCCCCGAGCACCACGCAGCCTGATTTGCGGCTAACGTGGTAACATCAGATGAAGTCAAAACACCATAATTAGGAGATGTTGATGCCTCTGCCCAACTCGGTTTATGAGCGTGGTTAAACGAATCAGCGCTATCGATGGTAATCTGAGTCCAACGATTTGCGTATGAGGAATCGCCTCCGCGCGTAGTTGTGCCTTTGAATATGTATCTCTTAGATGAATCAAGCCCATTGAATGTATATGTTATCGTTGAAGTCCCTCTTAATTGAATTGTATCCCTGTTAGTGTTTCCAACGAAATCAACATAAGCGCGGAACCAATCACCCGCAGGTGTTCCAGGACTTGGTGCTTTTATAGGATTGTCTGAATTTGAAGCACCATTTGTTGTTATGATAATAGATGCGGGTGTTTGTGCGCCTTTTGCCAATACTGTATAATCAACAGTATTGGTCAGCGGACCACTTAACCCGGCGTCATCAAGCGCTGGATTATAAAAGTTTGCATAAGGAGAGGATGTGGTTCCCCTGTGGTGATCATTTATGACTACCCAATTAGTGACTTGTCCGAATCCCGAAGTAGCTACTGTTAAACTAAAAGCCAGCAACGAGACATATAGCACACGGAACACATTATTGTTTTTCATAATTTATCCACCTGTATTTGTTTGGATTAATATTTTAATATTAAAGTTTATTATTAAAAATACAAGAAAAAATTCATTCAAAAAACATATTGGTCAGTTAAAGGAATAAATAAATTTTGAAAAGCGATTTAAATATAGGTTATTTAGTATAAGGTATAGCGCGAGTATAATCTAAATATTATGCATAGAAAACCTGTTTAAATGGTAGTGCGATGGATTAAAAATTAAGAGATTTATTTACGCATCGCCAATTACAAATCGGATATGTTTTGAGTTTTCAATACGGTTGCAAAAAAAGTTGTTCGCCTTTATTTGATTTATTTTTTCAACCGCCGACGCAAGATTGGGGACAAGAAGATCGTGCCTGCAATTTGCAATCCAGGGAGAATTTATCAGAATAGAGAGACAGCAAAGCATTCGTGCTACTTGAGCATCCTGCCATTTATCACTGATGATAATTGATTCACTGAGCTTAATTTGCCATTTATAAACTGCTTCTATAAACAAGCCTAATTTTGGCTTTCTACAATTGCAGCCATCATTTTCATCGTGCGGGCAAACAAATATATCATCTAATAAAAATTCTTCTTTCAATCGTTTATGAATTAAATCAAGGTCTCTCCAGAACATGTACCCACGAGAAATTCCCGGCTGATTTGTTATTACAATTAGTGTAAAACCGCTGGATTTTAACGAATGTATGAGAGGGATAGCGTCGGTCTGGATTCGTAGTTCTGCCGGGCGAGTTGGTGGGATTGGATAGTTGTTCTCGATTCTGTAATGATTCAGAATCCCATCGCGTTCTATAAATATTGCCCTTCTCATAAAATCTAATTTTTAATATAGCAAGAAGTGTCCCTTCTTGCTGGCATTGACATAAAAAGATTGAAATATTTATAACTACTTCTGGATAAAGGTATTATGCATTCGCAAATTTGAGAATATTTGTTGCATAAAATTTATGGTTTTTGAAGAAGTTCTTGTTAAATAAAGTCAATTATGGTAAAGGTTTAGAAGTATGAAGAAATTTATTAATAAAAGTTGTATTGCGGTGATAATCGGAATCTCGGTGTTAGCCACCATTTCAGTTTTTGGCGCCGATGATGGATGGATTGACCTTTTCGACGGCAAGACATTAAAAGGCTGGGTTCAGCGCGGCGGTAAGGCTAAATATACGGTTGAAGATGGCGCAATAGTGGGTAGAACAGTTACAAACACACCTAATAGTTTCCTTTGCACAGAACAGGAGTATGGCGATTTTATTCTTGAACTTGAATTTAAGGTTGATCCGCAACTCAACTCGGGCATACAAATACGAAGTCAATGTTTTGATAAACCGACAGAGATTGAATGGCAGGGGAAGAAGATAAAAATCCCGGCAGGCAGGGTGCACGGCTATCAAGTGGAAATTGACCCCGGCAAAAGGGCATGGTCAGGCGGGATATATGATGAAGGACGCAGAGGTTGGCTATGCACGCTTGAAAAAAACGCCGAGGCAAGAAATGCGTTTAAACAAAATGATTGGAACAAAGTTCGCGTCGAAGCCAGAGGGGATTCAATAAAAACCTGGATTAACGGTGTTCCTGCTGCGGATTTAAAGGATTCAATGACGTTGAAAGGCTTTATTGCATTGCAGGTTCATGGGACTAAACAAGAAGGCTTGAAGGTTTGCTGGCGTAATATAAGATTAAAGAAACTTGATTGAGCAATTGGTGGTAATACGGCTTAATAAGTCGGTTTTTTTTCTTTAGTCCACTCGATAAATTTTTTCAATGCCATTGCGCGATGGCTTATTTTGTTCTTTAAATCCGTTCCTAACTCAGCAAATGTCTTGTCATAGCCGTTGGGAACAAATAAAGGGTCATAACCAAAACCATTTGTACCGCGCGGGGTGTGGATAATTTTCCCTTCGCAAACGCCTTCGAAAAGATTTATGCGGTTTAAGACTGAATCAATTTTTATTATCTCCATTGCTGCTATGACGCATTTAAATCGCGCCGTTCGTTTTTCATCGGGAACCCCATTTAACAATGAAAGCAATTTTTTATTATTTTCTTCGTCTGTGCTGTTTTTTGCGCCGCTGACGCTGGCAAATCTTGCCGAATTTACACCCGGCGCGCCATTCAAATAGTCGACCTCTAAACCCGAATCGTCTGCCAATATATATATTGGATACGACAAATTGACCTTATGACTTCTTGTCAGATGGATTATGTAAAAGGCAAATTGAGTGGCTTTTTTACCCGCATTATCGTAAAATGTCTTTCCATTCTCAACCACATAAGGCGCGTCAGGAAAATCCGTTAAGGACAATATCCGGAACGAATCATAGCAGCTTAAAATATCGCTGAATTCTTTAACTTTGTTTTTGTTTGCAGTTGCAACTATTAGAGTTTGCATCGATAGTCTCCTCAATTAATACCTTGTTAATAAATTTTCTGAACAATGGGATTTCTTCTTCGACAAGGATTGTATGTTCTTTATTGAACGCTCGGAATTCGATATTCAATCCTTTTGACTTAAACTTATTTATTTGCTCCTCGACTTTTTCGACAGTTATATAAGGGTCCTGGAACCCGTGAGTAATCAAGAACCTTTGCTGTTTTGAAACCGCTGTAATGCTGTCGTAAATGCCATCTTTTTCCAACGCCCATCCACTAATGCCGATTAAACCGGCAAGCCGTCGCGGGTATCTAACGCCAACCTCCCAAGTCATAAGACATCCCTGTGAAAAGCCTAACAATACCATCTGTTCTGGTGGATAATTGTTATTGTGTAAATGTTCAAACAATTCAAAAAGAAGCGCGCGACTTCTTGCGACTGTTTTTGGGTCTGCCTCAAGGGTTTGAGTGTCAATGTTAAACCATGAATATCCCGGATAATAAACGTCAGGCGCATTGACAAGTATGTAGTTTAGATATGGTAGATTTAATGCCTCTGGCAACCACCGATATCCTTCTACGCTATCTCCTAACCCGTGTAGCACAACGAGTGTTCGCCTTGATTTGCTATCCTGCGCTGGATAAATTTCCGTTTTTAACATCTGTTTATTCATTTTAACAATTAACTAATTATACAGGAATTATTGATTTTAGACAAAATTTTTTAAAATTTTATCAGCCAGAAAGAATCTGGCGTTAACAACAATGTTGTATTGGTTGGTATACTTGCGTCTGATGTTAAATGTGGTGGAAGCATCGTTGCTTCCAAGTTGAAATTAACCATCTGCATGCATGCTGGCGCCATTTTAGTCCCAGAAAAAGCTAACTATCATTTTTTATACACCTTCATCGAAGCGACATCGAACCACACCTCGCCAGTCTGTGCCCGCAGTTCGCAAATAAGTTCAACATCTTGCGGAGAATCAATGCTAAATTTATATTCCAGCTTCTGCCAGGGCGAGTTGTTAATCAACTTGTTTTCCCGTTTTAATTGATTGACGGAAGTTCTCAACCCGGCGCCTTCTCCTTGTTCATCTGAAATTGGTTTAACATTTTCGCATCTTGCCAGCGCTTCAAACACATAATTTCCCTTCCAGAGATTGACTGTTGTTTTCCACATTGCAGTAGTGGAAGAGTTAGCCTTTATGTACAATGCGGTTCTTCCGTCTTTATCTTTCACTATATCAAATTGAGCGCCGCTTTCGCCGCCAGCCTTTTTCCAATTTTCGGGTTTAATTATTATATTCTCGGCTGTTTTTAACTTCATTGAAGCAAATTGTCTATCTATCGATTGTGCCCGGTTTATGATTCTTTGTTTTAAATTGTGTGAGCGATTTTCAAATTCTTGGGCAAAATTTTTATCTACTTCGGCAATTTTTGGTTTTAGTTTGCCTACAATAGTATCAATACGGTTTGTTAAATCATCGGGTCGGAAATTATTCAGGAAGATTTCCTCAAACCTTTCAATATATCTTTTTTTTGTTTCAGGTATTCTATAGATTGTTTGGGCAACCAACCCATTTACACCGGGGACGATTGGAACATTTGAGTCGTTCATCATCTGGTCTAAATCGTGTGGTATGAAGGTGAATTTGCCGTTTGAAGGGTCGTGATAAAGTCTGTAATTGTGCCTTGCAAATGTGTACCCATCCCAGTGGCATAACATTACTTCAATTGCCATAAAAGAAATAAAACGTTCAACATCAAGAATTGAATTTAACATTGTGTAACATTTATTAGTGTCCTTTTCTTGAATTGCGCTTGCTAATTGTTTTAAGTCTGACTTATCATTGACGCCTTCGCCTTCCATACGGTGCATCGGGGAATCAACGTCTATTCCACCGGATTCTCCATAAGCGTTGCCTTCCGGGCTTCCAAAAAATTGCGAGAAAAATTCTTTTTCAAAACTTTCTTTTAAAACATAAAACTGAGTTGGTCGGTTGTTGACCTGAACAAAGGCGTGAGCAACACGAGTTGCAGGAACACCAGCGGAGCGGAAAATGTGTCCACAAATATATTCACTCAAAAAAGTAGGATCTTGAGCACTATTATTAAGGTGAATTTTTCTTACACCGTGAAATCGCTGTCCCGGTCTGAAATATGAAAAGTTCAGTGTGAAGCCGGGTTTAGGGTCGTCGAACCCGCGAAAACTTCCAGCCGAACCTTTTAAATGGATTGCCACGTTTGTATAAACACGGTCTCCTTCTGTAACAACGCAGGGTGCGTATTTTCTTGGGTCTTTTCGCAGCGATGCCGCTGAAGATTCGGGAACTTCTATTTTCAATTTTAATAATACGCCATCGCCGGAAAATAGTTGATTCATTTCAGCCACATAATTTTCTTTGTCTGCTACCGCTTTTGTTGTGTAAGCGGAAGAAAAGAGAAAAAAGAATAATAAATAGGCTATTTTTTTAAATAGCAAATTTTCAAATAAAATAGTGTAAAAATTTATTTTCATAAAAAATTTCATTAAAAAATATCCGTAAAAAATTAGACGGGAAATCCGATTAAAATCAGAAAAAAAACGAAGATTTTTCAAGAATTATTTTTACTAAATGTGTAACTCATTGATAATGAACAAGAAAAAAAATTATTTTTTTGTTGCATTTTTATGCTAATAGGTATAAAAGTTATAATAGTTGAGTAAGACAAAATAGATAAAAAAATTTTAAAAAGTTGTTGACAAAGTTTTAAATTTTTATCATATTTTGTTACGCACAATAAAAAAGAGAAAACACTATGAAAACAAAATTGCTAATACTAACAGCCGCCGTAGCAGTAGCGGGAGCTATTGCCGCAAAGGCGCAGACAGTTTATTCTGTCAACGTAGTCGGTTACGTGAATGTGACCCTCTATCCGGGATACAATCTGGTTGCCAACCCGTTAAACACAACGAACAATACGATTGGTTCGTTGTTAGCAAATGTCCCTCGTGGAACGATGTTGTATAAATATAACAATGCAACTGGACTTTATGCTACTTATGCCTTCGAGGAAGATGATGATGGTATTCTTGGTTGGCAACCAAATGGGAATGCAACGTTAAACCCTGGCGAAGGTGCGTTTATAAGAAACACAACCGGTACAAATCTAATTATTACATTTGTAGGTGAAGTCCTGCAAGGAGTTTTGACGAATACATTACCAACTGGATATTCAATTAGGAGTTCAATGGTGCCTCAAACAGGTCAAGTCGATTCGATACTTCAAATGCCATCTAATAGTGGGGATTTGATTTACAAATTTAATCCCACTATGGGGCGCTATGATACCTTCTCTTACGAGGAAGATGATTATGGTATTCTTGGTTGGCAACCTCAATCACCTGTAATTAATGTTGGTGAGGCATTTTTTATAAGGCGACTTAGTGCCGGAGAGTGGATTAGGAATTTTATAGTTCAGTAAAATAATTCTTTGAATAATTAAACTTAAACTAAAAAATGATTAGAAATATGAAAAAACTAATGGTAATAGCGGTGGCGTGTATATGTTCGACATGGGCTAATGCTCAAAGTGAGCTAAAAGCTCAGTTTAACATGAAAACCTACATAGAAGGTGTATTATTAGCACCTGTATACTTACCTGAGCCGAGCAACCCAACTGTTCCACTTTATGGTAATGCCCCGGATGGGTTACCTCCCGGAACAACTATTTATAATGGTGGTAAAGTTACTGGGACAGCTTATACAGCAGAAATGTGGTGGGGTACTGTGGCTGATGAAAATAGCCTACAACCAGTGCCATCAAGTAAATGGTATTTTAGAACTGCTAAATATGCAGGTTATTTAGCGCAAAGCGGTCCAAATGGTGAAAATATAGCGTTAGTGGTTCCAGGTGTGGCACCAGGGACAACTGTTTGGATGCAATTAAGAGTTTGGGATAATAAGGGAGGAACAATAACATCTTGGGATGATGCAGTGGCTTATTGGAATTCTTGTCAGGATCTAAATTATGCAATTGGCAAGTCTGAATTATTCCAGAATACGTTGGGTGGTGGTTTATCTGCTCCATCTGATCTTGATAAATTTCGCAGTTTCAGCCTTTATACCAACGTTCCTGAGCCGGCAACGATTGCGTTGTTAGGGCTTGGCGGTTTGGGTTTACTGTTCCGTCGTCGTAAATAAGGTAGTTTTAACAATAGTTTAATAACAACAAAGAGCCGTCCGTATGGGCGGCTTTTTTTGTAATGTGGTGCCAGCAATGATGCTGACGGTTTTAATGTGGTGTCAGCATCCTTACTGACAGTTTTAGTAACTGGGAGGAAGATGCTCCCACCACATTAGATACAGGGGCAGGAATGCTTCTGCTTCATTATATCCTGCCAGAATGAATCTTTCTCCTACGTTGCAAGGAATTATTGCAAATCAAATCTGATATTGATAATTTTACTGTATGAAATCTGGCAAGACAGCGCGTTTTTCTGTGTCGATATCTGCCGAGTTGCTTGAACAGTTTGATAAAATGATTGTAAACGTTGCTAATCGCAGTCAGGCAATCGCCGACCTCATTCAGGATGCACTTATCGAACACAAAAAGGAAATCGGAAATGAAGAGATGGCAGGAACGATAACTATTGTTTATGACCATCATAAACCGCATATTCAAGAAAACTTAACTGATATCCAGCACGATTATCAACAATATATTATCTGTAATTTACATGTACATTTAGACCATCATAATTGTCTCGAAACGCTTGTAGTTAAAGGGGAGGCTTCAATACTAAAGAAAATTGCTGATATTTTGATTTCTTCAAAAGGCGTTAAGCACGGTAAGTTGACGATAACGACCACCGGCAAAGAGATATCGAACTTTGAATGAACAAATTATTGACTAACCATTTTTAACCCACCAATAGAAAAAAATTTGAAAGTAATCTTTTGACCTTTAAAGAAACTTTTTATAGTCTTTGGTTTATTTTAAGAATATCAAGTAATGGGCGTTGCATCGATAAATAATATAATTGCCGAGGCAGCTGGGACCGATGTAGAAGAGATTCATCGGTTAAATAAGTTGTGGCAGACGGCTGTCGAGAACGGTTCGCAAGATTCATTTTTAGAATTTGTGTGTCGCGAGCGTGGAATCTCACAGGAACAATTTCTTCGGAATTTAGCGAAGATTTTGAATTGTCCTTATGTTGATTTGCCTAAAATCACGGTGCCACCGGAGGCTCGGAACCGAATATCTACAAAAGTTGCCTTTCAATATACAATTATGCCGACGGCAATTGAAAACGGTGCGCTTCAGATTGTTACATCGAATCCGTTTGATTCAGCAATGTTGAGCGCTGTTCAATATGACGCCGCAATGCCTGTAACACTTGCTCTTGCCACAAAAGATGAAATAGAAAAAGCGCTTAAAAAGTATTACGGTGTAGGCGCTGAAACATTGGACGAACTTGCTGAGGAAGAAGAACCGTTTGAATTGTTGATGCCAGAGGACAAGGAAATCACAGAGACAGACCAGGAGGCAAGCGTAATTAAATTCGTGAACCAGATAATCTGGGAGGCATTTAAAGACAGGGCAACAGATATTCATTTTGAACCTTGCGAAGACGAACTGCGGATACGGTATCGTATTGACGGTATTTTGCACCAGGCACCAATGCCACCACAATTAAAACGGTATCAATCGGCAATTATCTCCCGTATAAAAGTTATGTCAGGAATGAATATAGCGGAAAAACGATTGCCGCAAGACGGTAGAATCAATGTAAGGATAAAAGGTGAGGAATTGGATATTCGTGTTTCCACAGTGCCGACTGTTTACGGGGAGAGTGTCTCGCTGCGATTGTTGACCCGAGGTAAAGTATTTCTGGGGCTCGAGAGTTTGGGTTTCTCTGCTGATCAGGAGGCTGCGATTCGCGAAATCATCGTAAAACCACACGGTATAATGCTTGTAACTGGACCAACCGGGTCTGGAAAATCAACGTCATTATACGCCTTTTTAAGCACGATTAATTCCGTTCAAAAACGAATTATAACCATTGAGGAACCGGTTGAGTATGAGTTGAAAGGGATTAATCAAATCCCGGTTCGTTCAGACATTGGGCTTACATTTGCCGTTGGGTTAAGGCACATCCTAAGACAGGACCCGAATGTAATAATGGTGGGAGAGATTCGCGACCTTGAAACGGCTGAAATCGCAATTCGCGCAGCTTTAACTGGACACCTTGTTTTTAGCACCCTGCACACGAATGATGCCCCGAGCGCATTTACACGTCTGGTTGATATGGGGATAGAGCCGTTCCTTGTTGCGTCATCGGTTGAAGCGGTTATGGCTCAACGACTCGTAAGGACGATTTGTCCACATTGTAAAAGCGAACAAAAGGTTGAACGTTCTTACTTATTAAAGATTGGTTTCCCGGGAGAAGATATTAATACTGCTAAGTTTTATAAAGGTGTTGGTTGTGAAGATTGTCGTCAACTTGGGTATCAAGGGCGAACTGGAATTTATGAATTGTTGGTTCTTACGGATCCAATCCGGTCTCTTGTGATGAACCGCGCTCCATCAACAGCGATATCTCAAAAGGCTATTGAATCCGGAATGAGGACGTTGCGTTATGATGGCTGGCATAAGGTAAAAGCAGGGATTACTACTATTGAAGAAGTATTGCGCGTTACTCAAACAGAAGAACACGTTGACCTGATAGAAGATAAACAGATTGAACTTGTGAAAAAGTAAATGGGCAGCTGGCATACTTGTAACA
>Ga0116188_1003597_pt1 | contig 11281 bp, 8 predicted proteins | sample AD_JPNTR2_MetaG_FD_89807 | JGI IMG/M metagenome (GOLD analysis project Ga0116188, IMG submission 89807) | Active sludge microbial communities of municipal wastewater-treating anaerobic digesters from Japan - AD_JPNTR2_MetaG | ecosystem: Engineered > Bioreactor > Anaerobic > Digestate | place...
CTTGAATTGGCCCAATTACCCCTCTTGATTCCAACAAATCAAGAAGTCGAGCAGCTCTGGCATAGCCAATTCTTAATCTTCTTTGCAAAAAAGAAGCTGAAGCTTTTTGGGTCTCAACTACCAATTTATAAGCTTGATTATATAACTCATCTTCATCAACATCTAACAAATCAACTTCTTCACTTAAAATCTCCTCTTCAAAATTTAAAGCTTCGGTTTCAATTTCAGTAGCAAATTTTTTAGCAGTTTCTTTAATGAAAGAAACAACTTTTTCAACTTCTTTTTCACTAACTAGTGCTGATTGAATTCTTTTTGGCTTAGAAAGTTCTGAAGAGATAAATAACATATCTCCTTTGCCCAACAGTTTTTCTGCTCCAGCAGAATCCAAAATTGTTCTAGAATCAACTTGAGAAGCAACTTGAAAAGCTATTCGAGAGGTAATATTTGCTTTAATTAAACCAGTAATAACCTCAACTGAAGGTCTTTGGGTTGAAACAATTAAATGAATTCCAGTAGCTCTTGCCATTTGAGAAAGCCTGATAATAATTGCTTCAAGTTCTTTGCCATAAACGCTCATTAAATCAGCTAATTCATCAATAATAATAACAATCGGTGGAAGTAATTTTTCTTTTTCTTTGATAAATTTCTGATTATAAGAATTAATATCCCTGCTTTGAGCTTCTAATAAAATTTCATACCTTCTTTCCATTTCATTTACTGCCCATCGTAGAGCAGAAATTGCTTTTTTGCCTTCGGTTATAACCGGAGTTAAAAGATAGGGAATTTCGCTGTAAGAAGTAAGCTCAACTCTTTTAGGATCAATTAAAATTAATTTTAAAAGCTGCGGAGGATTGCGATAAAGCAAAGAAACAATTAAGCTATGAATAAAAATTGATTTTCCGCTGCCAGTTGCTCCAGCAACTAACAAGTGGGGTAATTTAGGAATATCTGAAAAAACCGGATTGCCAGCTACATCTCTTCCTAATGGAAAAGTTAAAGGAGAAAGCGATTTTTGAAATTCTCCGTTTTCTATTAATTGTCTTAATCTTACAATTGAAGCTGTTCTATTTGGAACTTCAATACCGACTAATGATTTGCCAGGTATTGGAGCTTCAATTCTTAAAGGGTGGGCTGCTAATGCCAAAGCTAAATCATTTTGCAAAGCTGAAATTCTGGAAAGTTTTACTCCCTGAGCTGGTTTCAAAGTATATTGAGTAACAGTTGGTCCAACAAGCACATCACCCATTTCTACTAAAATTCCAAAGTCAGCTAAAGTTCTTTGAATAATTTGAGAATTAACCTTGATATTTTCAACTGTTGGTTTAGCGCCATCAGTTTCTAATAAATCAAATGGCGGAAATTCCCAGCCGCTATAAGTAATTCTTTTAAAAATTTCTGGTTTTTCTTTTTCTTGCTTAATCGGCTTAGATTCTAAAATTGGTTGTTTTTCAATAGCTTCTAATTTTTGTTTTAAAGATTCGATTCTTAGTTTTTCGGTCTTGGGAGTTTCTTTTTGTGATTTAACAATTTTTTGTTTTTCTTTTTGATTTTCAAACATATCCCAAAAACTAATAACCAATCCTATTGCTAAGGTAGTCAAATATACGAAAAACGTTGGCCAAAATCCTATAAATTTATTAAGAGATATTAAAAAATTAGCAACAGACCCCATTGGATAATCAAAACCCAAATCCATTAAAGCTAAAAGCGAATTAAAAATTAAAAATGCCCCTAAAAATATCTTCAAATAAGAAACATCTTTTTTATCTGATGGCTCATTTTTTAAAATTAAATAAGAAACTAAAAATAAAATAATTGGAAAAAACAATTTGCCAATTCCAAAAAATTTTTCCAAGAAATTATTGATTGTTTCACCCCAAGGCCCAGAAAGTTCAAAAAAACTAAAAATTACAATTAATCCTAAACAAAAAATAATTAAGCTGCCAATTATTCTTTTTACTATCGGCTTTAAATCTAATTTAGGTTTTGGTAAATGGGCATTAAGATTGGGTTTTACTGATAGCCTATTTTTTCTTTTTTTCTTAGCCATTTTACTCATTTTATCAAGAAAAACCCAAAATACAACCACCTAAAATTAAATTTCAGAAAGTTGTAAGTATTTTGAAACTTTGTTATTTTTGAGATAAAATAAAGTAATGGAATTTGAAATCTCACAAAAAACTAAAGAATTATTAGACTCCCTTAATAAGATTTTCAGCAAAGAAACACCAGAGGAAGTTTTGAATCCTATAGTAGTAAGTCGTTTGACTAATGGTTTGGAATTTTTTTATGAAAAAGTAAGAAATACGCTAGATTATCGAGAAGAAAACTTGTGGTTTAAAAATGCCGTTTTAAGATTTTTAAAAAGGAAACTTTTAGATTTATTCGCTGGCGAAGAAATCGGCTTAGAATTAATTCAAGAATTAATCAGGGGCAGGTATTTAGAAAACAGAGTTTATTCCAAAAACAAAGCAAAAACCATTGATAACGCTTTACAAAAATACGTTAAAGCTTTAGAAATTCTAGAAGAAAAATCTAGTTTAGATAATAAAGAAATTCAAGAAATAGAAAATTGGTTTTTAGGAATTGCTTCTTTAGAAATTACTGAAATTTTTATTAATAATGACTTGGATCGCAGTTTAATAAATTATTTTTATGAAACATTAAAAGATAAAATAGAAATTCCAGAAAATTTAGACCTTAATGTCTTCTATCAACAACTTTATTTATCGATTTACCGCAATTTTTTGCAAGCTGATGCTGAGATGGAGAATTTTGAACTTTTTAAATTAAATTATTCCGAGTGGTTTTCTAATTCAATAATTGATTTTGAAAATTTTGCTTTAAATCTTCCTAAAATTAAAAATCAATTCAAACTGATTATTGACAACCCATTAAAAAAGAATTTGGACAATCTAATAAGAAGAAAAATTATTATTCTAAATCTCTTAAAAGAATTAATTATTAATAATCGAGAAAATATAGAAGAAATTTTAACCAACCCTGAAACTTTAGAAGAAAAACTAAAAACCCTCTATGAACAAAAATATATAAAAGCTAAAAACAAACTAAAAACCTCAGTTATTAGATCATTAATTTTTATTATAGTTATTAAAATTTTAGTATTGTTTATTGTTGAAATTCCTTATCAAAACTTTATTAGCGATAAAATCAATTATCTTCCAATAGCTATTAATTTATTTATCCCGCCTTTGGTTCTACTTATTACCACTATTTATGCTAAATTTCCAAGCGAAGAACAAAATTTTCTAAAAATTTTAATTGACTTTGAAAAAATGATTAGACCAAATTCTTCTAATATCGCTGTTTTAAAAATTTCTCAAAAAAGAACTTTGCCAGCTCAAATAGCAATTGGAATAATGTATACTCTAGATGTTTTAATGATTAGCTTTTTATTTTATCAATTACTAGTTGGAGTTTTGAATTATAATATTGTAGATATAGCTGTTTTTATTTTATTTTTAAGCATTGTCAGCTTTTTTGCTTTTAGACTAAGAAACGCTTCGATCGCTTCTTTGGCAATTGAAGAAAAAGAAAACGCTGTTTCGATTCTGGTTGAATTTATCTTTTTTCCAATTATTGAAATCGGTAAATTTCTTTCAGAATCTTTTTCTTCAATAAATATCCCAGCCTTTATCTTTGATTTCTTTATAGAAACCCCTTTTAAAACAGTAATTGAAATTTTAGAAGAATGGTTTTCGTTTTTAAGGGAAAGAAAACAAAATCTTTAACAAATGATTAATAAATTTCCAAAAAGTTTTTTATGGGGCAGCGCAACTTCTGGTTATCAAATTGAAGGAGATAGCTTCTTTTCTGATTGGTATGAAATGTTAGATAAAAACCAAGCTAATGATTTATGCGGCAAAGCAGTAAATTTTTGGCAAGATTATAAAACATACATTGCCTTAATGAAAGAAGCAAAATTTAATGCTTTTAGAATGTCAATTGAATGGTCTAGAATTAATCCTCAAGAAAATAATTATTCTCAAAAAGCCCTAAATCGTTACAAAGAAATTATTTATTCCTTAAAAGAAAATGGAATTGAGCCAATAATTACTTTGTGGCATTTTGCTTTACCCCATTGGTTTTCTCAAAAAGGAGGATTTCTAAATAAAAACGCTAATGACTATTTTTTAACTTATGTTGAAAAAGTAAAAGCTGAATTTAATGATTTAATTAATTATTATTTAGTTTTTAACGAACCAACTGTTTATCTTTTAAAAGGTTATCTTTCCGGAAGTTGGCCTCCTTTTCATAAAAACCAACTTTTACCTTTTTTAAAAATCAGAAGGAAATTAGCTAAAATTTATTTGGACTCTTATGACATTTTAAAAGATAAAAATACTCAGATATCCATAGCAGCAAATTTATCTTTTAATGAAATGAAAAATAAATTTAATCCCTTAAATTATTTGACTTATTTAATTTTAGAACAAAATTCAGATTTAAATATTCTAAATAAAATTAGAAATAAACTTGACTTTATTGGCTTGAATTATTATTTTAGACAACTGATTGATATCAATATTTTTAATCTAAAAGAGTCTTTAACGCGCCAAGAAAAAAATAAAAAATATTCTGATTTGGGCTGGGAAATTTATCCTGAAGGAATTTACAAATTAACCACTAAGCTTTATAAAAAATTTCAAAAACCAATTTTAATAACTGAAAATGGCATAGCTGATAAAAACGATTCTTTAAGAAGCGAATTTTTAAAAGAACATATCGAATACTTATTTAAAGCTTACCAAGAAGGAATTCCAATTTTGGGATATCTTCACTGGTCTTTAATGGATAATTGCGAATGGGATAAAGGAAAAGAACCGCGATTTGGTTTAATTGAGGCTGATTATCAAAATAAAATCATTAAACCTCGAGAAAGTTTTTATTTTTATAAAAAATTAATAGAAAGTTATACTTCTAAGATTTAGATTATTTTTTAGATGTTTTTGATTTTTTAACAGGTGAAGTATCTTTTTGAAAATTTAGAACTTTATCAATGATTCCATATTCTTTTGCTTCAATAGCTGACAAATAATAATCCCGATCAGTATCTTTTTCTATTTTTTCAATTGGTTGGTTAGTATTTTCTGCTAAAATTTGGTTTAAGCGGCTTTTTAATCTGGCAATTTGTTTGCTGGCTATTTCAATATCAGTTGCCTGCCCAGAAATTCCTTCAGCCATTAATTGGTGAATTAAAATTTCAGAATTAGGTAAAGCGAATCTTTTTCCTTTGGTTCCAGAAGATAATAAAACTGCTGCTCCTGAAGCTGCCATTCCAATACAAATTGTTTGGACATCAGGCTTAATTAATTTCATAGCGTCGTAAATTGCCAAAGTTCCAGGAACCGAACCTCCAGGAGAATTAATATAAAACTTAATATCTTTTTCAGGATTGTTATATTCTAAATAAAGTAACTGAGCAATAATTAAATTAGCGATTTCATCACTTATTGGGCCACCTAAAAAAATTATTCCCTCTTGTAATAACCTTGAAAAAATATCAAAAGCTCGCTCTCCATAAGGAGTTTTATCTATTACCATTGGAACTAATTGATTAAATTCTTTTTGTTTTTTTAAAAATTCTTCAAAAGATTTAGCCATATTTTTAAATTTTTAATTTTCAATTAATTTTTCTAAAAACTCAGTAACTTTTTGATTAGTTAAAATACTTTTAATATAAATTTTCAATTCTTGTTCATCGATATTATTTTTAGCTTGTTCTGGTTTTGAAAATTGAAGCAAATATTTATTAACCTCCTCTTCAATTTCTTCTTCTGATGGTTCAATCTGTTCTTCTTGGGCTATTTCCCTTAAAATCAATTCGATTTTTATTCTTTCAATTGCCCGGTCTTTAAATTCAGTTCTTAAATCATCTTCGGTTTTATTAATTTGCTTCAAATATATATTCCAATCTAAATTATTTTTACTAACCGAATTTTTTAACTCTTCAATCATTATTTCTATTTCTCGATCTATTAAAACCGGGGGAAGATCAATAGAAATAATTTTCGCTAATTCTTTTAAAATTAAAACTCTGAATCTCTCCCTCTCTTCATTTTTCTTTTCTTCTAATAAACCAGTTTTAAGATTTTCTTTTAAATCAACTAAAGATTTAAAAGAACCAAGCCCTTTGGCAAATTCGTCATTTAAAGTTGGGGAAATTGCATTATACACTTCTTTAATTTTAATTTCAAAGTCAACGTTTTTACCAGCTAAATCTTTACTCCAATAATCACTAGGAACTTCAACTGAAAAATTTTTAGTTTCATTTTCTTTTAGGCCTAAAATATTTTTTTCAAAATCTTCAAAAACTTGTTTTTCACCAGTTATAAATTCAAAATCTCTTTGGCTATCAATTATTGAACCATTTTCTTTAATATCAAAATCTAATTTAACCTTATCGCCAATTTTAATTTCAGAATTAGATTTTTCGTAATTAGTTCTTGATTTCAAAAGCCAGTTTAAAGATTCTTCAATTTCTTGTTCTTCAACTTTTACTTCTTTTTTCTGGTTTTTTAAATGTTTAATTTTTTCTTGATAATCATCTAAGTCTATTTCTGGAATTACATAAAAAGTAGCTTTAAAAGAAAATTCATTATTAGGAGCTAATTTTAATACTTCGATATCTGGACTAGTTAAAGGTTCCAAATTGTTTGAAGAAATATAATCAAGATAGTTCTTTTTAGCAGCTAAATTAGCAGCTTTTTCGTAAATATCAAATTCTTTAATATTTTTAATGGCTAATTCTTTAGGTGCTTTACCTTTTCTAAAACCCGGCAATTCCACTTCTTTGATTAATTCCTCAGTAGCTTCCTCAACAAACTTTTTAAATTCTTCAAAATCCAAAGAAATTATTAATTCCTTTTGAGAGTTTTCTAAATTTTTTATTTCTTGTTTCATTAGATTAAAGTAATATTTTTAATTAAATCATTGTTTTCTAATTTCATTATTTTAACCCCCTGACTGGTTCTTTTAAGAATTGGTAAAGTATTTAAACTAATTCTAATTGTTTGACCAGATTGGGAAACAGCCAACATTTCTTCTTCGTTTCTAATAATTTTAATTTTGGATAAATGTTTGGTTTTATCAGTTAATTTAATTATTTTAATTCCAACACCACCCCTTCTTTGGTTTTTAATTTCTTTTAAAGAAACAATTTTGGCATAACCCCCAGCTGTCACAATTAATAATTTTTGAGTTTTATAATCGGAAACAACTTCCATTGTTAATAATTCATCGTCATTTTTTAAATTGATTCCTTTAACACCCGAGCTATTTCTGCCTAAAGGCCTTAAATCGCTTTCTTTAAACTTAATAATCATCCCATTTTTAGTTGCTAAAAGTATTTCATCTTTGCCAGAAGTAAAATTAGCTGAGATAAGACTATCATCTTTTTTAATATTAATAACTCTTATGCCACTTCTAATTCTAGAAATCAAATCATCAAGTTTTATTTTTTTTATCAAACCATTTTTAGTAGCCAAAGTTAAATAACTAAATTCGTTTTTATTGTCCTGATGATAAGAAATAATTGAAACAATTTTTTCCTGAGAAGCTAAATTTAAAAAGTTATTAATGTGTTTTCCACGATTAGTTCTTAAAGCTAAGGGAATTTCATAGGTTTTTAAATAATAAATTTTCCCTAAATTGCTAAAAAGCATTAAAAGACTGCGATTATTAGAAGTAATAATTTCTTTTATTTGATCTTCTTTTTGATAGCTAAGAATTCCTTTGCCACCTCTTTTTTGAAGTTTAAAAGTTTCTGGCTTTAGTCTTCTTAAATAATCGTTTTGAGACAAAGTAACAATTGAAATTTCATCTGGAACAAGTTCTTCTTCATTTATTTGAGTAAGTTGTTCTTTAATAATTTGAGTTCTTCTTTGATCCTGGTATTTTTGTTTTATTTCATCTAATTCTTTAATAATTATTTCTTTAACTTTCTGGGGATTTTTCAAAATTTCAGTTAACTCTTTTTCGAGTTGCTGTTTGTCCTTTAACTCATCATGAATTTTTTGCCTTTCAAGCCTTGCCAAACTCTCTAATTTAATTATTAAAATCGCTTCTGCCTGCTTAGTTGTCAATTTAAATTTAGTCATTAAAGAATTTTTAGCTGATTCTCTATCTTTAGAAGCTCTAATAGTACTAATTATTTCATCTAAATGATCCAAGGCTTTAACCAAACCTAATAAAATATGAATTCTTTCTTTGGTTTTCTCTAAATCAAATTTAGTTCTATTAATTATAACTTGTTCGCGATGAATTAGAAATTCTTCCAGGATTTCTTTTAAAGACAAAGTTTTTGGCTGAATTCCCCCTACTAAAGCTAACATATTGAAATGATATTTTTTCTCCAAATCGGTATATTTATAAAGCTGATTTAAAATTCTAGTTGGATTAACATTGGATTTTAATTCAACTACAATTCTTAAACCCTCTTTATCTGATTCATCTCTAATATCTTTTATTCCTTCGATTTTTTTATTTTCAACAAGATTAGCTATCGACAAAACTAAATTTGCCTTATTAACTTCATAGGGAATTTCGGTTATTACAATATTAAACTCATCTTTATCCTTTTTTCTATTTTCGATTTCAGCTTTTCCCCTAATAACTATTGAGCCTTTACCAGTAGAATAAGCAGTTAATAAATCTTGTTGATTATAAATGATTCCTCCAGTTGGAAAGTCTGGTCCTTTAATAAATTTTAATAAATCTTCAACTCCTTTTTGGGGATTATTAACTAAAAATTTTAAAGCTTCTATAATTTCTGATAAATTATGAGGAGGAATATTAGTAGCCATTCCAACAGCAATCCCAGTTGTACCATTTAATAATAAAGTTGGTATTTTAGTTGGTAAAACGCTTGGTTCTAATCTAGTATTATCGTAATTATTTACAAAATTTACTGTATTTTTTTCCAAATCTTGCATCATTTCTTCTGCAATTTTTGATAATTTCGCCTCAGTATATCTTTCAGCTGCTGGGGGATCCCCATCGACACTCCCAAAATTTCCTTGCCCCATAATTAAAGGATAACGCAAAGAAAAAGGTTGAGCCATTCTTACTAAAGCATCATAAACTGCAACATCACCATGGGGGTGATATTTCCCCAAAGTATCTCCTACGATTCTGGCTGATTTTACTGTTTTAGAATTATAACGAAGACCTGATTCATACATCGAATAAAGAATTCTACGCTGAACAGGTTTTAAACCATCTCTAACATCAGGAATAGCTCTGGAAATAATAACTGATAAAGCATAAGCTAAATACGAATCCTTCATTTCTTGAGTAATTTCGGTTTGTTCTATTTTTTCAATTTTTTCTGGCTCTTTTGATTGTTGTTTTTTAGTCATTTTTTTATTCTACTATAGGTAAAGTAATTGGATTTGTCTCTTGTGGCAAGGGTTTAAATTCTGGATAGTCATTAAATTTAATAAAGTTCAAAAAATTTTTTGATAAATTAGAAAAACCATTATTTGAAGTAGAATTATTCAAATTATCAAAAGCTTTATTAATGCCTTCCTTTAAATTAGAAAAAGAATTATTAATAAATTGAGTAGCTCTATTTCCTAATTTTTGCGATTCAAAATCTTGACCAGCTAAAATTGGTCTTAAAGACAAACTGGTTATAAAAATAACAAAAACTATGGCAATAATCAAGATAGTTTTAGAAATTAATTCTTTAGTTTCTTTTGGTTTATTTCTTAAATTTTCAAAAAATTTATTCATTAAGATTTTAGGATTATAATTTTTTGTTCATTAATGTTTAAATCGCTTTTTTTAATACTTAATTTATCTAAAGTTTCTGCTTTCAAAGAAATTTCTTTTATAAAATTATCAATTGCTTCGTTTTTAGTTTTTTGATTATTTGTTAGATTTATTGGGATAATAATTTTGGGTTCTAAACTATTAACTATCGAAATTGCTTCTTTAGCCTCTAGTGCTTCTTTACCAATTGAAATAATTAAAATATCAATTTCTGAAATTTTTGAAAGAGTGTCTTCTGTTAATTTGGAATTTTTTAAAACTCCTAAATTCAGAAGGTTTATTCCTTCTGCTTTTATTTCAAAAATCGTATTTGAAAAATTCGAACGAAAATCAGCTATTCCCTTAATAAAAATATTTTTTACTTCGTATTCTCCAGGTTCTTTTAAAATCAAAGGGTTTCCCTCAAGGATTTTAAAATTATTAAATCTTTTATCATCATAACTAATAAGACAAATGTCTGCTTTAAATTTGGGAACTTTTTCAATTTTTAAATCTTCATCTTTAGAAAAAGGATTTAAAGCTAAAATAGCATTTTTAGTTTCAATTTTAAAATACGCTAAGCCGTAATAATTAATTACCATATATTTTATTTTTATTTAAAAGAATTTTTCTTTTATTAATTTCCCAGTATTTTTTATTCCTAAATTTACTGCTAGTGCGGTAAGCTGGTTTGCTTGTCCTATTACCAACTTTACTATAGTTTTTCATATTACTATGATATAATTTTTTATTAAATTAGTCCAGTGGGCGATTAGCTCAGTTGGTTAGAGCGCTTGCTTTACACGCAAGAGGTCTGAGGTTCGAGCCCTCAATCGCCCACCAAAACTAAGTATCTTGACAATCAAATTTTTTATTTATACAATAAAGCAATAAATTAATATTTATTATAGTGGTCGAAACAATTTAGTTTTAAAAATATGAATTTAAATTTCGAAAAAATTCAAAAAATAAGTTCAATTTTTTCAATAATAGTTTTGTGTCTCATTGCTCTTTCTTCTAGTTTAACAGCTTATGGACAGATTACTCCTCTACCATCTTCTCCTGTAACCACAGTAGGTCAAATTGTAAATATTTTAAACTACGTAGTTAACATTATTTTTACAGTAGTAATTATTGTTGCAGTTATAATGTTTTTATGGGCAGCTTTTACTTATATTACTGCTGGGGGAGATAGTAGTAAAACCAAACAAGCTAGTAATATGCTTATGTGGTCAGCAGTTGGGTTGGGCGTAGCACTTCTTGCTGCAGGAATAAGAGCTATAATTGAAAATTTTCTTCAAACAGGAGTAAATCAGTAATCAATTAATTTTAGTTAGTATCAATTTAAATTAAAACAAAACAAGCTCTTGGGCTTGTTTTGTTTTTCAAAAAATAATAAAATCTAAAAAAGTCGGAGTGGCGGAATTGGCAGACGCGTCAGGTTTAGGACCTGATGGATTAAATCCGTGGGAGTTCGACTCTCCCCTCCGACACCACCCCCCATAGC
>Ga0116188_1003601_pt1 | contig 11270 bp, 10 predicted proteins | sample AD_JPNTR2_MetaG_FD_89807 | JGI IMG/M metagenome (GOLD analysis project Ga0116188, IMG submission 89807) | Active sludge microbial communities of municipal wastewater-treating anaerobic digesters from Japan - AD_JPNTR2_MetaG | ecosystem: Engineered > Bioreactor > Anaerobic > Digestate | place...
GGGGATCAACCCTCTTCCTTGAAGGCCTTCTTCAGGGACTTCTCGATATAATCGATGTGCTCTACGGTATAGGCCTTTGCCGCATCCGCATCGCGTTTCTCAATGGCATTATAGACCTTCATGAGCTGGTCGACGATCGCGGTCGAGCTCCCCTCGATCCTGGCGAGCTTCTTGCGGCTGTAGGGGAACGCACCGGTGAGCACGTGGGCGATGGTTTCCCTCAAGTGCACGAAGATGGTGTTTTTCGTGGAATCGGCCAGGATGTCGAAGAAGTCGGAGTAGAGCTTGCCTCCCTCCTTGGAGACCAGGACCTTGTCCGCACCGATGACGCTCAGGCGGTCGATAATCTTCTTGAAGCGCTTCTTCTGCTCCTTGGTCACGTTCATGGCGGCAAGGTATGCGGCCTCGGAATCGATGAGTCTCCTGACGGCGAGAAGCTCCCAGATCTTGTCGTGGTTTACGGAGATCAGGTCTTCGATGGACGTCTTCACGTTGTCGGTAAGCGAACGGACATACTTGCCCTTCCTGTCCCGGGATTCGATATACCCCTTGGCTTCGAGCAGCTTCATTGCCTCACGCAGAGAGATCCGGCTGATGCCGAAGAGCTCGGTCATCTCCTGTTCGGAAGGCAGCTTCTCTCCGATCTTGAGCTTGCCCTGGGCGATGAGGTCGATGATCTGGTTCATCACCAGGGTGGGGATATCGGGCGATTTTTCAATCCTGGATAATCCTGTCAGCTTGGTCTTCTTCACCTTGTTCTCCTGCTTTGCCTAATTGGCATATGATATAACTATATAGGATTATGCCTGTGAGATAAAGATATACTTATAATACGTTGAAATACAACTACAAAAACATCTTCACGCCTCAATGATGAACTTGGGGCGGAAATTGAGATAATCGGCGGACACGAACTCGAAGCGGATGCCGTCTATGGTCCGGTTGAAGCCGCCGTAGTCGAGGCTGCCCAGGTGCATGTGCCCGAACACCCAGACATCACATCCATATTCACGCGCTGCCTCGACCGCACGGCTCTCTCTGCCGTGGAGGGAGATGGGGGGGAAGTGGGTCATGACGATCTTCCTCTCCAAGCCTCCGGGCAGAGACGCCAGGGAGAGCTTGAGCCTCTCCACCTCCCGATCCCAGATCTTGCCGTCGTCGGGCGAGGCGTTCTCGAGCTGGAGCGAAGGGTCGATCCAGAGTCTGGTGCCGGCGATGCCGGTGCTGCCGAACACCACGGAGTTGTTCTGCAGGGGGATCACGGAAGGAGGCAGGGCCTTTCTCACCTTGCTCAGGCTCGACCACCAGTAGTCGTGGTTTCCCCTGATGATCACCTTGGTACCCGGAAGCTCTTCGAGAAAGGCGAAGTCCGGGGCCGCCTCTGCAAGCCGCATGGCCCAGGAGATGTCTCCGGGAATGAGCACCACATCGCCGTTCTCCACGGTCCCGGTCCATGCCTCCCTGATCCTCCGGGGGTGGTCCGCCCAGGCAGGCCCGAAGATATCCATGGGCTTGTCCACGGCGAAGGAGAGGTGCAGGTCGGCGATGGCAAAGATTCTCAAGGGGTCTTCCTCTTGGAGAGTATCTCCCGGGCTGTCTTGCAGTCGGCTGCGATCTGCTCGATGAGATACTCCTTGTCGGCGAACTTGATCTCGCCGCGGATATATTCCACGAACTCCACGGTGAGCTCGCGGCCGTAGAGGTTTCCCTCGAAATCGAAGAGAAAGGCCTCGATCGAGGTGCCTGTGCCGTCGAAGGTGGGGTTGTTTCCGATGTTCACCACCCCTTCCCACTCCCGGCCGTCCATGCGGATGTACACGGCATAGACCCCGAAGGCGGGGATGAGCTCCTTGTCGGGCCTGATGTTTGCCGTGGGAAATCCCAGCTCCCTCCCCCGCGCCATGCCGTGCACCACGGGGCCGTGGATGCGGAAGGGAAATTTCATGAGACGCGATGCACCCGCGACGTCGCCTGAGAGGATCATCTTCCGGATGCAGGTGCTGGACACCACGGTCCCTTCGAACGTCACGGGCTCCATGCACTCCACGAAGAAGCCCATTTCCTCGCCCGCGCGTTTGAGAAACGGGATATTACCCCCGGCCTTTTTCCCGAACACGAAGTCGTGTCCCACCACCACACCCTCTGCCCCGATCTTGCCGACGATCACGTCTTTGACGAACACGAGAGGATCGGTATCGGCGTACTCGCGGGTAAAGGGGATGATGATGAGAAAATCCATACCCATGCAGCGGATGGCCTCGATCTTTTCCTCCAGAGTGAAGATGAGCTGCGGGGTCACGCCCTTGATCACGGATGCGGGATGGGGATCGAAGGTGTACACCACCGACACCCCGCCCAGCTGCGCGGCATGTGACCTCACCCGCTGAAAGATCTTCTGATGACCGATGTGACACCCGTCGAAGTTGCCGATTGTCATCACAGGCCTGGTGAACAGTGAAGAATCTATGCTGCTGTGGTCCCTTATCACTTCCATCAGATACGTCCTTGACATTTAAAAAGTGCAAAACTATATATGGGAATCACCTGATGATTTCAAGTATCAGCGTGCCGGGATGGCGGAATTGGCAGACGCGCCAGATTCAGGTTCTGGTGGGCGCAGGCTCGTGCAGGTTCAAGTCCTGTTCCCGGCACCACACTCCTCATACAGTATTCCACGCTGTATTTCCTCAGCCACTTGGCATATAATGCACATAACAAGCGTGAAATATCTTTCAATGGGATGACTCCGTCACGCAGACACCCCTTGGACGATGTATCCAGGAGGTTTGCCTGGGGTCCTTTCTCCTGGCGGTGAAAGGGGCCGGCTGCAAGGGGCCTCCCTTTAAGCGACAGACAATGCTGAAGGAGCGTCCATACATGCTCTCTGATGAAAAGAAACATGTTTTTCCACGGCTCAACGACGACCAGCGTAAGGCACGCCGGGATGCCATCATCGACGCGGCCGAGGCAATATTCGCTGAGAAACCCTTCAACAAGGTCAACATGCGCGATATCGCCAGGCTGGCAGGCATTTCTCCGGCACTCATCTACCGCTATTTCCCCAATCAGCAGCATCTGTTCATCGAGGCCTTTCTCCGCGGGGCCAGCGACCTCATCCCGGCCCTCGACAACTGCATCGACACCGTGCAAGAAGACCTCATCGAAAAGGTGGCGGGGATATTCATCGCCTATCTCACCGAGCACGAGCAATACTTCAAGATGATGACCCATTTCATGCTCGAAGGATCGATAAACGAAGATCTCCAGGAAAGGCTCAATACCATCGAGCGATCCGTGCTCGACCGGTTCGACCGGCTCTTCGTGAAAATGGGCGCAAAGCAAGACGTGCGAAGGCTTTCCCACGCCTTCTTCGCCGCGCTCAACGGGATCCTCATCACCTACCGGCGGCATCCGGGAAGGACTGTGGACGAGGTCTGCGAACACATGAGGCTTGTGGCGCGCATCATCGCCCGTCTTTTCGAAAACGAGGTGCGGTCCGGGGCCGTTGAGAAATAAAACGTCGCCGCTGCAAGCAGCGGTGTATCATTCAAGGCCTTGGAGAGGGATCAGGCCGTTCTCGGCACGCTTGAACATGCTTCAACGTAGAGCGGTTGGATCATACCTCTTCAGTCCACTCAATAAGGACTGCGATTGAGGGCACATTCCCCGCCGTAAGCGGCCGGGTCCGGGGCTTGCACAGCAAAGGTGCATACATTGAACCTCCGTGCCCTTTCTTCCCGGCCCCTCCTGCTCCCGGGTATGCCTCTCACATTCCCTGCTCTTTCGCGGCTGCCTCTCCGGCTCTCTCCACCTCGTCGAGCGCCAGGTCCTGATAGGCATGGAAGAACTCGTGGCAGAACGCATCCCACCGCCTGCAGATGTCCATGGTCTTTTCGTCCATGACAAACAGGCTGGGGCAGGCGATGAGCTCGTCCATCTCGGCCCCGAACCTCTGGATCAGTTTCTCATCGGCGCCTGCAAGCGCGTGCCGCACAAACTCGGAGGGCCGGTACCAACCCGACACCCGCTGGAAGTCGCGATGCATCTGGGTGAGCAGGACGTTTCTCGGGCCTTCCCAGAGCTCGTTGATGGCCGAGTCACGGAACAGCCGGGGCAGCGCCGAGAAGTCCTCCATCACGCCGTGACCGCCGAAGACGGACATGGCCTGACGGATCACATCGGTGCAGTCCCACGAGGCCGTGATCTTCTGGAGCATGATGAGCTCGCGCACATCGAAGCGTCTCTTCTTCTCCTCCTCTGACTCGTCGGTCACAAGCCCTCCTTTGAGTCCTCCGGGCAGGGTCAGAAAATCCCGATAGAGTCTGAAGGCAGCCGCTACAGTCCGCTTCGAGAACAGCTCCATGGCGCGGAGCTGGCCTTCGAGCATGGGGAAGTTGTCGATCCGCAGGCCGAATGCGTCACGGAACCCGGCATAGGCGCGCGCCTCCCTCACCGCCCGGGCCATGAACGCAGCCGCGGAAAGGCCTACCGTGAGCCTTGAATAGGTGAGCACGATGCCCACTACGTTGGCCACGCCGCGGTTGAGAGGCCCTACCGGATAGGCGATGGCGCCATTGAACGTGAGCTCGGCTGTTGTGAGCTCGGATGTGCCCATCTTCCACTTGATGCGGTCGATGGTATAGCCGTTTCTGATCTCTTTTTCCTTGTTGCCCTCCAGCCAGGAAGGCACCACGAATAGGGCCACGTCTTCAGAGCCGGCGGGCTTGGCCGTGACCACCGCATAGTCGGCGTGCGTAGCCGAGCAGAAGAACTTGGTGCCGTAGAGGCGCCACTGCCCGTCCTCATAGACGGCCTCGAGCACGTTGGAGGGTACATCCGAGCCGCCCTGGATCTCGGAGAGATACTGGGCGCCGATGGCGAAGTCGCCGTCGATGCCCTCCTTGCAGTGCTGAAGGATGCGTCTGGTCTCGGGTGTATCGGCATATTTTTCCAGCAGGGCCACCAGCCCCTCGGTGCAGGTGATCGGACACGCGATGCAGGCCTCGCCGTTCTGATAGATCAGATACATCTTGGCGAGCCTGAGCCAGGGCGAAGTTTTTTCGGAGAAGAAGGCCTCGGAGAAGATCTCCTTTTCCATGATCTCGGTCTCCAGGGGCCGCACGATCCGGTCGATCCGGTGGTTGTGGCCGTCATAGTGCTTGATGTAGGGCCTGTGCTCGGGCCAGGAGATCTTCTCGGCAAAGTCCCGCCACCGGTATGAGACCTTCTCGGACATGCGATCCAGGTCCCTGTCGATCGCTTCCCACTCCTCCCCGCAGAAATGCATAAGCACCTTCTGGAAAAACGCATCGTCCCGGTAGTAGTTCACCTTGCTTCGCCACTGAAGAAACTCATCGAAGCTGTACGGATTGTTCCTGTTCGGAAATGACATAGCTCACCCTCCCTCTGCTCCCGTGAACGGGATATCATCGCCATCCAAATACAATTATAGAAGATTTTCCCTGGAGTGTAAACACTGTTTACACTCCCTGAGATGAAAATAATCGATAAGAAAGAAGACACAAGCCCTGATCGTTCTTTTCAGAACCCCACGCAGGGATCCATCATCTCCAGCATCGCTATGGCGGCCCTCTTTCCGCCGACATCCATTCGGCCGAAGGTAAAGGGATGCCCTGCTTACCGTTCGATCAAAACCGGTATCTGATCCTAGAGGTTGTGATTTTGGTGCAAAGACAGTCAGACTCGTCATGAACAGGCCGCCCTGATGCAAACCCCGGCGCCCTGAATCTCCCACTCCTATTTCTGAGAGGCCGCCTGCGCGACAAGCCACGCAGTCAGCTCGTCTTGGATCGGAATGATGTAACGAACAGGATAGGGCGCCTGCAGGGAGCTGCTCGAGAGGAATTCCTCATACCACCGCTTCTGCACAGGGATGAGCCGGGTGAGGATGTACGATTCGTCCATGCCGAGCCTTTTGGCGAGCTCGACCTGGGTCATGAAGACCGGCCCTTCCTTAAGCCCGCTGACAAGGTAGCTGAACATGCTCGCCTTGACGATCCGGATGGCCTTGTCCTCTATGCGGCCTTCCCACTCGGCGGGCACCTGGTCCCCTGATTCCAGGCGGGATCTCAGCTCGTTGAATCCTGCCCCGGTGATGTTCGTGCAGAAGTCCAGGAGCTCGGCCTGGGTGAGGCTTCGGGAAGGCACCCTGACCTGCCGGTAGGGCCGCACGAGGTACATGACCTCGTCGTACCCCTTGACAATCTGAAGCGAGCGCCGCTTGCCGATGTTAAGGAAGTGGCCGTTGACCTTGACGCCCCGCATGTCATCGCGAGGTGAATCCAGGAACTTGATCAGGGCCTGGGGAGTATCGACCACGGTAAAGGTGAGCGGGATCACCCCCACAATCGAGAGCGCCCAGACAATCATGATGAGGAAGAACCCGGCCCCCAGCACCCATATGGTGCGCATCAGCTTTCTTTTCTGTTCAGCCATCCCTGCCCCTTTTTGATGCACTGTCAATCAAACAAAGAAAACGTTTCCCGCCGGGACCCACCCGCCATGTGAACGCATCCGGATGAAAACCCATCCCCGGCTTGAGCCGGGATCTCTTCCATACAAACCTCTTCTCTTATACCATATTTCACTGCCGATGCTATAAATGTGAATCCGTCCCCGACTAGGAGTCGATGAGCTGCATCACCGCTTTCCTGAGCTTCGGGTCCTTGATCTGTTTCACGTCTTCCGGATCGATATTCAGTTTCACTACTGGCCGCTTGGCAGGTGTCCGCCTCTGATACGGACGGCTGTTCAGGGAGAACTTTGCCTCGACCTTGTCCACCTTGATCCTGGCCACCTTGTGTACTTTATCGGCCAGGGCCGGTCCGAGGACCCCCATCTGCTGCACCCATACCGGCGAGTCGCAGATGACCGCGAGCGTACCGTCCTTGAGGTGAACCGGCTCGGTGTGGGCTGCCAGCACGTCTCCGGCGATCTCTGTCCACAGATTTCGGATCTTGATGATCTTGCCGAATCCCCAGCGCTTCCTGTTGAGAATGTCTGAAAGTCTCTGCATGCGCGTATAATCAACCAATGCGGGCAAAATTGTCAATTCCTTTTCTGTTTTACGTGTTTTGTGGCGATTATTGAATAATATCTCACGGGTTTTATCATTTTCGCCTGTCTCCTTTCCGCCCGATATCCCTCAGGTGCATTGCAGGCATTCCGGCTGTCCTTTCAGCACGGCTGCCGCTCGTCCAGAAGGGCCGCAAGGGCTTTCATGTCTTCGGGCATCTCTGAGGTGAATTCCATCCATTGCCCTGTCACCGGATGGGTGATCCCCAGCTTCCAGGCATGGAGCATCTGCCTGCCCAGCCTTTTTACCCGCGATCTGACCACCGGATCGGTGATGGTATTGGCCCGTTTCCTGCCCCCATACTCGGGGTCACCCGCCACCGGGTGCCCCATGTCGGCTAGATGCACCCGGATCTGGTGGGTCCTGCCGGTCTGGAGCGTGAGCTCCAGGAAGGAAAACTGCTCCCACTGCCTGATCACCCGCCAGTCGGTGACAGCCCGCCTTCCCTGCACGACCTTGGAGCTCATCTTTTTCCGGTCCTTCGGGTGCCGGTCCATAAAGGTCTCGATCCGGCCGCTCTGCCCGCCCATGCGGCCATAGCAGATCGCCTGGTAGACGCGGGTATGCCGGTGCTCCTTGAAGGCCGTGATCAGAACGTCATACGCCCCGGACGATCGGGCGATCACCATGACGCCTGAGGTCAGCCTGTCGAGCCGGTGCACGATCCCGGGCCTCTCCGGGCTCCCCACACCTGCGATCTCGGGATACTGATGCAGGAGCGCGTGCACCAGGGTTGCCCTGTGCACTCCGGCCCCAGGATGGACCACCAGTCCAGCGGGCTTGTCCAGCACGATGATGTCCCGGTCCTCATAGAGGATGTTCAAGGGGATGTCCACAGCCTCCAGACTGGTATCAGCCTCTTTTTCCCCGAAGGCTTCCGCCTCGATTCGCATGCCTGCTTTCAGCCTGAACGAGGGCTTTCTCGGCCTGCCGTCCACCAGGACCAGCCCTTCTTCGACGGCTCGCGCCGCCGAGGTGCGGGTGACACCCAGGCTGCGGGAGAGAAAGACATCGAGCCGAGCATCTTCCTGTCCACTGTCGACTATGACATCGAGCGCCTTTTCCACAGGAACCTCTTGATCCTCGCTGTGCGCATCGCCTTCTTCAGGGCGGGCACGGCCCGGGCCGCGGCCTGGTAGCCTGCGGTTATGTATTCCTCGATGTTGCTGAAATCCGACCACGGTGCGTCGCCCACCTCGGGGTAGATCACAAAGTCGGCCTGACGGATGCGCAGCGTGTTCATCAGCGCCCGGGCAATGTCGTCCGCGCGGAAGAGAACGTCCATGCTGTTGCGGATCTGTTCATCGTACTCGAGCAGTGCGGTCTCGCGCGACACATCGACACCCAGCACGAAGTCCGCCCCGAGAAACCGGGCCGCTGACACCGGGACCCGCTCAGCCCAGCCGCCGTCTACATATCTGCTCCGGCCGATCTGAACCGGGGGCAGCATGCCCGGCACCGAGCTCGATGCACGGACCGCCTGCCGGACAGAACCCGAGCGCAGGATCTCGGGATATCCGGACACGATGTCCAGGGCCATGCAGGCAAAGGGCAGTTTGAGCTCGGAGAAATCCTTGTCAGGGATGAGATCGTCCACCCCGGCAAAGAAGACCCCGGCGGGAATCATGGACTTCATGAACAGGAACCGGTAGAACAGGTAGCCTTTGCGGGCCTTGCCGTAGATCTGATCGAAGAGCCCCTGCTCGTCGCCCGGCGATGATGCGAGGCGCCGGGCCTTTTTCTGAAAATCTTCGGAACAGAGCGCGCCGCAGACGATCTCGCGGGTTTTTGCGATATCGAGGGTGTCGGCATAGAGGGCGCCCACGATGGCGCCCATGCTCGTGCCGGCGACCATGTCGGGCACAATGCCGGCGTCGAAGAGCGCCTGCATGACCCCGATGTTGGCAAGCCCGCGCACCCCTCCCCCGCCCAGGGCCACTCCCAGCTTAAAACCCATGGTCGAAGGCCTCGCGGATCTTTTCAGCCAGCACCGGGATGAGAGAGGAATCAACGGCCTTCATGTCGAAGATGAGCCGGTCCTCCTCTATCCGGGCCACCACGGCGGGTTTTCCTCTGCGCAGCCGCGTGTGAACAGCGACCGCCAGCGGCGAGGTGATCATCAGTCCATATGAGGGAAAGCTCTTGGTCGGGGCGGAACCGCCGCCCACTACGGCCCGGGTGGGAACTATCTCGGCATGCTCTATGTTCAGGAGCGATTTCAGCTCCTCGGCCCGTGCGCGCACGCTGGTTATGTCCTCCATGATCATCCGCAGGACCGGGATGTCGTGATACCTTCCCTTTGCGAGGAGCCTGAGTGTGGCGCCCAGAGATGCGATGCCGAGCTTGTCGATACGTATGGCCCGGTGCAGGGGGTTGGCGGCCATCTGCCCGATGAGCCCGGACTTACCCAGGATGATGCCTGCCTGCGGTCCGCCCAGGACCTTATCGCCGCTGAAGGAGAGCACGTCGGAAAATTCAAGGCAGCCCGGTATGGTCCACTCGTCCGGGATGCCGTAGGGGGAAAGATCGAAGGGAATGCCAGAGCCCATGTCTACATAGAGCGGGATGCCGAACTCCCTGGCCAGGCCGGAGAGCTCGCGGATCTCAACCTCGTCGGTGAAGCCTACGATGGAGAAGTTGCTCCGATGCACCTTGACGATGAGCCCGGTGTTGTCCGTGATGGCTGAGCGGTAGTCGGAGAGCCTGGTCTTGTTGGTGGCGCCCACCTCGCGCATCACGGCCCCGCTCATGCTCATGACCTCGGGCATGCGGAATGAGCCCCCGATCTCCACCAGCTCGCCCCGGGACACGATGACCTCCTTTCCTCGTGCAAGTGTGTTCAGAACCAGCAGCACGGCGGCGGCGTTGTTGTTCACCACCAGGGCGTCCTCGGCCCCGAAGCAGGAGCGGGTGAGAGGCCGGATGTGGTTCTGCCGCGACCCGCGCGAGCCCTTTTCCAGGTCGAACTCCAGGTCTGAGTATCCCCGGGCCGCAGAGACCAGGGCGTCCACGGCCTCATCCGCCAGGGGGGCCCTGCCCAGGTTTGTATAGACTACCACGCCCGCGGCATTGATCACCTCTTTCAGACCCGTCTCCAAGACCTTTACCAGCTCGCCGGAAACCCCGGCCGCGACCTGCGACGCATCCGGGCTCCGGCTGATCTCACCCGATCCGATCGCCTCGCGGATCTTTTCCAGGGCGTCCTTGACCGCCCGCTTGACCAGCTCGGGCGCATATGGCAGCTCCGCCAGCGCGGGCTCCTTCAACACGACATCGACCTTGGGTATGCTCCGGTATGCATCGTTCACGTTGCCTCTCCTTTCATTCACTGTCAGGCTAAGGCATTTCCAGGGTTTACGTCAAGCAATACTGTATATTGACCCATGCCTGGCTCAGCCGAACGGCTCGCACCTGGGATTGCCCCGGAGGAGCCTCCGGCACGCTTAGATGAAAAGCGGTTGCCCGAACTCCCGATTTTGTGTAATTACAATTATCGTTTCTGTGCATGAGATGATATGCATTATTGCAAGGGGGTTTTGGAAGGGTCATCGAGCATACAAGTCGAGCGAATCAGAGAGTGATGATCGCTGACAGAATCCCGAGAAGCAGTGGAGAGTCGGATGCCGAAACCGGAAACCATAGACCGTCACAGGTGCCACGGCAAAGACAAGGAAGAGAAGTATAAGGACCGCACCGCACTGGACTACTGGTGGGGCCTTCGAGAGCTTGCGGCAGACTTCGACATCAACAACTATGAGACCTCCTCAGGTGAAAAACTCACCCAGCAGCAGGAGAATGAAGTAGCCTATATTCAGCTCCTGCACTACACGGTCGAGGTAAAGCTCTCCGGCGCCTTCTACCAGATGGAACACATGGAGCGCCTGTTCAACTCCCCTCTGGGGAGCGATTCGAGCCTCGATCTGCGCGTGTTCGAGGCAAAAGAGGCCTTCGATGCGGTGAACGAAGACATGTACCAGGCATCCTGCGCCATCGCAAACCAGATCTACATGCTGCTCAACAGGCCGGAGTACACCCCCATCAAGGTGGATCAGAGGAGGCCTGTGGCCATGAGCCCCTCCGACCTGCGCTACTGGCTCAAGCTCAACAGACACCCCAGCTTCAGAACCCTGAGCAACATGTTCAACGACTGCGAGAAGCAGCTGGACATCCGGCA
>Ga0116188_1003603_pt1 | contig 11268 bp, 9 predicted proteins | sample AD_JPNTR2_MetaG_FD_89807 | JGI IMG/M metagenome (GOLD analysis project Ga0116188, IMG submission 89807) | Active sludge microbial communities of municipal wastewater-treating anaerobic digesters from Japan - AD_JPNTR2_MetaG | ecosystem: Engineered > Bioreactor > Anaerobic > Digestate | place...
AGTATGAGGGATAAAGTCCCTCATGTTTGGGGGAGAATGGAGCCGCAATTGCGGATCCTTAGGTAGGGGGCTTGCCCCCTCCTAAAGTGTCGTGTCGAGAAAAAAACAAAAGTAAACGGATTTATAAGACACGACACCAGTAATATTTGACACCATAACAACGGAAAAGAAACAATGACATCTTTTACTACCAACTATGGACGACCATTTGTCGAGTTGCGGAATGTAACAAAAACCTATGGCAGTGGCCAGGCCTCTGTACAAGCAATGCGCAATGTAGATATACGTGTTGAAAAAGGAGATTTTCTTGCAATAATGGGCCCGAGTGGCTCTGGAAAATCAACGTGTCTCAATATACTCGGATGTCTGGATGTACCTACTGCCGGAGAATACCTTTTTCAAGGAATTAATGTTGGAAAACTATCTCGCAACCAACGTGCAATACTGAGACGATATTATCTTGGTTTTGTTTTCCAAGGATTCAACCTGCTCAGTAGAACATCAGCGCTTGATAATGTAGAACTACCTTTGATTTATCGTGGGGTCCGCTCGCATGAAAGACGTCTTCGTGCGCGGCGTGCTCTGGAAGCAGTAGGACTTAAAGGATGGGAATCTCATATTCCAAGCCAACTTTCAGGAGGCCAGCAACAGCGAGTCGCAATTGCGCGCGCGCTAATAACCGAGCCATCTTTGCTCATGGCTGACGAGCCAACAGGTAATCTCGATACAACCAGAGGTCATGAAATCATGCAGTTATTAACTCAACTAAATCAGGAACGCGGTATCACAGTTATTATGGTAACGCACGAGCCAGATATGGCGCAGTATGCAAAACACACCGTCTATTTCCGTGATGGTACAATTGTGGAACATCATACTAATGGAGGAATAAAATAATGCTATGGAGTGCAATTGTTTTAGCACTTGGTGCAATTAAGCGCAATCTTATGAGGTCTCTTTTAACAGTACTTGGCATTGAAATAGGAGTTGCTGCTGTAATTATCCTGGTTACTATTGGTAATGGAACCACTGCTCAGGTGCAAAAACAAATAGCAAGCATGGGCAGCAATCTACTTATGGTTAGCCCTGGTAAACGAATGGGTCCTGGACGTTCAACTGCTACTCCGTTTAAAGCACAGGCGCCCAAGCCATTGCCGCTGAAATTTCTTCAGTTTCTGCAGTTGCTCCAATTGCATCCCAAGCGCTTACAGCGGTTTATGGTAATGAGAATTGGTCAACCTCAGTAGTTGGCACAGATAATAACTATCTATATGCTACAAACAGAGCCATCAGCGAGGGTCGACCATTCAGCGAAAGTGAAATGCGGGCAGGTGCTGCGGTATGTATCATTGGAGAAACAGTGCGAAAGAATCTTTTTGGCGGAGAAGATGCCGTGGGTAAAAACATTCGGCTGGGAAAGATCTCGTTTGAGGTTATTGGAATTTTACAGGCCAAAGGTCAAGCCGGAATGGGAATGGACCAGGATGATACTGTTATCATTCCACTGCGTACACTTCAACGTCGAATTACAGGAAACCAGGATATTAACCTTATTATGGTTGCAGTCCAAGATAGTGCTTCGACATCTCGTGTACAGCGTGATATTGAATGGCTCATGCGTGAACGTCGTCATATTACTGCTGCCAAAGAAGATGATTTTACTGTTATGGATACAAAAGAAATTGCTGAAACACTTACCAGTACAACAAAAATGCTAACATCTTTGCTGGCTGCTGTTGCAGCAGTTAGCCTTCTTGTGGGGGGTATCGGTATTATGAATATCATGCTTGTTTCTGTTACCGAGCGCACCCGGGAAATTGGCACCCGACTTGCAATCGGTGCATTAGAGCGCGAGGTTCTTTTCCAGTTTCTTGTTGAAGCAGTAATCCTTTCTTCTTTTGGAGGTATATGTGGTATCGCAGTAGCACTTGCTGCCTCGGCGTGGCTGGCAGGTTTGATGAAAATTCCATATGTATTCAGTTTCGGTATTATTGCGCTCTCTTTCCTTTTTTCAGTGGCTGTAGGAGTTATCTTTGGATATTTCCCAGCGCTTAAGGCTGCCAGAATGAATCCAATTGAAGCATTACGTTATGAATAAAATCCGATGGGTGCCTTAATCTACACGAAAGCATCAACAACCTCTATAAAAAAAATAAATCGATATAAGAATTACTGGAATTAATCAATCCTCTGGATAGAAAATCTTACCTTCATTCGAGATTACCACATCTTTGATATATGGAAACTGGAAAAGTGTCTCTTTAATCGGGAATAATACCATTATATAATTATGAAGACCATATCCTTTGCGAAGTTCTTCTAAATCCACATCAAATAACGGATGTTTATAAAAATCAATATATAAAATATTATTAGATAACCTAACACTTTTAATTTTAACATCAGCATCAAAAAAACTATAGTAACCATTTTCAATTTCTTCTTTTGTTGGCCCTTTTATAAGTTCTTCAAGCGATTGTAATAGAGGATTTTTTATCCCTGATATTCTTCTTTTCACAGGATAAATTCGCCCTGATCTTAATTCTGGATCTTCCTTTGTGTTCCAGAAAAAAACAACAACTGTATCAAGATTTTTCTTGCACGTTACCAAAAGTTTTTTTGAATCTTTAGAATAAATACCATCAGGTTCTGCTTTTAAATATTTCTCAAAATCCTCAATTGCCTTTCTGTATAACCCCAAATGATAATAAATTAGGGCTCTATCATAGTAAAGGTCAATATTATTAGGATCAAGTTCTAATGCAGTTCGGATATCATCCATTGCCAGTGTATACTGACCAAAAACAGCATAAATAATTCCACGATTTGAATATGCATTAGGAACTTCAAAAAATGAATCAAGCGCCTTATTACAATCATCAAGTGCCTTTTGATATTCCCCGATTTTATAAAACAAAAAAGAGCGATTTACATAAACTACTGGATTCTGAGGGTCCAATTCAATGGCCGTATTGAAAAATTTCATTGCATCTTCATATTTACCAATAAGGGCAAATATACTTGCGAGCGTACAATAAGCATGCACATTTTCAGGATCAATTTCAATGGCTTTCTTTAAATCAGCAATTGCCTTCTGTGTTTGCTTTCTCAGAAAAAATACAACTGCACGACCAACAAGATATTCAGAATTTTGAGGATCAATAGCAATCGCCTTATTATAATCCTTCAGGGCTTGAAAATATCTTTTTTCACGGGTAAGAGTATCCGCCCTCATGAAATAGGCATCACCAAACTGCGGATTTATCTCTATGGCTCTTGAGAAAAACTTTATTCGTTCCCGGCTATCATCACTTCCGAGACCCCTTTCGTAACATTTAGTTGCCTGTAAAATCCTGTCCTCTGACGATGTTGCCTCGTCTACAGAGGTATTAGCCCCATAGAAATGGGCGCATCCTGTAAACTGAAGCGCAAAAAAACAAAACAAACTTATAATAATAAACTGCAGATTTTTAATATGTTTGTGTGTCATCAATAAGAAGTATAAGACACATTCAGATAAAGTCAAGAAAACAGCATAAAATGATAAAATGCGCTTTTTTGATTCATTTTTCTTAATGGGCTAAAATTATTATAATGAAACTGCTTAGATACGCAATTTGTACACTGACATCTCGAAGATAATCAAAGGGTTGTATAATCTGTTTACAGAGTATACATATACCAATATAAACTTACAATGCATTCATCTACAAGAAAGATGATGAGAATAAACATCAAGGTAAAGGTATTTGCCTCAGAGGAAAAGGTTGTACAGTCAGAAAAAGGAGACATCACTGTATATGTTAAGGAGCCACCCTCTGAGGGCAGGGCAAACGATGCAGTGATAAGGATACTTTCGGGATATTTTAAGGTTCCAAAATCAACAATTAGAATTATATCTGGACACAGAAGTAGAAACAAGATAATAGAAATAAAATGAGACGTATCTATCTTTATAATCACAGGAAAATAAATAACAGTATATTAATTTCTGGAGAAACTTTTCATTACCTCAGAAATGTTCTCAGATTAAAAGAGGGCTCGCAGTTTAAGGGATTTGATAGTACTGGAACGGAATATCTACTCGAAATTAAAAAAATGCAGCCAATGATTGAAGCAAGGATACTTGATGAATCGCAGATTTACCAACATGAGCCAATCATCAACATTGAATTTTGTCCATCATTATGCAAGATGAAAACATTCGAACACACCCTCGAAAAAGTTGCAGAACTCGGAGTCGCAAAAATAAAACCAGTGATAACAGAGAGAAGTTTTGTTCTTTCATCAGGACAGATATCTTCAAAAATTCCGAGATGGCATAAGATTGTAGCCGAGGGCACAAAAATTTCAGGAAGCACAAAATTACCTGACATTTGCATGCCTGAGCGGATTGAGAATGTTTTGAATCAACAAGGCATAAACATCTTTTTCTGGGAACAATCAGAAAAAAACCTAAAGGAAATAATTCCAATGATAAAACAGCGACTACTGGATAATAAAACAATAAAGGTTTTTATAGGACCAGAAGGCGGGTTCACTGAAGAAGAAGCAAACCTCGCAGAAAAAACTAAATCATTGATTGTAGGGCTTGGAAAAAGAATACTCAGAGTTGAAACTGCTACAATTGCCGCAATCGCAATACTCTCTTATGAGTTAAACGAAGCATAAGGTATAATCCCTGAATTTACCCACTACATCCTTATTACTGTTCTTCCATTTTTGCAGGGAAGATCTATTCCTTACCCGCATCTTCCAAAAAACACCGATAGAAAAACAAATTTCCCTCTGCCATGGCTTTATTACTTTTTTAGGTAATACAAGAAATTTTGGAATATATTTTTCAAAACCTATGCTACTGCTTTATTCCCTTGTAAAGGGAGGTCAGGATGGATTTGCCTACGTCTCTTTTTTGTTCTCCCTCTTTTGTAAAGAGAAGTTGGAGAGGGTTTTAATTCCCCTCTTTTAGAGGGGTGTCTCGTAGAGACAGGGCATTCAATCATCAAAACCCATGTAGTGAGGGACTTTAGCCCTGTGTCTTTTTACAACAGCATAAATACTTGTCCCTCTTTGCAAAGGGGAAATTTTAAATACTCCACTCTTTCGTAAAGAGGGGTTGGGGGAGATTTTAATTCCCCCCCTAAATCCCCCTTGCCCCCTTTAAGAAAGGGGGAACTTGTGGGTAAGGGATAGCCCCCTCTATAAAAGGAGGAATTGGAAGAGGAAATTTATAAAGGGGGGAATTGAAGGAGGACTTTTCAAAGGGGGAACTTGTGGGTAAGGGATAGTCCCTTTAAGAAAGGGGGAGATTGTGGGTAAAAGATAGGGGAAACATGGGTGAGGGGTTAATTTTCAGTTCAAAAAGAAGGTTCCACATTGCAAAAATCAAAGTTAATTCCTTTATCCTGCATTTTTCATTTTACACCTTGCATTTTGCAATCAAGTTTTTCCTTTGTATTCAAAATCCCCTCACCCAGGTTTCAGAGAAGGACCCACAGAAAAAGAGAAATAATCCACCTTAAGATAATGTTATTTTCAACTATATCGTTATTATTTCCCCTTTCTCAAGTGATTCTTTTTCCTTAAGAATCATCTCCAAACTTTGCACGGCATCCTCTGGATTTATTACTTGAAATTCCTTATTATGAACAACATGATCAATAAAATAGTTTAATTCAAAGAAGTATCCACCAAGATCTGATATATTTCCACTAGTATTCTGCAGCACTTTTCTTTCCATATGTGGTTTGTCAATCCTTCCATCAGCGTAGTATATCACAAGAGATGGATTAGATGTTGAATCAAAATCTGCTATAACCTTCTCAAACTGCGCAATAAATCTCATTTCAAATGGAAAGTTAGATGTCATATCCCAGGCACCTTCCGCAAATGCAGTAACCCCGCCAGGGAAATTGTATGTTGTAAGAACATGGGTATATCCCTGTTCTTCAGAATATGTCCCGCGGGAATAAAGAGAAACAGGTTTCTGACCGAGTAAATAAAGAATAAAATCAACATCGTGGATATGAAGGTCAAACAAAGCGCCGCCAGAATAATTCTTATTAAGGAGCCAGTTTTCCCATCCCCATGTTGGCTGTGGACTAAGTCGGTTGCAGGTTAGCGTAAGTAATTTTCCAAATCTGCCCTGGTCATAATTTTTCTTAATAAAAGCATACTCAGGCCAAAATCTTATTACGTGAGCCACCATAAATCTAACCCTGTTTTTCTTACAGATATCTACCATCTCTTTTGCATCCTCGAGTGTCAATGCAATAGGCTTCTCGCAGACAATATCCTTTTTCGCCTCTGCTGCCTTGATAACAAACTCCTTATGAAGGAATGTTGGCAGACATATATCAACAATTGTTATGTCAGGCTTCGAAAAAACCTGATCAGACGTAAGGTATGGAATTGCACCTACCTTTTCAGCGAGGAACTTTGCCTTTTCTCCTCGCGTATCCACTATCGCAGCAACTTTGACATTTGGCAACTGACCATAAACCTCTGCATGCATAGATCCCATAAATCCAGCACCAATAATCGCAACCTTTACCATATCTACCTCCTGTTAAATAGAATATAGCGTCGTTAAAACTTTTGTTTTCATTGCACTAAATAGGCGTGTACCCGGATAAAGATTCAGCAAACTAACAGATAGATTGGCCTGCGAAGAACCTGTCAAAACATTTAGACCAGTATCCCTTTAATCCTTATCTTCTCCTGATTTATACAAAGAGAAAATTAAGGAGATTTTGTGCATATCATACTTCAAAAGTCCTATTTCCGGGTATTCACCTACCATCATAAGTATTATACTGTACTTACTATGACTCGCTAACAAATAGAAGAATGCTATACAAGCATTTCTCCGTATTTCTCCTACGGCACCACAAATAAATCACATACAGAACCACCACATTTTTTATTTTGTACTTTGCAATTTGCCAGGTGGTGCGGTAATCTTTCTTCATTAATACTTCTTTCTAATCCTCCTACATCTCTCTCGACAAAAGTAAAACTCATCTTCGTCCTACTCAAATCCTTATATTAAGGAAAAATCATTTCCAGATAACATTATAGGTAAGTATATTTTTCCCTTTGCCGAGGCTGTAAAAATTTACGACAGATGCGGAATCAGCAACCCTCACTGATTTATCGATCTGATAATACCAGATTTTCTTTCTCTCTTTATCAGGGAAATAATACCACCTGTTCCAGATGCCACAAACACTATCGAGAATATCCTGGTTAAACGAGAGAAATCTAACATCATCACCAAGAGTAAACCTGAGTGTCTCAACCCCGGATATTGAAAATACATAGACAATGTTGTTTTTTACACAAGCGCTAATGTTTTCAATCTCAGGAGAAAACCTAATATTTTCAATCTGACTACCCAGATTCTTACTCCATGCGATGTTTCCCTCTCCGTTGTAAAGAACAAGTTGTCCTGTTGTCGTCCCTGCAACAACCCAATTACCATCCGCGCTTATCCTCATATTTTTTACCCAGTCGGAAACAGAACGATCCCAAAATACTTCACCTTTCTTATCGAGAAAGAAAATTTTCTCGTTAATTGCATAAACCCAGAATTTTCCATTTTCAGATATACTAATTGCACGCACAAGATTTTTAACCTTTGATTGATATACAATTCTCAGGTTTTCAGCAAGACAGATGCGTCCACCAAGAGATGCCCATGCAACAAATTTTCCATCAGGAGAAATTGCTACACGGACAATTTCATCAGGTTCTTTGAATGTACCCTGAATTCTTCCAGAACGACTGAAAATGTATACCCTCCCATCACTACAACCCGCAATAATTGAATTTCCATTTTTCGAAACAGCAATATCAGTTACTAAATCAGATGTCTCAAATGTCCATTGGTATGAGTTTTCCGGTATCAGCAATGCATCTGGAATTTGCTCACCTTGAAATTGAATAAAAAATCTTTCAAAAAAATTTGGCAGAAATTCGTAATTTTCACTTTTATATTCATATGTTTCAACAGGATCTTTCTGCCCTGCACGATACACTCGCACCTGAAATATATACATATTTTCAATTTTTACAGTAAACGGTTCAAGTATATATTTCACATTAAGCAAACTGGCAATTTTTGCTCTTTCCTCAATATCATTAATGATGTCTTTTCTTGTCAGAATCTGTTCAGCAAGAGTTTTGTCTAAAACCTGATCACTTACAACAATGTATTGCTTGCCAAGTCCTGAAACTTTCTCCTTAAAAACGCTGCCTGCATTCTGAAGATAATCAGGCAAATCCTGTAACCTCATATCAAGAATGAGTACTACCTGTGGCTCAATCCTTGCATTTAAAATTCTTATTCGCTGATTTATCGTAGACAGAGAAGGTGCACGGTTATGAACATTTCTTGCATCAATACATCTAAGTAATTCCTGATATGTATTAATTGCCTGAGAATAGAGTCCTTCTGATTCAAAAATATTTCCAAGTTTGTACAGATACGCTGCATCAGGAATATAAGAAAGGTTAAGATACATCTTGATATACTTAATGGCTTCTTTTGGTCTTGAGCGTTCATAAGCATAATCACCGAGTATCCTGTAAATATATGCCGATGGTGGAGCGTACCTGATAATATCAATGGCCTCCTGGGTTCTGGGCCAGTGAGACGGCCAATTTTTAGGGTTAAAAGGCTCGGCTGCAAGTGTCAATTGTTCTGCTTTTCTTAAAAACTTTTCTGTAAGTTCCATATCTCCAGAATTATAATAATCTCTTGCTTTTTCAATGCATGTCCAGATATTCGAAGGAAATATAGAACGTAATTCTGTATTTTGAGTGTACCAGGATTGACACCATAAGTTCCCTGACACAGCGGTTAAAATCAACATCATCGCTAAAATAAAAATTTTTTTCATATCAATTACTTGTTTTGAATAAAATTTGACCGAACTGCAATGGGTTATCAATCCTGCCAGTCCACGTTACAGCAGGCAGGTGATCAGAAACCCTTTGAAAATTTATTTCCCATTTATTTGATGCTATCTCGCCAGAATTAAAATCCCTCAATGGTATTAAGATTTCAGCCACCCATTTAGTATCAGTAATTTTTGTTGCTGTTTGCCATTGCGATTCCCACTGGGTATCACTATCATCTGTAAGATACTTTTTCCAGACATAGGAAAATTTCAGGAAGTTTGTTGGATGGAGTGTGTACTGATACCATCTTGTATCCGAGGACTGCGGGTTCAGACATATCGTTAAGAAATCCCGGCTATCAAAGGTTATGGAAGATGCCTGTGGGTCCATACATATAAAAAGAAAATAGATATTCTTGTCATCATAAGCAGCCATAATTGATGTTTGAACCTCTGAAGGAACTTTTTCATCAATAACGTAGACCATTGATCTATCCTCTGTTATAGATTTCCAACATCGATCGTTTTCATTTCCATCAATAACCGGTGGTTCCAAAATTTTTTGAGCAATAAGTTTCTTCAAAGATGTTTCAGGAACACCTGTTAATAGTGTCTCCTGCTTGCGCTGAATCTCGGGTATTTTCCGTCTCAATGATAAAGGTATTTTACTATCAGATAGATAATGGCGCGCTTGAGTTCTCAATGGTTCTATATCCTGCCTGCTTAAATTCACAAGTGTGTAAAGTCCTTTTTCTTCCCCAAGACGGCTAAGCGCCCATGCCGCCTTAAGTTTAACCTCAAGCTCTGAATTTTCCAGAATTCGGAGCAATTCAGGAATAGCAGTACTCGTATTCAAAATTGCTAAGGTCTCAACAGCCATACTCTGGATTTGAACATCGGAACTTCTAATATCGCGCATAGCAATTCTTAAACCAGAGTTATTACCGACACAAGCGAGTGAATATGCTGCATAAATCTGAATTTCAGGATCATCGCTCTTTAAGCAGGACAGTAAAAGTGGAACAGCCTGGCTCAGACGGGCCTTTCCCATGCCAAGTATTGCAAGTTTCTTTATTTCAGTTGACTCCTCATTTTCAAGTATTGCCTTCATTGCTGAAAATACAGCGGACTTCGGCTGGTAAGGAATGAGTTCAAGAGCAGCCCCATAAACATCAGGATATTTAGAGTATAACATCTCTTTTACAAGAGTAATAACCAGAGGAGATTCTTTAATGAAAGAGAGGCGCTCAATTGCCTGGCTTCTTTTTAATTCTTTCTCGGATTTTATATCCTTCCTGATACCTGCAATAACCTCTCTTAAGATATTCTGAGCATTTGTCCTTACAGATCTATCAGAATCAAGGCGGCTGGCAAAATTAAGATAGGTAAGAAAAGCACTATCATCAGGGTTAACCCTGTACCAAGACGAAAGAATTGTCTTTCGCAAAAGAGGATCTGGATTATTTTTCACAGAATCAAAAAATAAAGATTCTTCAGATGTCCCGATTTTCCCGAGGAGGTCAGCCGACATAACCTTTGACTCAAGAGAAAATTCCTTGCTTAAAATAACATCCTCAAGTATAGGTATAAAATCAGGGCTTTTGAGTGAAAGAACCACATTGTAAGCATAATCTTTAACCTTTTCTGATTTATCCATAAATCTTTTTACAATCGCTGGATAGGAGATAAAATCATTAAATTCCTTTAATGCCCAAAGAGCAAAAATTCTTACATTTTCATTGGGGTCCTCTAGCCTTTCAATTAAAGCAGGGACACCTTCCTTATCATCAAGTCGCACCAATGTCTTTATTGTTTCTATTTTAAGTTTCATTGAGGGCTCAAGCATTTTTGCCCTTAAAAATTCAAAACCCTCGTTTGATTTGAGATTTTCGATGGCCCAAACAGTTTGGATTTTTACATCATCTGATGAGCTTTTTAAAAAATCAAGTAGAATTGGAACAACCCTCGGATCAGTAGATGCCTCAAGCGCCCATATTGCATTGATAATTGTTGGTACATCATCGATATTTGTTGCTTCCTTAATTGTTGAAATAGATGAATCAGGCAGTTTCTTAAATGCATATCGTGCCTCATCCCTTGAAAGTATCCTTTTTAACGACCAGAATAGTTCAGCACGAACCTGAAGATTTTCATCCTTTAGGTGCGAAAGTATTACCTCTATCATTGTCTCATCACCAAATTTCCCTATACCAATCGCTGCCCAGTATCTTACCTGCCAGTAGGTATCATCTAAAGCCCGCTTTAAATCAAAGGTTATCTCATCTCCAGATGCCCATTTGACCATGGACTTAATACCATTAAGTCGTACCTGCCAATTCGAGTCAGTTATTTCTTTTTGATATGA
>Ga0116188_1003607_pt1 | contig 11260 bp, 9 predicted proteins | sample AD_JPNTR2_MetaG_FD_89807 | JGI IMG/M metagenome (GOLD analysis project Ga0116188, IMG submission 89807) | Active sludge microbial communities of municipal wastewater-treating anaerobic digesters from Japan - AD_JPNTR2_MetaG | ecosystem: Engineered > Bioreactor > Anaerobic > Digestate | place...
CTATGACCTGGGCAGGACATCTGTGGAGAGGATAATACATCCACAGCCTGTTGAAACAAATATACTGGCAGTGGTATTTATGATGTTCTCCGGATTATTTAAAGAATGGATGGCTCGATTTTCTATCTTCCTGGGATTAAAGATAAATTCCGATACACTTATAGCTGATGCCTGGCATCACAGGAGTGATGCGGTAGCGTCTGTGCTGGTAGGTGTAGGACTTCTCTTCACCAGATATGGGTATTATTATATTGATGGTATACTGGGTCTGGGGGTGGTGGCTCTTTTAGGCTGGGTTGGTATAGAACTGTTAAAGACCGCTTCAGATTTTCTTATAGGAAGGGCTCCTGATAAAGAATTTATAAGTCGTATAAGAGATATAGTCCTTTCTGTCCCCGGTGTCCTGAGCCTTCATGATATCCTCGTCCATGATTATCAGAGTGAAAAAATTATCTCCCTTCATATCGAGGTTGAAGATTATCTATCAGCCAGGGAGGCTCACAGGATAGCATTGGAGGTACAGGATAGATTAAGAAAGAGTCTGGATTGCTCTGATGTTTCTGTCCATATAGACCCTAAGGGAGAGAGGGAAGATTGACATCTATTATATGATATAAGTAACTGATTATGGAGATATTTAAACTTTTTATGAATCTGGTAAAAATATGAATCTTTTAGCAGATTTTATAGTAAAAAGAAAAACATATATACTGATAGTTTTTCTTCTTCTTTTTGTCGTTTCAATCTTTATGATGCCAGACAGGAAGCTGAGCTACAATATATTTGATATATTACCCGATGATATAGAATCTTTAATTGGACTAAAAATCCTCTCGGAGAAAATTGCAAAGGGACCTGAGTTTACAATCCTCTGTGAGAAGGACGACCTTAATGAGGTAGAAAATCTTGTAAGAAAGCTGGAGACTCTCCCATATATAATCTCTATCAGCTGGTTGGGAACCAGCCAGGACCTGACCTATCCGGAAGAGATCTGGAGAGACTCTGAATCCTGGTATAAGGATGGAGTGTTCAAGGTTAGCATAACCTTGAAATCGTCTGATTCTTATAAAACTCAAATAGAACAGTTGAGAGGTCTTCTACCAGAGTGGGCGGAACTTACTGGAAGTGAAGTAATCTCTTATGATATGGAGGACTATTTTAAAAATTCTACCCTTATATACTTCTCTCTTGGAATCCTTCTTGTCACAGTATTTCTGTTCCTAACCTTTCCAAGTTTCCTGGTCCCTATCCTTATAGTGTTTTCTATGATGATTGGAGTCATAATAAATCTTGCTATCACCGCTGTATCAGGAAGGTCGATCTACTTCCTTATGGATACGATCGTTGCAATCCTCCAGGTTGCGGTGACTCTGGACTATGCACTGTTTCTCTATCATAGATATGAAGAGGAAAGACTTACTAAAGAGAGAGATGCAGCTATGGCTTCTGCGATTATTTCCAGCTTTAAACCGATATCCCTGAGCTCTCTCACCACAATGGCTGGATTCTTTGCCCTCACGTTTGGTAAATTGACCATCTACAGTATCCTGGGGTGGATACTGCTGAGAGGGGTTTTCATATCTTTAATTGTGATAATATTCTTCTTTTCTTCCCTTTTACTCTTATCTGATAAATTCATAGCTGCCAGGAAGCACAGGGTTATTCCGCTTGGTGTTGGAAGTCTGGGAAGATTTATGGGTAGATTTTCACACATATTTTCTATTATATTTTTAATATTTCTTGCCATTTTCTACTATTCTTATACCAGAGTAGAACCTATATTCGATGTAAATGCATTTTTACCAGAGGATATACCATCAATAGCAACATTAAATAAAATTAACAGCATCTTTGGTCAGACAGAGAGTATCATTATAGTGGCAGAAGAAGATACCACCGGGTTCTCCGATGCGCTATCTACCATTAAAAATATGGATGGGGTAAATACGGTGATACATTATTCCACCATACTGGACCCTGCCATACCAGAAGAGTTGATTCCGGCGGATGTCTTTGACAGATTTAGAAATAATGGTTATACATTTGCTTTGGTTGATATAAACTATAAACTGAATGAAGAAAATGGTAAAGTCCTCAGAGATTCTATTGAGAAGACTATAAAAGAGAAGGTTTACGGAAAGGCTTATATAACTGGAGAATCTGTCCTTTTAGCTGATATAAGCGATATCGCCTATCAAGATCAGAGCAAAACTACAAGGATATCCCTTTTACTTATACTGATTATTATAGCTATCGGATTTACCTCTTTGTCGGTGCCTCTTGTTCTTGTACTGGTCATACAATTAGCCATCTGGGCTAACATAGGATATTACTTCTTATTTAACATTCCGATGCCGTTCTTTATCCCCTCAATACTGGGGGCAATCCAGCTCGGGGCTACCATAGATTACGCTGTTCTTTTAACCAGCAGGTACCAGGAGGAGAGAAGGATGGGTATGTCCAGGATAGATGCCTCTGACAGGTCGGTATACTGGAGCTCATACTCCATAATAACCAGTGCAGGCACCATGATTCTTATGAATCTTCCTGCAGCCATTTTGAGTAATATAGAGCTGGTAAGAATCACTATGGGTAGCCTTGCCAGGGGTGGATTCTTAAGTGTTATGATGGTTCTGTTCCTACTGCCGGCATTACTGGTTCTTCTTGATAAAGTATTTAAGTATTCATCATACAAATGGAGTGGAGATGATAAAAATGAATAGATTAAAATTTTTATTCATATCCTTATTATTGATTACTCTGAGTATAAACAGTGCCTTTGCCAGTAATCTATCTATTTCTGATGATGAAACAGTTTATGCTATTACCAGACCGGACGGTAGTCTTGAGAAGACTGTAGTTGTGGACTGGATAAGGGTAGAAGGTGATGGGGAATATGCAATTTATGATGGTGGAAAAGATCTCAATAATGTCAGAAAACTGCTTGGAGATGCCAGTGTATCTTTTTCTGACAGCAGAGTAAAGATAGAAGGCAGGGTTAACGGTACCTCTGATATATATTACAGGGGAGAAACAAAAAAACCTCTCCCTCTATCCCTTAATATAACCTATTATTTGAATGGGAAGAAGACCACATATCAAAATGCTTTAGATAAGAAGGGGACATTGAGGATAGAATTTACAGTGAAAAACAGATTACAGAAAAGGGTCAGGATAGGTAATGATGAAGAAGATGTTTATGTTCCATTCACGGCTATTCTGAATGCCAGTTTCCCCTCTTCTAGGATAAGAGATATAAAAATATCAGAGGGGGGAAGTACCATAGTGGCGGGGAGCAATATAAATGTAACCTTAATGGGTATGCCCCAGCCTGACTTCAAAGGCTGGCTAGAAGTGAGTATGGATAAAATAGAGTTAAATCCTCTCCAGATAGCTGTAATTCCATCATCCCCAGCCCTGGCAGGACTGTTAGAAGGGCTGGGTGATTATATTGGAAGCATAGAGCAGATGGACCAGGTCCTTAAGTTTCAGCAGGACCTCTTAAAGCAGATGTCCCAGGAGATAAAGGTATCTTTGGATGAAAAGGGTAACAGTATAGAGACCTCCCTGGATAATGCAGGAAAGATGGATGAGATATTGGGTAAACAGGAAGGTATGATGGATGATATGCTTAAAGCTACAGGCAAGATGATTGATAGAAATAACAGGATGAGACTTCTTGCAGAAAAGATGGAAGATGGGAAAGAACTTCTTGCGTTACTTGAAGAGGAGAAGAGAGAACTGGAAGGTATGAAAGAAAAGCTAACCGCTATGAAAGGCAATAATAGAGAGCTGAGGCAATTCTTCTCTCTTATGCCAGTTGACGGTATAAGAGAGATAATGAATAGCCTTTCCAGGATACAGATGAGCTTGAATGCGATAGCAGAGGGTGGATTTGTTGGTTTTGTAATGATCCCTGGTATCAATATGGTTCGTGATGGAATAAAGACAGCTAAAGAAGAGATAGAGAAAAATAAAGAGAGAATGGATGTACTTGAAGGATTAGCCAGGAATTACGATACCTTTACAGGTAAACCTGGTAATGCAAAGAAGAGCAGTGTAAGGTTTATATATTATATAAAGTTCGAATAATTTTTGACAAAAGTTACAGGTATATGTTATACTCTTAGGCAACTTTAGTTTAGATTAGATTGAGGAAGGAGAGTTGAGAAAAGATGAGAATAGATGAGTTCTTATCTTTAGCGGATACCCATAAGGTATTCCCCGTGTATAAAGAGGTTTTGCAGGATACTGAAACCCCTATCGGTCTTCTATCAAGAGTTATCTCTTATCCCTATGTTTTTCTCCTAGAGAGTGTGGAGAGGGGAGAATATCTTGGCAGATATTCTTTCCTTGGCTGGGTCCCTCGCAATGTATATGAGGTGTATGACAACCCTTTTTCTCTCTTACGGAAGACACTGACTCAGGATGTGTCTCCTTTTTCTAATCTCCCCAGATTCTGGGGAGGATTGGTGGGTTATATAAGCTATGATGCCATAAGATGTCTGGAAAAAATTCCTTTTTCACCGGAGAAGGAAAAGATAGACCTCCCCCTAGGGATGTTTATCCGACCTGACTTCATTGTTGCCTTTGACCATGTGAAGAATAAGATGACTGCCATCACTGATGTAATGATAGATGGGAATGAGGCGAATGTCTACAACTCTGCAGAAGAAAAGTTGTCCTTTGCACTAGATATCCTTAACCTGCCGAGGAGAGAGATGAATAATTTTGATGCCAGGAATAACAATGATATAGAGAGATGCATCCCGAAGGAAACCTTTGAAGAAATGGTAAAGAGTGCCGTAGAATATATAAAGATGGGAGAAGCATTTCAGATCGTTCTCTCTCAGAGGTTTCTCTTCGATTCTTCAGGGATAGACCCACTGCAGCTCTACAGGGCTCTCAGGTTCATAAATCCCTCACCATACATGTTCTTCTTAAAATTTAACGATACATATATTATCGGATCTTCACCTGAGGTTCTGGTAAGGGTGGAAGATAGAATGGTTGAGGTAAGACCCATAGCCGGAACCAGGGGGAGAGATGCGGACCCCCAAAGGGATAAAGAGCTGGAAGAAGAGCTCCTCTGTAATGAAAAAGAGCGGGCAGAGCATATTATGCTGGTGGATCTGGGGAGAAATGATGTCGGTAAGGTTTCGGTATCGGGGTCTATCAGGGTGGATAAACTTATGGAGGTGGAGAGATATTCGCACGTTATGCATATGGTAAGCAGTATAAAGGGGAGATTGAAGCCTGAGCTGGACTGTGTTTCTGCCCTTGAGGCGAGTTTCCCTGCCGGAACTGTTTCTGGAGCCCCTAAGGTCAGGGCTATGGAGATCATAGAAGAGTTAGAACCATTTAATAGAGGACCATACGCTGGAGGAGTGGGTTATGTTACCCCCAATGGAGATATGGATACCTGTATAGCTATAAGGAGTGCGTTCATAAGGGGTGAGGCTGGCTATACACAGGCAGGGGCAGGGATAGTTTATGATTCGGTGCCAGAGGCTGAGTATTATGAGACCATAAACAAATCCAGAGCCATGTTCGAAGCCCTGAAACTCGCCGGGAGGGTAAGATGATACTCCTTATAGATAATTATGATTCATTCACCTACAATCTGGTTCAATATATAGAAGAACTGGGTGAAGATGTTGCCGTTTTCAGAAATGATGTTATATCTGTAGATGAAGCCAGGAGATTAGACCCAGATGGTATAGTCATATCTCCAGGTCCATCCACCCCTGATAACGCCGGTATCACAGTATCAATAATAAAAAACTTCTATAGAGAAAAGCCTGTACTTGGTGTCTGTCTTGGACATCAGGCTATAGGGTATGCATTTGGTGGCAGGATAGAGAGACTGGCAGTTCCTGTCCATGGTAAGGTGTCTTATATATACCATAATGAGAAGGATATATATAAGGGTATACCAACTCCATTTTCTGCCACCCGTTACCATTCTCTGATAGTGAGTGACCCGCCATCTGTATTTGAGGTCTCAAGCTGGACTGAGGATAACATTATTATGGGTATAAGACTCAAGGATTATCCTGTCTTTGGGGTTCAATTTCATCCTGAATCCTGTATGACAGAGTATGGGAAAATTTTACTCAATAATTTTTTAGAGGAGGTTAGATGAGATGAGTATAGATGCCCTAGTTAGACTTTCACAGGGAGAACATCTCGACATAGATACCACCTATCTTGTGGTTAAAAAGATAGCTGATGGTAGTATAACAGAGTCTCAGGTCGGGGCTCTGCTTATGGGGTTAAGGTTAAAAGGGGAAACCCCGGAAGAGATTGCCGGTTTTGTAAAATCTCTCAGGGAGATGTCTATAAAGGTTCCCAATGAGGAACTGGCTATAGATGTCTGCGGTACAGGTGGGGATAAGAGTGGAAGCTTCAATGTCTCCACCACGGTAGCGCTTCTCTTACCAAGATATGGGATTGCAGTAGCAAAACATGGCAACAGGGCTGCTTCCAGCAAAGCTGGAAGTATCGATGTCCTGGAAGCACTTGGAATTTCATACTCAAGTGACCCGTACGTTGTAGCAAGGGAAATCGATGAGAAGGGTATCTCTTTTATATTTGCTCAGTATTTTCATCCAGTTGTAGGTAAGGTAGCCAGGATAAGAAAAGAGATGGGATTTGGGACTATTTTCAACCTCCTGGGTCCACTGCTTAATCCTGCCCGACTTAAAGCTCAGCTTATAGGAGTTTACAGTGAGGAGATTATGGATAAACTTGCCGAAGTGGTGAGGATTCTCAATATGCATCCTGTGGTTATAGTGCATGGACTCAACGACCATCTGGATGAGGTATCCATTTCAGGACCTACCAGGGTGGCAGTTATTTATAATTCTTCTATCGAAAAGTTTATCTTTGACCCGAAAGATATAGGTCTGAATTTATTCCCCCCTGAGAGTATAAAGGGTGGAGATGCAAGAGAAAATGCCAGTATAATAAGTTCCATCCTGGATGGGAGAGGAACCCCTGCACAGAGAACTATCGTCGCGTTGAATGCTGCTTTTGCCCTCTGGATTGCTGGAAAGGCAGGGTCTATAGAAGAAGGTGTAAGACTGGTAGGGGGTGATCTGGGTGTCAATTTTAGATAGCATTGTTCTGGATAAGAGAAAAGAGATACCTTCTCTTGAAGATTACAGGAGAAGATATAAGATTGTTAGCTCTAATTTCAAAGATATCTTTTCCAGGGGAAAGATATCTTTCATAGCAGAGGTTAAACCTGCCTCTCCTGTAAAGGGTGAGTTTCAGGGTATAGATAAGCTGGAAGGTGTGATAAAAGATTTGACCGATGCCCCTATATCAGCTATCTCTGTATTGACCGACAGGCACTTCAATGCCAGTATTGAAAATATAAATCTGGTGAGGAGGTATTCAGGTCTTCCCATCCTGAGAAAAGATTTTATTATAGATGAGCTTCAGGTCTATGAATCAAGTTTCTACGAGGCATCAGCCATACTGTTGATAGCCAGGATACTGGATCGTGCAAAGTTGAAGTCTCTATATGATCTATCCCTCTCTCTTGGTATGGAACCGGTGGTTGAGATATATGGATTGGAAGATTTAGAAAAGGTTCTGGCGGTTGATCCGGGGATAATCCTTATAAATAATAGGGACCTGGATACATTCGAAGTCGATATAAGGCATACAGAAAAGATGATGAGGTATATTCCACTGGGTATCTCAATAATAAGTGCAAGCGGCATATCGAAAAGAGAGGATATAGAGTATCTGAATAGCCTGGGCATAGATGGTGTTCTTATTGGTGAGGCTATAATGAAGTCTGATAAGCCAGGGGAAAAGATAATGGAGATGATGGGTCTTGCGGATTAAGATATGTGGTATAACAAGGATTGAGGATGCCCTGATGGCTGGTAATCTTGGAGCCTGGGCTGTGGGATTTATCTTTGCTCCCTCCAGCTCAAGACGATTATCACCTGAAAAAGCGAGAGAGATATCTGAATGTATAGAAAGACATTGTCCGGATCTACTCAGAATAGGAGTCTTTCTGGACCAGTCTGAGGAGTTTATCTCTGGGGTAGCTGGTCTCTGCAATCTCGATAGTATTCAGTTCCATGGTAAAGAATCCCCTGAATTTGTTAAAAGATTTAGCGGTATATTAAAAATAAAGGCTTTCACAGTGGATGGGAGTCTCTCTTTCAGAGATATGATATCCAGAATCAATTCTTACAGGGATTGCATCCCGCTTCTCGACCTGCCAAAGGACAGAGATATCTCTCAGGATATTCTTATTGATATCGCCACTGAACTGAGAGATCCAGAAATCAACTTTATCATTGCCGGGGGTATAGATTCCACCAATATATGCAGTTTTTTAAAACTGAAACCATTTGCTATTGATATCTCAAGGGGAGTAGAGATATCTCCAGGGATAAAGGATGAGGTAAAAATGAAAGAATTGTTCAGTCTGGTAAAAGGAGATGATGCTGATGTATAACTTTCCTGATGAAAGAGGATATTTTGGACCATATGGCGGTAGATTCGTTCCAGAGACTCTTATGGAGCCTGTTCTGGAGTTAGAACAGGCATATAATAAGATAAAGAATGATGAAACCTTCTGGGTAGAGTTTGATAACCTCTTAAGAGAGTACGTTGGTAGACCAACCCCGCTCTATTATGCTGGTAGACTTTCAGAAAGACTCGGGTTTAAGGTTTATTTAAAGAGAGAAGACCTCTGCCATACAGGTGCTCATAAGATAAACAATTGTATAGGGCAGGCTCTTCTTGCCAGAAGGATGGGTAAAAAGCGTATCATAGCTGAGACAGGTGCCGGGCAACATGGTGTTGCCACAGCTACCGTAGCCAGTCTTTTTGGATTAGAATGCACTGTATATATGGGAGAAGAGGATATATCCAGGCAGAAGATGAATGTCTTTAGGATGAAGCTACTTGGGGCAGAGGTTATCCCTGTATCAATTGGTAGCAAGACCTTAAAGGAGGCTATCAATGCTGCCCTGAGAGATTGGGTTACCAATGTTGATAATACACATTATCTGATAGGTTCTGTAATAGGACCTCATCCCTATCCTGTGATGGTTAGAGATTTTCAATCGGTTATAGGAAAGGAAACAAGAGATCAGATCCTGGAGAGAGAGGGGAGATTACCTGATTATATAGTTGCCTGTGTTGGGGGAGGGAGCAACTCTATGGGAATCTTTTATCCCTTTCTCGAAGATGATGTGAGATTGATAGGTGTTGAAGGTGGAGGTCTGGGGTTAGAAACAAAGAGACATGCCGCTAGTATCTCTAACGGTCAGATTGGTGTTTTGCATGGCTCCAGGATGTATCTTATGCAGGACGAGTGGGGAAACATTATGAATACCTACTCTGTCTCAGCTGGACTTGATTACCCTGGTGTCGGTCCAGAACACAGTTATCTAGAGGATACAGGTCGTGTAAGATACCAGTATGCTACCGATGAGATAGCCCTTAAGGGTTTCAGAGAACTATCATTACTTGAAGGTATTATCCCTGCACTGGAAAGTGCTCATGCGGTTGGATATCTATTTGAAGGTGGCTTTCCTGAAGGTTCGACTGTGATAGTGAATCTCTCCGGACGTGGAGATAAAGACCTGGATATTGTGATGAAGGAGATGGAACTATGAACAGGATAAATGAGGCATTTAGCAGGGCAAGGTCTGAACACAGGGTATGTTTTATCCCTTTCTATGAGTTTGGTTATCCTGATATTTCGAATTTTTATGAGATAATAGAACTGCTATCAGGGTATGGAGATATTATAGAGGTGGGTATCCCTTTCTCTGACCCTGTAGCAGACGGACCGATAATACAGAAGGCAAGTGATGTCGCTATTAAAAATGGGGCAAACCTTGATAAGGCTTTCAACTGGCTCTATGAGTTCAGGAAGAAGGACAGCATCACTCCGGTGGTCTTTATGATATACTACAACCTCATCCATAATAGAGGGGTAAGTGAGTTTTTCAGTATAGCAAGAGATCTGGACCTGGATGGTGTTATAATACCAGACCTTCCAATAGAAGAATCTGATAATGTATATCCATATAGAAATGGTGTATCCGTAATCTGGCTCGCTTCTATCACAACAGGTGAAGAGAGATTAAAAAAGATCATAGAGAAGAGTGATAGTTTTATTTATTGCGTATCTCTCAAGGGAGTAACCGGTCCCAGGGATGATATATCGGAAGAAGGATTAAATTTACTCGGAAGGGTAAGGACTCTTTCTTCTATCCCAACAGCCCTGGGTTTTGGTCTGAAGAACCCCGAACAGATAAGAAGTCTGGTAAATATAACCGATGGAGTTATTATCGGCAGTGAGATTATCAGAATAGTGGATGAATCAAACACAGAAGAGCTGGAGAGATACCTTGAGGGATTAAAGTCTGCCACTATTATGGTATAATATCTCTGTGGAGATAGATGATATCCTGCAGCTCAGGAAGAAACATCCCTGTGGAAGTGACCTCTGGAAGGTCGTATCGCTGGGTGTGGATGTCAGATTGGAATGTCTGGGTTGTGGCAGGGTAATATCCATAGATAGAGAAGAGATTGACAGGAAGGTGAAGAGAATAATAAAAAAGGTGGCTATTAAATGAGTCTATCCTGGGGTCTGGTTGGCCTACCTAACGTTGGTAAGTCAACACTCTTCAATGCCCTGACCAGATTGAATGTACCGACATCTATATATCCATTCTGTACCATAGACCCGCATAAGGGTATTGTTCCTGTCCCTGATGAGAGATTATATGAGCTAGCTAGTATAATTAAACCCAAGAAGGTTATACCGGCTACTGTAGAGTTCTGGGATATAGCAGGACTTATAATGGGGTCCAGTAAAGGGGAAGGTCTTGGCAACGAATTTCTCTCTCATATAAGGGGGGTGGACGGCATTATACATATGGTCCGTTGCTTTGACATCCCAAATATCCCCCATCTTGGAGAGGATGACCCTGTAAGGGATATAGAGCTTATAAATATTGAATTAGCCCTCTCAGATCTCTCGATAGTCGAGAGAAAACTTGATAAGGTCAGGTCTTTGAGGAGGGTAGGTAGGGGTGACCCGGAAGAAGAGGCTGTGCTGGAAGAGATAAAGGAAAGACTACTCAAGGGGGAATCGATAAGAGATATCCCTGTCATCGATGATTTACCCCTCCTATCGTGGAAGCCCGTCATATATGTTGCCAATACGGATAGTCTGGATAATCCAAAGGTCCTGAGATTGATTGATTGGGGA
>Ga0116188_1003626_pt1 | contig 11228 bp, 6 predicted proteins | sample AD_JPNTR2_MetaG_FD_89807 | JGI IMG/M metagenome (GOLD analysis project Ga0116188, IMG submission 89807) | Active sludge microbial communities of municipal wastewater-treating anaerobic digesters from Japan - AD_JPNTR2_MetaG | ecosystem: Engineered > Bioreactor > Anaerobic > Digestate | place...
CTCTGCGGTTGCGATATCATTCACCGCCATGTCGAGAAAGAAACTAATCAGTGTTGTGGGTGCGCGCCCAAACTTTATGAAGATAGCCCCGATTCTCCTACAGCTGCGCAATTTTCCCGACCGGTTCCATTCGGTGCTCGTTCATACGGGTCAGCACTATGACCAGGCAATGAGTGAGGTCTTTTTTCGAGATCTGCGAATGGAGGCTCCCGATTACAATCTGTGTGTCGGAAGTGGCAGCCATGCCGTACAGACCGGCCAGATAATGCAGCGATTCGAAGAAGTATGCCTCGCCGAAAACCCCGATCTCGTCCTCGTTGGAGGCGATGTTAACTCTACTCTGGCCTGCTCTTTGACAGCAGTGAAACTGCATATCCCAGTTGCTCATGTCGAAGCCGGACTCCGAAGCTTCGACAGGACGATGCCCGAGGAGATTAATCGCTTAGTCACGGATTGCATCTCGAACCTTCTGTTCGTCACTGAGCCGAGCGGAGTCGAGAACTTACGGAAGGAGGGAATCGCACCCGAGAAGATTCATTTCGTCGGAAACACGATGATTGACTCTTTGGTCGCCTGTTTGAAGGAAGCGGCTGGGAGTAGTAACCCTCCACGGGTGCCTTTTCTACAGGGGCAGCCATTCTGCCTCGCCACTATTCATCGGCCGGCAAATGTGGACGATGTCGCGAAGCTGAAAAAGGTCGTCGAGATACTGCACGCCGCCAGTGAGGTCTTTCCGGTCGTTTTTTCCGCTCATCCCAGGACCACACAGCGGCTCATTGGAATCCATGAAGCCGATCGATTCGTGGTGGTGGACGATCGAGTGACAGAACTCCAGCAGGGGTCCGTCTACCTGCTTCCGCCTCTCTCGTACTTGGATTTCCTGTACTCGATGTCCAACGCTCGGGCTGTGATGACTGATTCAGGCGGTGTCCAGGAAGAGACGACTTTTCTCGGGGTTCCCTGTCTTACCTTGAGGGACACCACCGAAAGACCCGTTACGGTGCATATGGGAAGTAATGAGATCGTGTCTTTGGACAAGGAGAGGATTGTCAACTCCCTCGTGACGATCAAAGAGGGACGCTGGAAAGTGTCTACCACCCCTCCGCTCTGGGACGGAAAGGCGGCAGAGCGAATCGTTCAGGTGCTAAGTAAATGGTTCCCTGAGCGCGTTTAAATTTCGACCACAGAAAAATTCGAGCATTTGAACTTCTTCTTCGGACTGGAGCCCGTCAGGACCGACACGTTTCTAGGGCTCCGGCAAAGGCTTTGACCGAGGTCCGTTAGGATCGACACGCGACTGGCAGTTGAGCCCAAGCGGCAAAAAGTGGCCTTTGCCGGCGAACGCTGACAGATGAAGAGGCGGTGCAGGAGTTCACGTGCCGGTCCTACGGACCTGGGTCTTTAGCCTTCGGTCGCCTCTATAAACGTGTCGGTCCTAACGGACCTCAAGACGTTGCTGTTTGGCGATAAGGAACGTGGCGTATTTAGATGCTGATGCGCGGGCCGGGGCGCTCTCCGTCCGTCTGCTGACGGGTCCGCTGGAAAGCGCTGTGTTCCAGGCTCTGTCGCTGGCGCTGGCTCTCTCATTTGGTCGCGGAGGCCTTAACCCGGATTTCTCACGCACTTAATGAAAAAAGGGCCGCCTTTTGTGGTATAAATTATTTTGCCAAAAAGAGTTAAGTGTTACCAGGTCTACCGGGCGTTCCACGAATTCTTCCAGTCGGGCTTGCATCTGGTAGCGCGAGAAAGCCCGCGGTTCGTCAACGAAAGCAATGTCGACATCCGATCTATCGTGGAAAGCCTGCGGACGGGTGATTGAGCCGAAAACCATTACCTGCTCGCCAGGCGCCAGCGTAGCCAATGCCTGGCGCAAACGCTTGCGGACTTCCGAGCGCACTTCTTCCCGGCGCCTCATCCGCTCGTTTTCGACTCGCTTCAGCACGTGCATGAACTCATTATAGATCGGCGCGGGAGATAGAGTTTGGTTATAAAGGTCGCCCCGGGGCACGGGCCGGGGCAGCTCCCCGTCCGCTGACAGTCCGCTGGAAAACGCTGCGCTCCTGGCTCTGTTCCGTGAGCGCACGCGGTGCATGAATTATTGCCTGGCTGAGCGAAAAGCGGTACGATGTGCCCGATCTTCGGAGGTTGGTCGGAGATACACGGCGAAGTTTGCGAGTGCTGGGGAGTGTTTCACTCCGTCGCATCCGCTTCCCACTCGAGCCTTGGGGGAGGGATAACGAAGATGGATCACCAAAGTAGTGATTCGAACTGGGAAAAGGCCGAGCGTCTGGACTGGCATTTGTGGCTGCTCGCCATCTTGTTGATCTTTGTGCTGGGGATCAGTCTGGTCAGCTTTATGTTCCCCGCGGTCTTCTGGCTTAGGGATGGTCTGCCTTTGAAATCGTCCGAGCGTGCGTTCTTCGGATTCTGTCTCTTGTTGGCGCTGGTGCTGGTATACCTCGTGCAACGACAGGCAACCGTGCGGGCGCTCAAGCGACAATTGTATGAAGCCCAGAGCGCTCTCCTGAAGGCCCAGCGGGAGGCGGCGGCTCAGGCTTTCCTCGACCTTCCGGGTATCGTCCAGTTTCGAGACGCTCTCGCCATGGAGTATCGGCGCGCTTCGGTCTCGGGGCAACGATTGGCCGACGTTGTACTTAGAGTCCCGGGGGCGTTGCCACAAACACTGGGAAGCGTGGCTCAAGTGCTGAAATCGTTGCTCCGCCCGGGGGAGAGCATGTATCGAATTGCCGATGACGCCATTGCAGTCGTCTTGCCGGGAATGAAAACCAGCGATGCGGCACACTTCTGCGAGCGAGTCAAAGAATTGAGCGGCGGCGTGGGATGGGACCTGAGAATCGAAGTGACCGGCTATCCCGACAATGTACTGTCGCTAACAGAACTGGAAGCGCCGTTTCGCAGCGCAGCCCTCTCGACGAAGTCCTTGGTCGAAGCAGCACAGTAGGGGGGATGGAGAGTAATAATGGCTGATTTGACGCCAGCCGCCGATGCGCTGCCGCCCGCACCGCTTCAGCATTTCGAAGACGGCGGCTACGAGGCGTCGCTAGACCAGAGCGAAATCGTCAGGCGCTACCTGGTCATGCTGATCAGGAGGAAGTGGCTGATCGCTGCCGTAGTGCTGACCGTTCTTGCCGCTGCGGCGGTCCAGTCTTTTACCACGACACCGGTCTACACCGCGAGTGCACAGATCCAGATCGACCTCGAGCCACTCAATATTCTGCCTTACCAGGACGTTTCCCAGACCCCTTCTTTCTATTACGAAGAGACCTATCAGCAGACGCAGCACAGGATCCTGCAAAGCAAGATACTGGCTCGACGCGTCGTCCAGAAACTCCGGTTACACCAGGACCCGGCTTTCAAATCAAAAGCCAGTCGAGGAGTGTTGAGAGAAGCGGTCCCCTGGCTCACCCGCCGGTTCGGACAACTTTTTTCAGGATCGTCCAGCCATGCGAACCAACAACCATCGGCGGCCCCCCGGCCGGCTCCTGACGAGGTGGCCGCTTCTGCCCTGGCCGGGCGCGTGACCGTCACTCCCGATAAAGGCACGCGGCTTGTCACATTGAGCTATTCCTGCGAGAACCCTGAATTGGCTGCCAGAATCGTGAATGCCCTGGCCGACGAGTACCTCGAGTTCAATCTCGAGACGAGAGTCAAGGCCGCGACTCTTGCTACCGAATTCCTCGAAACCGAGTTGGAACAACTGCAGGTCAAGGTGGAGAAGTCCGAGACGGCCCTGGTGGAATATGCCCGTAAGCATGGCATTGTCGAGGCGGGGGAGAACTCGAACCGAGAGAATATCGTGCTTCAGAAGCTCGCCGATCTGAACGCCGAGATGACAAAAGTACAGGCCGAGCTGATAGCCCACACCGTGCGGTATGAAAACTCCCGGGGAGCTGACGTTGAGAATTTCCCCGAAAGCCTCGAGACGCCCGCGATTAAACAGCTGCAGGCGCGCTTGTCGGAGTTGAAGGAAAAACATGCCAGCCTCTCGGGACGCTACGGTCCCGAACATATCGAATTCGCCCAGCTTGAACGGCAACTCCTCGAGCTAGAAGCCCAGCTCGCCAAGGAGAAACAGGCCGCCCTGGAAAAGGTGCGCCAAGATTATCACCTTGCTCTCGATCATTACCGGTCAATTGCCAGGGCGCTCGAGGAACAGAAACAACTGGCCGCCAAATTAAGCGAGGACTCGATCCAGTACAACATTCTGAAGCGCGAGGTGGACAGCAACAAGCAGTTGTACGATGGATTGCTGCAGCGCTTGAAACAGGCAGGGGTGTCCGCCGGATTACGATCAAGTAACCTCCATATCCTGGAACGCGCTTCTATCCCCGGGTCGCCGTCCGCTCCCCGCCATAGTCGCAACCTGCTGTTAGGCGCTTTGCTTGGCCTGATGTTGGGGGTTGGGTTGGCCTTTGGCCTGGATTACTTCGACGACTCCATCAAGACACCCGACGAGCTGGAACAGTCTGCCAGACTGCCGGCGCTGGGAATGATACCGACCATGAGGCAAGCAGGGGCCGCGCACCACGCAGCGCTGCCTCCATCAAGCCAGGATGAAACGAAGCCGGCTGCCTTGCCATTTCCGCAGGACGTCGGCTTCTGGGAGGCTTATCGGACCTTGCGAACCTCGCTCCTCCTTTCTCACTCGGACAAACCGCCCCGCATCCTGTTGGTGACGTCCGCGGCCCCGGGCGAGGGGAAAACTACGACGGCCATAAACCTGGCGATAAGCCTGGCGCAGACCGGCGCCCGAACCCTGTTGGTCGACCTTGAGATGCGAAAGCCAGAGGTGGCAGGCAGACTGCGGCTCAACGATACGCAGGGGATGAGCTTGTTCCTTTCAGGAAACTCCAGTCTGTCTTCGCAGATCGTGCAGACTCCCTACGACAACCTTTTTGTCATCCCCGCCGGTCCGCCTCCGCCTAATCCGGCGGAATTGATCGGGTCAAAACGTTGGCGTAAGGCCCTGGTCTTGCTGCGGGATTACTTTCAACACGTGGTAATCGACAGCCCGCCGGTCTTGTCGGTTGCCGATCCGCTGATCATTTCCAGGCAGGTGGATGGTGTCGTGCTGGTGGTCCGGGCCGGCAAGACGCCCAGGGAAGCCGTCCGCAAGGCCAGACGGGCGCTCGATACGGTGGGGGCGACCGTGCTGGGTGCGATCATTAATGGAGTGGATCTCAAAAACGCGGAGTACTCGTATTACTATCGGCACTACTATGCGTACGAGTACTACTCCAGAGGTCGACAGGGATAGATAAGCAAAACGCATTTTCCATTTCCGCCTTTGCCACGGGCGTGGGTTTCGAATCCGGGCGGCGTTTTTCCCGGCCGGATTGAAACCCACCAATTGGCACCCAACGAGCCGTATCCGTGCAAGTGGGCCGGTAAGGAAAGCGCACATTAGATGGAGATCGGTGGGTTTCAATCCGCCCCGAAAAGCACGGTGCGGGTTCGAAACCCACCCTACGACGGCGGGGCAAAGAGATAGAGGGAAAAGCAGTTTCCATTTGCCAGAGCCAATTGCAAAAACCTTGCTGATTCAGGATTTCGACGCCGAAGGCCCTGCGGACGTGCCTGACCCTTCCAGGCATTAAGCGCTAAAATAAGGAGCTAATTGCAAGATGGCGCTGATTCTTGGAGTCGGCTCTAAGAAATCGCATTTTGTCCCGATAGGGACAAGGCAAGACAGCCCAGGGTACCGTTTTTAGGTACCCTGGGTCTCCGGTCCTTCAGTAACGTGTCTCTTCCCTGAAGGGGAAGAGCAATTCGCAGAGGTTGTACCCTTTGCCGTTCCCTTTCAGGGAACCGATTGACGCCAATCTTGTCCCTATCGGGACAAACTGCGTAGACATACCTGAGCGCTTATGCCCCTTCGGGGCGAAATGCAAAGAGAGCTGGATCGTCGAATTTTCTTGCAATTGGCTCTCCAGTTTCCATCGTCCATTTTCCATTTTCCATCTCAGTAATCTCACGTTGTTGCCTGTCCCGATAGGTCCGCGGCCAGATGGAAAGCCGGTTCGGGGCGAATTCCAGCGCGAGCACGATTCAGAGATCTCGCTGGCTCTGAGTCACGCCTTCAGCGCTGAACCCCGGGCCATTACTGGTTCCTGGGGCCCCCATCGCGCCTGTCGCGCGGAAGTCCCATTAAATGGAAAATGGAAAATGAACGATGGGCCGTTGTTCATTTTCCATTTTCCATTTCGGCCTTTGCCACGGGCTGCGTAATGTGGGTTTCAATCCGCCCCGAAAAGCACGGTGCGGGTTCGAAACCCACCCTTCTACGCAGGATGTGTCCACGTCCTTCCTCTGCTTTTTTCTGTGTCTAAAAGCCATGTGTGTTGCAACAGCGCACGAAAGCGAATGAAATCTCGCTTTCGAAAAAGGTGGCGAGATCAAATGGGGGAGTTGATCAGGACCGGCGCAGCTTTCCCTCCAATGCAGATGTCCGACCCGGGAGAGGGAAACGGTTATCCCCCGGGTCCCATTGAGCAGAGCGAGGTTGTTAAGCACTACCTACACGTTCTTCGCAGGAGGAAGTGGCTGATAGCGGCCGTTACCGCCACCGTCCTTGCGGCTGCTGCCGTTCAGTCCTACACCACCACGCCGCTTTACACCGCTTCCGCACAGATCCAGATTGATCTCGAGACGCCGAACATCCTGCCCTACCAGGATGTCTCCCAGACACCGGCTTTTTATTACAAGGAGACTTATCAGCAAACCCAGCATCGGATTTTGCAGAGCAAGATCCTGGCGCTTCGGGTCGTTCGCAAGTTGAACCTGGCGGAGGATCCCGCGTTCCTGCAGAAGGCGAGCCCGGGAGTGCTTCGAAAAATCGTCCCCATGGTCGTCGGGACAGTGACAAGCCTCCTCCCAAGCCGCAACCGGGCGTCGGAACTCAAAGACGAGCCGGCTGCGACTGCGCCGAAGGAGAATGATTACGCGGCGGTACTGGCCGGCGGGATTACCGTCACTCCCGACAAGGGCACACGACTGGTTACCGTCAGCTACTCCTCGCCAGATCCGGTATTGGCTTCCAAAATCGTTAACACGCTTGCCGAGGAGTACATCGAGCACAACTTCGAGACCCGGTTCCGGGCCGCGACCATGGCGACCGATTTCCTCCAGAAGGAATTAGACCAGCTGAAGATCAAGGTCGAACAATCCGACGAGGCCTTGTTGCAGTACGCCAGGGAGCATGGAATTGTGGAGACCGGAGAGCATGGTCGCGAGAGTATAGTCTTGCAGAAGTTGGCGGACTTGAACGCCGAGTTGACGAAGGTCCAGGCCGATCTGATCTCGAAGAGCGTACAGTTCGAGACGGCTCGAAACGCGACCGTGCAAAACTTCCCGGAAGTTCTTAAATCACCGGCTTTGCAGGCGCTCGAGGCGCGGCTGTCGGAATCCAGGCAGAAACTGGCCAACCTGTCCGCCCGCTACGGCCCGGAATACATTGAAGTGACCCAGGCCCGCCAGGAGATTTTCGAGTTGGAAAATCAACTGGCTAAGGAAAAGCGGGAGACTCTGGAGAGGGTGCGAAGCGAGTACGAACTGGCCCGGGCCCACTTTGAATCCATCTCGGCGGCGCTGGAGCAGCAGAAGCAGCTGGCCAACAAGCTGAACGAAGACTCGATCCAGTACCACATTTTGAAGCGCGAGGTGGACACCAACAAGCAGCTGTACGAAGGGCTCCTGCAGCGGCTCAAAGAAGCGGGGGTCTCGGCCGGGCTGAAATCGAGCAACATTCATGTAGTGGAGCGGGCCGATGTTCCGAAGCACCCCTCCACGCCTGTTCATAACCGAAATCTGGCCCTGGGGCTTCTGCTCGGGCTGATGCTGGGAGTGGGCCTGGCCTTCGGCATCGATTACTTTGACAATACCGTCAAGACGCCGGACGAGCTGGAGCAGTTCGTTGCCGTGCCTGCCCTGGGAGTTATTCCGACTATCAACGAGATCAATGTCAGCAGCCGGAAGTCCCTGATCTCCAGCATCGCGAACGGCAAAGAGCAAAGCATTGTCCCCTATGTCTCGCCGCGAGCCGCGGTGTGGGAGGCCTATCGATCTTTGCGTACCTCGATCCTTCTCTCGCATTCCGGGAAACCGCCGCGCACCTTGTTGGTGACCTCGGCGTTGCCCGGAGAAGGGAAGACGACTACGGCGATCAATACCGCGATCGTCCTGGCACAAACGGGCGCCCGCACCCTCCTCATCGACCTCGACATGCGCAAGCCCGAAGTGGGACGCAAGTTCGGGTTGAACGGGAAGCAGGGGATGAGCATTTTCCTTTCCGGGAACTCCGACCTGTCTTCGCAGATCATCGAAACCAGCTATGACAACCTTTATGTGATCCCGGCCGGCCCGCAGCCGCCCAACCCGGCCGAACTGGTTGGTTCGGAGCGCTGGTCCAAGGCGCTTGGATTACTGAGCGAATACTTCCAGTACGTGGTCATTGACAGCCCGCCGGTGTTGTCTGTTGCTGATCCGGTGATCCTGTCGACGAAAGTCGACGGCGTGATCATCGTGGTCCACGCGGGCAAGACCGCGCGCGAGGCGGTGCGCAAGGCGCGAACGACGTTAGCGGGAGTGGGCGCGACCGTACTGGGCGCCATGATCAACAACGTCGACCTCGATAATGGTCACTACTCCTACTACTACAAGTATTACTACCGCTATGGGTATTACGGGAATGAGGAACGGGAGCAGAGTTGAAGCGATGAACCGTTTTTGGATGTGCGCGGTGGCTTTGGCGGCGCTCGCGTCCGCATTTGCCCAGGCGCCCCCACCATCCTCGCAACAGCCTGACTGGAATCAGAAGATCCAGCAACTGAGCTTTGCCGGAAGAGCTGTTGCGGAGGACTACCGGGTGGGGAGCGGCGACGTCATTGAAATCAAGGTCTTCGGCGAGAGCGGTTTCGACCAGACCACCAGGATAAGTCCCTCGGGTGAAATCACCATGCCTTACCTTGGCGCTGTCCAGGTTGGCGGCCTCACCCAGTTTGAGATCGAAGAGAAGATCGAGGCAGGGCTCGCTGGTCGAGTCCTGCAAAACCCCCAGGTCACGGTTTTCATTCGCGAATACCGGTCACAGCCGGTTTTCGTTCTCGGGGCGGTGAAGAGCCCCGGACAGTACCAGATCACTCAGCGCCTGCACGTGATTGACGCCATTGCAATGGCGGGCGGCATCGATTTGGCTAAGGCAGGGGGAGAGATCGTGTTGCAACGGCCGGCCCCGGCCGATGATCCCGTGGCCAAACCGGAGACGATCCGGATTGACATGAAGCAGATGCTCGAGGATGGCGATCTGTCGCTGAACGTGGCCCTCAAGGGAGGGGATGTAATCCAGGTGCCGGAGCTTGTACCCCGGGTTTTCTATGTCATTGGCGAGGTGAATCGCCCTGGAGTCTTCCAGCTTCCGGTCGAACAGAATTTCTATCTTACCCAGGCCCTTGCCCAGGCCGGGGGGCCCATGAAGACCGCCAAAATCAAGAAAGGAATGCTGGTTCGATTCGACGAGAACGGTGGACGCCAGGAAATGGCGGTCAACTTTGATGACATTTTGAAGGGGCGGGTGGCGGATCTTGTGGTCAATCCCAATGACGTCATCTTTGTTCCCGGAAGCACGTTCAAGAACATCGGGTACGGCCTGTTGGGTGTGATTCCGAATACTTTGTCCCACGGCATAGTCTACGGGACGGTCAGATAGACGAAGTTTCCAGGTTTTTGGGGGAGGGAAGTAGATGTTGCGCAGCATTGCTGTAGTTGGAGTTGGATACTGGGGCAAGAATCTTGTCCGCAATTTTCATGAGCTTGGCGCGCTCGCCGCGATCTGCGATATAGACCAGGGGGTCGAGGAGCGATTTAACGGAATTTGCCCCGACGTCCGCTATTGCAACGATTTCTCCGCGCTGCTGAAGGAGCCCGAAATCCGCGGCGTGGCCCTGGCCACACCTGCGGCAACCCATTATCGCCTGGCCAAACAGGCTCTCGCGGCCGGCAAGGACGTCTTTGTCGAAAAGCCGCTGGCCTTGAAGGTGAGCGAGGCGGAGGAACTGGCGGAGCTGGCCCGAGCCCATGGCCGGGTCCTGATGGTCGGGCACATCCTGCGTTACCACCCGGCCGTCATTGAACTTCAGAAGCTGGTTAAGGACGGTGCGCTCGGCCGCGTCAACTATATCTACTCAAATCGGCTCAATATCGGGAAGATCCGAACGGAAGAGAACATCTTGTGGAGCTTCGCTCCGCACGATATCTCGGCCATTGTCGCCATTCTTGATGAAATGCCGGCTTCGGTCTCCTGCCAGGGGGCCGGCTACCTGAATTCGCACGTTACGGATGTCACGGTCAGCCAGTTTGTTTTCCCGAGCGGCACCCGGGCCCATATCTTCGTCAGCTGGCTTCACCCCTTCAAGGAACAGAGGCTGGTCGTCGTGGGCTCTGAAAAGATGGCCGTCTTCGACGACACTGCCGAAAACAAGCTGGTCCTGTATCCGCACAAGGTCGAGTGGAAAAACCGGATCCCCACGGCGGTGAAGGCCCAGGGGGAGGTGGTGGCGCTTCCGGCGCTGGAGCCCCTGAAGCAGGAGTGTCAGCATTTCCTGGATTGTATCGAAGCTCGCGTTGCGCCCATCACAAACGGAGTCGAGGGGGTACGCGTCCTGCGGATCCTGGAAGCCTGCGAGACCTCGCTGCTCGAGGGAGGAAAAGTAATTGATCTGAAGGCGGCGCCGGCGGCTAAGCCGAATTACTTCGTTCACCCGTCTGCCTTTGTTGACGAAGGCGCCGAAGTGGGGGAAGGGACCAAGATCTGGCATTTTTCCCACGTCATGAAAGGCGCCCGCATCGGAAAGCGCTGCATCCTGGGACAGAACGTTAATGTCGACGGCGGGACGGTGATTGGTGACAACGTCAAGATCCAGAATAACGTTTCGGTCTACACCGGGACGGTTATTGAGGACGACGTCTTCCTGGGGCCTTCCTGCGTGTTAACCAATGTCACCAATCCGCGCTCGCAGGTTAACAGGCACTCCTTGTATGAGAAGACGGTCTTAAAGAGAGGATGTTCGATCGGCGCCAATGCGACGGTGGTTTGCGGTGTCACGATCGGAAAATATGCCTTTGTTGGCGCCGGGGCGGTAGTGACCAAAGACGTCCCGGATTATGCGCTGGTGGTTGGAAATCCGGCGCGCCAGGTAGGTTGGATGAGTCGC
>Ga0116188_1003629_pt1 | contig 11221 bp, 15 predicted proteins | sample AD_JPNTR2_MetaG_FD_89807 | JGI IMG/M metagenome (GOLD analysis project Ga0116188, IMG submission 89807) | Active sludge microbial communities of municipal wastewater-treating anaerobic digesters from Japan - AD_JPNTR2_MetaG | ecosystem: Engineered > Bioreactor > Anaerobic > Digestate | place...
AGGACAACGTTTGAGTTTATCTCCTGACCTATTACCTTGCCATCACAGTAAATTGTCTCAGACTGACCTGACATTGGAGTAGGGTATAACACTACCCCTTTATTACCAGAGGGGAACCAATAATTTGGATACCCTTGGCAAATCTGCCCTGGATCACCAACTCTTAAGTCTTGTAATTCAAATTTAATTAGTTTTCGCTGTTGTCCAAGAGTTTGTGTATAAACCGACTCAATATAGGTTGCGTCAGACTCAAATCCGAAATTTGCTGTGTTAATAGTATATGTAGATACGCCAGGTAATGATGTAAATTTAAAGTTGTCAGCGACTCCATTTTTGTAGGTAAACTTCCAGTCTGACTCAGCATAAAACTGTTCCACCCAAGCAGTCATGTTATTAACACATTGAGCCCTAAATGAAGCCGATGTGTTTCCTACAGTATCAACTAAATTATCTATAAACTGATCACGAGTAAATCCTACTATCGGTAGAGGTGGCATATTTTCTCTCAAATTCTATTTTTTGCTCATAAGTCATGTAGTCATAATCCGAAGGGTTCCAACCAAATATTTTTTGAGCTTTATTTTTATTAATATAACCTTTTTGCCACAAACTCTTCAATGTTGTTCTCCACCCTCTAGCGATTATCCTTCCCTTATCATCAAATATATCACCTTCAGGGACTGATCCATGAGTGGTCCAACCAATGTAAATATCAGGGGAGCTATTATAGGCATCTAATAATCTCTTAGACTCTCCTGATAAGACTGATGAGTCTGTGTATTCATACCTTTCACCTCTTAAATATATCCCAGATGTGCCCATGGGGTTTAGCTCAACAACCCTATGCTTATCATCAACGTAAATTCTGGGGTTTAATTTATGAAGCAGGTATTTAAATGTGCTTAGATCCATTAAACAGCAACCAACTTTCTTGCTTTCTTAAAATTAAGAACCACTTTCTCACAATGATCAACAAACTCCTCAACACTCATCAAATGTTTGGCAAAATTACATTTCGAACAGCATGGAACAATATTACCAGTAACATAACCTAGAGATGAATTCAATCTATCTAAACCTATGGTAGAGATATCTGAATCACAAAAGTAACAAGGGCTTTGCCAAAAGTCTTTAAACTCTTCAAAACTTAGCTCAAACCCAATATCTCTAGCTTTAGCGCCATTTCTGATATGACGAAACTTACCCCATGGAGTGTTGTAATTGCCCTTAAACCACTCTTTCTGAGTGGCCCTATTAGCATTCCTCCATGCCTTACGAGCTTCTAGTTGCTTATCCCGAGTTTTCTCATAATAAGCTTTATCCCGCTCCCTACGAGAGAAATTACGACATGGATTACAAGCTCCCCAAAAATACTTTCCTTGCTCTAGCTTAAAATACTCTTGGGTTTTTGGGAGAATTTGAGTGCATATAGTACACTTCTTAAAGCCTTTTGGAACATCTAGATTCTTTGGAAGTTTATTCCTATTAACTAACTCCCATTTACGAATATAAATCTTCCTACATTGCTTACATCGAATATCCATTCCACCCTTATTCTGAGTTTTATAAAAGAAAGCCTCAGTTAGAGGGAACGATAATGAACAATCCTTACAAGATCTATTTTCCATAAATTAAAGGTTAATCAGGTTGGTGTTTTTAGTAACACCAACCTGAAAAACATAATAAATTCAACTACTTATCAGTATGCTGATCCGGCACGAACCTGCACGCCCCTCTCAGGGCCAAGGCCACCACCAAGATATTTAGCGGTGAATCCAAGAGATTTCCAACCAACCGTACCAACTTGATTGATAGGATCTGCGGATCCTCCAGAACCTTGAGGTTTGACAAATGTCTGCATGTTTTTAGCATCCAAAGACACAACACCGTAGCATTCTTGACCTAACACGATGTTAGCATAAACAGTCGCACCAGCAAGAGTACCCGTTGTTGTCGATTGAATGTTCTGAGATTCAAGAACACGGCAACCGTACACTTTACCAATCTCACCATTGAAAGGACGTTCGGCAGATGGATCGATATATTTATTCAAATCAACCCAAGATCCGATGTTCGTGTCGTTCATCATGTCACCACCAGAGGTGACATGCACAACGGACACATAGTCATTTCCTGTATGAGGAGTAACGAGAGCTTTTTTCAATGTAACAACAGCTTTTAAGATTTCTTTAGCTGTCATAACATCGTTAACACCAGTTTGAGCCAACGAAGCTTTGTTGTTGGCAAATTGGTTAGGGAGGTTTGCTCCAAGTTCATTCAAAACAAGGGTATCAAGAGTCAATGCACCTTGTTTACCAAGTCTTTCAAGAGCTGAATTGACCACAGGATCAATTGCAGTTGCTTCCAAAAGGTCAGAAATTTTCACCCATCCACCATATTGTTGGACGTTTGAAGTTACGTTGAAAGTTGTCAACGACTCTTCAGTAGGAGGAACACCTTCTACAAGGGGAGTTGTTGCAGCATTTAAACGGACGTAAGAAAGCCATTTTACTTGCGTACCAAAACCTCTAGGCATTGGGGTTTTCAATCCCAATGGAACCATTTGAAGGGTTTGATCAAATACGGTTAAAAGCTTTTTAACATAATATAAGTATAGATTGGCAGCATTTGTGCTGGTTGTCATCGTTGACATAAATTACCTCTGGACAAATCCAAGTTGTTTTTCGAGTTGTTCTAAGGTCATGTCTTCCGGGCGTGTTACAGAGGCAGAAGCTGGAGTTGGGGACTCAAAAGCAGCCGAAGCCACTTCTCGTCTCCTATTTTCAGCTTCTTTCTGGCCTACCAATTTAGCCTTGGTTACTTTATCACCAACAGATTCGGCAACAGCTAGCTTATAGAGTAAATCTATCGCTTGCGGTGATGCCAACATTGATGGTTGAACCATGGATCCATAAGTTTGCGCCAATTCAATCATCTTAGGTTCAAGTTCTTTAAACCCAGGATAATTCTGCTCATCATTCATTGCATTTTTATAGAACAAATTAGCATTGGCCATGCTCAACTGTTGTTGAATCTTAGCCTCTGTCCTTTGAGTTCTATTATATACCGCTAATTGAGGATCGATTTCCCATTCATTTTTGAAGATTTCATCTTCTGAAGGGGCAGTTTGCTGGGATTGCCCAATTCTTGACTCAAGATCACGGATTTGCTGTCTTTGACGAGTGTACTCTGATTGCACTTCCTCGTAAGCCTTGACCACGTCTTCCTGCGTTTTAAACTTACCCAATATAAGAGGTTGTTCCTGTGGAGCCTCTACTTTTTGGGGCACTTCTTCCTTGGCTGGAGCCACTTCTTGAGGTTGTTCCTTAGGAGCCTCTTCTGTGGTTGTTCCGAGCACTGTAGGGTCTAAATTCATATCTCTCCTTTGGGGATTATCCTTGCGGGTCCCCTATGTGTTGCTTTGTTCTTCTTACCGCCTCTTCATAATCGAGAAAAGATTGCTCGATTATTAAAAGGAGGGACTCAAAAGCTAAAAGTTCTGATTGAATTCTAATGATCTTACTAAAATCTTTTTCAACTTTCAAGCTTATGGTTAATGATTTTACTTGACCTTCAATAAACTCATTTAAAATCTTCCATCCTTTTGTAGCGACAAGTTCTCTAAAAGCCTCTCCCTGTTGGAGGACTTTTAAAATTTGGTCTGTATCTTCTTTTAATTGAGCGTCTTCTACAGGGGAGCCTGTAATGTCATCGGTTTTATCGTCCGGAATTTCCTGCAACATCAAAGCCTCCCTTAATTAAACTTGTGATGATCTTGGTTTTATTATTTTGAGCGTCTCTTTCTTGTTTCATTCCACCCTTAATCGCTTCAACAGTTGCCAACGTCTTTGTTTTTTCATCATGAGCTTGAGCTTGAGCCGCCATTTGTTGTTGAGCTTGTTGTTGTTGGATTTGTTTCTGTACTTCCGGAGGATTAATGTACGAAAGTGGGTTTTGGATTTGGAATTCTTGAAAGAAAGTTTTTGTTAAATTGTCAAAATTAATAGTACCAAGCCTTGTTCTTTCCACAAATTGCAAATAAGGGATTATAGCTTGAGAAAATTGAGCCTGTCTGGAAGATCTATTAAGCCTTTCAATAGCCCCAACACAGGTAAATTCCCAACAGTTATAGAAATCTTCAGCACTTAATATTTCAAATGGATTTGGGACATTTCCATGTATTTTATTCCATAATTCAGGGTCTAAAAACTGTCTGTTTAAGCATGCAAGTCGCTTTCCTAATTCTCTCATGACCATGTTTTCTATGATCTTAACCTTAAGACCAATACGACTATTCATGGTTCCTTCAATATAAGAGACCCCTTTAGCAGTATTGCCAAATGCCTCACCTAAATTACTTACCCCTTGAGAGGCATTTACCATGGCAGAAGCGTTTTGAATCTCATAGTCTATCTGTTGGATCTCTCTATAGGAGGAATTTGGGACCTCAGGGACGTCCATCATCCTTATGCCATTTACATCATTGGCCAAGATAATTCCTGATGTTCTAGAATAGAGGTTTCGAATGTTAATGCCAGAGTTTCTATCAACAATAAACATCCTGTTAACAGCTTGATTAGTTTGATCTAACCTGGCGTTTCTTAAAGCTGAAGCTTCTTTAAAAAGAGAATATAAAGGCTCTAACTCTCCAGTTCCATAAAACTCCCCTGGGACAGGTTGGTCAACACAACCAATAAAAGGCTTATAACCATAATCATAAGGGTTATCGTCTACACGAATGACTGTACGACCATTTGCGACAGTAATGACTTTTTCTTTAAACGTTCCATCTATTTCTTGAAACTGCCCCCAGTATTCCCAGACTTCAATCTTGCCTTTAAGCTTCTGCCCTGGCCATTGGTTAACAGCATAGGCTTTATAAGATTGAGGCCAATCAACGTTTGTCGCTGGGGCGTTAGACCAAGCATTATACCCATACTTATCAACACTCAACTTTAACTCATCTAAGTTAATGTAAATACCACCATTCTCAGTCTTTTCTAATTTCCTCAAATCCTCCATGGTACGGTAGACTCTATGCACACACCCTCTCATGGATTGAATATCACCAGGCTTAGTAGCACCCCAGTCTGAAAAGAAATCAATAATGTCTACGTTAGAAAAAATAGGCCCTTCGTATAAAGTAACAGGCTGCTCTACCTTCTTCATGACCTCAATACCATCAAGCATGGTTTTTTGTCTTGCTGGTAGGATTTTTTCATTCTTAGTCCAACCTAGCTTCGCAATACCAGTCCCGTAGATTAAAGTGTTTTTAACAAATGTTGTAAAGTCATCAAAGAACTTCATCCTATCTAACTGGTAAGTGAAGTGTTCAGTGATAGAGTCAGACATATCACTTAAAGCCTGCATCAATTCATAGTTTGATTCTTTTCTAGGATTGGCCTTTATGTAGGGAGCCTGACCCATGAATGCATCTATTATTTGAGGGGTGAAGGTTTCTATGATGGTCCAAGCGTAAGGTAATTTTAAATTTGCTCTTTGAAGTAAATTGGCTTTAGAAGAACGAGAGTTTAGATATTCTGAATACATCCTCATCCATACATATTCATACAATGTACGAAATTCTTTTGACTGCACCATGAAATTGGTGACGCAGTCCAACTCTCTAGTTAGGCTCATATAAATCTGACGGTACAACAAATCCTGTCTCATCGTCAATTTTTTGATTTAGTTCTTGCTCTTTTAACCAAAATTCTGACGCATCTGTTGTTGTCCCTAAGACTCTATCCATCTCCATAGCTAAGCATGCTGCGATGACTGAATCATCATAACATCCTGATATAGCTTCTCGACGAACAGTCCTTCCTGTTTGAGAAGATATCTGTATAAATGTGCTCATCTCATTTAAAAGATGGGATGATCTAATTTTAATCTCACCCGATCTACACTTAACAGCGAAGTTTTCGGTTAAGGGCATTTTAGTCGTACTTGTAGTGAGGAAGCCTAGTTTTTGAGTTGGTTTGTTTGTAATCTCATCAATGGCTTGTCGTTTGTAAATTTTATAAAAGTTTTTCTTAGTTAATGAACTAATAAACGAATGGCCATGATTGTTGGCTTCTGGGCAGATCCAAGCTTGTTGATAATATATAGAAGCTTTATAAGCCTCATCAGATAATAAATCTGGTGGGAGTTGAGCGACTAACTCAGCTACTTGATAGCCAGTGTTTCTATTCCAAACACTTATAACCCCTCTATCCTTACCAATCCCTTCACTGCAATCCACTCCAATCACATAGGATGCGGAAACATTAGGAACTTCCCATATTTTCCAAAAACCACTTTTAGTCTCTTTTAAACCATCTGATAGGTTGCCTATAAAGCTCGGCTCTTTAACAAAGGACTCTTGGTATTTCATGACAGAGGCTGAGAAGACTCTATTCTCTCCTGAGAGAAAACAGGCTACATCATCAACTGGGTAGTGGACTTCAAAGTTCTCTTCACTACCTTGAAAAGACTCTTGGATCTTCCAACGCCTCCAAGCTAATTGGTACTTTTTTAACCCATAAACTGTTACAAGCTCATCCTCTCTATCATCCAAGTTCATCTTAGCGTTAGAAGCGATAGTCTCCCATTTATCTATGTCTTCTGGATAATGTTTAAACCAAGGAAAGAAAAATCCTTTATACGGAGCTAAATTCCCATTTTTTTTCCATCCCTGCCAACTCTCATAGAAAAACCCCCCCCTACCGTTAGGGGTAGATTCTAGAGTCACCTCACCGTTCTCTGGGACACTCTGGATACTGTTACCAATTCGGTTGGCATCTATAAAAGCGGCTTCTGAGATATGAAGGCTTTTTAAAGTAAGCGATTGGAAGTCGTAGGAAACACTTACAGACCCACCACCGTCAAAAGATATCTTATGTGCAGAGTCTGAGGATTGCTCTCTGTTAAATAAATGCCCCCAATCCTTCTTAAACCACTCATTACAGTTTTTAACTATTTCAAAGATTAACTCAGTCCTCTCTCTTAAGTGGGACATGATACCAGTGTCCCAGTTGTCCCATAGGGCACGATCGTAATTATAAATGCACATTAAAGTTGTAAACCCAATCTGACGGCTTTTAAGTATAATGTCATGACCTGATCTAGTTGTTAGGAAATGAGATTGATCTTGGTTTGGACGGAAGAAGTTAAACTCACCACTTAATTTACCTTTAATCCTGTAAAGGTTTGTCACTCTCTCAAACCAACCAAGTTCCCGCATTTGCTTGACGAACTCAAGCTTAGCCTCCTGGTCACCTTCAGGGACTTTTTTTGTTACCGCATCTAAAGCTTGTATGAATTTATCTGAGAACACTTGGACGTTTTATCTTCTTCTTACAATAAAGACAAACTTGAAACTCTTTTCCATCTTCCCAGTGAGGGATTAGTTTCTCTTCTATGTGATGGCAACGATCACAATACAAAATAGTTTCTCCATTAATTGTTGGATCTTCCGGGATTCCCGGGGCTTCAGCTGCTTTTAAAGCTTCTCTTGCTATGGGAAGTTTATCTGGCTCACTTTGTTTGGGGGGTTCAACATAAGCCTCTACCATTTTACCCATATCGATAACTTTTGGAGAAACAAGAACAGCAACCACTTCACCATACCTAGTAATCTCAACAGGTAACTCATTTAAGTATCTATTCAGGCTCTTTCTAAACTCAGCTATTGATGGCATGTTGTACATAATTCCATATGTTGTACATGATGTAAATAGAAATGTTGTACATAATAGATAAAGTTGTACAAGATATCCTGTACATAATATCAATTGTTGTACATAATGTTGTACAAGATCTAAATCATAAAAATTATAAAAAATAAAAAAAAGAAGAACTATTATGCTAAAAAGTAAAATATGAAAAGTAGTATAACTATATGAAATTACTATTTAATATATTTATGCTATATATAGTATGTATGTAATATGTATATTATATGTATATGTTCTAAGAGATTACTTCGTAGTCTTTATTTCATCCCCCGTGCACACATGGAACTAAAGCGCCCCCCGGTGCGATATATGTGATAGAAAAAGCATGCTTTTTTCTGTTCTGAGAAATGAAAAAACCCGCATAAACACTATATAGAATGAATGTAGATTGATTATATAACTACTTTGCTACTGATCCCTTAGGAAGTAAGGATGTGATGTCTGCCGTGAGCGTGCGCGTCTCATGTTTCACCGGCGCAATCAACCCACCTATCTTTGCAATTTGCTCAACTGCTTTTAACTTCGTGCGATGCGTGTCCATGCGTTCAGACACTTTAACTGATTGATTTCCTTCATCATTTAAACAATCATCCCAAACCTTTTCAAACTGTTTATCATACCTTCCTTCTTTAATACTTTGTATAATAACAGACAAAACATTCTCATTATGTAAGTTCTGATAGTTGATACAGTGAGGTTGTTTAGCTGTGTACCCTGCTTCTCTTACGGCGTCGATAGTTGTTGCTCCTTCTAGTAGGGCTGTGACGTACTTAGCTTGTTTGCTTGTTAGTCTTCTCTTTCTGGGGCGGGGGAGTTTTCTCCAATTAGCGTTGGATTTCTTAGACTTAGGTTCTTCACTCTGGCTTTTAAGTGTGTCGTCTGTTTCTTTTTCAGGGGTTTTCATTTAGCCTATTTTAAAAAGAAAATTAAATTTTATCTATAAAAATAATTTATACACACTTTAACCTTATAAATCAATAAGTTAATTAAACTTTTTACACTTTTCATCACTCCCACTAATTTTATTACTTGATTATCTATATGACATGTGTCATAACGTATCTACATTAACAGTACAAATAATCGTAAGGAGACAATATGATGTCAGATCCAAAAAAATTAGAAACAGAGCAAATCGAAGGCATATTAAATTGGGATAAAGAGCACATCGAGTGCTACTTGGTTCGCCTTTATGGCCACACAAAGAAAGATATCCGTTCTTTCCAAAGCGCCTGTAGAAAAGAACTAAAACTAAGACAAATTAAAGAAATTCCAATGTTTAAAGGAACTTTAGATCAATTAAACAGCCTATAAGGAGAACAAAATGAGTAAAAAACTATTCCAATTATCATTAAATAATGAAGAGAAGTTTTGTTTTAATGCCAAAAGCTTAGAAGAAGCCGAAAACAAAAAGTTTTGTTGGTGTTATTACCATGGTTATGATTCGGATAAAGCAGCCTCTTTCAAAGTCCAAGAAGTACAATCCCCATTCTATCAAAATAATATCCATAACGAATGGGTGAAATAATGAAAAAATGGATAATTAAACATAGGAACAACTATTTCATACAGGGGATAATTAGATTTGGCGCCTTTCATGCATACAGAATCTTCTATTTTTGTGAAGAACATAGACGACCAAGAGGATAAAATTATGAAAATTATAACCATCATTACTCTCATCACCATTACCCTAGCCATCTCTTATCTAGCTGCGAGGTGTGTATGAAAATCTCTTATAATGGCCTAGAATTGACGATCTTTATCAAAGACGGCTTCATGTGTGGGGTTGATACTCAAAACACCTTATACGCCAATTCTGACTGTTTAACCGCTATTATGGAGTCATTAGGGGGTTCGAATGCTTCAATTTGATGAAAGACTCTTAAAAGAATACAAAAAAACTCAAATTATCCGTTGGGTTACTATCTTAACAATTACATTTTCAATCATCTTCATAGCCTATATATGCGCAAACTAGACTACATTATCGCCTTAGAAGAGATATCAAAGATAAGATCTTGGACTCAGCAAAACTTAGCCGATAAACTTGGTTGTCGTTTTGAAACCGTTAATCGTTGGATGACTGGGGCTTTCCTCCCTTCCAATCCCTATCTTAAAATAATTAAGTTTTTTATTCTACAAGAAACTAAGAAACTTATTGACGAAGGTTTACTTAGTGAGTAAACTCTGTATAGAAAGTGAGGTTATATGAAATGCAAAAAGCATCAGATTGATTTAGTCGATTTATTCTCAAACAACATCTTCTTATGTGAGAAGTGTTTTAGTGAATACCATACTAAATGCCCCTGTTGTAAAAGAGAATACGACGGCAAAACTCGCTACTGTCAACCCTGTATGGAAATCTATAACTCTGAGGTGAATACATGAATCCAGATCCAGAATTAAATGAATGGGCTAACGAATACGAACACTTACACAAAGACGACATAGAGGAGGAAGAGTGTACAACTTCACAAACAGAATAACAAACGTCTATATCATAAATTCCCCCATATCTACCTCAAACGAACACGCTTACATTGATTGGTCTGCGGAGATTGAGCTTAGAACATGGGGGATTAAAGACATCACGACAACGATTAAGAAGCTAAAAGTGTGTTGGGAAGAGGATGGTGAAGAGAAGTCAGTTGAGGTAGAAGGAGAGATTAAGACTTCCTGGAATAGTAAGCTCCCTCTCTACCCCTCCTCTGTAACATGGGACACTGATAAAAACGAGTTTATGGTTGAGTTCTAATATGAAAAAATACCGATTAAAAAAAGAAAGAGAGGGTTGGTTATCATGAAAATTAAAGCGATAGAAGATGACGGAACAGAAATTGAATTAATCCGATGCAATCATTGCCAAGGCGGAACTTGGTATACTGAATGTTGTAATGGCTCAACAGGTTGTGATTGTCGTGGCCAAGAAATTAACATGGGGCCTTGTCGAGTATGTGAAGGTTCTGGCTGGCGCCGCGAAGACGCAAACACAAGAGCCAATTGCGATATGATTCAAGGAATGTCTTATATTGGCAGTGGCCCGAGGTATTCATGAGCGCCTTTTACTGTCCAGAATGTGTGGAAGCTGAAACTGAAGACGTTTGCAGCTTTTGCGGAAGCCAGTGGACTGCAGACAGCCCTGATTACAATGGATGTTGTGCTAAAGATGAAGAACTTCAGCTTGCCAGGGAGGCAGCATGTCAATCAACTTAGAAACTATCCTAATCATGAAGAAAGATATTGGAGAAGAAAAAAGGAAGCACAGGCAAAACCATGACCCTAAAACTAACACACAAAGAAAGCGCAGGTGAAGTCGTGAAAAATAATTTATCTTTTTATTTGACTAAACCTATCTGATCGGTTATTGTTTTTTTCATGATCAACGAAGGACAAAACCAAGGAGACAAAATGACAACAAGATACGCATGGAAAGATAACTATATCGATCTTAATGAAAAAGGAAACACGTACTTCGGAAACGAAGCTTCCAAGATCATGCA
>Ga0116188_1003638_pt1 | contig 11198 bp, 8 predicted proteins | sample AD_JPNTR2_MetaG_FD_89807 | JGI IMG/M metagenome (GOLD analysis project Ga0116188, IMG submission 89807) | Active sludge microbial communities of municipal wastewater-treating anaerobic digesters from Japan - AD_JPNTR2_MetaG | ecosystem: Engineered > Bioreactor > Anaerobic > Digestate | place...
GGTCGATGTCGTCCACCTGCCCGTCGCCAGAACGCAGGGCCAGCAGGTACTTCAGCGAGCTGACGAAGTCCTCCGGGCGCAGCACCATTTCGGTTTCGGGGATGCCCTGTTCGAATTTGCGGTTCAGGCGGAAGCGCCCCACCTTGCCCAGACGATAGCGGGCGTCGTCGTAGAACTTCTCCTGGAAGAGCTTGCGCGCCTTTTCAAGCTGCACCGGGTTTCCCGGCCGCAGGCGGGCGTAGATCTTCATCAGGGCTTCTTCATGGGTGTGCGTGCTATCCTCGGCCAGCGTGTTCAGAATGATCGGGTCGACCATCTTGGCAATCACGTCGACCTGTTTGATCGAGGATTCACGAATCTTGTTGAGCGCCTCGCCGACCTGCGCACCGGCCCGCACTAGCTCTTCGCCGGTTTCGGGGTCGACGATCGCGGCGGCGGCGTACATGTCGGGCTTGAGGGCCTGCGTGCGGACCGTCTTCGAGGCGTAAAAGGTCTTTACTACCGCTTCGTCCGAGCCGTACCGCGGGTCCATCGCCCGCAGGAAGGTCGTCGCGGGTATCTTGCTGCTCTGGTCGATCCGGACCGCCAGCACGTCCTTGCGCGTCACGTTGATCTCGATCCACGAGCCGCGCTCCGGGATGATGCGACACGCGTGCAGGGCGCGGTCACCCTCGGCCGATTCCTTCACGAAGTCCACGCCGGGGGAGCGGTGGAGCTGCGAGACGATGACGCGCTCCGAGCCGTTCACGATGAACTCCCCGCCGCCCATCATGATCGGAATCTCGCCCAGGTAGATCGCCTCTTCCTTGACCTCCTCGACGTCCTTGCGGTGCAGACGCACGCGAACTCGGAATGGACGACCGTACGTCAGTCCCAGCTCGCGCGCTTCGTCGGGCGTGTACCGCGGCGGGTCGAGTTGGTAATCGACGTACTCCAGCCGCATGTTCCCGTCGTAGCTCTCGATCGGGAACACCTCGCGCAGCAGGGCCTCCAGGCCGATTGGCTGGCGTTTGGAAGGGTCAACCTTCACCTGGAGGAATCGGTCGTACGATTCCGTCTGAATTTCGATCAGGTTCGGAACGGGCACCGCGTCGCCGTGGCGACTAAAATCCCGAACGGAATTAATCAGCATGCTGAGTCACCCTCGTGGCCAAGCCCTTGCCCAACTTAGTTCAACGGCCCCCGATTGAGGGGAGATGGCATAATAGCTCCCACGTAGGCCGAGTATCGGACCTGTTGGTCCATTGAGGCACTGCAACCCTTCGGCCGTCAGTTGCGACGAACCGTGCTGAAGCTAGTCCCAAAGCCATCACCGCGTAGCCTCGTAACTATAGCGAAGTTTTTGACCTTTGCAAGCGCCAATTTTTCAAAATTCATCGCCCTGGCAACAAAATTGCTTAGCCCGGATATGGGACGTCGGCTGCCGGACATGGCTCCCGCCTCCGTCGGGTGCCACGGGTGCCGAACGTGGGTTTGTGCCCCACGTGGGTGCCATGCCCAAACTGTAAGCGCGGGCATGCCCCCGCCAACAGAACCGGCTCGCCCATGGCACGGCTTGGCGCCGCCGGCGGACAGTGTTTTCACGGCCGTGCCCCTAGCACGGTGCCCCTAGCACAGGAACGCGCCTAATGCCCCGCTGGATGGGCGTAGATTACGGTTCCCGCCGAATCGGAGTGGCAATAAGCGACTACGGCGGCTCCATCGCCTCCCCGGCGGCCGTCCTGCCGGGTTCCGGAAGCCTGTCCGGCGACGCCCGCCAAATCGTCGCCTGGGCACGTAAGAACGAAGTTTCGGCCATCGTGGTCGGGCTGCCCCTGAACATGGACGGCACCGTCGGCCCGCAGGCCGACATTTCGACCAAACTCGCGGCCGAAATCGCCCAAGCCGCACCCGAATGGCCCGTTGAGCTGTGGGACGAGCGGCTGAGCAGCTTCGAGGCCGACGCGAACCTCGCCGCGGCCGGCGCACGCCCCAGCCGCCGGCGCGAGCTCCGCGACGCTTTGGCGGCCCAGGTCATCCTGCAATCTTTTCTAGATTCAAAGCGAGCCGGGAAGTAGCCGGTAAATTTGGGAGTCAGCTCAGCAACTGCACGCCACGCCCGGCGAGCCTTGCGGGGCGGTTTACCTTACGTATTCCTGGGCAAAGAACGTGGCTGACAGCGGTGCGCCAGTCGCCCGGCGCGTCAGCTCATTCCACGAGTACAAATTGCCCGGCGCGAAAACTCGTTCGCGCAACCAGGCCCCGACCGCGGGCTGATTAATAAAGCTGGCCCGCACCGGATCCGCCCCGCCGAGCACGTCTTTGGCGATCTGTGCTCTGATCTGGGCCGCGAACAACTCGCCCATCAGGTAGTTGTGGTAATAGATCGGCGTCGTAACGATGTGCGCCTTCGCTGCATAGTCAGGACGGCCCGTGTCCTTGGGCGGATTAAGGAGCTGGTATTTGCGTTTGAGGTCCCACCATAACTTGCCCAGATCCTGATCCGGGTCGGAATACATGCCCTGCTCGAAGCGCACCATCACCTGCGCCCAGCGGCTGAAAATCAGCTTCTCGGCCTGCAACGCCTCGCGCGCCGCAGCGCCTGCGCGGGCGGCTTCCGCCGCCTCCAGTTTCAGAAACTCCTTCAGCCACTGCTCATTCTTCGACATCGCCCCAAACATCAGGGCGACGCCCTCCGTCGTGATGCCGTGCGACGCGGTGCGCAGCAGAAAGGGCAAGCTGGAGTCAATGTACACGTCATAGACAGCGTGCCCGAGTTCGTGCAGGATCGTGTCGGCCCAATAGGCGTTTGGCTGCAGATTCAGCAGGATGCGAACGTCGCCGGCGCGGTCGATGTCCGTCGCAAATGCGTGCGGCGTCTTGCCGGGCTGCTCGTATAGGCTGCTCCGCGCCAAAATATCAGCCACCTGCATACCCAGGCCGTCGAAATAGCGCGTCGCGATTTCAACCAAGTCAGCGTTCTTGAAAACGTCATCGAGACTAGACCCCTCGGCCGGCGGCGCCTCCTGGAAGAACAAATCGCCGTAGTTCCACGGCCGCAGTTCCGCAACCCCAATTCCGAACCACGCCGCGCGCCGTGCATCGAGCTTGGCCTTGAGCTCGGCGAAAGGCGCGGCCGTCAGCGCGTCCAGCTCGTCGAACAGCTTAATCAGCTCATCACGATCGATCTCCTGCGTTTTGAGGCGCAGCGCTTGATAGTTGTCGAAGCCAAGCTGGCGGGCCATTTCGTTGCGCAATTTGACGAGCTCCCGCAGTTTCGGCTCGACGCGCCGGCCGACTTCCATGTAGGCCTTCCAGGCCGCCTCGGCCGCGGCCGGGTCCTTGGTCGTGGCGATGATTTGGCGCACGTCGTTTTCGCTGAGCGTCTTGCCGTCCACGGTGGCGCGGAAAGTGTTGAAGGTCTGCTCGACCTCGCTCTCCAGCGCGACGATGCGTTTCTGCAACTCAGGGTCGGCCTGCCCCGGCAGGAACGCCCGGTACATAACGTCAAGCTGCCGCGCCAATAGCGGGTCGGTGACCTGCCCACTCTCCTTGAGCTGCTTCAGCTCGGCGAAAACTGCGCGGTCGCTGCGCAGCTCAATCAACGCCTGCTCGGCCGCCTGCTTGCGGGCGAAGTCGGCATCGCTGCCACTGATGTTCGCCGCCCAGTCGGCCCTTTCGCGCTCGATATGAAGCGGTTGGAACCGGGCCACGTAGGTTTCCAACAGCTTGCGAAACCGAACCTCGGCCTCGCCGCCGCTATCCGGCTGGGGCGAGCCCGCGCCGGCCAACTGCCATCCGCCCATACCTAGCACCGTCACGAGAAAGCACAAAACACCGCGCATGCATCCGTCTCCGAGAAGCTTCGAATCGCGAGTATAGCACTATAGCAGGGCCTGTGCGTCCGTTCCCGCCGAGCGCCGTTGGCAGTTGGTCCTCGACCCAAACCGTTGTAGCAAGCAACACAGCGGCGTATCCTGCCCATTCCGACGCGCCGCGAAGGCCGGCGCGGTCGGGCCGTGAGGAGGAGAGCCCGCCATGACGAGCGTCTTCCGCGTAGGCGTCGATAGCTACAGCCTGGGCCCCCTGCGACTCAACCCGTTGGCACTGCTGGATTGGGCGAAGGCCAATGGGGCCGACGGAGCGCATTTCACTGACATCTACCTCGAGCCCGGACAGACGCTAAACGACGAGCTGCTGACCCAGGTGGGCCAGCGGGCTGCGGAGCTCGGCTTGTACGTCGAATGGGGCGGCGGACAGCACATCCCGTTCGACACAAACACGTGGCAGCCCAAAGACCTGCGGCCGATCAACGAAGCAGCGGCGCGGCAGGCGCGCCTGGTAGGGGCGCGCGTGGTGCGCTCGTGCTCGGGCGGGCTGATGCGCTGGTCTGACCAGGCGCCGCCGACAGAGACGCTGCTGCGCGAGACGGCGCGGGCTTTGCGGGCCCAGAAGGCAATGCTGACCGAACTGGGCATCGTGCTGGCAATCGAGTTGCACTTCGAATTCACTACATTCGAACTGTTGCGGCTGTTCGACATGTGCGACGCGGAGCCCGGCGGATGCCTGGGCATCTGTCTGGACACGATGAACCTGCTCACGATGCTCGAAGACCCGGTGGCGGGGACCGAGCGGATTCTGCCGTGGGTCGTCGCGACGCACGCCAAGGACGGCGCACTGCGCCTGACCGACGCGGGGCTGGAGTCGTTCACCACCGAGATTGGCAACGGAGTTGTTAATTTCCCGCGAATTTTGTCGCGGCTGGCAAACCTCGACCGGCCGATCCACCTATCGGTCGAGGATCACGGCGGCTCGTTCGCCCTGCCCATGTATGACCCAACCTTCCTGTCGCGCTTCCCCGACCTGACCGCGATGGAGTTGGCGCGATTGGTGCAACTAGCCCATCGCACCCCCCCTGCCGCTGCCCCGCTGGAGCGTGCCGAGTGGCCCAAGCAATGTTCATCACGCTTGTCGCGGGACATCGCAAACCTTAAGGCCATCGTGGAGCGTTGGAGTTCTTCGACCGGGCGCGCCGTGTAGAGGGTGGCAGGAAGTGGCAGCATCGCAGCACGAACGATTCCGGCTTGTCGACCTTGCGGGCCTGGCGGCCTGCGCCACAAGGATTGGCGTCAGCATCCCCTACTCCGACGACGTTCGCGTCCTTCTTTCGCCGCTGCAGCTTGCCGGCCGGCGTTTGCCCAACCGTTTCGCCGTTCAACCAATGGAGGGCTGCGACGCGGAGCCCGACGGCGCGCCGGGGCCGCTGACTCTGCGGCGCTACCAGCGTTACGCGGCGGGCGGTAGCGGGCTGATCTGGTACGAAGCTACAGCCGTGACGCAGGAAGGGCGCGCGAATCCGCGCCAACTCTGGATCACTGCGGCTAACGTCGGCGCGTTTCGAACGCTGGTGAACGAAACGAGGGCGGCGGCCCGGGATTGCTGGGGAACTGCACACGATCCGCTGCTTATCCTGCAACTGACACATTCTGGGCGTTATGCCCGGCCCGACGGCAGGCCACGCCCCGTGATCGCCCAGCACAACCCTATCCTCGATCCGCGGCTGGGGATCGGGCCGGATTATCCGCTGGTCACCGACGCCGAGCTCAACCGCCTTCAGGACGCATTTGTCAGCGCGGCCGAATTGGCGGCCGCCGCGGGCTTCGACGGCGTCGATATCAAAGCCTGCCACGGTTACCTGGTCTCAGAACTGCTGGGGGCGTTCACGCGACCACACAGCCGCTACGGCGGACCGTTCGAGAACCGGGCCCGCTTTCTGCTGGAGGTCGTGCAACGCATCAGGGCGCAAGTACCCGCGGTTTTCGTCACCAGCCGGTTCAACGCACACGACGGCCTGCCACATCCGCACGGCTTCGGCAACGACGAAGAGGCGCTGACCGAAGCGTGTGAGTTGGCGCGGCGTCTGCGCGCTCTGGCTTGTCCGGTGTTGAACGTGTCGTTGGGAAATCCCTACTACAACCCGCACTTCGGCCGGCCTTATGATTCGCCTATCGCTTGGGCGGCGACTCCCGACGAGCATCCGCTGGCCGGCGTAGCGCGCCTGCTGCAGGCCGCTGCGACCGTTCAACGCGCGGTGCCCGACGTTCCAGTGATCGGCGCCGGATATAGCTGGCTGCGGCATCTGTTTCCGCACGTGGCCGCAGCGGTCGTTTCAGCCGGCAACGCCGCGCTGGTTGGCCTCGGGCGCATGGCGCTGGCGTATCCCGATTTCGTGAAGGATTTGGCGCAAAACGGCGCCCTTGACCCCAAAAAGACTTGCACAGCTTGCTCAGGCTGCAGTCAGATCATGCGCGACGGGGGGCGCGCCGGCTGTCGCGTGCGCGATCCTGAAATTTACGCGAAGGAGTACCGCGAGGGCCGCGCCAGGGCCGTCAGCCAGTCGAAAACCGGCCCCACACAGTCGAGCGGGCCAGCGCCAGCGGAGGCCTCGCGGTCATGACCAGCTTGCCGGCGGAAGTCTTGGCGGCCGGGGCGGAGTTGCAGCTATACAGCACGAACACGCTGATCGTCGGCTCTGGGGCGGCCGGGCTGAATGCGGCGCTGCAACTCGTCGCGCATGGGCAACGCGATGTAATCCTGGTGACAGAACGCTGGGGCGCCGGGGCGTCCAATGAGGCCGGTTCCGACAAGCAGACCTACTACAAGCTTGCGCTGGCCCACGCGGCGCTCGATTCGCCGCGGCAGATGGCCGAGGACCTGTTTGCCGGCGGCAGCATGCACGGCGACATCGCACTCTGCGAGGCCCAGCATTCCGCCCAGGCCTTCTACCACCTCGTCGCCCGCGGCGTGCCGTTCCCGCATGACCGGTACGGGGCGTATGTCGGCTATCGCACGGACCACGACCAGCGCGGCCGGGCGACATCCGCCGGACCTTTGACCTCGCACCTGATGTGCGAATGCCTGGGTCGGGCAGTGCGCGAGGCGGGCATCAAGGTCCTCGACCAGCACCAGGTTGTGGCGCTGCTGACGTACGAGGCCCGCTCCGAGAAGCACGTGTGCGGAGCCGTCGCCCTGGATATGAACAATCTGGACAGTCCACACCACGGGCTGGTCGTGTTCAACGCGGTAAACGTGATTCTCGCCACTGGCGGTCCCGGCGGCATGTATCGCACCACGGTGTACCCGCACAGCCAGGTTGGCTCGACCGGTATGGCATTGGCGATCGGCGCCGCGGCGAACAACTTGACCGAATCGCAATTCGGCCTGGCATCGACGAAGTTCCGCTGGAACTTGTCCGGCACCTATCAACAAGTGATTCCGCGCTACGTCTCGACCGACGCCAACGGCGGCGACGCGCGCGAGTTCCTCAACGAGGCCTTCCCTGACCTGCGCTCGCTGGCCGGCGCAATCTTCCGTAAAGGCTACGAGTGGCCGTTCGACTGCGCTAAGGTGCGCGGGCACGGCTCATCGCTGATCGACCTGCTCGTTTACCAGGAAACTGTACGCCGCGGCCGGCGGGCATTCCTCGATTTCACGCAGAATCCGACCGATCCGGCCGGCCGCGAGCCGTTCTCGCTGGATTGTCTGGATGAAGAGGCGCGCACGTATCTGCAACGGTCAGGCGCCACCGCGGCGACACCCATCGAACGCCTGCGGCAGATGAACGAGCCGGCCTATCAACTGTACCGTTCTCACGACATTGACCTGGTCCGGGAGCCGCTCGAAATCGCGGTCTGCGCCCAGCACAACAATGGCGGACTGGCCGGCAATATCTGGTGGGAATCCAACATCCGCCACCTGTTCCCCATCGGCGAAGTGAACGGCACGCACGGCGTCCGCCGCCCGGGTGGCGCGGCTCTGAACGCGGGCCAAGTCGGCGGGTTGCGGGCTGCGCTCTTCATCGCCCGCCGGTACGGCGTAGCGCCGCCCGCTGCGAACGACTTCGTGAAGCGCGTCGAGGCGCAACTCGCTGACAGTTTGGAATTCGCCCGTAGCGTGACTGCGCGATCGAGCGGCGGACTGAAACCGGAGCAGGTTATCGCTGAAATCCAGGAGCGCATGTCGAGCTGCGCGGCGATCGTGCGGGAAGTCAGCGCGATCCGGGCCGCGGCCGAGGCGGCATGGCGCCTGCACAAACGCGTACAACGCGAGTCGTCCGGCTCACTGCCGCTTGCCTTCCGCGCCCGGGACATGTGCCTGACTCACGCCGTTTACTTGGAAGCGTTGCGTGAATATCTCGAACGCGGTGGCCAGTCGCGCGGTTCGTATCTGGTCCTTGACGCCCGCGGCGCGACGCTCGATGCGAACTTGGACGAGGAATGGCGTTTCGGCCTGGCGCATCCGGCGGATTTCGTGAGTCAAAACATCCTGGAAATCGAGCTGGCCGCTGACCAGCACGCGGACGTCGCCGCTGAGCAGCATGTCCAGAAGCGCTGGGTCCCAATCCGGCCGATCCCGAAGCCGGACGGCTGGTTTGAGAATGTATGGAATGACTACCGCCACGATCGCATCGTGCAGTAAGCACAGACCGCATCGTGCAGTAAGTTGGAGCGCAAAATGAGCAATCATCCCGTGGCTTTCGTGACCGGCGCCAGTCGCGGAATCGGACGCGGCATCGCCCTGGCGCTGGCGGCCAGCGGCTTTGACGTGGTCGGCAACGCCCGGACCTACGACCCAAAGGATCGACACACGGGACTGGCTGAAGTGCAGGACCGCGCGCGCGAACTCGGGGTCGAGTTTGAACCCGTTGCGGGAGACATCGCCAACCTCGAGTCGCACCCGAGACTGCTCCAGGCCGCCCTGCAGCGCTTTCGCCGCGTTGACGTGTTGGTCAACAACGCCGGCATCGCGCCGCAAAAAAGGCTCGACGTACTCGAAACAACCCCAGAGAGCTTCGACCGCCTGCTGGCCGTAAACGCACGCGGCCCCTTCTTTCTGACGCAGTGCTTCGCCCGCCACATGCTCAGCCAGCCGCGCGGCCCGCTTACCCCGGCGATCATTTTCGTCTCATCGATTTCCGCCGAGGTATCTTCGCCCTCGCGCGCGGAATACTGCATTTCCAAAGCAGCCCTGAGCCAGGCCGCCACCGTTTTCGCCGATCGCCTGGCCGAAGCCGGCATCAACGTCTACGAGGTCCGGCCGGGAATAATCGCCACCGACATGACGGCCCCCGTGAAAGCGCAGTACGATGCGCGCATTGCCGCCGGGCTGGTCCCGCTGCGACGGTGGGGCCAGCCGGAAGACGTCGGCCGGGCCGTGGCGGCGCTGGCCCGCGGCGACCTCGGCTACGCCACCGGCCAGGTGATTGAGCTGAGCGGCGGCATGAACATTCGGCACTTGTAAGCCGCGGAGAGAGAGGAGAGGCGGGGTGAGCGTCTCGGAGTCACTTTGGGAAAAGCTTAGGCACTACCGGCTCACGGCGCTGCTCGCGCCGCAAAGCCCCGAAGCGTGCGTGGCCGCGTATGAACTGTTTGAGCCGCTGGGGGTGGTGCTGGAGATCGCGCTGCGAACCAGCGCCGCTTTAGACGGCATCGCTGCGGTCCGTCGGCGTCACCCAAACGCGCTCCTGCTGGCCGGCACCGTGCTGACGGCCAGCCAGGCCGAACAGGCCATCGCGGCCGGGGCGGCGGGAATCGTTTCGCCCGATTATCTGCCGCCCGTGGTGCAGGTGTGCGTGGCGCGCGACGTGATGTGCGTTCCGGGGGGCTTAGGCGATGTTGGCAAGCAGCTTGCGCAAAAGGCGGAAGGCTACGGCTGCACGTTGGCGGAGTTGCGAAAGCATCATCCGTATCAGTGGGTGCACAAACTCTTTCCGGTCACAGCAGGCGGCGCGCTCTTGGTAGACGTAGCCGCCGCCTGGCAAGCGGTGTATCCCGAGCTGACGGTGATGTACACCGGCGGGGTGACGTTCGAGCGACTGGCTGAAATCGTGCGGCGCGACCCGCGCGCCATCATCTGCGGCTCGGCCCTGACGCGCCGCATTGAGGACGCCCAGGCCACTGCGGCCGAGGCGCAGCGCTGGCTTGACGTTATCCACGGCCGCGCGTCGGGCACGCCCCAACATGCGCCGCGTGCGAGCACTTCGTCCGGGTCCGCGGCTCAACCGCCACCTGCCGCAGGCGCGGTGGTCACGTTTGGCGAGATCATGCTGCGGCTGACCCCGCCGGCCGGGCGCCGCTTTAGCCAGGCCGGCAGTCTGGACGCCTCGTTCGGCGGAGCGGAGGCGAACGTCGCGGTGGCACTGGCGCAGTGGGGCGTTCCGTCACGCTTCGTAACCGCCGTGCCGGATCAAGCACTCGGCCACGCGGCAATTGAAGCCCTGCGGGCCCACGGCGTCGACACTGCGCACGTACTGCGTCACGGCATGCGCCTGGGTCTGTATTACCTTGAACAAGGCGCGGCCCAGCGCCCGTCGCGCGTCATCTACGATCGAATGAATTCGGCCATTGCGGAGCTGGCGCCCGGTCAGATCGACTGGAATGCGACTCTACAGAACGCCGGCTGGCTGCATTGCACCGGGATCACGCCCGCACTGAGCGCTTCTGCAGCGGAGCTGACCCGTCAGGCTCTGGAAAGCGCAAAAAACGCGGACTTGACGGTCAGCTTCGACCTGAACTACCGTGCCAAACTCTGGCCGCCTCAGCGGGCGCGCGAAATCCTCACGCCGCTGATGCAGCACGTCGACGTCCTGATCTGCAACGAAGAGGACGCCGCACAGGTTTTCGGCATTCACGCCGGCAACTCAGACGTCGCAGCCGGAAAGCTCGACGCGGAAGCTTACCGAAACGTCGCCGAGCAATTGCTTTCTCGCTTTGGCTTTAAGGCCGTGGCAATCACGCTGCGCGAGAACCTCTCGGCCTCTGACAACCGTTGGTCGGCTTGCCTGCACGACAGCAAGGAATTCTACATCAGCCGCTGCTACCCGATTCACGTTGTGGACCGGGTGGGCGCCGGCGACGCGTTCGCCGCGGGCCTGATATACGCCTGGCGCGCCGGGCGCGAGCCGCGACAGGCGCTCGAGTTCGCCGTCGCGGCGTCATGCCTGAAGCACACCATCGCCGGAGATTTCAACCTCGTGAGCGTGGCGGAAGTTGAGGCCTTGGCAGCCGGCGCGGCAGCCGGGCGGATCCAGAGATGAGAGTCTAGAGTCGGAGCCGGGCGAGGCGCCGTGGAAACGGAACCGAGACAGCTTGTACGCCAGACGCTGGAGTTCCGTAAACCGCCGCGCCTGCCACGCCAGCTCTGGCTTCTGCCGTGGGCCA
>Ga0116188_1003642_pt1 | contig 11185 bp, 9 predicted proteins | sample AD_JPNTR2_MetaG_FD_89807 | JGI IMG/M metagenome (GOLD analysis project Ga0116188, IMG submission 89807) | Active sludge microbial communities of municipal wastewater-treating anaerobic digesters from Japan - AD_JPNTR2_MetaG | ecosystem: Engineered > Bioreactor > Anaerobic > Digestate | place...
AAAACCTGCCGTTCCAGCTGCTCCAACTGCGCCACCTCCCGCATCTGCTGATCGATGTAACCTTGATAGTGGTAGTCGCTGTGAATTGAAGCAACACCCTCATCATCCGCCGAAAGTCCCTGACTCTCCAGAATTGCTCGCAGGTGCTCTTCCAAGAAACCTGAGCGACGGAGCAGCTGGGAAAGCGAACCTCTGTACTCGTGAAACTCCTCCGGAATCAGTGAATGCCAAGTTGCCTCCGGGCTAACACGAGCCTCTTCTATCCAACTTCGAACCAAGTCAAGACGCTCCCACTTCTTTTCAAACCGCCGGTACTCCCGCTCCGACACCAGACCCCGCTCACGGGCGATAGGAACCAGTCGCCGGTCGGCGTTGTCGATACGCAGCAGCAACCGATACTCGGCTCGTGACGTGAACATGCGATACGGCTCATCCACACCCTTCGTGACCAGGTCATCGATTAGCACACCGATGTAGGCCTGCCGCCTTGCCAACACAAAAGGCGGCTCTCCCACGACCTTTGCGGCGGCGTTGATTCCAGCGACCAGCCCTTGCGCCGCCGCCTCCTCATAGCCTGTGGTTCCATTAACTTGTCCCGCCAGAAACAAGCCCTTCAGAAGCTTCGACTCGAGAGAATGCTCCAGCTGGGTCGGGTCCAGATAATCGTACTCTACCGCGTAAGCCGGACGCACAATCCGAGCTCCCTGAAGCCCATCGATTGCATCGAGCACTTGCTGCTGCACATCCAGCGGAAGACTGGTCGACAAGCCGTTGATGTAAAGCAAAGTTGAGCCGAGCCCCTCCGGCTCTATAAAGAGCTGGTGAGCGTCCCGGTCGGCGAAGCGCACCACTTTATCCTCGATGGAAGGGCAGTAGCGCGGTCCGATGCCGGTAATGCGCCCTCCGTACAAGGCGCTACGATGGAGATTCGCTCGAATGATCTGGTGTACAGTCCTATTTGTATGGGCAATCCAGCAAGGCTGCTGGGGCAACTCGGGTAAACCTTGGCTTCGAAAACTGAAATAGGTCGGTCTGGGATCACCTGTCTGTTCAGGCAAACGCGAAAGGTCGACCGAATCGCGCGCTATCCGCGCCGGCGTCCCTGTCTTCAACCTCCCCACGGAAAAGCCGATGTCCCGCAATCGCGCCGCCAACGCAAAAGCCGACGGTTCCCCCGATCTTCCCGCCTTCACCGCCCGGTGCCCGACGTAGCAACAGGCGTTGAGAAAGGTGCCCGCCGTAAGGACCGCAGCCGTGCAGGAAAGAAAGTCTCCATTACGTAACTGAACGCCGACCACCCTTCCTTGCCGCACCCGAAGGTCCTCCACTTCACCTTCGATGATGACGAGATTCCTTGTCTTCTCAAGGACGGATCGCATAGTCTCCCGGTACAGCCGCTTGTCGTTTTGGGTTCGGGGTGCTCTGACCGCGGGACCTCGGCTGCGATTGAGAAGACGGAATTGAAGGGCCGTTCTGTCTGCTACCCAACCCATCAATCCTCCAAGCGCATCGATCTCCCGCACCAAGTGACCCTTGGCGATGCCACCAATCGAGGGGTTGCAGGACATTTGGGCAATCATTGCTCTAGTCATCGTCACCAGTGCCGTGCGACAGCCAAGTCGAGCGGAGGCCGCGGCCGCCTCACAACCAGCATGCCCGCCCCCTATGACGATCACCTGAAAGTCTTGCTGCATGTCGCCATTATAAGGAAGGACTTCGAGGCTCCTTTGAACACGGCGCGTATAATGCATGGACCATGACCCAGAGGAAACGATTAACTGAAATGGTCGCAAGTGCGGGCTGAGCTTCCAAATTAGCGCCGGAGGCGCTGGTGGAAGTATTGCGGGCCATCGAGCCAGACCGGGATCCCCGGCTCTTAGTCGGCTGGGAGACTGCCGACGACGCCGGCGTCTATCTGCTGGACGAAAGCACGGCTTTGGTGCAAACGGTCGACTTTTTTACGCCTGTCGTAGATGAGCCTTTCGTCTATGGCGCCGTCGCGGCGGCCAATGCCCTTAGTGACGTCTATGCCATGGGCGGCCGGCCGATTACAGCGCTTGCCGTCTGTGGATTCCCTTCGGGTGCGCTCGAGATTGACGTACTTGGGGAGATATTCCGTGGCGGGCGCTCCAAAATGCAGGAGGCCGGCGTAGTCCTTTTGGGAGGGCACACCGTCCGAGACGCCGAGCTTAAGTTCGGTTACGCTGTAACCGGGACCGTCAATCCGGACCGGCTTTGGCGTAATAGCGGAGCGCAGTCGGGAGATTGGCTGGTGCTGACGAAGCCGTTGGGGACAGGCATTATTACCACCGGCGTGAAGTTTGGGCGTACGCCGGGGGAAGTTCTGCAACCCGCCGTTGACTCTATGCTCCAGCTGAATCGTGACTGGGTTACCTTTTTGGCCGAGCGGGAGGTCCATGCGGCAACCGATGTGACAGGTTTCGGATTGCTGGGACATGCTTATGAACTCGCCCAAGCCAGTGGGGTTTCGTTAGAGATAGATCCTTTGAAGGTCCCCCTTCTTCCTGGAGTGACCGAACTCATTCGGGAGGGCTTGCTACCTGGCGGAATCAAGGCCAACCGCAAGTGGCTCGATCACAAGGTGGACTGGACTAACCTGGAAGAATCGCAGGCAATTGCGTTACTTGACCCGCAGACATCTGGAGGATTGTTCCTGTCGGTGCCGAAATCGGTAGCCGAAGCGATGCAGAAGCAGAGTAAGCAGGCGGCAATAATCGGCCGTGCTCGTGCCAAACAGGAGTATTCCATCCGCTTCACTCCGGGGGCAATCAATCAGGGCTGATTTTAAGAGCGCGGAGAAACCGCTCGTCCTGAGGCGTGAGCTCGAGCCTGAACTCTGGTTTTACCGGGTACTCGACAATCCCCTCCTCTCGACGACTAAAGCCGACCGTGGCCTCGATAATCAAAAACACATCGTAGCCCTGTTTACGGATCTCCTGAATTGCCTCCGTGACTTCGGCCGACTCGGTCAGAGCTTCGTTAATCGCCTCCTCCAATCGCCGTCGGTAGTCTTTCAGCTCATCCTTTTCCATGACGGTCACGCTCCGCGTGCTTACCTGCCACCAACATCTTACCAAAGCTTGGACGGTGCCACACGAGATTCTGTACCCTCTCCAGGGCATCGGTTCTCCCACCCACTGCGACCCGGAAGGCTCAACCAAACAGTTCGGTCCCCCAGGCATCATCCGAACAGACTCGAAACCTGGCTTCCGTCGAAATCCGCTGAAAGTCCTCAGCGAATCGTTTTCAAGCGTCGAGATCACCAAGGTGTTCGTCGCGACTGCCCTTTTGTCTCTCGCCAACAAAGCAGGACTGAGAACGCCACGCGGTAAGCCCCCGCCAAGTACACACCCACGGCTCGAAGTAAGAACGAATAATCCGGGCCGCCCCCTAGGCCGGTGGCAAAACGGCTAAATCACCTCTACTGCCATACGAGAAGACTGGCGCTCATCGCTGTAAATTTTGCCGTCCAGAATATGGATAATCCGCTCCGCATGCTGCGCGATATCGAGCTCATGCGTCACCAAAACGATAGTATGGTTCTCCCGGTGCAGACGGTCGAATAGCGCCATGATCTCGTTCCCGGTTCGGGAATCCAGATTACCCGTAGGCTCGTCAGCCAAGATGATCGAAGGGCTGTTCACCAAGGCCCGAGCAATGGCAACCCGCTGTCGCTGTCCTCCAGAAAGTTCGTTGGGGCGGTGGTGAATCCGATCACCCAATTCCACTTCTTGGAGAGCCTCTAAAGCCCGATTCCGCCGTTCCCCGGCGGGCATGCCGGCATAGATCAAAGGCAACTCCACGTTTTGGAGCGCAGAAGCTCGCGGTAAGAGGTTGAAGGTCTGGAACACAAACCCGATTTCCCTGTTTCGGATGTAAGCCAGTTCGTCATCGTCCATCGAACTTACAAGCCGACTGTTCAGGCGATATTCGCCTCGTGTGGGGGTGTCGAGGCAACCAATAAGATTCATTAAAGTTGACTTGCCGGACCCTGAAGGCCCCATGATAGCAACGTACTCGCCCCTTTGAATCTCAAAGGAAACTCCTTGAAGCGCGTGGATCTCTTCTGCCCCCATTTCATAGGTTTTCCAAAGGTCAATGGTCCGAATGAGAGGCTCAGCCATGGGGACTCCTCCTACTTACTCGCGACACGTACCACGTCTCCGTCGCTCAGAGACCGAAGGGTTTTGTAATCACCGACCACGATAGTGTCACCCTCCTCAAGACCTGAAAGGACTTCAAGGAGTGTCTCCCCGGTTATGCCCGTCTGCACCGGAATAAACACCGCCTTCCCGTTTTCAACGCGGAAAACACCTTCAAATTCCTTTCTCTCAACGTCTCCCGGTCTTTGGACCGAAGGCTCGGAAGTTGCGCTCTTGCGACTCTGCGTCGTGCTGCGGACGAGGTTGCCGTCAACGTCCACCGGAAACTCCCGAATGGTTAGCGCCTGAATTGGGATAGCAAGTACATTCACCCGCTTTGCCGTCGTAATCTCGCCAGTACAGCTTAGACCGGGCCGCAAGATCGCCGGAGGGTCCTCCAACTGGACAACCACCTTAAAATCCTTCGCCTGTTGGGTTCCCGACGTCGTTATTGCAGAGCTTCCAATTTCCGTCACCGTTCCGGTTAAGGGTCGGTCCGGCAAGGCATCCACTTTGACAACGGCCGGTTGTCCTAATGCGAGATCCACAATGTCGGATTCATCGACCTCGAGCTCAGCCTCGATCACGGACAGGTCTGCAATGATCATCAAGGTCGCAAGAGGGTTGTTTAAGGTGCCGGGCACAGCTCGCTCACCCACCTCAACATTCATCTGTGTGATGACTCCGGACAGGGGCGATCGAAGCACGGTTTTGCCCAGAAGATCCCGAGTGCGTTCGAGGAGAGCCCTCTGCTGGGCAACCCGACTTCGCGCGCTCTCGTACGCCAGCTCAGCCTGCGTTACGAGAAGTTTAGTCGCTTCGTATTGTTTGTTCACCTGCTGCAGGCGCAGCTCTGCGGACTCGAAAGCCGATTCGGCGGCAAGTAAATCATTTCTCGCCAGCTCATAGCTGTCCTTTGAAATCAAGTTCTCTTCAAAAAGCTGTTGTTTTCTTTCGAACGTCGACCGAGCGATTTCAAGGCTCTTACGGGCGTGCTCCAATTCAACCTCAGCCAAGCGAACATTGGCTTCGTCACGTTGGAGATTGACGCGCTGAGCCACAATCTGCATCTGCTGGTTATTCGCCTCGGCTTCAGTCGCGCGCAAAATCGCTTCCTGAGCACGAAACTCCGTCTCGGACTGGACAGGATCAATGCGGAGAAGAAGATCGCCTTTCTCTACGCGGTCGCCTTCGGCGACGTACAATTCCGTAATCACACCGCTGATCTCGGCCTGAAGCTCGACATAATTCTTGGGCTGGATCTCTCCCGTAGCCGAAACGATCGCCACCAGTTCCGGTTTCCTACGCACGGTGTCGACTTCAACTGCGACTGCATCCTTGTTACGTGCGCTCAGACTGAAACCAACGATCGCCGCAATCACTGCGGCTCCCACGAGAAGAACCAGGATCTTCCGTTTGGCGCTCATTACCTCAGTGCTTCCCTTCGTCGTGATAATAACGAAACTTCAACGCGGAAAGTTTCAAGTTCTGTTGCTAACAGTCGGTAAGCTCTTGGCCAAGGCTTCGTGATCTCGGCCGCACCGACCGTCAGTTTCTACGCACCTGGCCGGAGGTCTATTCAGGCTAAAACACACTCAGTCAGATTGGTAGCCCGAAGCACTCTTCTCCTTGTGGACAAGCCGGACGTCTCCGATCACCATACCCGAGTCAACTCCCTTACACATATCGTAAACTGTCAAGGCTGCCACAGTTACAGCCACCAACGCCTCCATCTCGACTCCCGTCGCCGAGCGACATTTAACTTCGGAACGGATGCGAAATACTTCGTGCTCAAGGGTGACAACTATCTCTACGTGGTCCAGCAGCAAGGGATGGCACAAAGGGATCAGTTCAGCTGTACGTTTTGCGGCCTGGATTCCCGCCAGCCGGGCGATCTCGAGCGGGTCACCTTTCGGCGTTCGTCTCTCCCGGACGGCGGCAAGTGTCTCAGGTGCCGCTCGCACAACTCCCTCGGCAACCGCCCGACGAAAGGTCAAGGGCTTCGAACCAATGTCCACCATCCGTGCTCTGCCGGTTTCGTCAAAATGAGAAAATTCCATTGGCAACTCCACGAGTCAAAGGCAGCACGTCCACCGGCACACGGCAGGGCAGCTCCTCAACGTCCTGCGGCAAAACAATGAGGCAGTCAGCGGAAGAAAAACTTGCAAGATCGGCGGACCCCGAAAAAGGTAGAGGGCGGACCGTCAGTTGGGTTTCCGCGGCGCTCAATTTTCCCGGGTGAAAACCTTGCCTACCCTTTTGTTGTCTCACCGCCTCGCTGAGAAATGCCGTCACTGTGAGAGAACCAGTGTCTTGCAGTCCAACCCAACGAAGAATTGTAGGACGAACAAATAGGAAGTACCCGACTGCCGCGGAGACCGGGTTTCCGGGAAGGCCGAAAGCAAGACGTTGGCCGTTCCGCGCCAACAGGGTTGGCTTCCCCGGTCTTATGGCCACCTGATGAAAGACCTTCTCAAAGCCGCAGGCCTCCAGCGCAGTGGGCACAAGGTCGACATGCCCAACCGAAACGCCCCCTGTCAGCACCAAAATGTCACACCCCTTCGCTCGCTCAATGGCCTCGCACAGGCGCTCAGGGTGATCTCCACTCGTCGCGACAAAAGGGGGGTCTAGGCCGAGCTCGAATAATAGGAGAGTGAGCATGATCGAGTTGGTGTCGCGGACTTGGTAATCCTCCCTGGGTTCGTCGACCCCTACCAGTTCGCTGCCCGTTGCAATGACGCCCAGTGACGGCCTCCGATAAACGGAGAGATGTTCGCAACCTGCTGCCACCAGTACCGGCAAGTGCAAAGGCGTCAGCACGGTACCCGCCTCGACTAGCACTTCTCCCGCCCGATGCTCCGCACCCTGTCGGGTGATGTTGGCACCAGGCGGAGGAGCGAGTTCTAGGCAGAACTCCACGTCGCTGAGCCGCCGAGTGTGCTCGAGCATCACGAGGGTATCGGTCCCGGTGGGCAGTGGAGCGCCTGTCGCTACCCGAACAGCCTCGCCGGGACCTATCGGCGTATTAAAAGGAACTCCCGGAGCGGCTTCGCCGATCACTCGAAACCTCGTCCACCCGCGAGATACATCAACCGAGCGCATTGCGAATCCGTCCATAAGAACTCTATCGAAAGGCGGGAAATCCGAATCCGCCCGAACCGAAACAGCGAGAACTCGTCGCAGCGCCTCTCTTAGGCCGACCTGCTCGACAGTGGCCGCCGGGACGTTTGTCGCGCACAGCTGCAGTGCCTCCTGGAACGAAATCATGTTGCAACTCTACTACATGCTAAGGCATTTGCCGGGGCCGACCGTGGGGGCAAGGACACCCTGCCCAGTTCGAATCGCGAAGGGCGAATCCTCGCAGCACTTCAAGAAGAAAGATCGAGGTCCCGTACAGGAAGACAGCCGGGGCAGTCGTGCTCGGAGACCTTCATTGGGTTGCTACCAGCCCAATCCGTACGTCCCCTCTGTCGCGGAGCTCAGTTCTGAAACCAGTTCTCCGTGTTATCGTCATAAGAAGCAAAGATGTCTATAACGAAGCCTAATTTATGGAAGGTCTCGGTCGGCGCGGTTTTCCTGTCAGTGTGCTGGGGACTGTCCGGGAGATCTGCGCCCCAGCAGGAGGACGGCCAGGAACCCGAAGGTTTTCGTATCGGTGTCGCTGTCAATCAGATCTTTCTGCCCGTCAGCGTCCGGTACCAAGGGGGCGGTTTCATCGAGGGACTCACCCAGGAGGATTTCCTTGTCTACGAGAACGGAGTCCTGCAACACATCGAGAACTTTTACAGTGAAAAAGTACCCGTCAAGGTCGTCTTGTTGGTGGATGCGAGCGGGAGTACCTATTACAGTCAATCGGACATCCGCCGAGCCGCCATCGAGTTCGCCAAACGGCTTTCCCCGGAAGACCAGGTCGCGGTCGTGAGCTTCAATCACCAGGCGAAGCTCCTTCTTGATTTTACCAGCGATCCCGATTTGGTCGATCTGGCGCTCAAGAAGATCTACGCCAAGGGGAATACGGTTCTTTATGACGCTCTGTACGTCACGTTCGACGACTTGTTGAAAGATGTAACTACGAAGACGGCTGTGATCCTGCTGACGGACGGAATCGATACTGGTAGCATGGTGAATTTCCAGGATGTTCTTCAACTGACTCTGCAAGCCAGCAGCCCAATTTACGTCGTCTCGAAAGTGGACGAATATCGGGCTGAAGCCATCGGACTGCGGCGGCTTCTCAGTTCGAGGAACCAGATTATTCCCGACACTCTCGAGGACGCTTTCATTCAGAAGCGGGCCGAGGATCTGAAGCGACTGGCTGATTTGACTGGCGGTCGGTACTTGTCCACACGCGATTTTGCCACGTTGACCGACATTTACGGCCAGGTAGCGGAAGAGCTGAAACACCAGTATTTCATGTCCTACGTTCCCCTCAACCGGGAGCGGGACGGTTCCTGGCGGAGCATCGAAGTTAAGGTCCGTCGCGGAGACGTGGTGGCTCGCACGAGACGCGGCTACTATGCTTTGGGCCCCGACAAGACCGTACCTTGAAGTTAGCGCTGTTCCGGCCAAATACTGCAATCCGGCTAACCCGGGGCAATTAGAACGGCAACTCTGGCATGCACCCTAGGCTTTTTGCCTTGGTTGAGTCCAGTGTGGGTTCGGGTTGGGCGTATGGGGGGGTAAACGACGCTCTTGGGTGCGGAAGGCGTAGGGGGCGTAATTTCGGGGCTTGGGCGGGTTTTTTTGATGCGGTTGGAAGTGTTTGGTAAAATAGGACCGATTCGGTTCTATTTGGTTCGAATAAGAGCGCGGCGGGCGATAGGGGCTTAGGAGATCAAATGATTCGGATGAATAAGCAAACGGACTATGGCCTGCTTCTTCTCTTTCAGTTTGTCCGTCCGGAGAATCGCGGCAAGAACTTGACTGCCATAGGGTTGGCTGATGCGACCCACCTGCCGGTACCCATAGTGAGTAAGGTGTTGAAGCGCCTCGCTAAGCACGGTGTATTGCGGTCCTATCGGGGATCCAGCGGGGGTTACCGTCTCTCTCGAGACCCCACTCGGCTGTCTTTGGCGGAGATCGTCGGTGCCTTGGAAGGTCCGCTGGCAATCACCGATTGCCTGGACGAAGAGAACGGCTGCCGGCGCGAGGCCGTCTGTCCTATGCGGGACAAGTGGGAGCGGATTAATTCCGCGATGTTTGCCGTCTTCGCCGGCATTTCGCTGCAGGAGCTGGCGGGGAAAATGGGTGGGCATTCCGGACTGATTGGCGTCGGCGGACAAAGCCGCCGTGGGAAGGCTCTCCCACATCCGGAAATCTAAGGAGTGAAAGGGCAATGTCGACAGAAAACATGGATCTGGGGAGATTTGCTGAAGAAGAGTACAAATACGGATTCTATACGGACATCGAGCAGGAGTCTTTGCCTCCGGGCTTGAATGAGGACATTGTCCGGGCGATCTCAGCCAAGAAGGGAGAGCCTGAATGGATGTTGGGATGGCGTCTGAAGGCGTATCGACAGTGGTGCAGTATGGAAGAGCCCCACTGGGGATTCGCCAAGTACTCGCCGATCAATTATCAGGAGATTGTCTACTACGCGGCCCCAAAGCGCCGGAGCAACCAGCCGAAGAGTTTGGACGAAGTGGATCCGGAGCTCCTGGAGACCTACCGCAAACTCGGCATTCCCCTAGAGGAGCAAGAACTCCTGGCCGGTGTGGCGGTGGACGCCGTTTTCGACAGTGTTTCCGTAGCAACCACCTTCCAGCAAAGACTCGCCGAGCAAGGAATCATTTTCTGCTCCATGAGTGAGGCGATCCGAGAGCATCCCGAACTGGTGCGACGTTATCTCGGCTCAGTTGTCCCTTACTCGGACAATTTCTTTGCCGCGCTGAATTCGGCCGTCTTTTCCGACGGTTCTTTCTGCTATATCCCTCCGGGAGTTCGCTGCCCTATGGAGCTCTCTACGTACTTCCGAATCAACGCCGCCAAAACTGGTCAATTCGAGCGCACGTTGATCGTTGCGGATAAAGGCAGTTATGTGAGCTATCTGGAGGGCTGTACAGCACCGATGAGGGATGAAAACCAACTCCACGCGGCGGTGGTTGAGCTTGTCGCGCACGAGGACGCCACGATCAAGTATTCGACCGTTCAGAACTGGTACCCTGGGGATGACCAAGGCCGCGGAGGAATCTACAATTTCGTAACTAAACGAGGGAAATGCCTTGGAGCCAATTCCCGCATCTCGTGGACGCAGGTCGAGACCGGTTCGGCCATTACTTGGAAGTACCCGAGCTGCCTTCTTTTGGGTGACAACTCGGTCGGCGAGTTCTATTCCGTTGCTCTGACGCGCAAGCGCCAGCAGGCGGATACGGGTACGAAGATGATCCATATAGGCAAGAACACTCGGAGCTACATTGTGTCCAAGGGGATTTCGGCGGGAGAGGGGCAAAATGCCTACCGCGGTTTGGTTCGCATGGCAAGATCGGCGGACGATGCGCGGAACTTCACCCAGTGCGACTCCATGCTGATTGGGGAGAAGTGCGGCGCTCACACGTTCCCTTCTATCGAGGTGGAAAACAGCAGTGCTCAGATGGAGCATGAAGCTACTACGTCGAAGATCGGGGAGGACCAAATCTTTTATTGCCGGCAGCGCGGACTGTCGGCGGAGGAGGCGGTCTCCATGATCGTGAACGGGTTCTGCCGGGAGGTCTTTAAAGAGTTGCCCATGGAGTTCGCCGTAGAGGCCCAAAGGTTACTGAGTGTCAACTTAGAAGGTAGTGTGGGCTAAGGCGCGAGATCAGAAGGGCGACCGTCGCGCCTGTTGAAGATCCCGGAGACGGACCGGGAAGGGAACAGAACATGCTTGAAATCAAGAACCTACATGTTTCGGTGGAAGGCAAGGAGATCCTCCGGGGTGTCGACCTGGTGGTGAAGGCCGGAGAAGTTCATTCCATCATGGGTCCCAACGGCTCCGGAAAGAGCACGTTGGCTAACACGCTGGCAGGTCGCCCCGGCTACGAGGTGACAGA
>Ga0116188_1003658_pt1 | contig 11161 bp, 8 predicted proteins | sample AD_JPNTR2_MetaG_FD_89807 | JGI IMG/M metagenome (GOLD analysis project Ga0116188, IMG submission 89807) | Active sludge microbial communities of municipal wastewater-treating anaerobic digesters from Japan - AD_JPNTR2_MetaG | ecosystem: Engineered > Bioreactor > Anaerobic > Digestate | place...
TCAGCTGAGAAAAGGGGTCAAGGTGGATCAAAATTAAACTAGCGCCTGGATCACTTTTAGACTAGCGCTGGTGGATCACTTTTACGCGGCCAGTGGATCAAAATTACGTTGACGAACGCAACTTGACGACATTGTGCGCAAAACAACGAAGAAAGCAATTCTAAAAGCCTTAGAATTAGCAGGAGGGAACAAGGGTGAGGCAGCCCGTGTCCTTGGGATAAGTCGAAGTACATTATGGAGGAAGCTGCAAGGTGAGTGATTAAAGATAAAAAGTGTTTCATTCATGAATATGTTTATTTCATACTTGCAACATCTTTGCATAACTCATTTCAACAGCCTGGCTTTCAAACGTGCCTCTTTCTCCTGCAAACTGTCTACAAACAGCATTACCTACCGATTGGCATAACTCTTGCAACAGTTGAAGCGTACCAGACAAAATCCGTCTCTCAATCAAGAAGACTATTACTACTGATTGCGAAAACACCAAGTAATACACTGCACCAATCACCACATCACTTACTACCACACAAAATATGCTTTGTTTGCCATAACACGGAGTAAACTCTGTTTCTGTTCATTAACACACTGGGTACTCCTTGGAACAGATCTTGATAGAAACACACGTAACAACCGAATAACACTCCAAAGGATTATCGGACTACTACCGCACATTAAGGGATAGTGTCCCTAGCTCCGTGGAATTTGTAATTCGCAGTATTGCTCCAAATAACTCCCGATAGCTATGAATCATGCTGTTTTGATTACCGCCTGATCATCGCTTTGGATCTTGAGCATTGCCAGTAGCACTCCCATGTGCTTGTAGCCTCTTACACGCTTAAATCCTCGTTCTGCTCCCATAAAACCAGCCGCTGCATGGCGTAGAGCCATTTTACCATCTTTGAAATTGGACACTCTGCGAATGATGCCTCGGCAAGCGGAGTTAGCTGATTCCATTGGGTTTGTGCTACATAGGGTTTCTCGAAGAAGACCAGGCACTTTAAGTCGATGTACCGTCAAAGTCTCCTCAAGGCCTTCTAAAATGCTTGCTGTAGCCTTAGGATAACGGTCTTCAAGTCTCTTGGCGATTGACAGCAACTGGTCTCTCGCTTCTGCGTATTCAAACTCTTTATAGGCCATAGTTAAGTCTTTTGAGATGTTTGCTTGCTCTGATTTCGGTAGGTACGATAAAACATTGCGTTTTTTGTGAACTTGGCAACGCTGAATCAGTGCTTCTTTACCGAATACATCTGTGACGCCTTTGTGGAGTGCTTTTCCTCCATCCAGCACATACAGCCTGGGCCGGGATGGATCCAAGCCACGCCCGATTAAATCTTCAAGAAGTCCTTTAACCACGGTGGTGTTTTCAGAGCCACCCTCTATGATACCAAGCATATGTTTTCTTCCATCGCGATCGATGCCCATAGCGGCCAAAATAGTCATTTTACCGAGTTCCAGACCGTCCATCATAATAACGGGGTAATCATCACAAAGTGGCCTTGTAAAGAACTCCTCCATCATCTTGTCCATTTCCTTGATAAAACGACGGCTGACCTCGCTTTTGCTCGTACACACAGCCCCTTTGGCGTCTCCTTCGATTGTATTGGCATACTTCCTGGTGCTTACGCCAGCTAATAACTTGGCCATGATGGCATCATTGAGGGGATCTTCTGATTGAAACTGCCCTAAGCTAGGAAGTGGTAATTCTCCGCTGCCATCTGCGGCTCTAACCCTTGGGCGTTCTACGCGAATCTTCTGACCACCCATGACAACTGTTGTTTGATCAGATCCGTGGCGATAGCCAATACGCTCGGCTGTGCCGTGCTTGCCCTTGGGACCAGCGTACATCGTAACGTCTTCCTCAAATATCATGCGCATTACTTCAATGCCAAGCGACATAGAGAGCTTTAAAAGCCCATCCTTAGCCTTTTCTTGGAGAATCTCATAGTGGGTGATTTCAATCCCGATATTGACAATTCCTTGCTTTTCTTGATATACTTTCCTTATGATAGCTCCTTTTGATTACCTGATAGTGTGTTGTTGTCAAACTCATTCTATCAGAATTATTTGGAGCCGTCATTTTCAATTTCTACGGAGTTTGGGGCAGAATCTTAAGGAGGGTACCAGGGAATGCACGTCCAGCTTTGCTACGGTAAATCTCACGTTAATCTTGATTTGAGTAAACTCGAGAATGCATCCGTAATCAAAGGCCCCAATATCAACCCCTTAGCTAATCTCTCTGAAGAAGTCTCTTCGAAACTTAAGCATCCAACAGGCAAAGGACGCCTGGCAGATGAGATCAAAGAGAAAGATGCGAAGGACGTCGTAATCATCATTAACGATATTACAAGACCGACGCCATATGAAGAAATGTTGCCTCCTATCCTCGAAGAGCTACACACAGCAGGTGTCCCAACAGAAAACATAAAGCTTCTGATTGCCACGGGCATCCACAGAGAGATGACTGAAGATGAAATCCGAACAGTTGTAGGGGACGAAGTGGCAGATACTTATGAGGTAATAAACCATAATTGTGATGAAGAAGATAAGTTAGTTTACATGGGCAAATTAAGATTCGGCACAGAGTTTTATGTCAACCGTGCTTGCTTGGCGACGGATTTCTTGATAGTGACCGGCGTGATCGCTCCTCACTACTTTGCAGGATATTCCGGAGGCCGTAAATCAGTCTTTCCAGGCGTATCAGGACGTCAATCCATAAGACACAATCACTCCCTCATGAAGTCAGAAAAAGCGAGGACATGCAATCTGGAAGGTAATCCCGTTCATCTGGAAATGCTTGAGGCTGCCCGCAAAGTCGGCGTAGACTTCATGGTTAACGTTGTAATCGACAGTCAGGGCCGTGCAGTAGGAGTAGTTGCAGGAGATGTAGAGGAAGCCTGGCTCAAGGGAGTGAGAATCGGAGAACAGCTATTTGTTACCTACATAGACAAGCCTGCCGATGTGGTAATCGCCTGTGCAGGCGGCTTTCCGAAAGATATCAACGTATATCAAGCCCAAAAAGCGCTTGATAACGCCGCTCAAGCAACTAGGCCCGGTGGAACAATTGTTCTCCTTGCTGAATGCCCTGAAGGATTGGGCGAACCAACCTTTGAAGCTTGGATGTCTCAAGCCGATTTCCCCGACGATATCTTGGAGCGCTTTGCATCCGGATTTGAACTAGGCGGCCATAAAGCATATAGCCTGGCAAGAGTAGTAAAGGATAAGGAAGTAGTCCTTGTATCCGGCCTTGACGATGATACTGTCAAGAAACTCTTCTTTACACCTGCTAAAGACCTAGAAGAAGCCCTCCAACATGTTCTGGATAAACACGGCCCAGGTTATAAGTGCATAATCATGCCTAAAGCAGGTACTATTGTTCCGGTGATGGAGGTGGTGCAATAAGTCTAGTCAGATAGAACCGAATTCCTAACGATACTGCATTAATTAGAGGAGGTCGACGTGGTGAAGAGATTATTGAAGATTGTCGTTCTCTGTTTGGTCGTCATTGTGATGGGAACTAGCTTTTCCATATTCGCCTCTACCAACTTTCCTGAAAAACCTGTCACCTATATCATTTGCTTTAACCCTGGCGGAGAATCAGATATTACCGCTCGCTTGCAGCATAAGCACCTAGAAGAAGCACTAGGACAGAAAGTAATTATCGAGTATAGAATCGGTGGCGGCGGCGCGCTTGGATGGTCAGAACTCGTAAAGTCAAAACCTGATGGATACACCATAGCCGGAGATAACCTTCCGCACGTTATAGTACAACCACTACAGCGAAAAGATTCCGGATACAAAACTGAAGACCTCAAACGGATCTACTGCTTCGAATTGACACCATGCGTCCTCGCAGTCAGAGAAGACAGCCCATTCCAAACTCTCGAAGACTTTATAGAATATGCTAAAGAATACCCTGAAGTACTTACAGTCGGTGGAAGCGGCAGCTGGTCTGCAAATCACCTTGGAACCATTGAACTGGAACATGAGGCAGATATCACACTAACCTACATACCTTTCACCGGATCAGGCGCTGCTGTACCGGCGCTGCTCGGAGGACACGTCTCAGCACTGATGACCTATACAAGCATGATTGGACAGCACCCTGACATGAGAGTGCTGGCAGTAGCCTCTGACCAGAGATCACCGGTTTGCCCGGACGCACCTACTTTCCAAGAATGTGGGTACAACATTATCGAAGGCGCCTACAGAGGTGTATCTGCACCTCCTGGAACCGCTGATGAAATCGTGAATATCCTCGCAGAAGCTTTCGATAAAGTCAACCGCAATCCGGAATTCCAGAAGGCAATGGAAGAACTGGGTTACCAGTTGACGTACTACGGACCGGAAGAGTATGAAGCACTCGTTCAGGAGAGGGCAGTCTACTATCGACAACTTCTGGAAGAACTCGGCGCTGTAGCTCAGTAAAACCTAAAGCACCAACAGACCTGAGCAAGTAGGGAGGGTATAAACACCCTCCCCCTCCGGAACTAAAGTCTTATACTCGCACTGTGTTGGGATTGGAGGATGACGTATGAACCCGATTGTCAGTGGAATACTGGAAGTCTTAACCCCAATCAATATGTTGTTCATGCTCGCTGGTACATTGGGAGGCCTTATAGTAGGGGCGCTGCCCGGGCTCAGTGCCACAATGGCTTGTGCCCTAATGGTACCTTTTACCTTCACAATGCCACCCCTCTCCGGACTTGCAACGCTCGGTGCTATTTATATGGCTGCAATATACGGTGGGTCTTTTTCTGCAATACTTGTCAATGCTCCGGGCACTCCGTCTTCAATCGGGACTTGCTTTGACGGATATCCCATGGCCAAACAAGGCCGGGGTCAAGAAGCAATAGTCGCAGCAACGGTAGCCTCTGTAATAGGTGGCTTGGCTGGCGTGGTCGCACTTGCACTCCTAGCCCCGCCACTGGCCGCCATCGCTATTAGATTCGGCCCGCCTGAGTATTTCTGGGTGGCGATATTTGGCATTACAATAATATCGACCCTCTCAGCCAAATCTCCTTTGAAAGGATTTATCGGAGGGTGTCTCGGTGTTCTCCTAAGCATGATCGGAATCTCACCGGTAGGCGGAGACGTAAGGTTTACGTTCGGAATACCCACTCTGCAGGGTGGTATAGAATTGATTTGCGGGTTAATCGGATTGTTCTGTATACCGGAAGTCTTATCATTAATCATACAAGAAGAAGGCGAAGCGGAAAGGCTAAAGCCTAAGAAAGAAAGAGGTATTATTGGAAAAACCACAAGAGAAGTCTTAAAACAGAGGCTCAATCTCATACGATCAAGCATACTGGGTGTTGTGATAGGGATTATGCCCGGAGCAGGCGGCAGCATAGCAAACCTGGTAGCGTATAATGAAGCAAAGCGCGCATCGAAACATCCTGAGAAGTTCGGCACAGGGATAATTGACGGTGTTATTGCCACAGAAACTGCAAACAACGCAACTGTAGGCGGAGGACTGATTCCCCTCCTTACACTCGGAATTCCGGGAACTCCAACCGCTGCAGTTATTTACGGAGCTCTTTTGATCCATGGTCTTAGGCCGGGTAAAGACCTCTTTACGATTCATGCTAGCACAACCTATGGGTTCATCTTCTCTATCTTGATCGCTACATTAATGATGCTTGTAGTCGGACTTGCCGTGGGTTCGGGACTAAACGAGCTTCTATCAAGGTTACCTGTGAGAATTCTTGCCCCGTCAATTTCTCTCTTGTGTATCATTGGCTCTTATGCCATACGGAACAACGTCACAGACGTTTTCATAATGCTTATGTTCGGTGTGGCAGGGTACATAATTAAGCAGCTTGAAATCGACAGCGGAGCTGTTGTCCTCGGGCTTATTCTTGGACCTATAGCTGAAGAAAGCTTTGTCCAAGCCCTGCTCATGTCAAAGGCTTTACCTATGCCGTGGACTATATTCTTCACCAGACCGCTGTCTATCTTATTAATTGCCCTTTCAGCCCTCTCTTTGTTCTGGCCCCTGATTTCAAAGCAAAAAGCAAAGCACCTCGAGAGAGAGGAGGGCTTAAATGTATAACGCTGATAGAATTGCAGCTATCTTGATGTTTGTAGTTGTGCTGGTCTTCGCATCTCAGTATTCTGATATTCCATCATTCTACAGTCGTGTTTTCCCCAGGTCTGTCATGTGGATTCTATCCGCCCTTTCAGCTATCCTCCTCATTCTGAGTTGGATAAAGCCAATGATGGGAGAACTCCGAGATAAGCGTGAAGTCACAAGAGTAGGTTTTACAGTGATACTACTGTTTGGCTGGGTGATTTGCATTAGATTCCTAGGTTTCTGGCTCGCAGGCGTTATATTTTTCACCTTGATGGCACTTCTCATTGAGCCATCGCTTTTGAAACCGGAGAAGTTAGCAACTTCCGTATTAGTCGCAGCGATTGAAATCGGGTTCTTTTACATGGTATTTACAAGAGGGTTGAATGTTCCTTTACCGAAAGGAATGATCTTTCAGTAACCTGATTAAGGCGCCCGTAAGCTTGGAGGATTATTATGAATAAACTAGATATTGCTGTTATCCCGGGTGACGGTGTTGGCCCTGAGGTGATTCCCGAAGCCATAAAGGCATTAAGAGCTATATCTGAAGTTCATGGGGGCTTGTCGTTTACGTTTACAGAGTTTCCATGGGGTTGCGAATACTACCTGAGAACTGGGCGCATGATGGATGAGGATGGTCTCCGCAGGCTCTGTGATTATAACGCAATTCTTTTGGGAGCAGTAGGTGCACCTAATCTCGTACCTGACCATGTGTCCTTGTGGGGGTTGCTGCTCCCGATTCGTAAATCCTTTGACCAATATGTAAACTTGCGCCCAATAAGACTCCTCCGAGGCGTGCCAGGACGTTTAGTTGGCAAAGAACCAAAAGATATCGACTTCCTTGTGGTTCGAGAAAACACCGAGGGAGAGTACTCAGGAGTCGGTGGCAGAGTCCATGTTGGAACACCCTTTGAAGTTGCAGTGCAAAGCAATATATTTACACGCACCGGAGTAGAAAGAGTGATTAGATATGCCTTTGAATTAGCTCGAGAACGAAACAAAGCAAAACGGGTAGTATCTATTACGAAATCAAATGCGTGTAATTACAGCATGGTCTTTTGGGACGAAGTGTTCCATGAAATCGCAGCGAAGTATCCTGACATTGAAGCAACTCAGGTTCATGTGGATGCAGCAGCTATGTACGTCATAACTCAACCGGAATGGTTTGACGTGGTAGTAGCAACGAATCTGTTTGGAGACATCTTGACTGATGAAGGAGCGGCAATTCAAGGAAGTATTGGCTTAGCAGCAGGCGCAAACCTGAATCCTGAGAAAAGGTATCCTTCAATGTTTGAGCCTATACATGGTTCAGCCCCTGATATAGCAGGCAAAGGTATAGCAAATCCCATCGGAACGATATGGTCAGCCGCTATGATGCTGGACTTTTTCGGGTATAAAGATCTGGGAGAACTGATACTCTCAGCAATTGAGCAGACTCTATTAAGTGATGGATTGAAACTGGCGGATTTCGGTGGAAGTGCAACTACTTCCGAAATCGGAGCATCAATATGCAATAACATCTATAGGCTCGCATCTTAGATACTAATAATTGACCGCCAATGGAGAAGAGACCTGGGGCTCAGTCAGGTCTCTTCTCCATTTTATCTTCTGTACCGAAATGATACAGAAATATGGTGTCCGGTCGTAAAAGAGACAATATACGTGGATTACACATAATCTCCATATGTGGAGGAATGATCCTCGTTGTGAAGAATTCACATCAAAAGCAAAGAGTTCAAAACGATTGAACCCAATGAGCCGGCAAGAGGAGGCATCCAAAAGTGTCAAGTGTGCTATTAACCAGTGACCGGCTGATCCTGCGCGATTTCAAAATGTCAGATCTATCCGGAGTCCACAGGTACGCCTCTGATCCTGAAGTCACAAGGTTCATGGAATGGGGCCCCAACACTATTGATGAGAGCAGAGATTTTATCCGCATGGCTATTTCCTTTCAGAAAGATAAACCTCGCAGGCACTTTGATCTGGCGATAGTCACGAAACCCGACAACTGCCTAATCGGAGGATGCGGCCTTTATATTACGAGCCCTCACAGCCGTGAAGCATTTATCGGTTACTGCCTTCGCAAGGACTCATGGGGAAAAGGCTACGCTACAGAAGTAGCCAAGAGACTCCTTGCGTTCGGATTCAAAGAGCTCGCGCTGCACAGGATCTTTGCCACGTGCGACACGGATAACGTTGCATCAGCCAGAGTCCTTGAAAAAGTCGGCATGCAGTTGGAAGGAAGGCTCAGGGAGAATAAACGGATCAGCAACAAGTGGCGCGACTCTCTTCTGTATGCTATCTTAGAGCATGAATGGAAGCCTAAGAGCTAACGCAATGTCAATGCGATCCCCTTCAAACGCCGTGTGAAAGGAGATGCCGGAGATGGAGTTAGCCTCCTTGACTGCCCAAGCCAAGCATGCACTCATCGGATTGTTGAACGTAGCAAGGTTAGAGCCTGGCATGATAGTCGTTATCGGGTGCAGCACCAGCGAAGTCATGGGCAAGAGGATCGGATCCTCATCTAACATAGATATAGCGGAAGCGATTATGGACGGGCTCCTGCCTGTCGCAGAAGAGCACGGCATATACCTAGCTGTTCAGTGCTGCGAACACTTGAACCGCGCCCTGGTTGTGGAAAAGGAATGCAAAGACCGGTACGGGCTCGAAGAAGTCACTGCAATACCCCATGAAGATGCAGGCGGAGCGCTGGCAGCTGCAGCTATGAGACGATTTGGCAACCCGGTCGTAGTAGAGAGCATTTCGGCCCATGCAGGGATGGATATCGGAGATACCTTCATAGGAATGCATCTTAAGAGGGTAGCAGTGCCTGTGCGCCTTGACATAGACTCCATCGGCCATGCCCATCTGACTCTTGCCAGAACCCGACCGAAGCTCATCGGCGGCAGCCGCGCAAAATACCCTTCGTCATAACAGCCTATTTCACTGTGCATAAACACAAGCAGCGACCTCTCGCGGAGCCAAGATGTGCGCAAGGCACACCTCAGCAAATGAGAGGCCACTGCATCCACAGGGAGGTTGCTGCCTGAAGTCAGCCCTCTTAAAGAACACCGATGTCTACATGGCTGAGGCTGATTTCCCATCTTCAGACTGAGCCTCTGAATACTTGAGCTTCGTAGTCTTCAGGGCCTGTGTAACCAGTATAACAACTGCAATAAGCAAGAAAATGCCGACGAAGATGTAAGCTACAGGAACTGTTCTTGACATCACAGTGTTCGTGAGTGCACCTGCACCGAAAGCGGCAATAAGCGCTATCAGTGCAGATTTCAGCATATCTACGGCTCCAAGCTCCTTAAGGAGCACAACGTAAGTAGCTGCACACGGGAAATAGGCAGTAAGCACTATCACTGCTACTACCAGCTGTCTTACGGAAAGTCCAAGGGGGCTTAGCATTCCAACAGCTACGTCCTTCCTCAAGAAGCCCATAATCAAGGCAACGATCGCTTCAGACGGCAGGCCCAGGATCCCTCCAAGGATTGGAGCGAAGATCCGGCCTAACACGTCAATGATTCCGGACACATGTAGAATGTTCACAAACAGGACGCCCAAAAGCACGTAAGGAATGGCGTCAGATAGGAAAACGCGAATCCGCATCCATACTTTCTTCCCCAGAACCCTGGGGTGCTGCAATCTATATGGAGGAATCTCCATGAGAAGCGGAGGGCTTGAACCAGGCATTATAGCATTTAGCACTAAACCTGTGATAAGCCATAGGGCAAAGAGGACCCCATATATTATTGCGAGATATTGCCATCCATATCTACCTATAAGTGCGATTACCACAGCTGTCTGAGCCATGCACGGGATTCCGATGGAAAGCATGGTAGCGCATATGAACTTCTCGCGCCTGCTCTCTAGAATTCTGGTACCCAGCGCAGCAGGGACATTACATCCAAAACCTAAGATCGTCGGGACAATGGCGTACCCATGCATACCAAGGGCATGCATGATGTTATCTACAAGCACCGCGAGTCTCGGCAAGTATCCAATGTCCTCCAATACGCTGAGGACGACGTAGAACGCAAACACATAAGGCAGCACCATGGTAATGGGGACATAAAGCCCGGTGCTAAGGAGCCCCATAGATGCCTCGAAATCTATTTCCCCGTTTATCAGGCGCCCAATGAGGAGGTCATGGAAGAACCCCTCTGACCCTAAGGCTATGCTCAGTCGAGTTACAACAGGCCTAAGAAGTCCTTCGAACATGGGATCGAATACAAAATCTATCAAGCCTTCGCCGATAAGCCTCACGGTTTTAAAGGACAAGTACAGGACGAGTATAGCTATTATCAACCCGGTAACCGGTTGGATGCTTGCATCTTCCAGCCTGTCAAGGAAGGTGTGATGCCTGTGGGTGATCTTTTGCACTTCCGCTAAGATCCTGCCGATCTCAGCCCAGCGTTCATCTGCAGAGCGTGCACCCGGACGCTTCCCATCGCCGGACAGCTTCCTCTTCCCGGATGCATCTTTCGCGACCTCAGAAATCCTATTCACCAGAACATCAATACCTTCACCCGTCAGTGCGCTGGTAGGTATAACAGGCACACCCAGGATCTCCTGGAGCCGGTCCACATTGATGCTTATGCCCTTATGTTTTGTTTCATCCCAAAGGTTAAGGGCTACCACGACAGGAACGTTTCGTTCCAAAAGCTGAAGGGTTAGATAGAGGTTGCGCTCGAGATGCGTCGCATCAACAACGTTGACAACGATGTCTCCCTCGTCCAACATGCCATCCAGCATGTCTACAGCTACTTCTTCAGCTTTAGACGTAGCCTCAAGGCTGTATGTCCCGGGAACGTCTATGACTTCTGCAGTCTCACCTGCCCTAAGAACAGTGGAACCTTTTGTAAATTCCACAGTTGTTCCGCTGTAATTTGAGATAATGACCTGAGTTCCGGTGAGACGTGAAAACACAGCGCTTTTCCCGACATTTGGATTTCCCATCAATAGTATTCTCATGGCCGAACGCTCCTTACGACAACTATTGCCATTGTCACGCTGTGATGTCCTGTCGTATGTCTCCGTTTTTACCGGACGGTTTATTCGGCTTCTTGCCAACCGGACGCACCA
>Ga0116188_1003670_pt1 | contig 11146 bp, 12 predicted proteins | sample AD_JPNTR2_MetaG_FD_89807 | JGI IMG/M metagenome (GOLD analysis project Ga0116188, IMG submission 89807) | Active sludge microbial communities of municipal wastewater-treating anaerobic digesters from Japan - AD_JPNTR2_MetaG | ecosystem: Engineered > Bioreactor > Anaerobic > Digestate | place...
CTGCTGGACATCCAGCCCGCCGCGGACCGCTGCTTCACGCTGATCCGCCGCTACCAGGGGATCTACCCCCGCTACTCGCACGAGGCGACGGCCCCGCTGATCGCGGACTGGTACCGGATCATGATGGAGCTGCACCGCTGGACGGAGAAGGCCTCCGCCCTGACGGGCGTTCGCTACCGGATCCCCCGCGTGCTCCGGGAGATCCTCGGCGCCGCCGAAGGCGGCGGGGCCGCCCCGGCCCCGGAGGAGGCCCCGGCGGCCCCGAAGAAGGCGAAGGGCAAGTAAACGCAAAGCACGACAGGAGGTGTGTATGCTGAAGAGAACCGTTTTTGCGGCGGCGCTGGCCGTCCTGTTCGCGGCTTCCGCCGCGTCCGCGGGAGAGCCCGCGCACTCGTTCACCGTCGGCCCCGAGGTGTACTGGATGCAGTACAAGGAGCCGGGCGTGATGCGCAACGAGGGCGTCATGTACGGCCTCGCCCTGGGCTACCGTTACCACGCGCCGTCGAACCTCGTGCTGGGCGCCGACCTGGCCGTGGCCGCCGGCGAGGTGGACTACGACTCGGAGGGCACCGGCAGCATGGAGAACAACGACGACACGCGCCTCGAGGCGCGGCTGCTGGCCGGCTACAGCTTCCGCCTCGGCGGGGACCTGGCCGTTACGCCCTACGCGGGCCTCGGGTACCGGTTCCTGCGCGACGACTCGGCCGGCAAGCTCTCCACGGCGGGCGCCGCCGGCTACGAGCGCCGGTCGAACTACCTCTACCTGCCCGTGGGCGTGGCCGCCGCGAAGGCGATCCCCGGCGGCTGGAAGGTAACCGGCACGGCGGAGTTCGACTGGATGTTCTACGGCCGGCAGTACAGCGACCTGAGCGGCGCGGTTGCCGGCCTGCCGGACATCGACAACCGGCAGGATCACGGCATCGGCCTGCGGGTCTCCCTGGGCGTGGAGAAGGACCTCTCGGGCGCCCTCGGGAAAGGCGCCGCGCTCGCCTTCGAGCCCTTCGTGCGCTACTGGCGCATCGCCAAGTCCGAGGTGGAGTACGCCGCCGGCGCAGCCTGGTACGAGCCCAAGAACAAGACGACCGAGGCCGGCGCGTCGCTCTTCCTGCGGTTCTGAGCGTCCCGCCGCCCCGGCCGAGGAGCCGCCGCGCCCGAAAGCGCGGCGGCTTTTTTTCGCCGTGCTAAAGTTTTTCCCGGGGCCGCCGATGGGTACCGCAGACGTTATGTCCGTGCTGCGGCGGACCCGCCGGGACGCAGGTTGTAGCCCCGTTGGCTACCCTCGGCGGCCGAATTGGCTGGAAGCCCCGTCCCCCCGGACACCCGGGAAAGACGAACGGGGAGCCCCCAGCCTCTCAGGGCCTTGGGCAAGCCGGTACGATGATGTTTCGCGCCCCTTCGGCGCGAGGCGAGAAGGGATGTGAACCCGGGGATTTCTGCGCCCTGCGCGCGGATGTCCCCTCCATGCAGGCCGTTGTCCGCAAGGACGGCGGCTTTTTTTGTGGCGTATGGCCCGGCCCGCATCGTGCGGGTGGAAAGGGACCGTGGAAATCGGGGTGTTGTCCTTCGGGACGGCGCCCCGTTTTTTTTGGTCCGGGCGGCCCTCCGGGGCCCGCCGTCAAGCGGGAGCTACACTACGCCGTGGCGTCAACGACCTCCCCGCGGGGAGGCGCGCAAAATCCACATCTCTGGAGGATCCCGATGGAAAAGAAGAAGTTCTACGGCCGGTTCGTCACGCTCCGCAAGGACCGCACCGCCCTGCGCTTCAGCGCGAAGGACGAGAACGGCGAGTTCCAGCCCGTCTGGGCGGAGATCACCGACAAGACGGCGAACAAGACCGGCAAGAGCTTCGAGGAGATCGCGGCCGAGAAGGACGTCAAGTACGACCTGCACGTCGCGATCGGCGACAAGAAGAACTTCCTCGACGCCATCTTCCCGCACACCCCCTACGAGGAGCGGAAGGCCGGCGGCGAGGAGGCTCCCTTTTAAAAGGGGGCTCGTCAGGAGGGGAACATGGACATCAATCAGCTCAAGGAGTTGATGTTCCACGGTCTTGCCGCCTCCATGGCCGCGCACACGGCCCGGGACCTTGGCGACCGGCGCACCTACGTCGGCGCATCGGACGTCTCGGGCTGCATCCGCAAGGCGGCGCTCGGCAAGCGCTCCCCCGGCGGGGAGACGCTTGCCGGGCTCCTGCGGATGAGGCGCGGGCACGTCGCGGAGACGATCTTCCGCGACGTCTTCGAGGCCGCGGGTGTGCCGCACCGCTACCAGGTGGAGGCGGTTCACCCGCAGGAGCCGTGGGTCAGGGCCCATGTCGATTTCGTGCTCGAGGAAGGCGGCCGCCCGGTCGCCTTCGAGGTAAAGACCACCGACGGCGTCCCCTCCTCGCCCCGTGAGGGCTGGGTGCGGCAGCTGCATCAGCAGATGGGGCTGCTGACCCTCGCGGAGGGCGCACCCGCCGCCGGGATGGTCGCCGTGCTGGACGTCAACAGCGGGGAGGTGGGCCTCTTCAACGGCTACACGCACGACCCCGAAGTGTTCGAGGCGCTCCTGGAGAAGGCCCGCCGGATCCGTTTCCTCGTCGAGAGCGGCGAGGAGCCGGGGCCGGGGGACACGGAGCGCGGGCCGCTGTGCGGCTGGTGCCGGTTTTTGTCCGGCTGCCCCGCCATCGGCCGGCGCGACGGCCTGCCCGCCCTCCCCATCGAGGGGATGGTGGAGGAGTACGTCGCCCGGCGCGAGGAGATGGCGGCCCTCGAGGAGGCTATCGAGGTCCTCGGGGAGCGGATCACGGACGCCCTGCGCACCGCGGGGCTCCGGGCCGCCAGGGCCGGCGATTACCGCATCGGCCTGTACACGCGCAAGACCCCGTCCCGCCTGGACCGCGACCGTCTCCGCCGGGAGATCCCCGGCTGGGAGCGGTTCTTCGTCCCCGGCGAGGAGCGGGAATACCTGAAAGTGGAGTAGAAGCCATGCGCTGCGAAGTGTTTTTCATGGGAAAGAACGACTCGCGGGAGATCGTGAAAGCCTTCACGGTCCCCTCGCCCCGCGTCCTGCGGGAGAGGATCCGCGAGTTCGAGGCCGCAAACGGTGTCGAGGCGCTGTTCCTCACGCGCCCGGCGGAAAAGGAGGCGACCTATGCCGGTTAGGATCGAGCGCGGCGGCGGGGTCAAGATCTACGAGACCGTCGCCGAGCGCATCGCGAAGTTCCGGGAGAAGCACCCCGCCGACTCGGGCTGGGGGCTCATCAGCGAGCTCAGCTACGAGGGCGACATCGTCCGCTGCCGGGTGTCCATGGTGGACCCCTCGGGGCGGACCGTCGCCACGGGGCACGCGGAGGAGAACCGCCGGGCGGGGCTCATCAACCGCACCTCGGCCGTCGAGAACGCCGAGACGAGCGCCCTGGGGCGCTGCCTCATGATGGCGGGCTTCGGCGGCGGCGAGTTCTGCTCCGCCGACGAGCTGGTCTCCGCCCTGCAGCGGCAGGCCGGAATCCTCGAGGCCGAGCGGATCGCGGCGTCGGGCGGCGTTCCCGCCCCGGCGCCCGCCATGCCCGTCGAGCCGGCCCCGGAGGCCGAACCGGCCCCGGAGCCCCCGGCTCACAGCCTGCCCCGGATCGACGGGGTCGAGTACACCGAGACCGACGAGTACTTCATCGCGGGTGGCCCGAACCACTATGCGAATCGAAACCTCCTGCGGGACGCGGGCTTCCGCTACAACCCGCAGATGAGGAAATGGGTCCTGAAGAAGGCCGCATAAGCACGCAAGTCACCCGGGAGGGGACCTCGTTCCCCTTCCGGGGGCGTCGTCCCCTCTCCCCAAAAACCACAGAGAAGGAGACGACGCCATGACGAAGACGGATACCGCGAAGAGCGCCCGGTCCGCTTCCCGCGCCCTTGCCGGCTGGCAGGGCGGGGTCGCCGGCCGCGAGTTCCTGAAAACCGAGATGACCCTGGAGGAGCTGGAGCGGAGGTTCGCCGGCATCGTTCCCGCCGGTTCCGCCGGCCGCGCGATCCTGTGCGGCGGCTTCCTCGTGACCGTGGCCCCCGTGGGGGAGGGCCGGTTCCAGGTCATCGCACGAAAGCTGAAGTAGGAAACAACACCGCCCGCCCACCGCGCAACCGGCCGTGGCCGGGCGGTTTTTTTTGAGACGGAGGTGCGTCATGCCCCATACGGCACAGGCGGCGGAGCGCGCGCCGAGGGGGAGGCTCCTCGCGCGGGTGACGTCGCGGAACCACAACGGAGACTACGAGATCCGGCGGCTCGCCGACGGCTCCCCGGCCTGCACCTGCCTGAGCTTCCTCGGGCAGCACGGGCTGGAGACCCGCAACGGCGTCGCCGTCTGCAAGCACATCCGCAAGGTGTACGAGGACCTCGGGGAGACGGTCGCGGCGCCGGGCGCCCGCCCGGCCTCGCCGTGGCAGACCCGGGCGCTCGGACGCCTGGGGGCCGACAACCCCTCGCTGCTCACCTGGGAGCAGGCCTACCTCGTCTTCGGGGAGCTGCTCCGCAAGCAGGGGATCGGCTACCGCGAGCTCGCCCACCTGATGAAGGGCGAGGCCCCCTTCTCGGTTCTGCCGACCTACTCGTTCGGCGTCGAGATCGAGGCGGGGGTGAGCGGCCGCGGGGACCTGCTCCGGGCCCTCCGGGAGCGCGGCCTGCCGGCCGCGGACACCGGCTACAGCCACGAGACCATGGCCTGCTGGAAGATCTCTTCCGACGGCTCGGTCCTGGTCCCGGGGCTTGTCTCCGTGGAGCTCGTTTCCCCGAAGCTCTTCGGGGCCGAGGGCTTCGACGCCCTCGGGCGGGCCTGCGAGGCCCTCGCGGCGGCCGGGGGAAAGGTGAACGAGACCTGCGGGCTCCACGTCCACGTCGACGCGTACTGGACCCGCGAGGAGCTCGTCGAGCTGGCGAAGGTGTGGGTGAAGGCCGAGCAGAAGGCCGTGTGGCCCCTGGTGGACGCTTCCCGGTGGGGCAACCGGTACTGCAGGCGCCTTGCGCCCGAGGAGATCGCCGCGTTCGCGATCGGGCGCAGCCCCGACCGCTACCGGTCGCTGAACCTCTCGGCCTTTTCCCGTTACGGGACGGCCGAGTTCAGGATTCACCACGGGACGGTCGACGCGGCGGAGATCGCCGACTGGGCCGTCTTCCTGCTGATGCTGTCCCGCGCCGTGAAGCGCGGGCTGCGTTCCCCGGACATCGACCTGTCCGCCCTCGACCTGCCGGGCCTGCTCGACAGGATCGGCATGACGGAGGGCTCCTCCACGTCGCGGATCGCGCGGGCCCGGAAGCGCCTCCTCGAGGCCCGGACCCGCCGGCTTCTCGCCGCGGCCCGCCTGCCCGGCATCCGGCTCGCGCCGGACGGCCGGCACGCCGACGGCATCGACCCGGCGGACGGCGACGGGATCCGTCTCCTGGTCGCGCGGCGCGAGGCCGTGGAGGCGGCGGAGCTGGTGTACGCCCGCTGGCCCCTGTCGGGGGACATCCGCCGGAGCCCGGGGACGGACGGGACCGCCGGGCCGACCGTGCGGAACCTGGCCTCCCTGCCGGTGCGCTTCCGCGTGCCGGCCGAGAGGGTCATCGACGGCCTGGAGACCGGCCGCTGGGAACTCCCGGCGGACCGGGAGGGCTCCGCCGCGCAGCGGCCGCCGGTCACGGTGGCGCTCGACGCCGCCGCGGACACCCTGTCGTGCGGCTGCACGGGGTTCAGCCGGAGCCGGCGGTGCGTTCACGCGAGCTGCGTCGCCCGGTTCCTCACGGCGTACCGGAGACAGCTGGAGCGCTATCTTTCCCCGGAGACCCGGGGTTGAACAAGGAGTAACGCCATGTGCGGGATTTTCGGTTTCATCGGGATGTCCTCGGTGAGGACGTCCCTGCTGGTCGAGCAGCTCTGCATCGCCGATGCGGTGCGCGGGCGGGACTCGACGGGGCTTTGCGTCCACCAGCGGCCGGGCCTTGCCTGGCTCGTGAAGCACGCGAAGCCCGGGACGGCCTTCGTGGCCGACGGCCACACGGCCTTCCTGTTCGACCGGCAGAAGGCGGGGTCGGGGTACCGCATCGTCCTGGGCCACAACCGGGCCGCCACGAGCGGCGCGGTGACGGCCCGCAACGCGCACCCCTTTCCCCTGCCCCTGGGCGGCAGGGAGCACGACTTCGGCGTCCACAACGGGACGATCGGGCGGACGAAGGAGCTGGCGAAGACCTTCGGCGTCAAGGGGTCCTTCGAGGTCGACTCGGAGGTCGCCCTGCGGGCCGTGGCGAAGCTGCGGTCCGGCGGGCTGGACACGCCCGGCGCCGTCGAGCGGGTCACCGAGTTCATCTCGGCCGACGCCGACTTCGCCTTCGCCTACCTGGAGACGGCCGCCGAGACCGTGTGGCTCTGGCGGTCGCCCGACCGGCCGCTGGCGGCCATCGACGCCACGGCGGTCGGCCTCGGCTGGTGGTTCTGTTCCACGCCGGCCATCTTCGAGCGGGCCTGGGGCAGCATCCGCGGGTTCCTCTTCCCGGTCTCGAAGCTCAAGGCCTACGAGCTTTCCCCCTACCGGCTCTACCGGGTCCGGTGGGGCGGCGGGAGCCCGTCCTTCGAGCCCGTCCGGGAGCTGCGGCACAACCGCAGGGTCCGTCCCGCCCCGCCTCCCCCGGCAACGGGGGCGCCCGCGGGGCCCGTCCGCCAGGGGGAGCTCTTTGCGCCCCCCGCCGGCGCGTCGTCGTTCGAGGCGATGAAGCAGAGGGCCCGCGAGCGCACCGCCGCGGGCGAAAACTGGTACACGTCCGTCGCCGCGCGGGGCCCCGTCCGGGGCCTCTCCACGGGGTGCGGGCGAAACTGACCGTCATGGCCCCGGGGGGCGGGAGCCTTTCCCTCCCCGGGGTCTCCTTCCAGGGCAACCTGGGTTTGACGATGAAGCGGATCAAGGAGAAAAGCAATGCCTGAGCAAGCGATACAGGCGCGGCTCTGCCCGCGCTGCGGAGCGTCCCTCGAGGACGGGTACCTTTGCTCCTGCGGGAGCCTTGTGATCGACCGCCCCCGGGCCCGCTACAGCGGCAACCGGCCCGCCCAGCGGGAAATCGCCCGGGTCCGGTCGGAGACGGGCGGCGGCGGCCATTACCGCGTGCGGCAGAACCCGGACGGCAGCCTGAGCTGCGACTGCCCGGGGTTCCTGACGCAGACGCCCCGGGAATTGCGGGAGGGCCTGCCCTTCGCGATGTGCAAGCACATCGCCGGGCTGATCGGGAGCTGCCCGGCCCCGGTCCCCGCGGAGCCCCTGCCGGGGCCTTCCGCGTACCAGAAGGCGCTGCTCTCCGGCCTGGGGATCGCGCCGGCGGCGAACCTGACGAACGACCAGGCCTACCACCTGGTGGCGGACCTGATCGGGCAGCAGGGGATCACCTACCCCGACTTCGTCGCGAAGGTCCGGGCGGAGGGCATGGCGAGCGTCCTGCCGATCTGGTCGGTCGGCTGGGAGTTCGAGTGCGGCGTTGCGCAGTCCTGGGGCGGGCGCGGGCTCATCCGGGAGGCCGCCGGGGCCGGTTACGACATCGAGGACTGCGGTGTCCGCAGGACGTCCGGGGCCTGGGTGCTCGGCCACGACGGCAGCGTCCGGGTGGGCGCGGGGTACGTCCCGATCGAGCTGAAATCCCCGAAGTGCTACGGCGCGAAGGGGTTCGCCGAGATGGAGGGGATCCTGACCATCCTCAACAGCCTCGGCTCGACCGTGAACGACTCCTGCGGTTTTCACACGCACATCAATGCCGGCTACCTGGAGAGGGAGCGGATCGCCGCCGTCCTGTCCGCCTGGGTGGCCGTGGAGAAGCGTTTCCTGTGGGGTCTCGTGAAGCCCTCGCGCCGCGGCAACCGCTACGCCAAGCCGGTGCCCTTCGCCCTGGCGCGGCAGGTCGCGAACCGCGGCCCCGGCGTGTTCACGGACCGGTACCATTCGCTCAACCTCTGTTCCCTGCGGACCCACGGGTCGCTCGAGGTCCGCCTGTTCCACGGGACGACGGACCCCCGGACGGCCCGGTGCTGGACCGTGCTGATGCTGAAGCTGATCGAGGCCGCGGCGGTCAAAGGCGTCGAGCCCCGCCGCTTTTCCGAGGTCGCCTCCGGCGGGACCTTCGAGGACCTGCTGGATCTCATCGGGATGGCCGAGCGGACGGCGACCGCGCCCATCCGCGAGGCCAGGGAGTGGGCCCTGGAGGCTTACCGGGCCTCGGACTGGGAGACCGAGCGCCACGCGCCGGCCGCCCTCGCGGAGGAAGACCCCCCGCGGAGGAGGCAGCCCTGGTCGGCCGACCCGTGCCACGGCCTCCTGATGGAGGACGGGGAGCGGGAGTGGGCGCGCGTCTGCTCGCTCTACGAGGGCCAGCCCTACGGGCGGGCGTACATCGGCAGCCCCCCCGCGCCCGAGCGGCCGGCCCCGGATTCGGTGTATACCCTTTCGAGGCTCACGGCCGCGGTGCGGATCCCCGCGCCCGTCCTTCTCGCCGGGCTGCACGCCGGGCGCTGGGTGTTCGGGTCCGGGGTGTTCGGGTCCGGGGAGGAGATCGTGATGACCTGGGACCGGGAGCGGGACACCCTGTCCTGCAACTGCCCCGAGGCCGCGCAGGGCCCCTGCCGGCACGCGATCTTCGCGGCGCGGTTCATCGAGATCGCCCGCGACGCGCGGCCGCAGGCCGGCGCGGAGCTTCCCGGCGCGCCCCGCCCGCACGTGCTGCTGGCCCTGGCCCTGGGGCCGCTCACGAGCCTCTGGACCGCCACGGGCCGGCGCGCCGCCGTGCTCGGCGACGCGGGCCGGGCGAGGCTGAACCGCCTGGCCGGCGAAGCCCTCGACGCCCTGCCCCGCAGGCCGGGCGCGAACCGCGAGGTCCTGTTGGCGCGGGTCGGGGCGATTCTCCAGGCCCTCGCCGAGGCCGGCGCCCGCCTGTCCTGGGAGGGCCACCCCGTCGAGGCGCAGACCGTGAAGGCCCTGGGGGACGTGATCGCCCGGGCCGCCGGGGAAATCCCCGCGCGGCTCTGGGGCAACGAGCTCGACGAGGCGGAGCGGCGGGTGGCTCTCGACAGGATCCTCACCGCCGCGGACCTGTGTTATCCCGTAACCCCGCTCGGCTGGCCGCAGGACCCCTCGGTCCAGGCCGACGGGCGGCCCGACTCGGTTGCCGCCCTGTCCCGGCTCGCCCCGGGCAGCGGCAGGCGAATCCCCCCTGCCTTCCTCCGCCCCGTGATCGAGGCGGGCGGGAACACCTGGGAGTTTCCCGGGGAGCGGGAGGGCGCCCGCGGCTGCACGGTGACCTGGGACCGGGAGCAGGACACCCTGGCCTGCACCTGCCAGGGGTTCCGCAGGCTCAACGTCCGCCGGTGCCGCCACACGGTCTGCGTGGCGCGGTACATGACGGCCGTCCGTGCGGAGAGCGGCGCCGAAGGCTGGGCCCGCTTCGGCATCCGCCTGGCCTCCCCGTCCCGCGGCGACGCGGGTGAGGGGACGGCGGAAACGGGCGGCCAGGCCTGACCCTCGACCGTCAAGCCCGGAGGCGCAAAACGCGCCCTCCGGGCTTTTTTTTTGCCGCCTCAAGTTTCTCCCCCGCCCCGCCGATGGGAAGGCCAGCGATTTATGTCTCTGCTGTGGGAGACTCGCCGGTCTCACAGTTCGCAGCCGACGCTGCCGCCGGCGACCGAATTGGATGGAAACCGGGCGCGCCCCGCCTTTTTGGCCGGCGCCCCCCGGGGCCCCCATCCTCTCAGGGCCTTGGGCAAGCCGGTATGATGTCGCCGCCCCCGCGGGGCGGGACGGTTTGCGTGTCGACAGAGGGATTTCTGCGCCTCGGGCGCGGGAATCCTTTTTTTTGCGCCTGCCGCGGGCAGGCGACGGGCCGTTGCCCCTTCGGGGCGGCGGCTTTTTTTTTCAAAAATCCGAAAGGGGGCAAGGATCATGTGGTTCGACGACGTCAACGTGGACTGGGATTCGCCCGGCGACTCCCTCCTGGTGTCCGCCCTGGACGCCCTGGTGATCGTGTTCACGCGGGCCCTGCCGTTTGCGGCCTGGTGGTCCCTGAACTGTCCCTGAGAGAGGAGGCGGGCGATGGGCATCAACTTCGGAGCGTTTTCACGGAACCGCCGGCGCCTGCTCGGCGTGTCCCTCGCGGAGGTGGTCTCCCGCACGGGCCTCGAGCCCATGGACGTGCGGGGGATCGAGGCCGGCGCCGCCCCGCCGCCGGAGGACGACGCCGTCCTTCGCGGCTGGGCGGAAGCCCTGAAGATCGACAGGGGGTCCCGCCTCTTCGCGCGCCTGGCCGCGCTGGCGCGCGGGGGCCCCGGGGAGGTGAGAGGATGCGCCTGAACGGCAAGCCCGCTTTCAGCCCGGCGCCGCGGCCCGTTTACCGGGTCTGCCGGTACCGCCGCGGCCGGGTCGAGCCCCTGTGGTTCGACTCCTCGCTCACGGGCCGGCTGCCGCTGGTCTTCGGCGACCTTCGGCAGGCGAGGCGCTGCGCGGCGGCCCACCGCCGCCGCATGCGCGGCGTCGTTGTGACGGTGTCCCTGGCCCCGGCCCGGGAACCGGAGTTTCCCTGGGGCCTCTTTCCCCCGGGGCTTGTGATCTGCGATTCGTAAAAGGGGGCGTCCGCCCCCGACAGGAGGTATGTATGTGCATCATCTGTTACAAGCCCGCCGGCGCGCCGCTGCCGGGCTTCGAGACGCTCGAGCGCTGCGCCCGGCGCAACCCGCACGGCGCGGGCTTCGCCCTGGCGAGGGACGGGCGGGTCATCGTCCGCAAGGGGTTCGGCCGGGTCGTCGACCTGCTCGAGGCCCTCGTGGACGCCGCGGGGTCCCCGGAGGCCGTGGAGACGCTCCCGGTGATCCTCCACTTCCGGCTGGCGACCCACGGCTCGGTCTGCCCGGCCAACTGCCAGCCCCTGCCCCTCTCCGCCCGGCTCGAGGACGTGAAGGCCCTGTCCGCGGAGTGCGCGGCGGCGATGGCCCACAACGGGATCTACTCCGGCGTCGAGTTCCGGCCGGATTGGCCCGACGTCTCCGACACCCAGGCGATGGTCCTGGGGTACCTCTCGGGGATGCGCTTCGCGGAGATCGCCGCGCGGAAGGGGGAGGTCGCTTCCAGGCTCGGCCCGAGCCGGACGGTCCTGCCCAATTCTTCCCCTTACC
>Ga0116188_1003678_pt1 | contig 11132 bp, 9 predicted proteins | sample AD_JPNTR2_MetaG_FD_89807 | JGI IMG/M metagenome (GOLD analysis project Ga0116188, IMG submission 89807) | Active sludge microbial communities of municipal wastewater-treating anaerobic digesters from Japan - AD_JPNTR2_MetaG | ecosystem: Engineered > Bioreactor > Anaerobic > Digestate | place...
AAATTCGGCGAATCGGAGGCCCGGAGGTATACCACTCGGTCAAACGTCCCACTACCAGAGCGCTAATCACCCCCAGCAAAAGGGCGTAGAAAACGCCCAGTTCCAGCTCCAAGGCGTTTGTGTAAAGAAACGCACCGACCAGCAGGATGATGGCCGCGGCAAGGTGGCAGAGGCGGAAAGCGCTCCCCGGCTCCCAGCGCCAAAAGAGGTAGCGCGATACCAGCGAAATAATGGACGCGCCGAGTCCAATTCCGGCCACGATAACCGGGAGGGACATGTAATCGGCCCGATTCTCATTTGTGATGTTCACCACGGTTGACAAACCGGAAGAGGCGATAAGGACAGTCGCAACTACAGCTCCGCCCCACACCTCCAACAACTCCGTGGTGGCGCCACAGAGCCTGCTCGCATGATCACCCGCTCTTACTGCGAAAGCGGCGGGATTGTGACGGTTGTCTGGCGCCACAGAGGGCTCAAACCGCCCGACCAGATTTGATGTCAAAGTCGCGGCTTTGCTGAAAAGCCCGCCACTCAAGCGGCAAAACAGCGAAACAACTGAGCCGCCCAGCACAAAACCAGCGAGATCAATGGGTTCCAACGGCCCCCTGGCAACTAGGTAGTACAGCAGCGAAAGACTGATCAATCCGATCGAAGCAGTAACTAATCCGCAAACGCCGGCCCCCGAAAAGGCGACCTCCGCCGCACCTTTGGTTCCAGATTCGCCGGCTGCTCTAAGCGCAGCCGAAACTGTAGCGGTGGCCATCAGGGCGCAGAGAGCAACCACTGCCACGGACAGAACCGCACCTGCGAGGAAAGTCAGGGCTATTGAGGGAGTAGACCATCGCAGGAGGATAAACAGCGTGAACAGGAGAAATCCCGCGAGTACCAGGCCGCCTCGCGCCAAAAAGGCCATCAGTGTGCGCCTGATTTCTTTTGAGATTAAGCCGAAAGTTTCGTCGGGCAGCTGCCCTCCGCGAACCTGTCGAAACAGCACGAATGCGAGCACCAAACCGACAAGTCCGATAAGCGAAAGGAGAATCAGGAAAGTGAGGGTCATTCTTAGCCGTTGAACTTCGCCATAGCTTTATCGATTCCTTCAGCAACCCAGCAACTAACGGCCTGGCCGCAGCGTTCTAAGACGGTGTCCAGCACTTCAAGATCAGCCCGGGAGAAACTGGAGAGGACAAATTCGGTGTAGTCCTCCGGCGGCTCCCCGGTACCGACCCCAATGCGCAGGCGAGGGATTTCCGTGGTGCCGAGCACATCGATAATCGACTCCATTCCTCGATGTCCGCCCGCGCTCCCGCTGCGTCTCAGCCGAATTTTCCCCAGTGGCAACGCCACTTCGTCGTAGACAATGAGAAGGCGCTCCAGAGGAACCGGATAGCGGTCGAGCATTTCTGCGACAGCTCCGCCGCTCCGGTTCATGTAGGTGATAGGTTTCACCAGGAGGACTTCTTCACCGTCGAAAGTTGTCGTGCAGGAAACCGAACGTTTGAGAATTCGCTCGAATTCCACACCGGCCTGGGCAGCCAACCGATCCACCAGCATAAACCCGGCATTGTGCCGACTAAGAGAGTATCGAGGTCCGGGATTCCCAAGGCCGGTGACAAGAAACACACGGCTACTCCTTTTCCTCTTCTTCGGCCTCGGCTCTGCCTTTCCTGATAACCTCCGGCTCGACGCCGGCTTCTTCGACCGGAGCCGCAGCCTCCTCGGCCCTCTCCAGAGCCGGCAGGACTATGCTGAGCACCACCAGGTCGGGCTCGTTCAGAACCTTGATCTTCGACGTATCGACCTGTAATTGCGAGACACGCAAGACGTCGCCCACGTCCATCTCACTGACGTCGATTTTGATATCCTCGGGGACGTCTCCGGGCAGACATTCAACCTCGATACTTTTCAGAACGATTTCCAGAATGCCTCCACCCGTCTTTACACCTTTCGCAGTGCCTACCGGTTCAACAGGCACCTCAAAGACCATGGTCTGGTCCATAGCGACCGCCTGAAAATCGGCGTGGATCAGCGTGTCTTTAACAGGGTCGAGCTGAAGGTCGCGGATCAGCACGTCTCGCGAATTACCATCGATTTCCAGGGTGAAGATCGTGTTCCGCCCGCTGGCCGAATGGAGGATCCGTTGAACATCGCGCGGGTCGACACTTATGGAAACAGGAGTAACTCCACGACCATAGACGACCGCGGGAATCCGCCCGCTGGCTCTCAGTCGTCGGTTCGGGTTCTTCCCGACCGCGTCTCTTAACGTTGCCTGGACTACTGTATTTGCCATTGGTTTTGATGCTCCTGAATCAATTAAACAATTTACTGACGGAAGTCTCTTTGTGTATGGACCGAATCGCCTCGCCCAGCAGAGGGGCAACGCTCTGAACCTGGATCTTGGGATGGGCCTTTTCCGGCGGAAGCGGAATGGTGTTGGATACGAAGACCGCTTCTATATCTGATTCCGCGATTCGTGATATGGCCGGGCCCGAGAGGACCGCGTGAGTTGCAGCGACCAGGATCCGGTCGGCACCCTCGCGGCGCAACACCTCGGCCGCCCGGATAATACTTCCCGCGGTATCGATCAAGTCATCAATGATGATGCAATTCCTGCCCTTGACGTCTCCCACCAGGTGCATGACCTCGGCCACATTGTCTTCAACTCGGCGCTTGTCGATGATTGCCAAGGTGGCGCCCAGTCTCTTGGCGTAGGCTCGAGCTCTCTCCACGCCCCCAGCATCGGGAGAAACGACTGTCATTTTCTTCAGTTTCAGCCGCGCCAGGTGCTTGAGAAGTACGGGACGAGCATACAGGTGATCGACAGGTATATCAAAAAAGCCCTGGATCTGGCCCGCGTGCAAATCAATCGTCAGGAGCCGGTGTGCGCCAGCCGCGCTGATCAAGTCGCCCACCAATTTTGCCGAGATCGGTACGCGAGGCTTTTCCTTCCGGTCTTGACGCGCGTATCCGTAGTACGGAAGGACCGCGGTAATCCGCCACGCGGAGGATCGCTTAAAGGCGTCGATCATGATCAGAAGTTCCATCAGGTTCTCGTTGACCGGCGGGCAGGTCGGCTGAATGATAAAAACATCCTTCCCCCGCACATTTTCGAGAATCTGAAAGTTCACTTCCTGATCGCAAAACCGTTTCAGCTTGACTTCCCCGAGTGTCTCGCCCAGATAGTCACAGATCTCCTGGGCCAAGGGTAAGTTTGCAGAGCCCGAAAATATCCTGAGTTTTGTCGCCATGATGATTGTTCGTTGGAGCCTCGCGCCAAGGCTTGCTCGGCGTCTCAAATGGGCACAATGAAGTCTGCCTACAAGACCCCGAACGGCCCCCTTGCAGCGGGCCTAGATGATCAACTCGAGACCTGCTAAAGCGAAATTATTCCTGTATTCTTGCCTTGGGAGGCTGTGACAGAGGAAGACTTCTCCTCTTGTCTGCTGTGAGACTTCCCTGGCTATGCTCTCCGCCCTCTCCGCATCGGCCACTCCGAAGAGGCAAGATCCGCTGCCGGATAGCATAACCGGATCACATCCTGCCTGCTTCAGCAGGTCAGAACTCCGGGCGAGAGCCGGGTAAAGTTCGAACAAGACCTCCTCGAAATCGTTTCTCAACCAGGATAACCCCATTCCCGTGACGGCCTGGCGGAAACGTTGAATTTTAGTATCGGCCTGATCGGTTGTCAATATTGCGTCCTCGCCGAACAGACCCCAGTCGCGAGCCTGATAAGCACGGCGTGTCGAGATTGGAAAACCGGGGTAGAGCAGCACAAGGCTGAAGTTTCGCGCGCAGTCCGGCAGCGTAAATATCCGGTCTCCCCGTCCCATTCCGAGAGCCGTTCCCCCAGACAGGAAAAAGGGGACGTCGGCACCGAGATGGCTGCCCAGAACCGCCAACTCCTCAAGACCAAGACCTGTTTTCCAGAGGTGGTTGGCCGCCAGCAGCCCGACTGCGGCGTTGGAGGATCCCCCACCCAAACCTCCGCCGACCGGAATCCGCTTTTCAAGGTGCATCCGGAGCCCGGAATCCACCCGCGCCCTTTCACTGAGAGCCGCAACCGCCTTGTACAACAGGTTGCCCTTGCCAGTGGGAAGGGGGCGCCCAGCGACAGTCAATTCTATCGCGGGGTTGGAAGTCACAGCGAAACTGATGCGGTCATGAAGGTCTACGGTTTGAAAAACCGTAGTGATTTGATGATAGCCATCGGGACGACGACCTTCGACCTCGAGAAACCAATTGATTTTCGCGAAGGAGGGGAGTTCGAGGCACGCGCCAACGTCAGCCATCGCTCGAGGATAACATGGTCGTCCGGATTTCTACTGCCGGCGTTGGGAAAGGACTTTCTTAACCCCTCTCAGTTTGCCCTCGACTCGCTTACGTTCGTCATCTTCTTTGCTTTGGGCGATTGACTTTTCGTAGTAAAACCCGGCTTCATCATAACGGCCGAGCTTTCCGTACACGTCTCCCAGGTGCTCGAGGATGGTCGCGTCGTCGCCTTCCACTTCGACGGCCTGTTTGAGGTAACGTTCGGCCTGCTCGTATTCCTTGAGCTGGTAATACACCCAACCGAGGCTATCCAGGTAAGCGCCGTTGTGCGGGTCCAACTCGAGCGCCCGATCGACATAGGTCTTGGCTTCGTCCAGCCGAACACCCCGTTCGGCCAGCATGTAGCCGAGATAATTGAGGACGGGCGCATGGTCAGGGTTCTTCTCAAGGACCTTCTTAAAAGTTGCTTCTGCTTCTCCGTACTGTTTTTGGCGTTCGTAGATCGCTCCGAGCTGAAACTGCATGGTCTCGCTCTCGGGCACCCTCTCCAACCCTTCTTTGACGACTTGGGCGGCTTCCGGGTACTTCTTGTTTTCCATCAAGACCTGACTTGCAGCCAGCACAAAGGGTTCGGGATCTTGCTGTTTTTCGCCCGCCTCCATCAAGAGATCTACCGCTTCCCGCACCCTGCCCAAAGCTCCAAGCATCTGACCTTTGGCCACAATGAAGTAGGTCTCCTCCGGATTCCTGCTCAAATACTCGTCCACCAGCGCCAACGCTTCCTGGGGTCGTCCCGCATCCTTAAGGCAAAAGGCGCGATTGAGTGTAAACTCCGGATTTGCAGGATTCTTACTGTGAACTTCCTCAAAGATCTTCAGGGCCTTTTCGTAATCCTTCAATTCCTGGTACAGAAGAGCGAGGCGGGTCTGAACGATCGCACGGGAATGCTCGGCGAGAGTTCCGTTGAGAACATTCTTGAATCCTTCGATCGCCTCGGTCTTGCGCCCCATTCCCGCCAAGGCTTTGGCCAACTCGAAACCCGCCTCGGTCTGTTGTTCTTTTGAAATATTCCGAGGCGCGCCCTCGGCCAGAGGCCTCAGCACTGCGGCCGCCTCCGAGTACTTCCTGCTCAGGTTGAGAGCCTTGCCCAACTCCAGCCGAATCTCGCCGTCGTCCCCGCGAATATCCATCTGCGCGGCGCGTCGAAAGATATCAACGGCTTTGGGCATTTCACGTCGTTGGAGGTAAAGACCGCCCAGGAGTTTAAAATGCTCCAGTCCCGCCGCGTCGTACTCAACAGCTTTTTCAAGAACTTGAATCGCCTCGTCCGTCTTGTTCAGCCTGACCAAAGCAAGCGCCCTGAGGTAGTGCGCATCGGAATGTGAGGGGCGCAGTTGCACGACGCGCGCCAGAAGATCAGCTGCTTTCTCCCAGTCCTCTTTAAGCACGTAGAGCCGGGAAAGATAATCGAGTGCGTAGAGATGTTTCGGGTCGAGCTCAATCACCCGCTCGAACGATTTCATTGCCTTGTCGAGGAGCGTCCCTGCAGGACTCTCGCGATAGGTAAAATAGAATCGCCCAAGGAGAAAATGCGGTTCAGGATTGTTAGGATCAAGCTCGATCGCCTTTTCGCACGCCGCAACAAACTCCCTGTAGTTGGTGCTCTCGTATAGGGCCTTGGCCTGATGCACACGAAGTTCCGAACTGTCCGGGTTCAGCTTGATGGCCTTTTCGAATTCAGCCAGCGCATCGGCGTACCGCTTGTCCTGGCTATACATCCTGGCCAAGGTGAAATGATAGTAGGCCTGTGCCAGTTCGGCGCTTGCAGCCGGCAAGGTACCGATTAGAGCAGGCAGAAGTAAAACAACCAGGACAACTTTCATATGTGTCATTATGGCATAACAGCCTTGTGATGCAGTAGACATGGCATAACAGCCTTGTGATGCAGTAGACGAGAGCAAACGCGGAAAAGGTTCAACGCCCGGTGGACCACCCGCGGATCTCGTTGATCCGCGGGCACAGAAATTTACTCAGCTACTATTTGGCCGGGGACGAGCGAGAGCAACTCGAGGTTATTTGTGAAAAAGATCTCCACTCCGACCAAGGGCTGATCCGAAGTAACCCTCACATATCCTCCCACGGTATTGGCCAGGGATGGGAACAATTCAGGATCGGTCAACATATGGACGAACCTTCCCCCCGCCGGGATAATCACATCCTTTCCGGCGATTCGGCTCCCATCCGGCTTGAAGATCTCGATCTGGGTCGTCGCTGCAAGACCTCCGGGATTCACCAGCGAAATCCCGGTCGAATATCCCAGACCCTCGGCAAAGTGAGAAAAAGTCAAGGTCCTTCCGGTGTCGGAGGCCAATGACAGTGTCGTCATTGCCTTACCGTTGTAAGCTCGTATTTCGGCATCTCCCACCAGACCGGGCTTATCAGTGTCAATCTGCACCCAGCCAGCAACCGTTGTCGCGGGGTTCACCAGTTGGAAAAGCTCTACGATGTCTCTCCTGATGTGCTTACCTGCCCCCAGCTGAAATGTGGCGGGAGCGCCAATCGGAACGCCGGCGCTGTCTTTCATTACCGCCGTCACTGTCAGAGTCTCGGCTCCCGCGTTAATGAGATTCAGCAGGGTCTGAGAACCATCAAAGGCGGCTACCTGGGGAACGAAAAATCGGGTGCCGCTATTAAACCCGGGTCCCTTCGGAACGCCGTGCAGCATGGACATTCGCTCACTGTCGTAATAGCGCTGAATCGCCAGGATCGGGAAATCTGACTCCACCACCGCGTATCCATCGGTGAAGCCCTCGAGGTCCTCATCCGAGAAAAGACCTACGAGGTCTCCTGTCCCATCAGGATCCTTCAGTAAAGATGTGTTCTGCATTAACCCCAATAGATCAATGGTATCCGAAGTGGCGACAAGTTCGCCCTCGTCGTTGTACAGCTTGACGGTTGCCTTAAGAGCCGTGTACGAGTAATTGAAAACCGTCAACTCCGTTCTGAAGCCCTCGGAGACTCGGATCTCAGGGATGATTACGCTCGAGGCGGCCTGGGTAAAAATAGGCGCGCCATCAATCCTTTTGATCGCGGTGTCCCCGACCATGAAGAAGCCGGTTGTTTCAAAGACATCAGAGTCGACGTCGAGCCAGCCATCCACCGTTTTGTCGCTTGCGGGCTTTAAAAGGTCGGCGGCAGTAAAGGCCGTTTGGGTCCCGGGTGCCAGGGTGATCGTGTTCGGATTGGTGTATTCCACCACATCTGTGGTCGATTCAGTGTCGACATACGCAGTTCCTGAGAAACTGTAGCCGTTCGTATGGATCTTCGCCTCGGTTGTCGCGCTGTTGTTGGTAAGAGCCACCCCGGTAAACCAATCGGCTCTAGAGTAAAAATGGGGGATGGTGAAATTCTTGGTGTCCCTGATCAGATCGATAGTGTTGGTGTTGAAATTCACAGCCGCCAGGATTTTGCCGTCAGGAGTCATGGCAAGTTCCAGCGGCGCCCCCGTGATCCCCGCCTGAGTAAACGGATGGTCTTCTTCCAGCGGGTTCACACGTGTGCCGATGTCTATGGCGCGCAACAACTCCCCTGACCGGATGTTGAAGACCAGAAGGCGATCGGTAATTGGCACCGAAAGGAACATGCGTTTACCGTCCGGGGAGAAAGCAGGCCGGTTAGCAGGCTTGAAATCAGCGAACACGGGGGTAGTTGTTGAAGATTCAAGCAAGCGCGTATCCACGATCGACACGTGGATCTGTCCAATGAGAACGAAGCGGAAACCATCTGGCATTGTGTAAGCTCCACCAACCTGGTTTCCAACGGAAAAGACCTTGACGATCTTGCCGGTGGCGGTTTCAAACAAGAAGGCCCGGTCTTGCGTCGAGAAGGTTGAGTCGAGGGAACTGGCTAACTGATCGCCTATCAAGCCGTACTTCCCATCGCTGGTGAAGGCAACCGTGTTGACTGCACGGAAATCGACGACTTGTGTATTGCCTTCGAAGTTCATGTCGAGCTTACGGATCACTTGGAAGGTCGTGGGGTCGATAAAGGCGACCGTGTCCGGTGGGACGTGAGTCTGTGGAAAACGCCATGCGGTCAACACGACCGTGAAAAAGCTGTAGTCGGGCGCCATCGCCAGCGATGCAGGATTCGAACCCGGCCCGACGAACAGTCGATCGATCAAAGTGGCGGTCTCAACGTCAAACCGCAGAATTTCGTGAGTGCCAGAGGAAGCGATAAAGCCGGTTTTGCTGTCGGCGGAAAAGATGATGTTGTTGGCGAAGGCGAAGAAGACTTCGGTCAGATCAATGGTTCTGACCGCATAAGTGTTTACATCGATAAGATTGATCGCGCCGATCTTCCGCCCGATGGTTTCACCGATAACCTCGGTGTTCTCTTTCAGGAACAGGCACGGAACTGCGATTGTCTGGCCATCGGGCGTCATAGAAATCATCCCGGGGTTCCTTGAAGTCTCGATTGTGGCGAGAATCTCCCCTGTCGAGGGCCGGAATGCGAGAATCTTGTCACTGCCGGGAAAACTGACGAAACCCTTGGCCGAATCAGGGGTAAAGACGATGTTAGGCGGGTGATTCAAGTCGGCGGGCGGCGTCGTTCCAAGATATCTGAGAAGCGCCTGGCTGGATCCTTCCGGAACCGAATTGGTATCGAACCGGTAGGTGATATCCGTCCCATTGTTTGGCTGAATGGTGGTAAAGGCGCGTTCACCCGTCACGGGCAACACAATAAACCCCAGAAGAATCAGCAAGATAAGGGAGCGATAAAGCATAAGTCTCCAATTATAAGCGTTGTTTCTCGGCCCTGACAACGACTAACAACTCGGTCTCGCCCGCGTCCCGTCGGGCATTGCGGTTGGGTGGACTTGCACCCCCCTGCCGTTTCAACCGAAGACTGTGCGGCCGCCCCGAAGCCTGCTTAGTCTTGTCAATCGCTCTGATGCGCCTTGAAGTTGATTTGTTCAACCAAGTCGATGCCCCAGAACTTGTTAATCCAGAGGATCAAGTCTTCCTTCATTGCCTCCAGTTCGGCCCGCCACAAGTCATTGGGAGTCTCTAGAACCAACCGTTTGCGCCCAAAACGCAGGGGAAAGGTCTTGGCGGCGAGTTGCTCGCCGACGATTCGCGGCCAGAACTCGCAAAGGCAAGCATAGACAGCTGCCTCGTCCCTGGCAAATTGCCGAAGAAAACCGGGAAGAAGAGACGAAACGGCTTTCATAACTGGGTCCTTGTTTCCACAGACGGATCACTCAGTGCCCGGCACCGGCCGGCACTTTGGCCTTTATCTCATTCTGGCGCCTCAGAAGCGTCTGGTCTTCGGCCACATTGGAATCGAGAATAACCCGTTCCGGCTTGAAAACCTCTATTTGGCCTCTCTCATTCAGTTCCAAGACCAGCTGACCGAGATATCTCCCGCGTTCGATGCTCCATACGAGAACAGCATTATTAACCTGTTCCGGCGTATGTTCGATGAATGCTCGTTCCACCATCATGATTCCGTATATCTCGGGGTGAGCCTGAGCCAAACGAATCGCTGTCGGCTTGTTTACTTCGGCCAGTACAATCAGGAAGTCTGCTTTCTTCATGACTTCCCCTTTGATCCGCGCCACCGCAGCTAAAGGATCAGCCGCTGTGAACGGAGAGTTAGGCTTCAGCAGGTCAGGACTCACAAGTCCGAGAAACCCAATCCTGACATTCTTCCGCAATCCGAGGCTTGTACCTGGAACTTCGACGACCGCGTAAGGCGGAGGCGCCGGCAGGTTCTTGTCCCGGGGCGTCAGGTTGGTCGAAATGATGGTCGTCGATTTAAACCTGGTCTGGCTTAAATCCTTCCAAAGCAGCAGATCCTCCGACGCGAGATTCATCACGCTCACAGGGAGGTAATCCAGACTCTCCTTCATGAAGCCATTCACGATATCTGAGCCCGGGCCAAGCGGCATGAAGTAGTTCCCCAAATCAACATGTAACGCGTAACCGCCCGCCCGCTTCTGGTACTGCTGCGCATAACCGGCTCGCCGAGCCAGTCCCCCTGTCGGGCTGGCGGGTCAACCACAGGGACCGTAACTCCCGCGAACAAATCCCGTGTAGAAAATGGTAATCTTGCGAGCCTGCTCCGCTTCCGTCGACTGGATCGGCAGGATCCAGAGCACGACTGCCACCATGGCCAGTACCATGCCAACTCGTAATCGCATGCCGGTCATTTTAGCAGAAGGCAAAAGCGCTTGGCGCAGGAGCCTCGTAACCTCGCAGGGTGGGTTTCGAATCCGGCCGGCGTTTTTCCGGCCGGATTCGAACCCTACAAGGCGCTGTTCGATTGATTGGCGATCACGGTACGGCTTGACAACCAAACACCAAAAACCTTATAGATGAAAGGAATTTTCGGGTATGGACAGCACGTGTGCCCTGGTCTTGAATGCCACTTACGAGCCGATCCAGATCGTCTCCTGGAAACGGGCGATCAGGATGTTGTTTCAGGAAAAGGTCGAAGTGGTAGCGGAATATGAGGACCAGGTTGTTCGGAGCATTTCCGTTACTATAAAGGTCCCTTCAGTTCTCCGGCTGCTCCAGTATGTCAACATCAAGCACGGCCATCACCAGGTAAAATTCACCCGCGCCAACATTTACGCCCGGGATCAGCATCGCTGTCAGTATTGTGGCCGACGCTTTGCTCCAGCTGATCTGACTTATGATCACGTAATCCCGGTAGCCCGCGGCGGGCGCAAGACCTGGGAAAACATCGTGACCTGTTGTCGAGAATGCAACCGGAAGAAAGGGGACCACACCCCAGAGGAAGTCGGGCTGAAGTTGCTTCGTGCCCCGAAAGCGCCGAGCGGTTTCCCGCACAAGATCCAT